>Ga0055479_10000077_pt1 | contig 14683 bp, 12 predicted proteins | sample Muzzi_PWC_D1_FD_57941 | JGI IMG/M metagenome (GOLD analysis project Ga0055479, IMG submission 57941) | Wetland microbial communities from San Francisco Bay, California, USA, that impact long-term carbon sequestration - Muzzi_PWC_D1 | ecosystem: Environmental > Aquatic > Marine > Wetlands ...
CTGCACTTCGCGGACATTCAGAAGCTGCTCGACGTCCTGCGGAGGCTGGTGGAAGGAGGCAACACGGTCGTCGTCATCGAGCACAACCTCGATGTCATCAAGACCGCTGATTACCTCATCGACCTCGGACCGGAGGGGGGCGACCGGGGCGGCGAAATCGTCGCCACCGGCACGCCGGAAGAAGTGGCACGAGTTTCAGGATCTCACACGGGGAGATATTTGCGGTCGTATTTGAAACTATAACCCGCATTATTCATGAATCCTTCTACTGCAGTCCTCAAAAACGCATCGTCTCTGGCCGTGCTCGCTTCTCAGGTTTCGACAGGCTGTCGAGCATGCCTGCAACCTTCGGCACTGCGCTTGGCCAGATCTGAGGCATTCTTGCAAACTTCGCTGCGAACGCTCATGGATTGTCCGGGTTAAGAGGCCGATGAAAAACACCCATCTGTGGTGTGGTCCTTATCCTCGTCTCTGCACCGTTCTGCGTAAGTACGCTGCACACCTCGGATTTTAGCCGCCTTGCATCTGGGCATCTTTGATCAACTTCGAAAAATGGGGGTTTTAACTTGAGGCCAAGTTCCCGGTAAAAAAAGCTGTGCGCCGAAGTACGCCTGGAAATGCTCCGGTCACCGTTCAGGAGGTTGACATCTTCGGCGGGATCGTTAGAATTCATCTCTATTCGTGAAATCATTAACCCTTTCTATTAAAGGAGAGAAAAGATGGCGGAAATGAAAGGCAGCAAGTCCGAAAAAAATCTTCTGGAAGCGTTTGCCGGCGAATCCCAGGCCAATCGCAAGTATCTGGCTTTTGCAAATAAGGCGGACCAGGAAGGCCACGCCCAGGTCGCGAAACTTTTCCGGGCCGCAGCAGCGGCGGAAACGGTTCACGCCCATGCCCATCTGCGCACCGTAGGCGGGATCGCCTCGACGGTGGACAATCTGAAGGAGGCCGTCGGCGGCGAGACCCATGAATTCACCAACATGTACCCGACGATGATCGAGGAGGCCAAGGCCGACGGCCTGGAGGCGGCGCAGCGGAGCTTCGCTTTCGCCAACGCGGTGGAAAAAATTCATGCCGACCTCTACCAGAAGGCTCTGGACAACCTCGGCAAAAATGCCGCCGTCGATTATTACGTCTGCTCCGTCTGCGGCAATACCCTGGAAGGTCCCCCCACTGGTCCCTGTTCCATCTGCGGTGCTCTGCCCGCCGCCTTCAAAAAGATCGACTGACAATTATAGATTCCGGAAACAAAAAAGCCGGGCCCAAAAGGGTCCGGCTTTTTGACTTTGAGAAACTCTGTTCGTGATCCGAGATCCGCGAACGGCAAGCGGAATAGACCGCGATCGGTGAACGGTTATCCGAAAAAGAAAAGTCGGCTCACGGATCACGCCTTTCGGTTCACGGATTTTCTGGCCGGGACCGTGTGCAAAAAAAGCCTGGCCGCCCCATGGGGATGATAAAAATCTGTTGAATCGTTGAACTGTTGATTTGTTGAATCGTTTTTAAACGATTCAACCCCACAGGGGTATTCACCGCTTTTTCTTCTTCTCCATGCTTTTCTTCAACAGGTCCCCAAGGGTCCCCATGCCGCCGGAAGGTTTTTCGATATAAGAGGATTGCTCAGCTTCTCCCGCCTCCGCGGCCGGAACCAGGGAGATGCGCCGCTGGTCGGGGTCGATCTTCTCGATAGTCACCGTCAGAGTCTGACCTGCCTTGAGGACTTCCTGGGGATGCTTGATATGGCGGCCCTCGCCAAGCCGGGAGATGTGCACCAACCCGTCGATCCCCTCCTCGAGGGTGACAAAGGCGCCGAAGGGGGCCAGCCGGGAAACTGTCCCCGGAAATCTCATCCCCTCACGGTAGACGGAACCGACTTTCGTCCAGGGATCGGCCAGGGTATCGCGCAGGCTGAAGGAGAAACGATCCTTTTCCCAGTCCAGCTTTTTAACCGCCACGTCCAGTTCCTGCCCCACCTGCAACACCTGGTTGATATCCTCCACCCGGCCAAAGGCGACCTCCGATATCGGCAGGAGCCCCTCGATTCCGCCGATGTCGACAAAGGCTCCGAAGTCCCTAATGTTGGTCACGGTCCCCCTGATGACCGCTCCCTCCTTGAGACTCTTTTTCAGCTTTTCGCGCTGTTGACGGCGCTCCTCCTCGAGAATTTCCCGATGGGAGACGACTATATTCCGCCCCTGTTCGCCGAACTGGGTGATTTTGAAGGGCCGACTCTGACCGAGCACCTCGTCGGGCGCTTCCTGGCGGCGCAGGCCGAGCTGGGAAAAGGGGCAAAAACCGCGCGCCCCGCCAGGCAGCTTGATCTCGTACCCGCCCTTGATCTCCTTTTCAACTTTCCCGTCAACCGGGATGCCGCTCCGCCAGGCCTCTTCGAGCTGGGCGGTCCCCGAGGCGCCGCCGCCGATGCGGGTGGTGAAACGCAGTTCGCCCCCGGCGCGGGACAGGAAAAAAACCTGTATTTTGTCACCGACGGCGACCGCCAGGTTCCCGTCGGCGTCGAGCAGTTCCTTGAGGTCCAGGACCCCCTCCCCCTTCTGGCCGACGTCGAGGAAAACCCATTCCGCGCCGATCTGCAGGATCGTCGCCTCGATCTTCTGGCCGGGGGTCAGTTCCACTCGTTTGCCGAGGCTCTCTTCCAGCAGATCGGCAAAGCTTTCGCCGTTCATCTCTTCCGGTTCGGTTCCATTCCGTTCTTCGTCGTTCATACAAACCTCTGTTGGAGGAATAAAAATCGCGATCTAATATGCCCTTTTTACCGTTTTATGTAAACCGGTTCGCCAATCGGTGGCCTCGAAATCGATAAACAGCGCGGTGGGGATGAAGGTGTCGAGCTCGTTGATGGGAGTCCCGGTCAGCAGGGCGGTGAACTCCCGAAAGAGTTCGATCTCCCGGGTGAAGTTGTCCCGAAAGGCCCAACGCAATTCTTTCATAGAGAGGGGATCGGTGCCGACAAAGTTCAGCGTGCACCAGGTGTCGGCAAAGCTCTCGCCGGACAGATCGATATTCGGCAGGCCGTGGAGGCGGCAGGTCATCGGCCGCCACGCGTAGACCAGGCAACGCCCCTCGGCATCGAGGAGCGGACAGGGAGTCATGTCGTCCTCCGGCATGTCGCTCCACTCCTCTTCGGGCAGACGGTTCAGCAGGAAAGGCGGTCCGAAGCCCGGCCAGCGGGCGGCCAGTTCGGCCAGACGGGGCCGGGCCTTTTTCAGCACGTCCGCCCGGACCTGTGGGGCCAGAGTGTTGAACCCCTCCCGCAACAAACGGGCATCCAGGAGGGTGATGTCGAACAGACCGCGGCAGCAGGCGCTGCACCCTTTGCGGCAGGCGATCAGTTCCGGCCCGGTCCGCTCAACGCAGCGATCGAACCAGCCGTCGATTTCTTCGAGAAGTATCCGATAGCGGCGCAGAAGACTTTCCATGGTTCGGCATCCTAAGACCCTTCGAGCCGTGGAGCAAGGGGAATCGATGCAGAAGGGGGTCGAGACGATTGATTTACCGCCCCAACTCGAGTAAGGTTCTTTATTGAAAAATCTTACTCAAATGGAACGTCGCTATGACACCGCGTACTCTCATCTTTGAAGACGACGAGGCGACACGCCACCTCCTGGCCGCCCTTTTGCGCCGACGCGGCCACGAAGTGCTCGATTTCGCCAACCCGGCCATCTGCCCCCTGTACCGGACCGATGGCTGCAGTTGTTCGCTGAAACTGGCCTGCGCCGACATGCTGATCACCGACATGCGGATGCCGCGGATGACCGGCCTGGAACTCCTTCGCCGCCTTCAGGAGAAAAAATGCCTGGTTCCGCGGGAAAACCTCCTTCTCGTTTCCAGCGATCTGGCGCCGGAAGATCTCCAGGAATGCAAAGAAAAGGGCATCACCTTTTTACCCAAGCCGTTTAGCCTGAACGATTTTCAGCGCTGGGTTTCGGGCTGTGAAAAACGGATCGACCCCAACCGGAAACTGATTGATCTCCACTTTCTGCTGAAAGCGGGGAGCGCTGCGAGTTGAGTCCGGTTGGAGCTGGCTGACGGTTCCGAACCAGAGTGAATTCCACGGTTTACCGTTCACGGCTCACGATTTACAGCTTTTCCAAAACTCATCTAAATTATCCGCCAACAAAAAAGGCACCCGGATACCTGACCCGAGTGCCTTTATTTGTTTGGTGGAGCTGAACGGGATCGAACCGTCGACCTATGCGTTGCGAACGCATCGCTCTCCCAGCTGAGCTACAGCCCCGAAAACCGGGTTAAACTACCCAAAGTCCCATCATTTGTCAACTTAATCCGAATTCCAGGGCCACCGGCAGACGAATAATGAATGCCGCTCCCTGGTTTCGGTTCCGGGCCTCGATCTCCCCCTGGTGCTGTTCGATAATTCGCTGGGAGATGGAAAGTCCCAGTCCCGTCCCACGCTCTTTGGTCGTAAAAAAAGGGTTGAATATGTCTCCTAGGATGTCCTGGGCAATGCCGCCCCCGGTGTCTTCGATTTCCAGTCGAATCGCCGGCTTGCCTCGCAGCAGGTCGGGACCGGCGCGCAGGGTGAGTTTGCCGCCCCGGGGCATGGCGTGGCGGGCATTCGTGATCAAGTTGACCACCACCTGCCGCAGTTTCTGTTCGTCTCCCTGAAAAGTCGGCAGGTCGGGATCCAATTCCAGGCGGAGTCGAACATTGGCCCCGCTCAACGCATGCCGTTCCAGGGCCAGGGCTTCCTCCACAATCCGCTCGATGCGACACTCCCCGAAACAGAGGACCTGCCGTTTGGAAAAGTTGAGAATATTGCCCAGCATCTCCTCCATGCGGCGGACCTCGCGGGCAATGATTTCTGCGTACTCCCGTCCCTCGTCATCGGTTTCGATCAAGCGGGACAGCCGCTGGGCAAAGCCGCCGATGGCGACCAGGGGATTTTTCAATTCATGGGCAACCGAAGCGGCCATCTCCCCCAGGACCGCCATCTTCTCGCCCTGAATCAGCCGATCCTGGGTATTCTTCAGCTCCAGATGCGCCGACTCGAGCCGATGCATCAGGATCGAATTTTCCATGGCCACCCCGGCCTGGCTGGCGAACACTTCGAGGAATTCCAGACGGTTCGCGGCAATCGGTTCGGCCGACATGGGGTTGTCGACCACCAGTACCCCGAGGGTGCCGTCCTGACCGTGCAGGGGCGCGCAGGCATAGGATGTCAGATTCAGATCTTCCGCCAACGTCCGGCCGGCCTCCGGTTCCCGTTCCGGCCGGGTTACGAAGATGACCCGTTTCTGGCTGACGGCCCGGCCCAGCGCGCTGGACTGGGGGTCGAGGGAAAGCCTCTGCTTCAGCACCTTGCGGCAGAAGGGCGCCTGGTGCTGCGCTTCCCTGGTCTGGTCGGTCACCTCCGGTCGATCCCACAGGCGATGGCCCGCTCCGGGGGGCAAAACCAGGGTCGCCGTCTCCTGGGTGACGCCCAGCATCCCCTGTAGGGTATCGGCCCGTTCATTGACCATGAACAGAATGGCCCGCTCGAATCCCCCCCCTTCGGGGACGGTGGCCGCCGACAGGATGAGATGAACCAGGTCGTTGAGACGCAAGGTGCTGTGCATGGCGCGGGAAATTCGGTACAGCAGACTCGTCTCCCGCCATTTCCGGCCGCTGTCCCGGGTGAGGTCCTCCAGACGATCCCGCAAGGCGACCCTGTCCAGCCCATGGGCGAAGAGGGCCGCCAGGTTTTCCAGCGGTCCGGTCGCTTCCGCGGCCCAGGACAGGGCGGGTATTTCCGGTTCCCGCGAATGGAGCAGAATTAGGATGCCCAGGGGCCGTTGCTGGAAATTGAGCGGCAGGATGACCGCTCCCATCGACGGCCGCGCCAGTCCCGTACCCTCCGCGGCAGCGGGGGGCACCAGCACCGGTCGGCCATCCTCGGCGAGAGTCCTGCGGGACAAGGCTTCTTCAAATCCCAGCAACTCCGATTTAAAGGGCTGGTAATCGGAATGGATCCGGTAATAGGGCCGGTCAACCAGGGTGCCGCCGTAAATGGGGCGCAGCATGACCGCCGCAGCTCCGCTCTCCTCCAGCAAGATCGGCAGCAGCATCTGAATCGTCTCGGGCAGGGTGCGATTACGGTCAAGTCCCTGGAGAAACCGACCCGTGAGAGCATAAACCGCCTCGGCTTCAGCACCTGCCCTCTCCTCGCCGGCAACCTGCGCCAGATAGGCGGCAAGATGACGGAAGGCCGGAAGACAGGAATCGAGGTCGTTCGGCCCCGATTCCGCCGCCAGCACGAGAACCCCGAAGGCTCTGCCGGCTGTCGCCACGGGCAGATAAAGGGCACTGTCCTTGCGGCGCCATTGGCGCCGTTTGAGGACGTCGGCCGCGGTCAGGGGATCAAATGGAAATGGAGGAACCGGACCGGAGCCTTCGGCCGTCAGGTGGAGGGTTTTAACTAAATCGCGATCGGTGCAGGGGGGGAAACAGCGGAAGAAGAGCGCTTGACACAGTCCGCAATGGGAAATGAGCTTTTGTAAAAGGATCCTGGTCTGGCGGGAGAAATCGGCGGCGGGAGCCTGGATGATGGGCGCGGCCAGTTCCAGAAGTTCACAGGAAAGACATTTCATGAACTTGTCCCCGGCCGCCGGTGCCGATGCCGTCAAAACTCAGGCAAGGGTTAGCCGATCTTCTCCTGCCTTTCTTGTTCGGTTTTGCATTCGATGCAATACGTCGTCACCGGCCGGGCCCGCAGACGGGCTTCGCCGATTTCTTCCCCGCAGCTTTCACAGAGTCCGAATTCTTCTTCGTCTATGCGGGCCAGCGCTTCCCGGATCTTCATGATCAGCTTCCGTTCGCGGTCGCGAATGCGCAGCTCGAAATTACGGTCCGATTCAAGAGATGCGCGATCGGTCGGATCGGGAAAATTGGTTTTTTCGTCGGTCATGTCCGAAACGGTCTTTCCGGCGTCCCGCAACAGGGCCTCCAGCTGTTCCTGAAGTAGCTGCCGGAATTCTTCCGCTTTTGTCTGGTTCATATGGATACTCCCTATAGCCTTTTTGAATTACGACAAATTAAAGTATATCGCCCGGAAAGTCAACCCGCATGCCCGGCTCCGGCCTCGGCTGGGATCAGGAGGATTGGCTGAACAGCTGGGCATAAAGGATGAACAAAACCAGCAGCACCGCCAGCCAGCAGGAAATAACATCAGAATCCTTGCGCGGCGGCTTCTCAGCCATTTTGCGGGTTTCCTCGGTGATCGCTTCAGCGGGAGTCCCGGCCAGGATCTGGCCGACCAGTTCCGGGAACCGACCGTAGGTATTGGAAATAATCAGGAAGTCCTCCCCGGCGCATAAAGTCAAAAATACCCGCTTGCGAACCGCGACCGTCTCCAGCGCCGTGATGTCCTCGAAGGCGACCAGCGCCCTTCGGAAAAGCTTGTCGACCCGAACTCCCTTCCCGTCAATGGTGACGCGGCGAAACACGCTCTCCAGGAACAGCCCGAAGACCGGCAGAACCATTATCCCAAGCAGCACGATCTTGCCGCGCGGCTGGCCCTGGTTCAGACAGACCGCCATCAGCGTCAGGAGCAGGATCAACAGCAAACCGAGGGGAACAAGAAAGCTGTTGCGAATACGATACTGCCGGGACGACACCATGTTAATCTTCCTCCGCACAGACAGGCAAAGCCTGATTTTATCAACCGGATCCGATGCTTCTGCGAACGTTTCAGGCGTCTTCGTCTCTGGCGAAGGAACCGCTTTCCCCGCCATGTTTTTCCATCAGCATGATCGGTCCGATGATCATCCCTTTATCCACCGATTTCCCCATATCGTAAATGGCCAGCGCCGCGACGCTGGCGGCGGTGAGCGCCTCCATTTCGACTCCGGTACTGCCGGTGACGCGAACCGTGGCTTGGATCCCCAAAATTCCCCTGGCCGGATCGGGACAAAACTCTATTCCCACGGAGGTCAGGGTCAGGGGGTGGCAGAGGGGAATGAGCTCCGGCGTCTTCTTTGCCGCCCTGATGCCGGCGATGCGGGCGACCGCCGGAGCGTCCCCCTTGGCCAGAGACCGGTCCATGATCTTCTGCAGCGTATCCGGCTGCATGCGGACCTCTCCCCGGGCCACGGCCAGGCGCCGGGTGGCGGCCTTTTCCCCGACATCGCCCATCCGGGCGTCACCGCCCGGGCCGAAATGAGTCAGGTCCCCGGTCCTTTTGCTTCCTCCACGGGTACCGGAGGCAACAGGGAATCAGGGCCCCGGTACGGGAAAACCGCCAGGCTGACCGAACCGGCGCTTCGAATCGTCTGTTCGACCCGGCGCCGTTCGTCCGAATCCACCGGCGTATCCTCGTAAAAAGAGACGGCCTGGATTTTAAAAAGCAGCGAGGCCGGATCATTCACCTCCGCCACGCTCCGGGACACCATGGTTCCGATCAATTCGAGGGTGGCATCCAGGTCGAGATCCAACTCCCGGGACATCTGCTTATGGTAGGCCATGATGGCCAGGTAGTCGAACCCGATTTTCCGGGCCTTGGAAAAATCCTGGGACAGCCAGGCCAGCCCCCCCGTAGGGTTGGTCAGCACTTCATACATCAGGTTGAGGGCAAAATGCAGGTCCGGTTTCTCCCGCCTGGCGGTGGCCTGAAGATCGGACGCCAGTTCGAGCAGTGCCTGGTTTTTCCAACGGGCCCAATTCCAGAACCCCGGCGAATAGCTGCCGACCTGGATCTTGCCGCTGGCGGATCGGGTTCGATCCCGGTAGAAATCGGCGGGATCAAGATTCTGTCCCGTCGCCAGCTGATACCGGGCCACAGCGGCGGGAGAGAACCCTTCGGTATGCCGCAGGACCAGGTCGTCCTGGACCAGGATGCCGTCGAGATCATAGCGGGCCAGGTCGCGAAACAACACCATCAGCCGGCGCCGGACCTCAGGCTTGAACGGATCGAGCCGGTCGGTGGGAACGATCTGGTCCCAGAGCAGGTCGTAGCGGCGCCCGCGCAGATCCCAGTGGCTCTGCAGCGGTGTGGAGAGGGTGGACATCCAGGCGAAAACCCGCAGACCGGCGGCCCGGGCCAGCGGAATCAGCGGTGTCAGGACGTCGTCCACCACCGGAGCCTCCTCGGTGGCGAAATAGACCCCACTCTGGTATTTGGGACGGGCGAAGGGATAGAAACGGTCCCCCGTCTGTTGAAACACCCGCAGGATCACCGTGTCGTAGCCGGCCTGGCGCAGGGCCTGGAACTCTTCCGCCGCCTCCGGGTAGGTGGAGGCAGCCATGGTGGCGATCTGCACCGCGTTCAGCTGCTCGACAGCTGTCGCCGGAGAGGGTGCCATGACCGCCGCCAATCCCGGCAGGGCCGCGGCGGCAAACTGGAAAAGGCGGGACAGCTTCATGCGAAGAGCCCTTCCAGGGCTTCGGCGGCGGTCCGTACCCCCACCAATTTCAGCCCCCGGGGGGCCTTGAGATTTTTCAGATTCCCGGCGGGGAGGAAACAACGGTCGAAACCGAGCCGGGCCGCTTCCATTACCCGCAGCTCCGGCCGGGATACCGCCCGCACCTCACCGGCCAGGCCGACTTCACCGAAAAGCAGGGTGCGGGCCGCGACCGGACGGTTAAGGTGGCTGGACGCCAGGGCCGCGACAACGCCCAAATCGACCGCCGGCTCGTTCAGCCGCACGCCCCCCGCCACGTTGAGGAAGATGTCCTGGGCCAACAGGGCGTAACCGACTTTTTTCTCCAGCACCGCCACCAGCAGGGAAACCCGGTTGCCGTCGATTCCCATGGCCGTGCGGCGGGGATTCCCGAAGGCGGCTCCGGAGACCAGGGCCTGCAGTTCCACCAGGATCGGCCGGGTCCCCTCGATGGCCGGGACCACTACGCTGCCCGCCGCGCCTTCCGGCCGTTCGGCGAGGAAGAGTTCCGAGGGGTTGGCGACTTCGGCCAGACCGAGGTCCTTCATCTCGAAGACCCCGATTTCATTGGTGGAGCCGAAACGGTTCTTCACCGCCCGCAGGATGCGGAAAGGATGGCCGGCGTCCCCTTCGAAATAGAGGACCGTGTCGACCATGTGTTCGAGCATGCGCGGACCGGCAATCGAACCGTCCTTGGTCACGTGGCCGATCAGAAAGGTCGGCACGCCCTCCCCTTTGGCCAGATGCATCAGACGGCCGGCGCACTCCCGCACCTGGCTGACCGATCCGGGCGCCGACTCGAGAGCGGCGGTAAAGACCGTCTGGATCGAATCGACCACCAGGAACGCAGGCAGAAGTTCGCGGGTCCGTTCGAGGATCGCTTCAAGGGAGGTTTCGGCCAGCAGATAGAGTTCGGGGCCGGCGATGCCGAGGCGCTCGGCCCGCAATTTGACCTGTCGCGCCGATTCCTCGGCCGTGACGTAAAGGACCTTTTTTTCTGCCGCCCAGCAGTCGGCCGCCTGCAGCAGCAGAGTCGACTTGCCGATCCCCGGATCGCCGCCGATCAAGATCAGGGACCCCGGAACCACCCCGCCGCCGAGTACCCGGTCGAATTCCTCGATGCCGCAGCGCAGGCGATCTTCCGCCCCCCCCGCCACTTCGGTCAACCGCTGGGGCAGGGACCCCGAGTTCGGAAGCGGCCGCCCTTGCTTCCCCACCGCCACCGTCTCCTCGACCAGGGTTCCCCACTGGCCGCAGTCGGAACACCGCCCGAGCCATTTGGGGCTCTGCAGACCGCACTGCTGGCAGGTGAAAAGAGTTTTGGTTTTCTGGGCCAAATTCCATCCTCCGCGGGATAGGGGCATTCTAGGGGCACCCCATGGGAGTGTCAACTGATCTGAATCGATCATCGCCATTCGCCCGGCACGACGGGCGGCAGGAGAATGGAGGAACCTCGAGCGGTCGCTCTTTACCCCATATCCTTTCTTCGCCGCTAAAAAGACCCGGGCACCCTGAAGTCCGGCATTTTTAGGGTGCCCGGATCCCAAACGGAACTCCTCGCCGGTTCTCGGGAATAAATGATATCCTAAAAACGGCCTCCGACGTTTGAAGCAGGTCGCCTTTTTTCGAAATACCGAGACAACTGGCAGCCAAATTGCTAGCAAGGTCCTTACAACCACAAAACGACGAAACTTGTCTACGATGATATTTTCTCAACGCATTAGTTCCTGGTGGGTTCTGGTTTTAGGTTGTCTATTGGCGGCTGCCATGGTCTGGCAGGCAGCTCAATGGACTTACCAGGGCGAACTGGAAAGGCTCCAAAAAACCGGGGAAGAAAGGCTTAAACTCTATGCCGGCACTCTTCACTCCACCCTGAACCGGCTGGACAACCTTCCCTATGTTCTGGCCCATAACGATGCGGTAGCAAGGTTGCTCACCCAGGGGGACAACGCCGATCAGCTCAATCGGGATCTGGAATCATTAAACCAGTGGGCGGGTTCGGACCTTTTGTACGTGATGGATGCCGAGGGAACTGTTCTGGCTGCCAGCAGCTGGCGCAAGCCTCCTGATATTATCGGGCAGAACTATGCATTTCGCCCCTATTTCACCGCAGCAAGGGAAGGTCGCCAGGGGCGTTTCTTCGCCATAGGAACCACCACCAACCAACCCGGCCTTTTCATGTCTCACGCGGTCTCCCGGGAGGGACGCTTTCTCGGCGCCGTCGTCGTCAAGGCGAACTTTGATCTGCTCATGAAGGACTGGCGTGAGGGAGGGGAAACGGTTCTGGTGAGCGATGTTAACGGGGTGATTTTTCTCGCCAGCCGGACCGACTGGCTCTTTCGAACCCTGACCCCGTTACCGGCGGAACAACGGGATACCATTCGCGCAAGCCGTCAGTACGGCGACCAGTTGCTTGACCCGGCGCCCCTCCTGATTGTGAAAACCCTGGAGGACAAGAATCGGATCGTTCAAACCGATGGTCAGCGATATCTTATGACCGCCATGAAGAATGCCCGGCTCGAATGGACATTCTTTTTCCTGTCGCCGCTGCATCCTGTTTATCAACGGACCCAGGCCGTAGCCACGATGGGCACGATCCTGGCCCTTTTGGCACTGGCCCTCGGCATGTATGCCCGGGAACGGCGGCAGAAACATTTGTCCCGCCGAAAGATCAAAGAAGCCGAGACCATTAAAGAGGTCAATCTGCGTCTGCAGGAGGAGATCGAGGAACATCGCTGTACCGAGCAGGCCCTGCGCGAGGCCCAGGCAGAGCTGGTGCAAAGCAGTAAACTAGCCGCCCTCGGCCAACTGGCGGCCGGCATCGTGCACGAACTGAACCAGCCGATCTCGGCCATTCGCACCCACGCCGCCAGCGGCCGCCTGCTGCTCGACCGCCGGGAGTTGGAAAAGGCCCGTGAAACCTTCGCCGCAGTGACCAAAATCACCGAACACATGGCGTCGATTACCACCCAGCTTAAGACCTTTGCTCACCAAATTCCCAGGAAAAGCGAGCAAGTGGTGATCCAGGCCTGCCTCGATTCCGCGCTGACCATGACCGCCCCCCTGCTGAACGAACTCGGCGTGGCCCTCGAAAAGGAATTGCCTACAGAACCGGTTGTCCTGCGGGGCGGCAGCGGCCAGGTCGAACAGGTTCTGGTCAACCTGATCCGCAACGGCGTGGATGCCATGCGCCAGGCTCCGAAGCGTGTCTTGCGTATTTCGGTGACCGTGGACGAAGGAATGATAGAAATCTTCGTCAGCGACAGCGGTACGGGGATTGCGGAGAAAGATCTTCCCGAACTGTTTAATCCCTTCTTTACCACCAAGGAGGTGGGACAGGGACTGGGGCTCGGACTTTCGATCAGCTACCGGATCATCAGCGATCTCGGCGGATCGATTCGTGCGGTCAACAATCGAGACGGCGGCGCCAGCTTTATCGTGCGGCTTCCGGTCATGAAAAACGGCGAAACAGGAGCGAAGGAATGACCAACCACCCCGGAAAAGTCTTTCTGGTCGATGACGATGGGGCTCTGCGAGCGGCAACGGCGCAGTGGCTGGAACTGGCCGGCTACCAGGTCGAAACCTTTGCCGACGCCCATGGAGCCCTGGCCCGGCTGGCCCCGGGTATGAACGGGATTGTGGTCAGCGATGTCAAAATGCCGAAAATGGATGGCATGGCCTTCTTAGCCCGTCTCAACGCCGTCGATAAAGACATGCCGGTGGTGCTGATCACCGCGCACGGCGATGTACAGATGGCCGTCGAGGCCATGCGCCAGGGGGCCTACGATTTCATCGAAAAACCGTTCGAACCGGAAAAATTGCTCGATATCATCCAGCGCGCCAGTGAAAAACGCCGCTTGGTGCTGGAAAATCGGGACCTTCGCAATCGCCTGAACGGCAGCCTCGACATCGAGCAGCGCATGATCGGTAATTGTCCCGGAATTCGCCGCCTGCGTTCAGAGATTCTCGATGTCACCGGGACGGACGCACCGGTTCTGATTCAGGGCGAGACCGGAACCGGCAAGGAGGTAGTCGCCCGCTGTCTCCATGACTTCAGCCTGAGGAAAAACGGCAAATTTGTTCCGGTCAATTGCGGAGCCATACCGGAAAACATGGTGGAAACCGAGCTGTTCGGCCACGAAAGAGGCGCCTTCACCGGGGCCGACCGGCGCCGCATCGGCCGTTTCGAATACGCCCAGGGAGGGTCACTGTTTCTCGACGAGATTGGCACCATGCCGCTTCCGGTGCAGGTTAAATTACTGCGCGCTCTGCAGGAACGGGAAATCATCCGGGTCGGCAGTAACGAACCGCAAACCATCGATATTCGTCTGGTCAGTGCTACCAATACCGACCTGATGGACGAATGCTCCGCAGGCCGGTTTCGCGAAGACCTTTATTACCGGATCAATGTGATTAACCTTCGGGTGCCTCCGCTGCGCGAACGGGGCGGCGACATCCTCCTGCTGTTCGACTATTTCGCCGCCCAGGCAGCGGCAACCTATCAGCGCCCGGCACTTCCATTGCAACCGCCGGATGCCAACTTGCTGATGGCCCACCACTGGCCGGGGAATGTCCGCGAATTAAAGAATTTCGCCGAACGATTCGTCATCTCCTCACTCCCTGCGGCGGAGCGGCTGTTGTCCATCCTAGGCGTATCAGGACCTTCCCCGCCGCCTCCGGAAAGCACCTCCCTCCAAGAGATGCTCCGGCACTTCGAGCGCACCCTCCTCGAACAGGCGCTGACTCGCCACCATGGGGACATCCAGGCGGTCATGGAAGAACTCGACCTGCCGCGCCGGACCCTCAACGAAAAAATGTCTCGCCACAACCTGGAAAGGAAAGATTTCCGTTAACTCGCGCTTCTCTCCATCCTTTCCATTGCGGGCTATCCATCGGCAAGATTTTGCCGATGGATCTTTTTTATTCGGCGAAATCTTGCTGAAAAATTAAGTGCCTCCAAGAAATTTCCGCCTTTTCCGCTATAATTCACCCCTGGCACATCCCTTGCCTTGAAATATTTGTTCAACCCAGAAATTGCGGGTTCCATTCGGAACCGAAAAAACCTCTAACCTAAGGAGGAAAAAATGATGCGGATCAGGCAAATCATGTTTGTCGTCGCGGCCGTCGCGCTGCTGTTCGGTTCGGTCGCGACTGTCCAAGCCCAGGAAGAGCGCAACTACCTGATGGCCACGGCATCGACCGGCGGCACCTATTACCCGGTCGGGGTAGCTCTGTCGACCCTGGTCAAGGTCAAACTGCAGCCGAAGCAGAAGATCGGCATGTCGGCGATC
>Ga0055479_10000079_pt1 | contig 14609 bp, 13 predicted proteins | sample Muzzi_PWC_D1_FD_57941 | JGI IMG/M metagenome (GOLD analysis project Ga0055479, IMG submission 57941) | Wetland microbial communities from San Francisco Bay, California, USA, that impact long-term carbon sequestration - Muzzi_PWC_D1 | ecosystem: Environmental > Aquatic > Marine > Wetlands ...
GCCTGATCTACCTTCTCTGGTTCGGCCCGATTTCCGTCCCAGAAGCCCACCCGATTGCCTTATTCTCGGGAGTCATTTGGCCGCCCCGGTTCGACGCCGGGGTCTTTCTCGCCTTCGTTTTCTGCTCCCTGGCCCTGGCCGTGAACGATGTGGGGTCGATCCAGGCGATGCAGGGACTGTTGAAACCCTCCGACATGGAGGGACGCCTGCGGCGGGGGGTGACGCTGACGGGGACAGCCAACCTCCTCGCCGGCTTCCTGGGGGTGCTCGGGCCGGTCAATTTTTCTCTCAGCCCGGGAGTGGTGACCGCCAGCAGCTGCGCCTCACGCTACGCCCTTTTGCCCGCGGCCCTGGGCCTGGTCGTTCTGGCCTTTTCCCCGGCAGCTCTGGCCTGGATCGGCGCGGTCCCCCAGCCGGTGGTGGGAGCCGTCCTGCTCTACATTCTCTGCGCGCAAGTGGCGGCCGGCCTGCTCATCCTGTTCGAAGCCGATGCAGGTTTTGAATTCCGGCACGGTTTGGTCGTGGGTCTGTCGGTCCTTCTGGGGACCGTGATTGCCTTTCTGCCGCCGGAAGTGATTGCCGGTTTTCCCGTGGTGCTGAAGCCGGTTCTGGGGAACGGGTTCGTGGTCGGAACGGCGGCCGCCCTGTTTCTGGAACATGGGATTTACCGGTTCCGGATGGGAAAGGACGATAATAAGTGAAAAGGGGAAAATGGACGGATTGAAGGGCTGAAGACGCTGTCCCGGGCCGGCTTCAAGAACCCTGGTGCTCCGGTTGAAGGGCCCTCCCCGATTCGGTAGACTTTCAATACGACAGGCGAAACCGATTGGACGCTGATTAAAGCGTGGAACGCGGTTTTTTACCAAACCTGGAAGCCTTGATTTGACGTTAGGAATGATCCGATTTCAACTGTTTTTTCCGGGCCCATAAGGATTTTGGGGAACCAAATTAAAGGGACACGGTATTACCCGGATAAACAGGGAATTGGACCGAGACATAAATGCCCGCGAATGGAATTCAATCTTGACTCGTGGAAATCAAATTTGATCCGTTCCCCATTCTTTTAATACCGGACCGTGTTGACCTATGGAAGACCCCGGCGATAACGGCAAAGATCTCGATTTCGGGCTGCTGGCCAAGTTTCTGGTCCAGCTCAACATAACCCGACGGCACGTCGGAGCGTACCCCCAGGGACATCCTATGGTGGGGAGCGCTATCGACAAAACCCTGCAGCTTCTGCAGCAGCTTCTGTCCCATCACGACCGGCTCTCCCTGGGGGTGGCCCGAAATACCCTCCTGGTCGGCAATCAACCGCTGCCGAACGATCATCCGATTTTTCAGGATCTGGCCCGGGTCCTTTTCGAACATGGTGTCGTGGCCATTACTTTTTCCCGTGATCTGTCTGGGGAGGACCTGCGGCAATTCGATGCAATCCTGCTGCAAAAACCGGAAGATCTGAGGGAAAAAGGGGGCATAGCCGCCGCCGCCGAAACCGTCGGCCTTCGCGGCATACGCCTGCGGGAGGTCGACTATGACCAGCTTCGGGTAACTGAGGAGGCTCGTCTTGCCTATCGTCGTCCCCAGACGGGCGACAGAGGTCCCAAGACCTGGGAAAATCTCGTCAAGGGGATGCTGAGTGGCACACTCGACCCGCTCGGCGAATCGGTCATCCCGACGGAGCAGCTTGGTCCGGATGCTCTGGCCCGGATCTTAAACACCCAGACTGATGGGAAAAGCGTCAAATCGGAAGGGAGTTACGACCGGGCCATCGTTTCTTTTCTCCAGCAGATGGATCAGGAAAATCTTGCCAATCCGGCATCCGGAGAGGCTCTGGATCGTCTCTCCGCTCTGGTTGAAGGGCTCAATCCCGAGCTTCGCCGTCAGTTGCTGAAGAGCGTCGTGTGCCGGCCGGTATCCGGCGGACCGGCAACCGAGAGCCTGCTTGACCGGCTGGCGGAAACCGACCTTCTGGAAGTACTGGAGGACCTCAATCGGGAGCAGGCGATCATTCCGCCGGTGTTGATGGGAGTGATCAATAAATTAAGCCGCCACGGGGTTTCTCCCTCCAGGCCGAGGAACTCCACTGCGGGCCTTTCGGCCGGGGAAAAGGCGGAACGATTGCGGGTCCTTTTTCATGAAGAGCATTCGGGCGATTATGTTCCCGAGAGATATGGAGAGTCCCTGGATATCCTGACTGCGCTTGATCGGATCGCGCCGGTGGAAGGGAAAGAAGCGGAGGAATTGAAAAAAACCCTGTTGAGCCACAGCATCGAAAAACAGGTAGCCTGCGTTGCCCTGGAGTTGCTTCCCGCCGCGAAGGACATTTCTCTGCTTGCGGCCCTGGAAAGGACCCTCCTTGATCTTTGCGCGTATTTCCTGGAGATTGGGGACTTCGCGACGCTGACGGAAATCATTCAGAAACTGTCCGATGCGCCGGCACCTTCTTCCGACGAGGTCGGAGCCCGGGAGAAGGTCCGGGATTTTTTTTCGAGCCGGGAGTTTCTGGAAGAGGTACTCAACGGTCCGGAACTCTGGGGCAAATCGCATTATACCGATATCCGGCAATTGATCGAAAAGATCGGGTCCGTCATAGCCCCCTTGCTGCTGGACCGTTTGGCGGAGGAGTCAGACCGGTCGTTGCGGCGCTATTTCCTGGACTGTTTGGCCCAGTTGGGGACCGGCGCCCGAACCGCCCTTATCGAGAGGCTGGATGATGATAGCTGGTACTTCCTGAGAAACCTGATCATGCTGCTGCGGAAACTGGACGACCCGGAGGTCCTTCCTCGTCTACGGCGATTTGCCGACCATCCCCATCCGCGGGTGCGGCAGGAAATCCTTCGGACTTTTCTCCATTTTCGGGACCCCCAGGCGGATAAACTTCTGTTGGAAGGGCTGGAAAGTCCAAACCGTGAATGGCAGCTCTGGATTGTTCAACTGGCCGAATCAAGTCGAAGTTCGGAAGTGGTGGAGAAGCTTTTGGATTTATTGCTGCGATCAGGATTCACCGAGTCCGAGTTGGTATTAAAGCGCGCCGTGGTGCATGCCCTGGCGGCCATCGGCAGCGAACAGGCCCTGCCGGTCCTGGGCCAGTTGATTAAGGCGAAACCTCTTCTGAACCGAAAACAATTTCAGATGCTTAAAAAGGAGATGGTCCGGTCCCTGGCCAAATATCCCCTTGCCGCCGCCGGACCTCTGCTGGCCGAGATCACCGCATCGGATCAGCGGGAACTGGCCGCTCTGGCTCGCCGGATCAGTCAAAAACCGGAGGGGGAAGGCAAATGACGACTCTTTCCCTCGATGCGGTACAGAAACTGGTCAGTCTACTGGCGACAGCCATGGCCAACTGTTCCCTCTATTCACCGGATCATCCCCAGGTGATGCGGCTTTGTATCCAGGCACTGGAAAAACTTTCGGAAATCTTCGCGGCCCGTGAAGACCTGTCCCTGATGGTCATCGATGAAGAACTGGTAGCCGCAGGCCATCCCCTTCCGGCCGGTATGTATGTCGATCGTTTCACCCGGGCGCTTTCTTTGCGAGGAATCGGTCATGTGCGGTTTTTAAAGGGAATCAATTCCCAGGAGCTGCAATCCCTGGTGACCACCCTGGCGGCGCACAAACCGGAAGAGACCGAAATCATATCCCTTGATCACATCCGGTTCGGGCGGGTCGAAGTTCGCTTTACGGCCGCAGCCCATCAGGAATCCCGGACGCAGCAGATGCTGGCACTCTCCGATGTTCCCGAAGAGGAATTGGCGCGCCTGCTGGAGATTTACGAAGCGGCCAAACAGCATCGCCGGCTGCATGTGGAAGGGATTGCCGAAATCGTGACGGGATTCATCCACGCCTTTGATGAGGCGGCCGAACCGCTGTTGGCCCTGGCCCCGGTCCGGAGCTGGGACGAGTATACCTACACCCATTCCAGCAACGTCTGCATCCTCAACCTGGCTCAGGCCCTGGCCCTCGGCATCGAAGGCCAGCTTCTGCACGATATCGGCATTGCCGCCATTCTGCACGACGTCGGCAAACTTTACATCCCGGAAGAAGTCCTGAACAAGCCGGGCAAACTGGATGACCGGGAATGGGCCCTCATGCGGCAGCATCCGAGTCTCGGTGCGGGTTATCTGCTCGAATCTCCGGGTGTGCCCCGCCTGGCCGTGGTGGTTGCTTATGAACACCATATGCGACTTGACGGCACCGGCTATCCTTCAGCCCCCCCGGGTTGGCGGCAGAACCTTTGCAGCCAGATGACGGCAATTTCGGATTATTTCGATGCTCTTCGAACCCGGAGGTCCTACCGGGAGGCCATGAGTATGGATCGAATCGGGCCAATCCTGCTGGAGGCGGCCGGGACTCAGCTGCATCCGGGACTGACGCGGAACTTCCTGGAAATTCTGCGGCGGCTGGTCCCTCACCCGGGGCAGGAGAAGGAAGAAGCGACAGGGGGATCAGCCGGCCCTTCCGAAAAACGCCCCACCTGAAAAATCGTTTTTGGTCCAGGTGTGCATGGCTGTTTTTTCGCTCCCCAGCTGGCACCATTTGGTACAAAAAATCCGAAACCTGCCTGATTCCAGGGACACATCCGATGAGATAAAACGAGCCGATTCATGTATTCAGGGTGCGCATCGAGCGCAAGGAAGGCCCCGACCGGCTGTGGCCTGGCTGCCCGCCGAGATCGGGGTTGAGGAGAAAGTGCCGGTGATCCGCCGCATCCATGTGGGCTGTCATCTGAAAGCGGCGACCGAAAAGCGTGAGATCATTGAGAAGGTCCAACAGGTTTATCATCATTCCTGCCCGGTTTCCCGTTCTCGGTACCAAGGAATCGACATCACCCCGGAATTCGTTCTCGAAGAGGGAAAACTGCAACCGGATGGCACGAAGCTCGCAACATTGGCTCAAAACGGTCAAACCTCCAGCATTTGGGCCGGAATTCTTGTCTTTTCACGGTGGATTGGTATAGGATTGCCGGGCTTTGCCGGAAGGTGGCGAAGCTTTTCTTATCCGACAGGGTTTTTAAAAACTAAAGGTTTTCCAGGCTGATCAAAAATGCCCGGATGCAAGGCGCCCGAAATTCCGGGGAATAAGGCGTGCTCGGAGAGTACGTCGTTGACGAGGGATGAGGGCAACACCGCAGCGGGGCGTTTTTCATCAGTTGGCTTAAGGAGTCTGCATGGCAAAGGCAACCGAAGAATTCATCCCCAAATGGATCGCCTGGGAAACCACCCAGCGCTGTAACCTGAACTGCGTCCACTGCCGCTGTTCCTCCGATATGAATGCCGCCTCCGGCGATTTCAATACTGAGGAAGCCTTCAAGCTGATCGACGACATCTGTGAAGTCAGTCAGCCTGTGATGGTCCTGTCCGGCGGCGAGCCGCTGCTGCGGGCCGACATCTTCGAGATCGCCAAGTACGGTACCGGCAAGGGTCTGCGCATGTGCATCGCCACCAACGGCACGCTGATCACCGACGAGGTCTGCGCCAAGATGAAGGAGGCCGACATCAAGATGGTCTCCCTCTCCCTCGACGGATCAACAGCCGCAATCCACGACGATTTCCGCTCCTGCCCCGGTGCTTTCGAGGGGGTGGTCCGCGGGGCCGAAACCCTGAAGCGCAACGGCATCAAGTTTTTGGTCAATTCGTCCTTCACCAAGCGCAACCAGCATGACATCGGCGCCACCTTCAAGGTCGCCAAGGAACTCGGCGCGACCGCCTGGTACATGTTCATGATCGTGCCGACCGGCCGCGGCGAAGAGATCATGAACGAACTGATCAGCAAGGAAGACTACGAGGAGATCCTCTCCTGGCACTACGAGCAGGAGAAGGGCGAGGACGAGATCCTCATGCGACCGACCTGCGCCCCGCACTACTACCGCGTCGTGCCGCAGATGGCCAAGGCCGAAGGGGTCGATTTCAAGCGCCGCAGCCTGACCTTTTCCACCGGCGGCGGCAAGGGGTGCATCGCCGCCCAGACCATCTGTCTGATCGACTGTTTCGGTAACCTCAAACCCTGCTCCTACTTCCACTCCTCGGTCGGCAACGTCAAGCAGGTCAAGTTCAAGGATCTCTGGTACAACAGCAAAACCTTTAACGACCTCCGCGACTTCAAGAAGTACAAGGGCAAATGCGGAGAATGCGAGTTCATCAACGTCTGCGGCGGCTGCCGCGCCCGGGCCGACGCGGTTTACGGCGACTACATGGAGGAGGAGCCCTTCTGCAATTACATCCCGCACCGCACCCTGAAGCGGATGGAGAAGGAGGCGGCGGCTAACGCACCGGAAAAGCCGTGAACCGTAAACGGTGAACGGTCATCCTAAAACCAAAGAAGCTCCAAAATAAAGCCGTTGCCGGATTACGGTACACGGATCACCGATCACGGATCACGATAAGGAGGATTTTCATACAATGTCCCAAGAATACCCGTTTCTCAAGGCCTGTTGGGGTCAGCCCACCGATTTCACCCCCGTTTGGCTCATGCGTCAGGCCGGCCGTTACCTGCCGCAATACATGGAGGTGCGCAAGAAAGTCACCTTCCTCGAGCTGTGCAAAACCCCCGATCTGGCCGCCGAGGTCACCATCCAGCCGATCGATTACCTGGGTGCCGATGCCGCGATCCTCTTCTCGGATATCCTCACTCCCGTTGAGCCGATGGGGCTGAAGCTCGATTTTGTCCCCGGTCCGGTCTTTGAAAATCCGGTGCGGACCCAGGCCGACGTCGATGCGCTGAGGGTCCCGGTGATGGAAGAAGATGTTCCCTATGTTCTGGAAACGATCAAGATTTTGCGCCGCGAATTCGAGGGGAGAGTCCCGCTCATCGGCTTCGGCGGCGCGCCCTTCACCCTGGCCTGCTACATGGTCGAAGGAAAAGGGAGCAAGGACTTCGCCCAGATCAAGAGGATGATGTACGGCGCGCCGGAACTCTATGCGAGCCTGATGGAGAAGGTCACCGAAATGGATCGCCAGTACCTCAACGCCCAGATTGCCGCGGGGGCGCAGGCGATTCAGATTTTCGACACCTGGGGCGGAATCGTGTCCCCGGTCGACTACGAGAAATACATCCTTCCATATACTGCAAAGCTGATCAACGGCCTCGACCGTCAGGGCGTCCCCGTTATTCACTTCGTCAAAGGGGCCGGCACCATGCTCGATATCGTCAAAAAAGCCGGGTCCGACGTGGTGGGCCTTGATTGGCACGTCAACCTCGGCAAGGCGAGAGATATTCTCGGTCCCGAAATCGCGGTGCAGGGGAATCTGGATCCCACCGTCCTTTACGCGCCCAAGGAGCAGATCGAAAAACAGGTCCGGCGAATCCTCGACGAGAACGCAGGGCGGCCTGGACACATCTTCAACCTCGGCCACGGCATCCTGCCGACGGTGGACCCGGAGCATGCCAAGTTTATGGTGGAGTGCGTCCACCGTTTGAGCGGAAAGTAACACGTTAGACGTAAGAGGTGAGAGGTCAGGTGCTAAGCTTTTATACAGCTTACTTCTCGCCCCTAATTTCTCACGGATTTTATGACCCCTGAAAACCCTACCGCGCTGGTTCTGCTCAATATGGGCGGCCCCGACTCCCTCGAAGCCGTCGAGCCTTTCCTGTATAATCTTTTCTCCGACCGGGAATTGATCCAGCTGCCCCTGGGCGGGCTGTTGCAGAAACCGTTCGCCAGGGTCATTTCCCACTTCAGGGCCAAGCGGGTGCGGGAGAACTACCGGATCATCGGCGGCCGTTCCCCGCTGCTGAAATGGACCGAACGGCAGGCCGAGGGGATCGTTGGTCTGCTGGGCGAAAGTTTCCGGCCCTTTGTCGCCATGCGTTACTGGGGACCGACCGCCGACGAGGTAGTGCGGCAGATTAACGCCGAGGGGATTCGACGGGCGGTCGTCCTCTCCATGTACCCCCATTTCACCCCAGCCACCACCGGCAGCAGCTTGAACGACTTCCGCCGCGCCGCGGCGGCCGTCCCGGAGCTGAAGTATTCTGTTATCGAGCAGTGGTACGACTGGCCCGGCTACCTGGATGCGCTGGCCGAGTGCGTGCGGGAGGGGTTGCAGCGGATGCCGGCAGAAATCCGTGACCGCGCCCGTATTCTCTTTTCGGCCCATGCCCTGCCGCAGAAATTCATCGACCGGGGCGATCCGTATCTGGAGCACGTTCTGGAAACAGCGAAAGGCGTAATGGCTCAGCTGGAGGATCGGCCCTGGAACCTGGCGTTTCAAAGCCGGAGCGGACCGGTGAAATGGATGGAACCGGGAACCCTGGAGGTTATCGACCAGCTTGCGGCCGAACGGCAGCCGGCGGTCCTGCTTGTGCCGATTTCATTCGTGTCCGACCATATCGAAACTCTTCATGAAATAGATATCGAATTCCGCGCCCATGCCGAAGCCCGTGGCATCAGGCATTTCATTCGGGCAGCCTCCCTGAACGACCGTCCGACTTTCCTGCGAGCCATGGCCGACCTGGTCAAGGCGCACCTGGAACAATCGGATTAAATTGAAAGAATCCCGATCGCCGGATGACGGAATCTTTTCGGAAAATACAGTGTGGGGGATGAAAGAGGCAGGCGGATGGCCGAGGCTATTCTCATTATCGACGATTCCGCAACGGTTCGAAAAAAGATTATCGAAACCCTGCGGGTCAGTAACCTGTTTGATCGTTACCTGGAAGCCGAGGACGGAATCGAGGGATTCAAAATCCTCGGAAATTTCCGTGTCGACCTGATCCTCTGCGACCTGGAAATGCCGCGCATGGACGGTTTCAAGTTCCTGTCCCTGTGCAACTCCCAGGAGAATTTGAAGAATATCCCGATAATCCTGCTGAGCGCTCACGGCCAGGACGAAATGAAGATCCGCGGGCTGGAACAGGGCGCCGTCGATTTCGTAACCAAACCGTTCACTGCCGGCGAATTGCTGGCCCGGGTCAAGATCCAGCAGAAGATAAAGCGGCTGCAGGACGAGTTGCGGCGCAGCAACGAACAGTTGAAGGAACTCTCCAATACCGATTTCCTGACCGGGCTCTATAACCGGCGCTTCATTATGGAAGTTCTGGAGCTTGAATTCCAGCGGATGCGGCGCAAAAAAGGTTATCTGTCCCTGATCATCCTGGATATTGACCATTTCAAGCGTGTGAACGATATCTACGGGCATCCGCAGGGAGATCAGGTTCTTATAAGCCTGGCGGAAATTCTTCAGGCCGACCTGCGTCCCTACGACATCGCGGCCCGCTTTGGTGGCGAGGAATTCATCGTTTTGCTGCCGGAGACCCGTCTGGCCCAGGGATTCGAAACGGCCGAACGGCTGCGCAAGAAGGTCGCTGCCGCCAAATTCTCTCCCCCCCTTGAAAACCTCGCCATTACGATCAGCCTGGGTTTGGCCTCATCTCCGGAAATGCCGATCGACTCCATTCATGATCTGATCAAGGAAGCGGACGACGCCCTCTACCGGGCCAAGGAAAACGGGCGCAACCGGGTCGGAACGATGATCGACATGGGTCCCAAAGACATAGCTTCGAGTTGAGGGATGGAGCGGCCGCCGGGGCCGCAACCCCCGGAATTTGACTTTTATGTTGGACGGTTGAAGCTGAAAAACTTTCACCCCTCACTTGAGAAGGATGGAACAGCCGGTCGGAGGAATGGAACTGCCCGGTCGGCAGGGCAGATTTTAAACTCATTCCCCTGTCATGAATGCTAAGTACCCGGGCCTCACCTTTTCCGGTTCACCGATCACCCCTAACGGCTCACGGTCTTTTTACAGTCCTGCTTCCTGAAGTTTTTTCACCAGTTCCTGCTGTTTTTCATCCAGGTTGCGGGGTATCTCCACCTCGATGATGGCGAAAAGGTCTCCCTTCCCCTTTCCGCTGCGGCCGGGGATGCCGAACCCTTTCAGGCGGATCTTCCCGCCGCTGGCCATCCCCGCCGGGACCTTGACCCGCTTGCTCCCGTCCAGGGTCGGCACGTCGATCGACGTACCGAGGCAGACCCCCGAAAAGGGGACCTTGACCTTGGCCAGAAGGTCGTTCCCGTTGCGTTCGAAAACCGGATCGGGATCGATATCGATCTCCAGAAAAAGGTCTCCCGGAGGGCCGCCGGAGGGACTTTTCCCCCCCTTGCCCTGTACGCGGAGTTTCTGTCCCGCTTCGATGCCGGCCGGAATCCGGACCTGGAGCTGTTCGGCCCCGCCCTCATGGCGATAATCGATCCGCCGTTCCCCGCCCAGTGCCGCCTGCCGCAGAGGGATATTCAGGCGCATGACGTAATCCTGCCCCTTCACCGGCCGGGGCCGGGCACCACCTCCGAACCCGGTGGCACGGGTTCGCCCGCCCCCCCCGAAGAGGTGGCTGAAAATATCCTCGGTGCCGAATCCGAAGTCCCGAAAGATGTCACCGACGTCGAAATTGCGGTAAATATCCTCCTGGCTGAACCGCTGCTCGAATCCGGCTTTGCCGAACTGGTCGTACTGTTTGCGTTTCTCCGGATCGGAAAGGACCGCGTAGGCCTCGGTAATCTCCTTGAATTTCTCCTCGGCCTTCTTGTCCCCGGGATTTTTATCCGGATGGTATTTCAGGGCCAGTTTCCGGTAAGCTTTTTTGATCGCGTCCGTGGGGGCTTTTTTATCCACTCCCAGAGTTGCATAATAATCATCGTTGGCCATAACGGCTCCAGTCGGCAGATGGTTTGAAAAATCAGATCGTACCTTGCCCTGTCAATATAATGAGGGGTATGGGGAGCGTCAAGAGATGGTTGAGAGAAGACCTCGGTTCCGGGATTTTCTTGCAATCGGAAACGATTCGGATAAAATTCCTGTCAACGCTCCGAAGAGGATCATTCGGCCGGGTGGACTTTGCTTCGGAAGACAACCCAGGCTTGTCCCCCCTCCCGGTCCGGTCCGGTAAGAGTCATCCATTGAAATGAAAAACCGAACAGTTGAACGATCCGGATTTTTTTCCGACAGTCCGAGGTGATTTCCCCTCATTCCCTAATCTCAAGGAGGTTGCAGATGCGAAAGAATCGGTCGTGGGTCCTGGATGCCCGGTTGTGCTGGGTGGTGCTGGCGGCATTTTCCGCTCTGACGTTTTTCCCCATGCAGTCCGAGGCGGCCCTGGTGCAGAGCAAGCTGGCCGACGGCTCGGTAGTGACCGAGCGGACCCAGCAGATCGAAACCATCCGCCAGGCCCTGGAAAAGGAGGTCGTGGTGCAGCGGCTGGCCGATTTCGGCATGACCCCGCAGGAAGTCAACGCCAAACTGCCGAGCCTCTCCGACGAGCAGCTGCATCAACTGGCCGGCATGTCGAAGGATATCGCCGGCGGGGACGGCGTCGGCCTGATCATCGGCGTCCTGCTGGTCATCCTGCTGGTCATCGTGATTCTCAAACTGCTTAACAAGGAAGTTATTGTCCGTTGATTTTGCGTTTCCTGTTGGGTCTTCTGCTGGTTTGGGGGGGGAGCGGATGCTCCCCCTTTCAGCAGGGTTCATCGCCCGAGAGTTCAGAAGCTTTTCAGATCATTCCCCAGGTCCCTTACCGCGCGCAGCAGGCCAGGAACGACTGCGGGGCCGCCGCGCTCGCTTCCCTGCTGGCCTTCCGCGGCAAGGAAATCCCGGTGGAGGACATTGCCCGGGACGTCTATACCCCGGCCCTGGGGGGTTCGCTGCCGGCCGATCTGGAAAATTTCGCCGGGCGCCAAGGGTTCGAGCCCCGCTCCGGCCGGGGCGATTTGAAGCTGCTCCGTTCCCAGATCGCGGCCGGCCGCCCGGTGATCGTCCTCATCGACAACGGGGTCTGGGCGGCCACCCGTCCCCATTACATCGTGGTGTTCGGTTTCGACGAGCACCGCTTCCTGGTGCATTCCGGCACCGAAAAGAACGTGATGATCGATGCCCAAAAACTCCTCTCCCGCTGGCGGAAAATGAACCGCCTTTATCTTTATCTGCAATGATTTCTCCGCGCCGACCGGCGATTCCGTTCCCCTTCCTCAGGCTGATGGTGCTGGTCCTGATCCTGGCCGGCTGCTCGATGCCGCGGGTCATCGTGCTGAACGATCCGCTGGACGCCCGCGAGCATAACGACCTGGGAGTTTCCTACCAGGCCCGCGGCGAGTACGACCTGGCGGTCAAGGAGTACGATCGGGCCGTCGAACTCGATACCACCTGGGCCCGCCCGTTGATCAACCGGGGCAACGCCTATGCCGCCAGGAGCAGTTGGGAGGACGCCGGCGATAGCTATCGCCGCGCCCTGGACCGGGACCCCGATAATGCCGAGGCCATGAACAACCTGGCCTGGGTCCTGCTGCGGCAGGGGCAGGCACGGAAGGCGGGGGAATGGGCCCGCCGGGCGGTCGAAATCGATCCCGGTGAACCGGCGTATCTGGACACCCTGGCCGACTGCTTCATCGATGTGGGGGAAATCGACTCCGCCAAACGGACGCTGCGCCAGGCCCTGGACCTTTCCCCCCCACCAGCCCTGCGGGAAATCCTCGAGACCAAGCTGCTGACCCTTAAAGAGGGTTCGAATCCCGCCCGATGAACCAGGCGCCTGTTCTTTCCGGAAAGATGCCGCGACGATGACGGAAATCGATCCTTGGGGCGCCTCTTCAGCATTCGGAGCGGGCTCATTCGAAGAACGGACCGGTTACTTTCCGGCAACTTATCCAAATATACAAAAAATCTATTCAATGTGGTATGAATGGGTTCAAACAAAACCGTGCTGGCGGATCGGCGGGTGGCGATTAGCTTCACCCCGGAGAATTTCCGGAGGGGAAAGCGGGAGATCATGAACTTGGGGCACATTCGATTGATATGCCCTGTTTGAATGAAAGAGGAGGATGGCATGAGTCTCGAAGGAAAACGCGTGGTTATTGTCGGCGGGAGTTCCGGCATCGGCCTGGCCACGGCCCGGGCCGCCCTGGCCGCCGGCGCCAAGGTGCTGATCGCCAGCAGGTCTCAGGAAAAACTCCGGGAGGCCAAGGAAGAGGCCGACGGCAAACCCGGCACCCACGTCCTGGATGTTACGGACGAGAATCAGATCCGCGAGTTTTTCGCCAAGGTTCGCCGTTTCGATCATCTGGTGTTGACTTCCGTCACCGGAATGACCGGAAAATTCCAGGAACAGGACCTCGCTAAGGTTCAGGAATTGTTTGCTTCCAAATTCTGGGGCCAATTCCTGTGCGCCCGTTTCGGCGCCCCCTGCCTGGAAGTGGGCGGATCGATCACTTTCTTTTCCGGCGTTGCCAGTGAAAAGCCCTTGACCGGCTTTTCGGCCTACGCAGCCGTCAACGGGGCGATCAACGCCCTGGTGCGGACCCTGGCGGTGGAGCTGGCTCCCCTGCGGGTCAACGCCGTATCGCCGGGGATCGTCGAGACTCCGGCCTACGATGCCATGCCGGAAGAAAAACGCCGGAAGTTTTTCGATTCGGTCGCGGCGAAACTGCCGGTCCGGAGAATCGGGCGGCCGGAAGATATTGCCGCGGCAGTCATGCACCTGATGACAAACGGCTACGTCACCGGCTCCGTTCTCGACGTCGACGGCGGGGGCCGGTTGGTTTAAGAAACCGGAAAAGGAACTGCTTTCCGGTGAAGGGGAAAGAGGTCGGCCGCCAGGAGATTCAAAAGCATGGAAATAGTCACGGCATATTTCGAATCCTTCAACTGGGAACTCATCATCAAAACCGGCCTGCGCATCGTCCTGATTCTGGTCGCCGCCTGGGTCGCCCTGTTCCTGGTAAAAAAGGTTCTGCAACGTGTTGAGGGGCACCTGATCGAGAAGGGGGAAGCGGCCGGGGAGCCGCCCTCCGAGTCGGCCAAGCGAGTGGAAACCCTGATCCGCCTGGTTCGTCAGGGGGTGCGACTGGGCCTGTGGATTACCGTGCTGCTGGTGATTCTCAAAGAGGTCGGCGTCGACATCGCGCCGATCCTGGCCGGGGCAGGGATCCTGGGTTTGGCCGTCGGTTTCGGCGCCCAGAACCTGGTGCGGGATGTCATTTCCGGATTTTTCATCATTCTGGAAAACCAGGTCCGGCTCGGGGATGTCGCCGTCATCAACGGCACCGGGGGACTGGTGGAGCAGATCAATTTCCGCACCATCGTTCTGCGGGATCTGTCCGGCGTGGTCCATGTCTTTCCCAATGGGACCATCACCACTTTGAGCAATATGACCCAAGATTGGTCCGGTTATGTCTTCGATCTCGGGGTCGCCTACAAAGAGCACACCGACAAGGTCGTCGAAGCCATTCGGGAGGTCTGCGACAAGATGCTGGAAGATCGGGAATACGGACCGCTGATACTGGAAGCCCCGGAAATCTTCGGGGTCGACAAACTGGGCGATTCCGCGGTGGTCATCAAGGGGCGGATCAAGACCAGGCCGATCCGGCAGTGGTACGTTGGTCGCGAATTCCTGCGGCGGATCAAGATGGCCTTCGACGAAAGGAATATCGAGATCCCCTTTCCCCATCAAACTGTCTATTTCGGTGAAGCAAGCAATCCCTTCGACCTTCGCCTTCTGGATAAGTTCGGGGCGGGAGGTGAGGCATCGACGCCCGGGAAGCCTTAAGGCTCTCAGCGGGTGGATGAAGATTGACCATCCGCCGCGTCTCCCCAGTATCTCAGGCGGGGTCCCGCAGGGGGAAA
>Ga0055479_10000080_pt1 | contig 14556 bp, 15 predicted proteins | sample Muzzi_PWC_D1_FD_57941 | JGI IMG/M metagenome (GOLD analysis project Ga0055479, IMG submission 57941) | Wetland microbial communities from San Francisco Bay, California, USA, that impact long-term carbon sequestration - Muzzi_PWC_D1 | ecosystem: Environmental > Aquatic > Marine > Wetlands ...
GGGGGGGGCGGTCAGCCTCGGTTCGGAGCTTGCAGGGCTGCCGCCACCAGCACTTCGCTTTCGGCCAGGGCCGCGTCGAGTTTGGCCGGGTCGTTCCCCCCGGCCTGGGCCAGTTCGGGGCGTCCTCCGCCCCGGCCGCCGACTTGGGCGGCCAGTTCTTTAATCAGGTTCCCGGCCTGCAGCCGGTCAGTCAGATCGTTGGTGACGGCAACCAGCAGCGCCGCCTTGCCGTCATTCTCCCCCCCCAGGATAATCACCCCGGACTGAAGTTTGTCGCGGAGCTGGTCGGCCATTTCGCGCATTTTTTTGCCGTCGAGGCCATCGGCCCGAGCCGACAGCAGATTGACCCCGGCAACCTCCCGAACGTTGTCGAGAAGTTCCCCGGAGCGTTCGGCGTTGATCCGCGACCGTAGTTTTTCGATTTCGCGTTCAAGGGTTTTCTGGTGCTCCAGCAGCTTGCGCACACGGCCTTCGACCTGGCCGACATCGCTTTTCAGCAGTCCGGCAACCTTTTCCAGGGTATCTTCCTGGCGAAGGACCTCGGTCACGGCCTGCTCCCCGGTGACCGCCTCGATACGCCTGACTCCGGCGGCAATACCGGTCTCCTGAATAATTTTGAACAGACCTATGTCTCCGGATGCCCGGGCGTGGGTGCCGCCGCAAAGCTCCATGCTGAAATCGCCGACCCTGACCACCCGGACCCGATCACCGTATTTCTCTCCGAAGAGCGCGGTCGCTCCGGCGGATACCGCTTCCTCAGTGGCCATCTGGTCCGTTTCCACCGGCTGATTGCTGCGGATGCGGCGATTGACTTCGGTTTCGATCCGCTCCAACTCAACCACGCTGAGAGGGGAGAAATGAGTGAAATCGAAGCGCAGCCGGTCGGGGGTGACCAGCGAGCCGGCCTGTTTGACATGGTCCCCGAGGATGTCCACCAGGACCGCCTGGAGGATGTGGGTGGCGGTGTGGTTGAGGACCGTTTTCTGGCGATTTTCATTGTCCACTTCCAGGTCGGCCTGGTCTCCTTTGCCGAGGGAGCCGGTGAAGACTTCGCCAAGATGGACGATGAGATTTTCCACCGGGCGCTTGGTGTCCAGAATGCGGACACTGGCTGCGGCGGTTCGGATTTCTCCCCGGTCGCCGACCTGTCCCCCCGATTCGCCGTAAAAGGGGGTGGTGTCGGTAATGATTTCCACTGTTTCCCCGGCATCGACCCGGTCCACGGGGGTGCCGTTCACCAGCAGGGCAAGAATCTTCCCCTGCCCCAGAAGTTTACTATATCCGGTGAACTCAGAGCGGGCACCTGCTTCCAGCAACTTTCGGTAAACGACCGAAACCGCCTCTTCCCCGGACCCTTTCCAATGTTCCCGGGCCTGCTGCCGCTGTTTTTCCATACAGGCTTGAAATCCCGCTTCATCCAGGGTAAAGCCGTCTTTTTCGACGATGTCGGCGGTCAGATCGAGGGGGAAGCCGAAGGTGTCGTAGAGTTTGAAAACCGTTTCTCCGGGGATGGCGGCTCGGTTGGCGGCACGGAGTTTTTCCATTTCCTCTTCGAGGATACGGAGGCCGTTGCCAAGGGTCTGGATAAAACGCTCCTCCTCGTTTTTCACAACCTTGGCGACGAAATTCCTGCGGCCGGCCTCGTCGGGATAAGCGGCCGCCATCGACTCGAGGACGAATCCGGCGGTTTTGAACAGAACCGGATCGGCAAAGCCGAGCATCCTGGCGTGGCGCATGGCGCGGCGCATGATGCGCCGGAGCACGTAGCCGCGGCCTTCGTTGGAAGGGAGGACGCCGTCGGCAATCAGGAAGGCGGTGGCGCGGCTGTGGTCGGCCATGACCCGCATGGAGACGTCATTCTCCTCATCGTTGCCGTAGGCTTTTCCGGCCAACTTTTCGATATGGCTGATGATGCCGCGCAGCAGGTCGGTGTCGTAGTTCGATTGGGCCCCCTGGATGACGGTGCAGATACGTTCGAGGCCCATGCCGGTATCGACCGACGGCTTGGGAAGGGGGGTGAGCTCCCCCGCGGCGTTCCGGTTGTATTGCATGAAGACGTTGTTCCATATTTCCATGTACCGGTCGCAGTCGCAGCCGACGGTGCAGGTCGGGGAGTCGCAGCCTATTTCCGGGCCGTTGTCCCAGAAAATTTCCGAGCAGGGACCACAGGGGCCGGTGTCGCCCATGGCCCAGAAATTATCATCTTCGAAGCGGAAGATCCGTTCCCGGGGGACCCCTTCCTGTTCGTGCCAGATGTCCGCCGCCTCGTTGTCATCGGTATAAACCGAGACATAGAGGCGGTCGGTGTCCAGCCCCAGGTCCTTGGTGAGAAAATCCCAGGCAAAAGCGATCGCTTCCTTTTTAAAATAATCGCCGAAGGAGAAATTGCCGAGCATCTCGAAGAAGGTATGGTGTCGGGCGGTGCGGCCGACGTTTTCCAGGTCGTTGTGTTTTCCTCCGGCCCGGACGCACTTCTGACTTGAGGTGGCGCGCACGTAGGACCGTTTTTCGTTGCCGAGGAACACGTCCTTGAACTGATTCATCCCGGCATTGGTGAACAGCAGGGTCGGATCGTTGTGCGGCACCAGTGAAGACGATGGGACAACGGTGTGACCGCGGGCGGCGAAAAAGTCAAGAAAGCGGCGGCGAATGTCGTTTCCGGTCAGCATGGTTCTCGGTCAATCCTCAATGTGTTTTAAGGTGTCCAGAATGAGCGATGTGGAAAAACCCCGTCGTTGAAAGAAACCGACGAGGCGGCGTTTTTCCCGGTCTTCGGCGTCGATCCAGCGGAAATCCGGAAATTTTTGCCGGAATAATTCGGCAAGCAAAACCCGTTCATCGAATTCCTCACCGATCCGGCGCAGAGTCTCCTGAACAATCGTAGCGGAAATCCCCCGGCGTCGCAGGTCGGCGGCTATTTTGGGTCCTACCGCGCGACCCAGTCGGGCCAGTGTACGGGCCCGATTTTCGGCGAAACGGAGGTCGTCGAGATAACCCAGCTCGTGACACCGTTCCAGAGCCGCGGCCACCTCGGCGTCCGCAAACCCCTTTCGGCGCAGGCGGGAAGCCAGTTCGGCCTCGCTACGGTCGCGGACCTTCAATAGATCCAGGGCCGCGGCATAAGCATGAGAGCCACTCATGGCCGGCCTTTAATTGTTCTTTTCCCCTTTGTCGTCCTCTGCGGAAAAAGCATCCCAGGACTGGTCGGAGGTCGAGGAGATTCCCGAAATCTTGAGCTTGAAATCGTCCGGGTTGGAGCTCTGGCGAAGGGCCTCCTCGAAGGTAACCAGTTTGTCCTTCAACAGAGCCATGAGCGACTGATCGAAGGTCTGCATGCCGTAGGAAACGTGCCCCTGCTGAATTGCATCGCGAATCAGTTTGGATTTTTCCTTGTCGTCGATCAGTTCCCTAATCCTGGCCGTGGAGACCATGACCTCGACCGCCGGCACCCGTCCCTTGCCGTCCGCCCGTGGAACGAGACGTTGCGAAATGATGCCGCGAATGACCCCGGACAGCTGCAGCCGGACCTGACGCTGGTGATAGGGGGGGAAGACCGAAACGATACGATTGATGGTCTCCGTGGCGTCGATAGTATGCAGACTGGAAAGGACCAGATGGCCGGTTTCGGCGGCGGTCAGGGCGGTTTCGATCGTTTCCAGGTCCCGCATCTCCCCCACCATGATCACATCGGGATCCTGGCGCAGGGCGCTTTTCAGGGCGATGTCGTACCCTTCGGTGTCGAAGCCGACCTCGCGCTGGTTGATAACGCATTTTTTGTCGCGGTGCAGGTATTCGATGGGGTCTTCGATGGTTACGATGTGGTTGGTGCGATGGGTGTTGATAAAGTCGACCATCCCGGCCAGGGTGGTCGATTTGCCCGAACCGGTAGCCCCGGTGACCAGGATCATCCCGCGCTGCTGCATGGCGATTTTTTTCAGGACCTGCGGCAGGTTCAGCTCATCGATCGGCTTGATTTCGATGGGAATGGCCCGCAGCACCAGGGAAATGGTTCCCCGCTGGGAAAAGACATTGACCCGGAAGCGGCCGAGGCCGGGAACCCCATAGGCCAGATCGACCTCATGGGTCTCTTCAAACCGGGTCTGCTGCCCGGCACTCATGATGTCGAAGGCGATTTTCTTCGTTCCGTCAGGGGAAAGCCGGGGCGCCTTGGGCAATGGTCGCAGGGAGCCGTCAATGCGAAAGATCGGGGGCAGTCCAGCCTTGAGATGGATGTCCGACGCGCCGTTTTTGACCGCGATGGCAAGGATGTCGTAAATTTCCATGATTTACTGCTCCGCTGCAGCGGCCGCCTGGCCAGGCAATCCATAATGCTGGCGGATTTGCTGCTCGATAGTTTCTGCCGTTTCGGGATGCTCCGACAGAAACTGTTTGGCATTCTCACGGCCCTGGCCGATCCGCTCGTCCTTGTAGGAGAACCAGGCACCGCTCTTGTCCACCACCCCGCAATCGACCCCGAGGTCTATGAGATCTCCCTCCCGGGAGATGCCGGTTCCGTACATGATATCAAATTCAGCTTCCTTGAAGGGCGGCGCGACCTTATTTTTCACCACCTTGACCCGGGTCCGGTTACCGACGGAGTCCTGCCCCTGCTTGAGGGCGGCGATCCGGCGGATGTCCAAGCGAACCGAAGCATAAAATTTCAGGGCGTTGCCGCCGGTGGTAGTTTCGGGGTTGCCGAACATCACGCCGATCTTCATGCGAATCTGGTTGATAAAGATCACGCAGCAGCGGGATTTGCTGATGGTTCCGGTCAATTTACGCAGGGCCTGGGACATGAGGCGCGCCTGCAGTCCCATGTGGGAGTCTCCCATTTCTCCCTCGATTTCGGCCCGCGGCACCAGGGCGGCAACCGAATCGACCACCAGCACATCGATGGCTCCGCTGCGGACCAGAACTTCGGTGATTTCCAGGGCCTGCTCCCCGGTGTCGGGCTGCGAAACAAGTAGATCGTCGGTCTTGACACCCAATTTCCTGGCATAGTGAATGTCGAGGGCGTGCTCGGCGTCGACAAACGCCGCGATTCCGCCTTTCTTCTGTGCTTCGGCGATGATGTGCAGGGCCAGGGTGGTCTTTCCCGAGGATTCGGGGCCGAATATTTCGAGGACCCGGCCGCAGGGGACGCCGCCGACGCCCAAAGCCAGGTCCAGGCTCAACGCGCCGGTCGAGATCGTCCGTACGTCCGGAGGGGCTTCTGCCGCCCCCAGGCGCATGATGCTCCCTTTGCCGAATTGTTTTTCGATTTGGCCCAGGGCCAGATCAATGGCGCGTTCTCGATTGGTGTCGGTCATAGTTAATATCCTCCCCCCGGAAAGATGTGAAAAATATACCTCATTAAGTTTTTGTCCGGAAGCGAACCTTTTCCGCAATCTCTGTGTGAACCTGCGACCTTGCCGGTGCGGCGTGCCGGAGTATGGTTCGGCGCAGGCCCTTGATTTCCGTGTGCTTGCGAAAACTTGTTCGTTTCCGAATTAAATATTCACCGCTGCCCATCCCGAAATTTTCGGACGGGCTTTCATTTATGCAGGGCTGGGCAATCATCCGGCGGCGCTTCCGAGGGGCACTGAAAGCCGGGGTAGGTGCAGGGCACCCGCCGGACGCAATTGACTTTCGAAAAGAACCATCCGGCCCACTGGCAGCAAGCCGCACGAAACGTCCTGGAACGGTTCCATCTGGCGGACTGCGGAACCGATCCGCTGACGGCACCGGCCCAGGGTCAAATGCGGGGTGAAAGGCCGGTCCGCTTCCGCCAGTCCGATCCCGTTCAGCTCCCGGCGCAGACTGCAATGAAGTTCCTGCAAGGTCGAATGATTCTCCAACCCCAACCAAATAACCCGGGGCCGGGCCGCGGAAGGGAAGGCGCCAATCCCCTGCACCAACACTTCGAAAGGGGTGAACAGGCGCCCTATCGATAGCATAATCCGGCCAATTTCCGCAAGTTCTTCCTCAGTCGCAGCGCCGAAAAATTGCAGCGTTAGGTGAATGGTCTCGGGCCGAACCCAGCTGACCCCGGGCAGGGTCTGCCGCAGTCGGCCCTGGATTTTTCCGATCTGCTCCCGCACCGGTTCGGTTATGGGAATCGCCAGAAAGGCCCTAATCGGTTTCACCCACCGCCTCCGCCGCCGGCCGCCGGTGCAGGAGCAGGAACCGACGCAGCCAGTCCAGCGCGAGGTGGGCGGCCAGGGTCCGGATTCGCTCCCGGTCTCCACCCAGGCAAAAGCCCTGGACCTTTTCCTCTTGCGCGGAAACCAGGGCCAGGAAAACGGTCCCCACCGGTTTCTGCTCGGTGCCGCCGGTGGGGCCGGCAATGCCGGTAACGGCCAATCCGACATCGCTCCCCGCAGCCTCCCGGATGCCCCTGGCCATGGCCAGGGCGCATTCCCGGCTGACCGCTCCCTCTGCCTCCAGAACAGCCGGAGAAACTTTCAGCCACTCCTCCTTGGCCCGATTGGAATAGGTGACGGCGCCGCGGTCGAAAAATTCGGAAGCACCGGGAACCGTCGTCAGCATGGCCGCGATCAGGCCGCCGGTACAGGACTCGGCCAGGGCCAGGCGCAGGCCGGACTGCTGGAAGAGCCGCGCCACGGTCCCGGCCAGGGAGCCCGTCTCCTCGGCCACGATATGGGAACGGAGCTTGTTCCGGACCTTGTTGCCGGCCTCCTGAAGGAGCGACTGGGCCTGCGGCCCGGTGGCCTGAAGGCGGATTTGCACCAGCGGGAACTCGATCCGAAAACCGACCCGGACGGCTTCCGGCAACTCCGCCTCATTCAGGGCGGTTTGAACTTTCGGTTCGCTGATGCCGAATATTTTATAAACTCTTTCCGCTTTTTTCGACGGGGTTCCCGTCTGTTCCAGGACCGCCGCCAGCACCGATCCCTCCAGCATGGCGGACAATTCTTCCGGAACTCCAGGGAGAAAAAAGAGAAACTTGCCCTGGTGATGGACCTGAAATCCCGGCGCCGTTCCGGCCGGGTTCGGCAGAACAACCGCCCGGTCGGGCATCAATGCCTGTTTTTCATTTTCCGGCGGCATCGATTCCCCGCGGCGGGCAAAATGGTCGCGAATCTGCCCCAGTGCTTCCTCGTTCTTCATCAGCCGGCGCTTGCAGACCCGGGCAGCCACCCTGGCGGTCAGGTCGTCCCCCGTCGATCCGAGGCCGCCGGTGACCATGACCAGAAAGCACTTGCCATGCAGGTAATGGAGGGCTTCCTCGATGTCCGGCTCATTGTCGCCGACGGTCACGGCCTGCCAGACCACTAGCCCGTGCCGGTCAAGCGCCCGGCCGATCAGGCCGGTATTGGCATCGGCAACTTCGCCTCTCAGCAGTTCGTCGCCAACCGTCAGGACCCCGATTTTCTGCTGCATGGTTTTTCCCTCGCAGGTCAGGAAGAAAAATTAAAAATCGCCAGGCAGATTCGCAGTGCCGCCGCAGCATATATCCCCGCCGCCACGTCGTCGAGCACCACGCCGAATCCGTTTTTCCAGCTGCGGTCGAACCAACTGGCCGGTGGCAGTTTGACAATGTCGAAGAACCGAAAAAGCAGGAAGCCCAAAATGACGGCCGGCCAGGAAAAAGGGAGAAAGGCAACCGTCACCAGGTACCCGACCAGTTCGTCGATGACGATCCTGCCGTCGTCGGCGATTCCGTAAATTCGGCCGGCCCGGTCGGCAGCCCAGAAAGAGACCGTCAGCAGCACCGCCCAGGTCGCCGCATACCCGGCTGGGGACAGGGCGGCCATCAGGTAATAGGCTGGAATTCCAGCCAGGGTGCCGAAGGTCCCGGGGGCCACCGGAGCGTAACCAAGCCCGCCGTTGCTGGCCAGCAGCAGAATCAGTCGCCGCATGGACCATCCGTTTCCGGAAAAAAAATGGCCGCGGCGTTTTCGACCGCGCGGTAGATGTCCGGAAGCGGCCGGCCGGTTTGTTCTGCCAACAGGCGACAGCTTTCGAACTCCGGGGCTACCCGGACCAGTTTTTCGCCGGCAAAAAACAGCTTAACTTCCGCCGGGCCCCAAGGCGTTTCGACCCGGTCGGCCCGGCGGGAGAGTTTATAGCGGGCGGCATCATGCCACCGGACCCCACTGGCGCTGCTCTCATGGAGCAGTTGCCCGGCCAGGGCGGCGGCGCGTTCCGGTGCCGCGAGGACGGTGATGCGGGTGGCGGGCCGGTTCTTCTTCATCTGCAAGGGCGAGAAGGTCACGTCGAGAGCCCCTTCAGCCAGCAGCCGCTCCATCAGGTAACCGAGGCATTCCGGGTTGCCGTCATCCACGTGGGATTCGAGGACGGTGATCCGGTCGGTTTCCAGGCTCCAGGCCGCCGTCTCCCCGACCACCCCCCGCAGCAGGTTGGGTCGGTCCGGAAGATCACGGGTGCCGACTCCGTAGCCGATCCGTTGAACGGTCATCGGCGGCCATGGTTCGAAAGAAGCGATTTCCGCAACGATTGCGGCGCCCGTTGGGGTGACCAGTTCCCGGTTCGAACCGGCATCGTTCACCGGCAGCCCGCGTACCAGTTCCATGGTGGCCGGGGCCGGAAGCGGAAAGGGGCCGTGGGCCGTTTCCGTCAGACCCCGTGACATGGGGAGGGGGGAACAGATCACACGGTCCACCCCCAGTTGATGCAATCCCACGGCAGCGCCCACCACGTCGGCGATGGAATCGAGGGCGCCGACCTCGTGGAAATGCACCTCCTCGGCCGGCACCCCGTGAACGGCGGCTTCCGCCACGGCAATCCGCCGAAAAATCCTGCGGGCCAGGTCCCGGTCGGTCGGGTGCAGGGTGCTCTCTGCCAGGAGGCTGTCGATTTCCCGCCAGGTCCTGGAATGCCGGGACTCGGGAACTTCGACCCTGACCCGGGTCCCCTGGACGCCCAGGCGGGATTCACGCTCGGCCAGGAGGACGACCGGTTCGATCGGCAACCGGGCAAGGGCCTGGGCAAGGGCCTCGCGGTCAACACCCAGATCGACCAAAAGGCCGAGAAACATGTCGCCGGAAATACCGGCGAAGGTATCCAGATAGAGAAGGTTCATTTTTCAGCCAAGCCGGAAGAAGGCCGCTTTTCGGGGGATGAATCGAAGAGAAAAATGATAGCAGCCCTGATCAGGGTTGCAAGGAAAATAGGCTTCCCCGAACCGATCGGCCGAGGGGGGGTGCAGCGATAAGGAGCCGGGGACGAGGACAGGCCGGAATCAGCCGTTGGCCACCGACGCGGCGGCGCGTCCCGATTCCTGCCCGAACAGTTCGTTGAAAATTTCCGCAACGGTCGTAATCCGGTCCGCTTTCCAGGCGTTGGTGCCGCAGAAGACCAGGCCGGTTTGTATATCGCCCCGCTGTGCGCGGTCCAGGGCATGAACGATACAGAAACGTTCCTGTCCTGTTTTATAGGTGCATTTTTTAAGACATCCGGAAGGGCAGCGGATGTCGAGATCGACATCCCGTTGTCGAACCTGATCCAGGTTGGGCGTGATGGCTCGGCCGGGGAGACCGGCGGGACTCATGACCAGTCCGATGTCTTCCTGGCCGCAGTCAAGATAAGCCTGCTTGAAGCTGTCAGAGGCGTCACACTCTTCGGTGCAGACGAAACGGCTGGCCATCTGCACTCCATCAGCTCCTTCGGCCAGGGCGTGCAGGAGATCGTTGCGGTCCCAGATTCCGCCCGCGGCGATGACCGGGATATCGACCTGAAAATTCTGCCGGAAGTAATCCTTGACCCCGCGCACTGTGGCATATTGGTCGTAGGTTCCGGTACCGATTTTCTCTAACTTTTCGCCGAGGTGTCCCCCGGCGGTGTCGGGGTCTTCCACGACCACGGCATCGGGAAGCCGGTTGTAACCACGCATCCATTTGCGGGCAATCAATTCTGCGGCTTTGACCGAGGAGACGATGGGAACGATCGCGACTTCGGGAAAATCGGCGGTAAGTTCCGGCAGATTCAGCGGCAGGCCGGCCCCGCTCACGATCAGTTTGGCACCCGCTTCACAGGAGGTTCGGACCATGGTTTCGTAGTTGGTCACAGCCACCATGCAGTTGGTGCCGATCACGCCGTCAGGAGCGATGGAATAGGCTTTGGCGATTTCGTCCCTGAGCGCAAGGGGATCGGCGGTAAAAAAATTCTTGCCGTCGTAGTGGGGGCTGTTAAGGCCGATCCCGGCCGTAGCGATCAGCCCCGCGCCGCCGTATTTGGCCACGTGGCCGGCCAGATTGCCTCCGGAGATGCGGACCCCCATTCCCCCCTGGATGAGTGGAAAACGGAGTTGATAACGGCCGATCTGCAACGGTCGAATCATCATGAAGACCCTTCGAAAATGTGGTTTCCCGAGCAAAAATATTCCACCGCTTTTTTTGCATTTTAGCAAAGGATGGTTTTGCGGAATGTAATAGTATTGTAAAATCTATTGCTTCCGGTTTTCGAGACCAGCGAGAGAAGATATTTACGATGAAAATTTTCGGCCGCTTCATCAGTCCCCTGGTGACTTTTATCGCCATTCAGATTATCTGGATACTGGTGGTGATCTTCTGGGTCTACTGGTTCATGGGGAGCCATCGCCGCCTGAAGGCGCTGGCCGAAAAATACAGTTCCGAGCTGGTCCAGGGGGGACTCGACTGGTTCATCCTGGTGGAGGGGTTGGTCCTGCTGGGGGCGATTCTGGTCGGTATATACGTCATTTTTATCTTCTGGCGGCGCCAGGCGGCCCTCTATCGTGCGCAGCACAATTTTATCGCCCAGGTCACCCACGAACTCCGTTCTCCGCTGGCCTCGCTGAAGCTGCACCTAGAAACGATCCGTCGCCGCCGCCCTCCCCAGGCCAAAATGGAGACCTTCCTGGATACCATGCTGGGCGACACCGACCGCCTCGAGACGTTGATCAACAACCTGCTGGGAGCGCAGAAACTCGAACAGCGCGCCGGACGGCGGCTGGCCCTGAAGCCCTGCAACTTTTCGGAATTGTTGGCGGAATATTTTCGGGCGAAGCAATTTTCCCTGCCCCGGGCCGGGACGATGACGCTGGATATCGCTCCGGAAGTTTTCGTCCGGGCCGATGTCGAATCGCTCGAAACCGTCTTTCGCAACTTGTTGGAAAATTCGATTCTCTATTCCAGCGGCTCGCCGCAGATACGCGTGGTGCTGAGACCTGAGGAGAAAAAAGCCCATCTGGTCTTCATCGACCAGGGGAAGGGGATCAATCCTAAAGACAGGAAAAAAGTCTTCCGCATGTTTTATCGGGTCAAGCACAGCGGGGAAACGATCCGCGGATCGGGGTTGGGGCTCTTTATCGTTCGGGCGTTGGTCCGCCTGCACCGTGGCAAGGTCTGGCTGGAGAGCGAGGGGAAGGGGAAGGGGACGGAGGTTCACATCCTGCTGCCGATGATTCCGCCGCCGGAGGAAAACAAGAATGGCTGAGGGGAATATCCTGCTGGTCGAGGACGAATTGAGCATCGCCCGCGGGTTGATCTTCAACCTGGAAGAGGAGGGGTACGAGGTTTGTCATGCCGTTTCCGGCGAAAAGGCCCTGGGACAGTTCGAAAAAAATCAATTCGATCTGGTGATTCTCGACCTGACTCTCCCCGGCATCGACGGCCTGGAGGTCTGCCGGACCCTGCGCAGCCGGGCGCCCCGGCTCCCGATTCTGATCCTGACCGCCCGGGCCGAAGTCGGAGACCGCATCGAAGGCTTGGCGGAAGGCGCGGACGACTACCTGACTAAACCGTTCAGTCTCGAGGAATTTCTTTTGCGGGTCCGGGGGATGCTCAAGCGTTCCCGTTGGTACCGGCCCGAGGAGGGGGCCGATTCGACCTTTACCTTCGGGGCCAACGTGGTGAATCTGGAGGAGCGCCGGGCGCAGACGGCGGAAGGGGAGATCGCGCTGACCGAACTGGAGGCCAAGATGCTGGCCCTCTTCTTCCGCAGAGAGGGGGAGGTCATTTCCCGGAAGGACATGCTGGCGGGGGTCTGGGACGTATCGCCGGAAACCGAAACGCGGACCCTCGACAACTTCATCGTCCGTCTGCGGAAATACTTCGAGCCCGATCCGTCCCATCCGGCCCATTTCCTGACCGTCCGTGGCCGCGGTTACAGGTTTCGTCAACGGCCGCAGGGGGGCAAGGAAGAATAGACCTTTGTTGAAAATACGATTTAGCTGGGAAGTTAGTCCTCCCGGTTGCGCCAATGATACGCCAGCTTCCCCCCATAATGGCCCAAAAGAATCACCACCGGGAACATTAGCGCAACGAGTCCGTAGGCAAGCCAGAGACGCCAGGCCGCCTCGGCGGCCGACCGGAAAAGAGTGATCGCCGATATCCCCAGCCCCAGGAGCAGGACGGCCAGGCATATCTTTTTGGCGAATATGGCGGCGTGTACCCCCTTGTAGTGCTTACGCCAGTCGTACAGGCCGGTGGCCATGGAAACCGGCACCACCGCCGTGGCAACGGCAATCATTCCCAGGGCCGCCTGGGTCAGGCAGGCATCCCCGGCCACGAATGACCAGGCCAGAAAGATGACGGCCACAGGGATCAGGCCGGCCGGAAAATGCGCGGCGATGGAGTGGGGGACCATCGAGGTTACCAGGTCCTTGAAAAAGCCCGGTTGCGGCTCCGAAAGGGGGATGAACAGTTCCCGCTCCGCGCCGCAGCGGGGGCAGTTTTCGGGCGGTTCGGGGCCGACGTGAATGTAGCCGCAGATGGTGCATTTCCAGGACGACGGGGTCTTGGCCATTTCGGACTCCTCGCGGACGGTTCAGAAAAACAGTTTCTTGAGTTTACCCGACCGAACCCATTTTGGCCATGGCCACAGATCTTCCTCGCTTGCTTAAAAAGGACGATTCCCTATAATCTGAAGGGCCGGCGGGACCGGACGCCGTTATTGCCGGGACATCCGCGCCGGGGGACTTTTGGATTAGATACGGAATCCTTTATTGAACTTATCTTTAGAGAGGAGAGAGTGACATGAAAGCAGTTTTGCTCGATGGCTTCGGGGGGCTCGACGTGCTCAAGGTGGGGGAGGCCGAACGGCCGAAGCCGGCCGATAGCCAGGTCCTGATCAAAGTCATGGCCACCTCCATCAACCGTCCCGACCTGGTTCAGCGGGAGGGCAAATATCCGCCGCCCCCCGGTGATTCGGAAATCCTCGGACTCGAAGTCGCCGGCACCATCGCCGAAATCGGGCCCGGGGTGAACGGCTGGTCGGTGGGCGACCGGGTCATGACCCTGGTCGGCGGGGGCGGCTATGCGGAGTACGCCGTGGCCTACGCCTCGCACCTCATGGCGATTCCGGAATCGATGAGCTTTCAAGAGGCCGCCTGCGTCTGCGAATCATACATCACGGCCTTCCTCAACGTCTTCATCCTCGGCGAATTCCGGGACGACCAGACCGCCATTTTTCACGGCGGCGGCGGCGGGGTGAACACCGCGGCGGTCCAGCTCAGCAAGGCCCTGACTCCGCACAGCAAGCTGATCGTTACTGCCCACCCGAGCAAGATGGAGCGGGTCAGGGACCTTGGGGTCGACTTGGTCATCGATTACACGCAGAACCCTGACTTTACCGACTTGGTCAAGGAATTCACCGGCAAGAAGGGGGTGGATGTCATCCTCGATCACGTCGGCGCCAAGTACCTCGCGCCCAATATGCAGTCGTTGGCCTATAAAGGGCGGCTGGTCATCATCGGCGTCATCAGCGGCACCAAGGCCGAACTCAATCTCGCCCTGATGATGGTCAAGCGCCAGCAGATCATCGGCTCGGTGCTGCGCTCCCGGCCGGTGGGCGAAAAAGCCGAGATCGTCGCCGAATTCACCCGCCGGGCCCTGCCCAAATTCGCCGACCGGACCATTGTGCCGATTATCGAAAAGGTTTTTCCCATCGACCAGGTCGTCGAGGCGCACCGGATGATGGAAGAGGACAAGCATTTCGGCAAGATCGTGCTGGAGATCGCGAGAAAAAGGTGATTGCTGAATAACCCTGTTGGGAGATTTTAAAAGGCCCGCCCTGAATTTCAGGCGGGCCTTTTTTGTGGTTTGGAATTGGTGAAGGCCTTGAAGGTCAGGGCAATCGCATTAACCGTTCGCTTCGCCAAATACGAACAAGGCTGATTCTTATGCTGACGGGGCATGCCGTCTATTTCAACCGTCGCCACAATCGTACCGGTCACCTGTTCCAGAACCGTTATAAGTCAATCGTTTGCGAAGAAGAGCCCTATCTTCTCGAACTGATCCGCTACATTCACCTCAATCCCCTTCGCGCCGGCCTGTTGAGCGAATTCGATGATCTCGACCGCTCCCCTGGAGCGGACATGCCGTTTTGCTGGGACATTCCACCCTGTCGGGCCAATCCGTCGATGACGTGTTGGAACGCTTCGGCAAAAAGGTGAACGCCGCGCGCCGGCATTATCGACAATTCGTCGCAGACGGCCTCGCTATGGGGAAGAAATCCGTCCCCATGGATAGCGGTCCTGCGCGGAGCCAAACCTCGGCCGAGACCGGTGAGGTGAACGCGGGGTCAGACAATCGCGTGCTTGGGGAGTTTTTCCGGGGACATAATACCTATTCT
>Ga0055479_10000081_pt1 | contig 14524 bp, 11 predicted proteins | sample Muzzi_PWC_D1_FD_57941 | JGI IMG/M metagenome (GOLD analysis project Ga0055479, IMG submission 57941) | Wetland microbial communities from San Francisco Bay, California, USA, that impact long-term carbon sequestration - Muzzi_PWC_D1 | ecosystem: Environmental > Aquatic > Marine > Wetlands ...
TCCTGGTAGTCTTTCAGCAGTTCCCGTAGTTCGCCTTTGGCGGCAGCCAGGCGCACCCTGGCCTCCAGGGAATGACCGATCAATTTATCGGCCCTGGCCTCTTCCAACGCCTTGGAAACATCCGCCCGCACCGCCAGCAGCCGCGCGTATCGGGACTCCAGGTCCTTGTCGACCAGCGACGCTTCAAAAGCCGGAAACCGGGCAAGGTGCACGCTTTCTTCCCGTTCGCCGGGAAGGTGTCGCCAGATCTCTTCGGCGGTGAAGGAGAGGACCGGCGCCATGATCCGGGTCAGGGCATCGAGAATCTGGTACATGGCAGTCTGCGCGCTGCGCCGGGCAAGACTCTTTGCGGGCGAAATATAGATCCGGTCCTTGAGGACATCGAGGTAGAAGGAACTCATGTCGACAGAGCAGAAGTTGTGAACGGCATGGTAGAGGACATGAAAATCGTAGTCATTGTAGGCGCGGATCACGCGGGCCACCAGGCCTTCAAGCCGGGACAGGGCCCAGCGGTCGATTTCCAGGAGGTCCCCAAGGGGAACGCCATCGGCAGCGGGATCGAAGTCGTGAATATTGCCGAGGATGTATCGGGCCGTGTTGCGGATGCGGCGGTAGGCTTCGGTGACCTGTTTCAGGATCTGGTCGCCGACCCGGGTATCGTTCCGGTAGTCCTGGGTCGCGACCCAGAGGCGAAGAATCTCGGCGCCGTATTTCTTGATGACTTCCTCCGGCGCCACCACGTTCCCCATCGACTTGGACATGGGGCGGCCCTCCTGGTCGAGGACGAAGCCGTGGGTCAGAACCGCGCGGTAGGGTGAAGTGCCCCGGGTGCCGACTGCCGCCAGCAGGCTGGAATGGAACCAGCCGCGGTGCTGGTCGCTTCCCTCAAGATAGAGATCGGCCGGCGACCGGAGTTGCTCAAGCTTCTCGACAACCGCGGCATGGGATACCCCGGAGTCGAACCAGACATCGAGGATGTCCATTTCTTTGGTAAATTGGTCGTGGCCGCAGGAGGCGCAGGTTGTGCCGGCCGGCAGAAGCTCGGCGACTTCTTTATCGAACCAGACATCGCTGCCCCCTGTTTCGAAAAGGTCGGCAACATGGTGCATGACCTTGCCGTCCGCCAGGGCTTCGCCGCACCTGGCGCAATAAAAGACGGTGATCGGCACCCCCCAGCTGCGTTGGCGGCTGATGCACCAATCGGGGCGGTTTTCGATCATGTTGTAAATCCGGTCCCGGCCCCAATGCGGAATCCACTGCACGTCGTTTATGTGTTTCAGGGCCTGGCCTCGCAGGTCGTTCGCGTCCATGGCAATGAACCACTGTTCGGTAGCCCGGAAAATAATCGGTTTCTTGCAGCGCCAGCAATGCGGGTAACTGTGGGACACTTTCCCTTCCTGGAGCAGGGCGCCGACCTCCTGCAATTTGGCGGTCACCTGGGAATTCACTCCGGGGACCTTTTCGCCGCCGAAGAATTCCAGGTCTTCCCGGTAGCGGCCGTAATCATCGACGGGGTTATAGATGTCGAGGCCGTACTTTATCCCGGTCAGGTAGTCATCCTGGCCGTGCCCGGGGGCGGTATGCACACAGCCCGTGCCGGCCTCCAGAGTCACATAGTCTCCGAGGACGATCAACGAAGGGCGATCATAAAGAGGGTGCCGGCATTTCCGGTTTTCGAACGCCTCAGCTTGAAATTTCGCGGCGATCCGGACATCATGAATATTCAGTCTGGCGAGGACCTGCTGGTAGAGTCCTTCGGCAAAAACCAGGTACTCGTCGCCGGTATCGACAGCCACGTAAGGGAGTTCGGGATGCAGGCAGACGGCCAGATTGGCCGGAATGGTCCAGGGGGTCGTCGTCCAGATCACAAAAGCGAGGGGCTTGTCCTTCAGTTGGCCAAGGTCCTCCGGGAGAGTGTCGGCAAAGGGAAACTTGACGAAGATGGAGGGCGAAGAGTGGTCGGCGTACTCGACTTCCGCCTCCGCCAAGGCGGTGACGCAGGAGGAGCACCAGTGAACCGGTTTTTTCCCTTTGTATAGGGCCCCCCGTTCCGCAAAACGGGCCAGTTCACGCGCCGTCGCCGCCTCGTAATCGCTGCTCATGGTCAGGTAAGGATGTTGCCAGTCCCCGAAAACCCCGAGACGTCGAAATTCCCCACTCTGGATTTCAACCCATTTCCCGGCATAGGCGCGACATTCCCTGCGGAATTCGACTTTGGACATCTCCCTTTTGCGTGGGCCCAGTTGCTGATCGACCTTGAGTTCGATCGGCAGGCCATGACAATCCCAGCCGGGAACATAGGGGGCGTAAAATCCCTGCATTCGCTTGCTTTTGACAACAAGATCCTTGAGGATTTTGTTCAGGGCGTGACCGATGTGTATGTGACCGTTGGCGTAGGGAGGTCCGTCATGCAGGGTAAAATTGGGGCCATCGGTAAGGGGAGCGGAGACCCGACGGTCGAGTTGGAGATCCTCCCATTGCTGAAGAATTTCCGGTTCCCGTTGCGGCAGGTTGGCCCGCATCGGGAAATCGGTCACCGGCAGATTGAGGGTGTCTTTGTAGTCCATGACCTTCCTTTCAGACAGCCCGGTCGGGCTGAGATCAAGTCCTGCAAGTTATCAAAACGGCTCAAGAAGTCAAGGAAAAACCGGTTCGAAACCAGACCCGAAGGGAAGGTTGGGGGAGTGGGTAGGGGGCGTAAAAAACCTGGTGTGAGACCCGACGCAAGGCCGCAACCGATCAGAGAAGGCGGGGGTCTTGGAGCTCTAAATCAGGCTCGGGGGGAGTGGGCGCCGGTGTGATCGAAATCCAGAAGGCCGAGGCTCTGCCGCAGCAGATTGGAAATGTTGGTACCCGATTCTTTGGCCATTTCCTGGAGACTTTCCAGCTCCCGGTCGCTGACCCGGCAGGAGACAATGTAGTTTTTCGGATTTTCAACTGTTTTCCCCATTTTGCTACTCCTCATAGAAAATAAAAAGGGACGGGAACGGTTGATTCAAAAACTGTTTTAAATATAGTGCAAAGGAGTTGCCAGTTTTTTGAATGGGGGATTAAAAAATTTATTGTGATTTTATTTCAGGTAGTTATAGCCTTTTTACGGGGATTTGCGGGGGATTGGTCTGGGCAGAAAAATCGGACAAAATGATACAATAACATTAAAAAATGGCCAAAAGGGTGCATTTGCCATATCGTCTACGGCCAAGCCGTATTGATCGGCGCGGGAAGAAACAAATACCGTATCAGGAGCGGTGGCGTGCGACCCGATCGAGGAGGAGATAGCCGATGATTCCGGCCAACAGGGACGCGGCAAAGATGCCGACTTTCGCCTCAGTGGCCAGAGCGGGCAGATTGAAGGCGAGATTGGTGATGAACAGGGACATGGTAAAACCGATTCCTCCCAGCATGCCGATTCCCAGGATCTGCAACCAGTTGCTCCCCTGGGGCAGGTCGGCTAGGCCGAAGCGTACCGACAACCATGAAAAAAGCAGAATACCTGCCGGCTTGCCCAGCAATAGGCCAGCCGAAACACCAAGGGGCACCGGTTGTCCCATAGCCAGAACCAGTTCGTTCCAATTCAGGGAGATGCCGGCATTGGCCAGGGCAAAGACCGGCATGATCCCGAAGATGACCCAGGGAGTCATTTCATGTTCCATCCTCTGCAGGGGGCTCATGGCATCGTGGCAGACGTGCTCCAGGGCCAGTAACGTTCCCAGGCGCTCATCGTGGTGAAAAGGCCCTTCGGTGGTTTCGGCTTCCTGGTAGCGACGAATCAGTTTGCTCATCCGCTCCATAAAATCGGCGTGGGGATGGCGGGGTCGAACCGGGATGGTCGCGCCGATCAGAACTCCGGCGATGGAAGAGTGGACTCCCGATTTGAGGAGGGCGATCCAAAGGCAAATTCCGACCAGAGCATAGAAGTTGGGGTTTTGAATGCCCGAACGGTTTCCTGCTGCCAGGATGGCCAGGAAGACGGAGACCATGCCAAGAGCGAAAAGGGAGAGCGTACTCGTGTAAAAGGTCGCGATGACGAGGACAGCCCCAAGGTCGTCGACGATGGCCAGGGCGGTCAGAAAAATGGCCAGGGACCGGGGAATCCGGTTGCCGAGGAGAGCGATCACTCCCAAGGCGAAGGCAATGTCGGTCGCCATGGGAATCCCCCAACCATGAGCCCCGGGACCGGATGGATTGAAAAGATGAAAAATAGCCGCCGGCAGCAGCATACCCCCCAGGGCTGCGGCGATGGGAAAGGCGGCTTTTTTTTTCGAGGAGAGTTCCCCGGCCAGGAATTCCCGTTTGATCTCCAGACCGACGACGAAGAAAAAGACCGCCATCAGGCCGTCATTGATCCAATGGTGCAGGGATTTGGTGAGTCCGAAGCTGTCCGTGCCGATGGTCAGCTTGACTTCCCAGAAATGATAGTAACTATCCCGCCATGGGGAGTTGGCCAGAAACAGGGCGAGAACGGTGGCCCCGAGAAGAACGATGCCCCCGGAAACCTGCCGCTTGAAAAAATCTTCAAAAGGACGCAGCAGTTTTGCCAGTTGAAATGGCATCAATCACCTCCAGACCTGGTAGCCTCGCCGGCGGAAGAATCTTCATGAAAGCCTTATCAATATGACTTTTTTTTAAAGAAAATCAACCCCCTGGTAAGCATCTTCCGGGACGGGAAAAGAGTTTGGCCGATTGGAGGGCGGCCCAAGAGTCGCTGCAGGGGCTGAGGGACAAGGGAATGACTTCGAAGGAATAGGGAAAAGAGGGGAGAGAAAATCATCAAAAAACCGTGGATCTTCTGCATTGTGAGTTATCCGGAAGTAGGCTCATCCAAGGAACTTCTTTGGGATTCGGCGGGAAATTCCACCCAGAAGGTGCATCCCCCGCCGGGGGTTTCGGTAACCCAGGCCCCTCCCCCGTACAACCGAACTATTTTGCGTACCGTGGCCAGTCCGATCCCCGTTCCGGGGATCCCTTCCGAGGCGGTCCCTCGATAGAAGAGTTCAAAGATCCGTTCCCGTTCTTCTACGGAGACACCCTGCCCATGGTCCAGTACGAAATATTGCAGCCGACCTTTCGTTTCGCCTCCCCCGATTTCGATGGGGGTCGGAAGGCTGTTGCCATAACGTTGGGCGTTGCTGAGCAGGTTGGAAAAGAGTTGAGTCACCAGGGAGGCAGGAAGTCGCAAGCGGGGAAGGCTGCCGCATTTCACGTGAAGGGGCCGGTCTGGATAAGTCTGGCGGAGTTCATCTGCCACCTTTAATACCAGTCTGCCGACATCGATAGGTTCCGGAGGCGACTCAACCCAGCCAACCCGCGCCAGGGCGAGCAGGTCTTCCATCAATTCGAGCATCTTTTCGCCCTGGGTTTCAATTTCCCCCAGGAAATCCAGCCCCCGGTCATCAAGACGGTCGCCGTAGTCGGAACGAAGCAGTTCAGCGAACCCGAGAATCGGTGAGAGCGCGGTGCGCAGGTCGTGGGAGAGGGTGTAGGCAAAGGCGTCCAACTCCCGGTTGGCCTCGCGCAACCTTTCTTCGACGATTTTGCGGTCGGTGATGTCCCGGAAAACGGCCAGTTTCTGGACCCGGCCATCGGCGTCGCGCAAGGGGGTATGGATGACCTCATACATACGATTATTGGCTTCCAGATGCCTTTCCAGGCAAGCCGTGCCGCCTCGGGACACTTCCGGCATGGGGCACCAGGAGCAGATGTCGGGCTCGCCATAAATGGTTTCAAAACAGGGTTGCCCGATACATGAACCGAAAACCTCCTGCATCGACTGGTTCATGAAGTCGATCCGAAACTCCGGGGTGGTGATATAAGCGAAGTCGGTCATGCCGTCCAGGACGGCCCGCAGCCGGCTGCGTTCTTCTTCCAGTTCCCGGGTTCGCTTAAGGACCGTTTGTTCCAGGATTTCGGCCTGTCGGCGGAGTTCGATTTCCATTTCAGTCTGCTGAGTCACATCGATGAAGGACTCAATGCCGCCGATGATTTCGCCGGAGGAATCCCTGAGGTAATCGACATTTTTCAGGAGATGGATACGCCGGCCGTCCCGCCCCTTGATCGTGCAGGGAGCGCCGATCAACGGCTTGGAAACCTTTGGACTGAATAGTCCGCAGCCTTCTCCGCAAGGGACGCCGGCAAGGAAAGAGCAATGTTTGCCAAGGGCCTCGGCAGAGGGAAAACCGGTGATGCGCTCCGCTTCGGCATTCCAGAGCATTATCCGCTGTTCCCGGTCGACGAGGAACAGACCGCTGGGAATGGTGCGCAGGATCTGGTCGGTGGGCAAAAACTGCAGAAGTTTTTTCGCCTGGATATCCACAAGAAGACCCTTTCCGAAAAAACCAGTGCAAAAACAATCAATTATAAACCGATCAGGCCGACGATGTCACTTTAACTTTTTCTCAGGAAAGCCTTTTCGAAGTGTGGAAAATGGACAGGTCTATAAAAGATGGCGTTGCGCCCGGGCCAGGACTGCCACGGTGACATCGCCGGCCCCTCCATCCAACAATGTTCGGCTGCATTCTCTGGCGGTGGCCCCTGTCGTCAGGACGTCATCCACCAAAAGGATTTTTTCTCCCGACAATGGCTTTGCCATGGCGAAAGCCCGACGAAGATTTTTCCGGCGCTCCTTGGCCGGTAAGGTCTGCTGGGGCGGGGTCGGCTTGGTTCGAAGCAATTGCCGGGAAGCCATGGGCACCTGAATAAGCTGCGCCAGCCTTTTGGCCAGCAGGTGGGATTGGTTGTACTCGCGCTGCCGGAGACGGCAGGGGTGGAGGGGCACCGGGACGATCAAGTCGGGTAAGCTGGAAAGGGGCCGGGACTCCAGAACTTCGGCAAGAAGGCCGGCCAATGGCGCGTCAAAATGGATGGCCCGTTCAAACTTAAATTGCTGAATCGCTTTCTGAAGGGTTCCTCCGTAGATTCCGGCGGCCCGGATTGCCGAAAAAAGAGGGGGATCCCTCAAGCAGGCTTCGCAGGGGTGATCGGTTCCTTCATCGGTCGGATAAGGGAGCCAGCAGGAGGGACAACGGGGGGATTGGAGAGGAAGGATGCCGTCCCGGCAGAGGGGACAGAAGCGGGCCGGCCCCGTCGCAAGGGGAACGCCGCACGAAGGGCAGGAAGAAGGGAAAAGCAGATCCCAAAGCCCGCGTATTTCCTGGCGCAACCAGCCGGCGATATCCAAGTTCCCCTCCTCGCCGGGATGCCCCGTATTACCGCCTTGAAAATATCAGGAGACGATAATGAGGCTCGAGCCGGTCATTTCTGACGGTTTTGGCAGTCCGAGGAGCTCCAGGACCGTGGGCGCGATATCGGCGAGAATTCCCTCTCTCAGCCGGCGATCCCGGTGCCCGGACTCGATCAGCAGGCAGGGAACGGGATCGGAGGTGTGCGCCGTATGCGGCTCTCCGGTGGCATCGACCATCCGCTCGCAATTACCGTGATCAGCGGTGATCAGCAGGCTGCCGCCCGCTTTCAGTACGGCGTCGACGACCCGGCCGACGCAGGTATCGACTACTTCCATGGCGCGGACCGCCGCATCCATGATGCCGGTATGCCCCACCATGTCGGGGTTGGCAAAATTGAGTACGATGAAGTCGTAACGGCCGGTTTGGACCCGGCGCACTACCTCGTCCGTGACTTCTGGAGCACTCATTTCGGGCTTCTGGTCGTAGGTTGCGACTTCCGTCGGTGACGGAATCAGCACCCTCTCTTCCAGGGGGAATGGCTCTTCGTTGCCGCCGTTGAAAAAGAATGTGACATGAGCGTACTTTTCCGTTTCGGCGATGCGCAACTGTCTTTTTCCGGACCGGGCCAATACCGTGCTCAGGATATTGGGCAGTTCCGCCGGCGGATAGGCGACCGGCAGATGAAAGGTTTCATCATATTCGGTCATACAGAGAAAGGAGGCCAGGGCGGGACTCTTCTCACGGTGAAACCCGGAGAATTCCTCTTGCGTGAAGGCGCGGGTAATTTCTCTTGCCCGGTCGGACCGGAAATTGAAAAAGATGATGGCGTCGCCGTCGTCAACGGTGCCGGGGGGGCTGTCGCCGGTTTTAATGACCCGGGGTTCGACGAACTCGTCGGTCTGGTTGTCGGCATAGGCCGCGGCGATCGCTTCCGCGCTGGAGGAATGGACTTGCCCCTCCGCGGCCGTCATGGCCCGATAGGCCTTTTGCACCCGGTCCCAGCGGTTGTCCCGGTCCATGGCGTAATAACGACCAATGACCGTGGCGACCCGCCCCAATCCGATCCGGGACAGTTCTTTTTCCAGCGCGGCGATATAACCGGCGCCGCTTTTGGGGGGTGTGTCCCGTCCGTCCAGAAAGGCGTGAATGCAGACGTCTTCGAGCCCCTCGCTGCGGGCCAGTTCGACCAATGCGGTGACGTGGGAAATATGGGAGTGGACACCGCCGTCGGAGAGAAGACCCATAAGGTGAAGTTTCCCCCCCGACCGCCGAACCTCCCCGAGGGTTTTCAAGAAGGCTGGATTCTTGAAAAAATCCCCGTCGGCAATGCTTTTGCTGATGCGGGTGAGATCCTGATAAACGATGCGACCGGCCCCGATGTTGAGGTGTCCGACTTCGGAGTTCCCCATTTGACCTTCGGGCAATCCGACCGCCATGCCCGAGGCATTAAGAGTGGTATGGGGAAAGTGGCGGAAAAATTCCGACAGCTTCGGAGTCCTTGCCCGGCAGGCCGCGTTGCTGTCGGTGCATTCGGCAATCCCCCAACCGTCCAGAATGACAAGGGCGACAGGACCCTTCACTCCTGATCCCATTCTTCCCGCTGTCCGTGATGAATCGGTTTCAGTTCCACCAGCCGGGCATCCTGGATGCTCTGCCGGTCCACAAGGTTGATTTTCCCCCAGGTCCCGCACTCAGAACAACGGCTGCGCCATTCCCTGGTTCTGGCTCCGCAGGCTTCGCAGACGTAGCTGAGCTGGATGCGATCGCCTACCCCCAGCGCCCGCTGGTATTCGGAAATCGACTCATCGATCCGGTCCCGGCGACGGTGCGCCTCCGCCAGCAGGAGGTGCAGCTGCTGGGAATCGACGCCGGCATTTTCTACCGCATAGAGTTGTTCCAGAGCTTCATCGACCATCTCCAGGCGCAGGCATAGTTTTCCGTAGAAAAGCCGCAGCATCAGGTCATCCTTTCGCTCGTTGATGGTCGAACGATAGTAGGAAAGGAGCGCCGCGGGATCTTCGATCTCCATGAAATAGTCTTCCAGACGGGAAAGAAAGACGCTTTTGTTTAATTTTTTATAGCCGTCCTGCCAGATGCGGACCGCTTCGTCGTCACGTTTCAGGCTGTGGAGCGCATCTCCCAGGGAAACATAGGCCGGGACAAATTCCCCCGACTGTTTCATGATGTCTTTCAACTCCGGGATGGCTTCATCGGCCTTGCCTGCCTCGATACCCAGGCGGGCGACTTCGTAGCTCAAGAAGAGCAGTTTTTCCTTTTCCTCTGTCAGCCGGTTGCTTCCGGGGCCGACCTTGAGAATCCTTTTTTGCAGGTCCAACGCTTCCGGCCAGCGACCCTCTTTCATATGGAGATCGCGAAGATTACGAAGGGCCTTGCGGTTGTTGTTTTCGATGGCGAGAATTTCCTGAAAGGCCTGGATGGCGTCTTCCTCCCGGTGCATTTCTTCGAAACTGGCGGCTTGCTTGAAGAGGACTTCAAGACTGCGGGGTTCAACGTCCTTGGCTTGCCGCAAATGCTCAAGGGCCTCTTCGCCCTTTCCTTCCTGAAGCAGGACATTCGCCATGGCAATCCTGGTGTCGACCCGCTTTGGATCACGGTCCAGAGCCCTCTGCAGCAAGGTATGGGCTTTCTTGATGTCGCCGGACAAAAGCCTCCCGACCCCTTCCCGGTAGATGGCCTGAATGTCCTTGTTCTTTTTCTCCTCGCGGTCTTCCTTCCAGTGTTTGTAGTGGTGGATCAGGGCTCCGTACATATGGGCCAGGTAGCCGAGAACCAGACCGAGCAGGACGCAGGCGACGACGATAATGGCGACCGAATAGGTGATTTCATGGTCGGGCAGAAAATGAATCGTCACATCCTGGGGATTGAGCCCGGAGAAATAGATGAAGAAGGCCAGAAAGAGGATGATTAGAAGCAGAAAACTCATGATCGTCATAGGCTTCTCCCGGGGCGCGCGCCCTCCTGGAATGCAAAGTTAAAAAAAGAACAGGTCGCATCCAATAACATACCAGATATTTCCTCGTTTGTGACCTTATAAGAATTCATTCAATCTCTTCTGCCGCCGCGTCCGAACTCGTCCGATTCAGGATGACCGGAGGGGACGCTCTTCGGATTCCGGCCGAAGGACTTAGACCGGGGAAAGAAAACCCGTTTTTATCAGGCTGCTAGTGATGGTAGGGCTCTCCCCGTAAAATCGTCATGGCCCTATAGATTTGCTCGAACAGGATCAGTCGCGCCAGCTGGTGTGGCAAGGTCATGGACGACAGGGACAGAACCAAATCGCCGCGGTTTTTCACGTCCGGGCTCAAGCCGTAGGGACCGCCGATCACCCAGGCAAGATCCTGTGTGCCTGAGTTCATCAATCGCCGGAACAGGTCGGCCAGATCTTCGGAGCCTAGTTGCTTTCCCGCTTCATCCAGGACCACCAGGAACGCTCCAGAGGGTACCTTGCCCAGGATGCGGGAACCTTCACCCGCAATCAGACGGACTGGGTCCGAGGACTTTCCGCCTTTTTCTTCCCTCAGTTCGATCTGATTAAAGGGAATATAGCGGGATATCCGGGCGGCATAGTCGGCTACTCCGTCTCGCAGGAACGGCAGGCTGAGTTTGCCGACGCTGATGACCCGGGTCTTCATTCCCCTCCGGCCTGCCGGTCCGGCGCCCCCTCTTCGGGAACCGGGATTTCAGACGCCTCAATCCACAAGCCGTCCAGATCGTAGAATTCCCGAATCGGCTGTTGGAAGACGTGCACCATGACATCCCCATAATCAAGCAGGACCCAGCGGCCCTCGCGCATCCCCTCCACCGCCATTGGCGCCGTGGCGTAATCCTTTTTCAGCCCCAGGCGGACCGATTCGGCGACGGCTTGAACCTGCCGGTCGGACCGGCCCGAGGCCAGCAATAAATAGTCTGTGAGGGAGGAAAGACCTTTGACTTCAAGCAATCTGACGTTGAAGGCTTTTTTCTCCAAAGCATAACCCGCGCAAAGCAGCGCCCGTTCTTTTCCAAGCAAAATATTAAGACCTTTCACCGTTTCGGTAGAGCCTGTTGCGAATTATGTAGTCGGCCACCTCGGAGGGGACCAGATAACGGATGGACCGTTCCGCAGCGACCAGTTGCCGGATTCGGCTGGAGGAGATATCGAGATAGGTGTCCTGCAGAAAAATGACCCGATGACCGCTTTGGTGGCGCAGCTGGTTTGGTGCCTGATCATAACAAAACTGCTCTTTTATCGCAACGGGAAGGAGTTCCGCCGGTGTTCCGACCTCGACCCCAGGCCGGGAGACCACGACCAATTGGGCCAGGCCGAAAAGCCGCTCATAATCCTTCCATGAGGCCAGATCGCGAAAGGAATCCATGCCGATGATAAAAAATAGTTCATCGTTGGGGTTGGACTCCCGGAAAATTTCGAGGGTATGAACGGAATAGCTTTTTCCGCCTCGGCAGGATTCAAGATCCGAAACCAGGAATTGGGGATGGTCGGCCACGGCCAGTTCCACCATGGCCAGCCGATGAGCAAAAGAAACGTCGTCACTCACCCTTTTATGGGGGGGGGAGGCGGCGGGGACGAAAATCACCCGGTCGAGGGCACATTTCTCCCTGACCTCTTCGGCAATACGCAGGTGAGCCTGGTGGATCGGATTGAAAGTGCCGCCGAAGATGCCGGTACGCATTCCGGGTGATCTCTCTCCTTGAAGGATGTTGAAAAACTTATTTTCCCGGGGCTGATCTAAGATGCCCAGATTTAAGGAGAAGGCCGTCGAAATCCCGAGGAACAATGCGTACTTGAATAGTACGTCGTTGCCGAGGGATGAGAACAACGCCACAGATGGACGTTTTTCATCCGCCTCCTAGGAGCGAATCTGGCCGTCGCCCATGACGATGTACTTGCGGGTCGTCAGGTCTTCCAGGCCCATGGGGCCGAAGGAGTGGAGTTTCGTCGTGGAAATGCCGATCTCGGCACCGAGGCCAAGCTGGTTGCCGTCGGCAAAACGAGTGGAGGCATTGACCATGACCGTGCTGGAATTGACTTCCCGGAGAAAACGCTGGGCGTTGGCGTAGTCGCGGGTGACCAGGCTTTCGGTATGCATCGAACCGAAACGCGCGATATGGTCCATGGCTTCATCCAGGTCTTCCACCACCCGCACGGCCAGTACCAGGTCGAGATATTCAGCCTGCCAATCCTCCTCGCTGGCCTCCGCGACCTGGGGAGCGAATTCCCGGGTTACGGGGCAACCCCGCAGTTCAACCCCGTGGTTGCGCATGGTTTCGGCAATCAGGGGGACGAAGGTTTCGGCGATGTCCTTGTGAATGAGGATTGTTTCGACGGCATTGCAGACCCCGGGGCGCTGAATTTTGGCATTGACGCAAATTTTTTCCGCCATCCCGAAATCGGCGCTGGCATCGACAAAGATATGACAGACTCCCCGGTAATGTTTGATCACCGGAATTCGGGAGTTGTCGACGACGAAGCGGATCAGGCCTTCGCCGCCGCGGGGAATGATCAGATCGATCTGCTCCTCCAGCTTGAGCATTTCCAGGACTGCCGCGCGGTCGGTAACGGTAATCATCTGCAGGGCCGCAGCGGGAAGGGTCATGGCGATCAGCTGTTCTTTGAGAACCGTGCTGATGGCGGTATTTGAATAGATCGCTTCGGAACCGCCGCGCAACACCACCGCGTTGCCGCTTTTCAGGCAGAGTCCGCCCGCATCGGCGGTGACGTTCGGTCTCGATTCGTAGATGATGCCGATGACTCCCAGGGGAATTCGCATGCGCCCGACCTGAAGGCCGTTCGGACGGCGCCACATCCCGGTGACCTCGCCGACCGGATCGGGCAGGGCGGCCACTTCCCGAAGGCCGTCGGCCATCCCCTGGATACGCTTTTCGTCCAGGACCAGTCGGTCAATCATCGCCGCGGAAAGCCCTTTGTCCCGGCCGGCCGCGATATCGTCCTCGTTGGCATCCAGGAGGCTCGGAACGGCCTTTTCGAGGCCGTCGGCCATGCGTTGCAGAAGGTCGTTCTTGACTTCCGTGGAAAGGGTGGCCATGCGCCGCGCGGCCATCTTGGCGTCGTCTGCCAGTCGACGAATCTGTTCGGATATGTTCATTACCGTCTCCTTGGCGGCTCAAAAGCTGATGGCAATTACCTTCTCAGGACCAGGTTGTCCCGGTGCACCACTTCATTGCCGTATTTGTAGCCGAGAATGGATTCAATTTCGGCAGATTTTTTGCCCATGATCCGGATTAACTCGGGCTGGGAGTAATTGATCACTCCCTTGGCGAACTCGGTTCCATCCAGGGCACAAAGACGGACGGCATCCCCCCGTTCAAAGCTGCCGTCAACACCGCTGATTCCCGACGGCAAAAGGCTTTTGCCGCGCTCCACCAGGGCCCGGCGGGCGCCATCATCAAGCAGCAGTTTGCCGCGCGGCTTTTTGGTGAAAGCGATCCAGTGTTTTTTGGCGGCCAGGCGGTCCCGGGCCGGAAGAAAAAAGGTGCCGATCTCTTCTCCGCTGAACAGGCGCGACAGAACCTCCGGCGTGCGTCCGTTGACGATGACGGTGGCGGCTCCGTAAAGACTGGCCCGCTTCGCGGCTTTGAGCTTGGTCAGCATCCCTCCGGTTCCCAGGTCCGTGCCGTGGGTACCGGCCATCGCTTCAATCTCATCGGTCACTCGTTCCACCAGCGGCAAGAGCCGGGCGTTTGCGAAATGCTTGGGGTCCCGGTCGAACAGCCCGTCCACATCCGACAGAATGACCAGCAGGTGGGCGTCCACCAGATTGGTAACCATGGCTGAAAGATTGTCGTTGTCACCGAAGCGTATTTCGTCCACCACCACCGTATCGTTTTCGTTGATGATCGGGATTATGCCGTATTCCAGAAGGGTCATCAGGGTGTTGCGGGCGTTGAGATAACGTCGCCGGTTGGCCAGGTCGTCCCTGGTCAGCAGAACTTGCGCGACGCTGAATTTCTCCAGGCGGAGGGCGTCCTTGTAGCTTCGCATCAGGCGGCTCTGGCCAATTGCCGCGGCGGCCTGTTTCAAGGGGATTGTCGGCGGACGACCGACGATGCCCAGTTCCCCTTTGCCGGCCGCGACCGCTCCTGAGGAGACCAGAATGACTTCCAGCCCCTGGCGACGCAGATCTCCAACTCCCCGGGAGACGGCCTCAACCACGGCCGATTCCAATCCGTTTGCTCCGGAGATGACCCCGCTGCCTATTTTGATGACGACTCGTTTGACGTGGGCGAGAAGGTTGGAACGCATGGCTCTCTAAGCGGCTGATTAAAAACCCCCATCTGCGGTGTTGCCTTCATCCCTCGTCAAC
>Ga0055479_10000085_pt1 | contig 14351 bp, 15 predicted proteins | sample Muzzi_PWC_D1_FD_57941 | JGI IMG/M metagenome (GOLD analysis project Ga0055479, IMG submission 57941) | Wetland microbial communities from San Francisco Bay, California, USA, that impact long-term carbon sequestration - Muzzi_PWC_D1 | ecosystem: Environmental > Aquatic > Marine > Wetlands ...
CCCCGATTCCTCGCCGAGGGATACGTCGAGCAGGACCAGGTCGGGCTTGTGCATTGCGGCGCTTTCCAGTGCGGCACTGCCGTTGGTTTCCGCGGCCACCACGCGGGCCATACCCGTGGCCTCGACGATGGCGCGTAACTCGAGCAGTATGCCTTCCTGATCGTCAACCAGCATTACGTTGTACAAGACAGAATCCTCCAGCATACGCGGCTCACCGACCGGCGGCGCTGACAGACATTGCGTGGCAACGCGGTGTTTTCCCTGTACCGGCAAGTGTCAGGCCATTGGCCCGGCACCCGGGGTACAGACACGCTAGTCGGCGCGTTCAATCGTTCGATATCCTGATGACGGGCTGCTCCGCCAGGGGTGGAAAAATCCGCGGAATCGCAATCCCGTAGCCCTGCACGAAATCGACGCCGATATTCGACAGGCAGTCGAGCACGGTGCGGTCTTCGACGAATTCGGCGATGATCTTCTTATCCGTGGCGTGACCGATTTCGCTGATCGAGGCGATAATTGCCCGGTTGAAGGGATCGTTGACGATATTTTGGGCGAAAAAGCCGTCGATCTTGATGAAATCGGCCGGAAAGTTTCTCAGGTAGCGGAACGAGGAGAATCCGCTGCCGAAATCGTCGAGGGCAAAATGGCAACCGAGAGTGCGCATGCTATGCATGAATGTCAGCGCCTGCTCGAGATTGGCGACCGCGGAAGACTCGGTAATCTCGAAGCATATCCGGTCTGCCGGAATCTGGCTCATCGCCAGCAAGTCGTGGATGATCTTCAGGAATTTCGGGTCGCCCATGGACTGCCCGGAAAGGTTGATAAAACACAATCCCAGCGCGTCGAGCGCATCGGGGTTATCGGCCATGGTGTTCAGCACTTCGTTGATCACCCAGAAATCCAGTTCCGATGCCAGGTTGTAGCGTTCGGCCGCGGGAAGAAACGTATCCGGCATGACGACATTGCCTTGCCGGTCCTGCATGCGCAGCAGGATTTCGTACCAGCATTTCTCCGCGGCGATACCCGGTACCGGAACGATTAACTGGTACTCCAGGTAGAAACGCTTTTCCCGCAAGGCACAGGGGATTTCCATCGCGTAGTTCATTTCCTGGTTACGCCGGTGCAGCAAGTCGTCGTGCCGGTCGAAAACCTGCACGCGGTTGCGCCCGTGTTCCTTGGCCGCGTAAGTAGCTCTCTCGGCGACCCGCATCAAGTCTTCGATCGAGTCGAGGTCCCCGGTTGCGGTCGCCATGCCGATGCTGGCGCTAAGCTGGAGTTGATTGCCGCGAAAATGGAAATGCCCGTGCTTGATGGATTTGCAAATCAGTTGCGAGGTGCGCATCGCGTTTTTCTCGTTGGAATCGACCAGCAAGATAGCGAATTCGTCGCCGCCGATACGTGCCAGACAATCGCCGCGGCGAATCATCCGCCATAGTAGCCTGGCGACCTGGCGCAGAACTTCGTCACCGGCACGGTGACCGCAGGTATCGTTGATGACCTTGAACTGGTCGAGATCGATGTAGAGCAGGGAGACATCGACTCCGCTTTTCGTGTTCGCGGCCAGAATCCTGCGGGCCAGAGCCTCGAATTGCCGGCGACCCGGCAAGCCGGTGAGGCCGTCTTCGCGGATCTCGACGACAGAGTCGAAGCTTGCCAGCTTTTCCCTGAAGCGGCGCTCGAATCGGGCCCGGTATCTGGCCGCGCTGGCCAGCAGCAAGAGAATATAAATCGCGGTAAAAATTGATAATTCCCGATCGAATTCATGCCCGTCGATCCACAGGCTGATCACCACGGGCACGAGAACGCCTGCGACGAACGCCCCATAGGCCCACGACAGGATGCCCAGGGGAGGCAGGGTAGCGGCGGCCAGGGCGCCGATGAACACCAGGGTCAGCAGATTGACCGCGGTATCCTGGTTGTTGGTCAGCATCACCGCGCCGAGGCCCCAGAACAGGCCGCCCAGGATTGCGGTGGCGGTAAAGATCCGATACCAGTGCGTCAGGTTTCTAATCTTTTTGTCCGGGCGAAGGAACCGTCGGGATAGCAGAAACTGCAGCAGGTAAACCACTCCCAGGCCGGCACAGGGCAGCGGTAGCCAGCCGAAACGCTGCTGAAAATAAAGGAAACCGGCAGAGAACAGCAGAATCGCGGCGATACTCGCCGCCGCGATCGAGGATTCCGCTACCAGATGAAGTCGAGCCTCGGTCAATTGCCTGTCGACTTCGTCGCGGGCGATCGAATCCGGGGCAAGCGTTGTCGTTACCACGTTGCAGGTGCCGGGGAAAAATACCACGCAAGAATAGCCGGTTTAGCGGTCGACCCCATTCAGGGAAAACCCTGAACGTCGGCCGAGAAATTCGGTATTCGTGGCTATCTCCTGCGGTATGATGCCGGGGCCCGGCGATCAGTCGTGCAACGAGGTGATGCCCTCCCGGATCGCGTATTTGGTCAGTTCGGCGATGCTGCGGATACCCAGTTTATCCATGATTCGTTTGCGGTGGGTTTCGATCGTCCGATCGCTGAGATGCAGAATGGCGGCGATCGAAGCGGTGGATTTACCCTCGGCAACCAGCTGCAGGACTTCCCGTTCCCTGGTCGTCAGCCGCTCGGCATCGGGTCCGACTTCGCCTTTGACCCGTTGCAGATAATCGATAACCAGGGTATCGGTCACCGATGGGCTGACATAGATCCGGCCCTGTAACACCGTTTTCAGTGCGGCGAGGAGTTCGTCGGTGGCCGCGTCCTTGAGCAGATAGCCTTTCGCTCCCGCCTCGAGCATGCCCTTGACGAAAACTCCCTCGTCGTGGCCGGATAACGCGAGTACGCGAACCTGGGGTACGAGTCGGGTAATCTTGCGAGTCGCCTCGACGCCGTTCATGTCGGGCATGGCGACGTCCATGACCACGATGTCCGGTTTCAGTTGGCGAACCAGATTGACCGTTTCACGCCCGTTGCAGGCCTCGGCAACGACTTCGAAATCCCTGGCGGATTTCAGCAAGCTGATCAGTCCCGCCCGCAGGATCTTGTGATCGTCCGCAAGAATGACTCTGGTAGCCATCGATCGATTCCATTTATTGCGATGACTTTAGCAGATACCCTGGCGCATTGCGAAACTCGCTTTGCCGGTAAGCCAGCGCTTCGAGTCGCGATCGGGCGGAGGTGATGCCAGGCACGATCCGGCGTCAGCCCGCGCCCGGTGCAGGGTCTCGTGGGCGATCTGCCTCGGGGCAGGTCGTGGAGCGGGAGAAACTGCTAATTCCTCGCCGACCCGCGTTCCGGCAGCCACTAATTCATTGCTTCAGGTCACCGCGTTTCTGCAGATACTCGTCGCGATCGATTTCACCGCGCGCATAGCGCTCCTCGAGAATTTCCAGTGCCGACTTTTCGCGCCGTCCCGAATCGCGGTCGCGCCGGGTTGCCGCGGTGGCCAGCCATACCACGGCCACCACGATCAGGATCCACAACACCCACATGCCGCCGCCGAAGCCGTGCCATTCGTACATTGTTGACCTCCGATAGTTGGATCCCGGATCCGGTTAGACTCGCGCATTGCGCAGGCGCAGCGCATTGCCGATCACCGATACCGAACTGAAGCTCATTGCCGCGGCCGCGATCATCGGCGAGAGCAATAAGCCCAGCCAGGGGTAGAGTACTCCGGCCGCGATCGGGACGCCGAGAGAGTTGTAAATAAAGGCGAAGAACAGGTTCTGGCGAATATTGCGCATGGTCGCGCGACTCAGTCGCCTGGCGCGCAGAATGCCGAGCAGGTCACCCTTGACCAGGGTAATCCCGGCACTTTCCATCGCCACGTCGGTACCGGTCCCCATGGCTATGCCTACCTGAGCCTGGGCGAGCGCGGGAGCGTCGTTGATGCCGTCTCCGGCCATGGCCACGATTCTGCCTTCGCCCTGGATCTGCTTGACGATCTCGGCTTTCCTTTCCGGCGAGACCCCGGCTTCGATCCGGTCGATCCCGAGCCGCGAGGCGACCGCCTCGGCGGTGACCCGGTTATCGCCGGTCAACATGACGATTTCGAGGCCCTCGGCATGCAGGCCGGCGATGGCCTCCGGCGTCGATGACTTGATCGGATCGGCGACCGCGACCAGGCCCGCGGATTTGCCGTCTATCGCGATATGCATGACCGTCCGCCCTTCGGCACGTGCGGATTCCGCCCTTGCCGCGGCCCCGGCAAGGTCGATTTGCAGCGACTCCATCAGCCTGAGGTTGCCTAGCGCGACGCGCTTGCCGCCCACCGTCCCGGTGACCCCCTGGCCGGTGACCGATGCGAAATTATCGGTATCGGCCAGCTCTATTTGCCTGTCCGCGGCACCCTCGACGATCGCCGCGGCCAGCGGGTGTTCGCTGGCGCGCTCGAGGCTGGCCGCAAGCCGCAGCACGGTCTCCTCGTCGAAACCCGGCTCGGCCTGCAGGTCGACGAGCCGCGGTTTGCCCTCGGTCAGGGTGCCGGTCTTGTCGATGATCAGGGTGTCGACTTTTTCCATGACTTCGAGCGATTCGGCGTTCTTGATCAGCACGCCGATGGTCGCTCCCTTGCCGGTACCTACCATGATCGATATCGGAGTCGCCAGCCCGAGCGCGCAGGGGCAGGCGATGATCAGCACCGCAACGGCATTGACCACGGCATAGGCGAGGCGCGGTTCCGGACCCCAGATACCCCAGGCCAGCAGAGTCAGGATGGCGGTGAGGACGACGGTCGGCACGAAGTAGCCGGCAACCGCATCCGCCAGTTTTTGTATCGGCGCGCGCGATCGCTGCGCCTCCGCAACCATTTGCACGATCTGCGCCAGCAGGGTATCCGCGCCCACTTTTTCAGCCCGCATCAACAGGCTGCCGGTGGCGTTTACGGTCGCGCCGATGACCCGATCGCCGATATTCTTTTCGACCGCGATGGGTTCTCCCGTGACCATCGATTCGTCGACCGCGCTGGCACCGCCCGTGACCGAGCCGTCGACCGGTATCTTTTCTCCTGGCCGGACGCGCAGCAGATCGCCGGGCACGACTTCTTCGAGCGGAATATCTGCTTCGCTGCCGTCCTCGCGCAGGATCCGCGCCTGTTTCGGCGACAGGCCCAGCAATAACCGGATTGCGGCATTGGTGCGGCCGCGGGCGCGCAATTCCAGTACCTGTCCGAGCAACACCAGTGTGGTAATCACGGCCGCGGCCTCGAAATACACCGCGACCGTGCCGTCCGCGTGCCGCATTTCCACGGGGAAGACGCCCGGCAGCAGCAGTGCCGCGACGCTGTAAATCCAGGCGATGCCGATGCCGATCGCGATCAGCGTGAACATGTTGAGATAGCGGCTTTGCAACGACTGCCAGCCGCGCACGAAAAACGGCCAGCCGCACCACAGAACAACCGGGGTCGCGAGTCCGAACTCGATCCATTGCACGGTCCTGATCGTCAATCCGGATGGCAGCCAGCCGGGCATCATGTCTACCGTCATCGCCAGCAGAAACACCGGTAACGACAACACCACACCGATCCAGAACCTGCGATTCATATCGACCAGTTCGCTATCGTCTTCGTCGACGGTCGGCGTCAGCGGTTCGAGCGCCATGCCGCACTTCGGGCAGCTGCCGGGGCCTTCCTGCAGAATCTCGGGATGCATCGGGCAGGTATACATCGCTCCCGTGACCGGCGCCTCCTTCGGGCTATTCGCGCGCGCCTCGGGGTCGAGGTAATAATCGGGATCCGCGGCGAATTTTTGCCGACAGCCGGCGCTGCAGAAATAGAAATCCCGGTCGTCGTGCCGATGGCTGTGCGGGCTGGAGTCGGTGACGTCCATACCGCATACCGGATCGGTCAGCTGGTGCTGTTGGTGTTGCAGTTCGGCTCTCCGTCAGGGTCGAGTGGCTCGAATGTCGATATTGTAAAGCTTGTAGCTGCTACAGGCTCAAGTGTAAGCCGCATCATCGATTGATCTGCATCAATCAAGCCTGGAATATCTGTGCCCGGACTAGCCCCTGTCGGAGTCTTCATGATCGGATGCGGCCTGTTTGGGTGGACAGGGCATCGAACCGAACGAGCAAAAGACGCAGCAATCTTCCGGATTGGGCTTTAGCAGCCGATGGCAACCGTTGCATTGGTGATACCACTGGCAGGCATCGGCAGGCATCGTCAGGACCTCGCTGTACCCGCAACCGGGACAGGTCAGTTTAGATTCGTTGACGACCGCTTTCACTTCACACTCCTGTCGGCCTGGATTGTCTCCCCGGGGACAAGGTTCTGCAATTTCGACCTTTGCACAGCTTACCTCGATCGTTCCCGGGTAGATATCACCGATATAAATTAGAACTATTTACGTCAGATTTATTAGAGTTTCAATGTTGGCTACTGGATCAAATGATTTTAATTTCGCCGACCGCCTGCAATAATAACACCGTGAAATACGCAAATATTATACTTGCCGGCCTGTTCGCGCTGGTTACGGTTTTTTCGGGGCGGGTTACGGCCGCGGAAGAAGTCCAGATTCCTTTCAACCTCGGCAAGGGGCAGTTGCTGTACGAGAAATACTGCAGTTCCTGTCACGGCCTGCGCCTCGAGGGGTCGAACCAGGGCCCACCGCTGATACACCCTTTTTACAAGCCCTCGCATCACGGCGACGAATCGTTTTACCGCGCCGCGCTCAACGGCGTCAGGCAGCATCACTGGAATTTCGGCAATATGCCCCCGGTCGAGGGGATGACGCCCGGCAAGATGGATAGCCTGGTGCCGTACCTGCGTTACTACCAGCAACAGAAAGGGCTTTACTAGCCCGTATCGCGTGCCGCTATTATCTGCCGGGATAGTCCCGCGGTTTCGGCAGGCTGGAGGGCGAGTTCAAAAAACGTTAGTCTAGCGGCCGAAACCTGGAGATATACGAATGCCCGAACAGGAAAATTTTTTCAATCTCGACGCCCTCGACCAGGGGATCTCCCGAACCCTCGCCGAAGGCATGACGACGCGGGTGTTCGCCGGCCAGGATGCGATGATTTCGATCGTGCGTATCGAACCCAACAGGGCCGGTAACGTGCATTCCCATCCCCAGGAACAGTGGGGGCTCTGCCTGCGCGGCTCGGGCGTTCGCCTGCAGGGCGGCGAGGAAATTCCGGTCAGCCAGGGGGATTTCTGGCGCACGCCCGGTGGGGTCGAGCACGGTTTCACGGCCGGACCCGACGGCGCGGTAATCTACGACGTTTTCGCGCCGCCACGCGAGGAATATACCCGCGCCGGCAGCGGCTTCGACTGAGTCTGCTCCGCGGGGCTTAACGCACCACGAGAACCGAGCAGTTCGCGTGACGAACGACCTTGGATGCGGTCGAGCCGAGGAAGTAATCCTGCAAACCGGGGCGGTGAGAGGCGATGATGATCAGGTCCGCGCCGCGCTCCTTCGCCACCGCGAGAATCGTGTTGGAGGCGTGACCGCTGCGAATCACGGTGTCCATTTTCATCCCGCTGGCATTCGCGATCCCCTCGATTTCGCTGCGCACGTTTTCCGCCGAGCGATCGATGATTTCCTTTGGAATTTCGGCCGCCGCCCAGGTGGGAATTTCCTCGATAACGTTGAGCAGAATAATTTTCGCACCCTCGTCGGCCTGTTTCGCGGCCACGTCGAGAATGGCCTTGCCCTCGGCGACATGCGCCAGGTCGACGGGCACCAGAATAGTTTTGTACATTATTAAGTTCCCCCTCTGGAATACGGTTTTACAGGAAATTGCCTGCACAACGATACTTTAACTGAATATGACTCTCGAATCGCGATTATACCTTGACCTGAATCAAGGGCGAACTATTCGTCGGCGATAGTGATTCTGACCGGCAGTCCGGCCGCCAGGCTGCCGTCCAGATCGAATTCGACCTTCAGATTTACCGCCGGGTGGCTGTTGTTGCCGGTGCTGATCTGGCGTCCGACCTCGATCACGCGGCCGCGAAAATTCCGCTCGCCGTAACGGACTGTAATGCGGCGCCGGAGCAGCGACGGACTCGCCATTTCATAGGGCAGCGCGGCACTGGCGAGCATCGAGTCTGCGGCGACGATGGTCAACAGGCGCTGGTTTTCGACCCGAGTGTTGATGAACTGACCGGCGAATGTATTGACCTCGACGACCAGGCCGTCGATCGGCGAACGAATTTCGGCCTGCGATAGCAGGAACCGGGCTCTTGCCAGTTTAGCCTCGGCTACCTGAAGTTTTGCCAGCGCGATCGCATGATCCTGTTCGGCATTTTGTAATTCGACCGCCGCCAGCGAGTCGCGCGCATACAATTCCCGCGCTTTTTCGAGCTCGGTCGACATTCGCTCCGCCAACGGCGCCAGCGTGTCGATTTCGGCGCTGGCGCTCGCTACCCGGGTCTGCAGACCGGTATCGACGAGTTTGACGATCACTTCGCCCGCGTTCACGCGCTTGCCGACGCCGACCCGAATCGATTCGACGCGCCCGCTGATGCTGCTGTTTATCGTCAGCAGGCGGGCGAACTCGGTCTGCCCGTCGAGTTCTATCGCCAGGCCGCTGACCGGAGTCAGCATGATCATTATTATCGGCAGGTAACGCATGTCGTTCTCCGCTTATTGAACGGTTTCGAGCTGCTTCAGATAGTCCTCTCCGACCAGGGACCTGAGGCGCTGGTAGGCGAGTTCGTAGTCATACAGCGTTCGCTGGCGTTCGCTGTTGCCGCGGGTGTACAACACCATCGAATCGCCGAGATTGGTTTTGAATTCGAGTTCGTACTCGGCACGGCTGCGATCGAGATCGTACTCGCGATATTGCTGTCCGATCGCGTCGCCCCGTATCTTGAGCTCCAGCTGCTGAATCCGTTGCCAGAGTTCCAGTACTTCGAGACGCAACTGCGATTCCAACTGCTGCTGATTGGCCATCGCCAGCCGGTGCCTGGCCTGGGCGAGGTTGACCTTTTCCGGCGACGCGCCGGAATAGAGCGGGATGTCGAACAACAGGCTGGCGCGCCAGTCGTCGCGCAAGCGGCTGTCGCGCGCATAGGTGGCGACTTCCAGCTCCAGGTCGAGACGTGCATTGTCGCTGTCTTCGGCGATCCCGATCGCGGCCTGGGCGACGCGGGCATTGGTATTGGCCAGGCGGGCTTCGAGGCTGTTGGTCAGGGCCTGTCGGAGCAGGGCATCGAAGTTTTCGGGTATGCTGCGCCGGGTTTCGATCTGCGGGACTTCGAGCGTCGATGGAACCTGCTCGGGATAGCCCATCGACTCGGCCAGCATCGTACGGCTCAGGCGCTGTCGATGCATCGCATATTCGCGTTGTTGGCGAATGGTTTCGTACCTGGCTTGCAGGCGCAGAACCTCGCTTTGCGATACCCGCCCCAGGTCGAAATCCTCACGCGCATTGTCATAGCGGATATAGCCGATCGCCATGGCCTCGTTTTCGGCCAGGAATTCGTTGTCGGCGTTCAGGACATCGAAGTATCGCTCCATGATTTTCAGGCGTCGGCGTTCGATCAGTAACTGTTTCTGACTCTCCAGTGCCTGCAACTGCAGTGCCAGGTAATTTTCGCGCGAGTCCCGCAGGCCGAAATCGTAAATCGGTTTGGTCAACACCAGATGTGCGTCGCTGTCGTTGTCGGGCGTGTCGGGAGCATAGTCCGACGGCCCGACCCTGGCGAGCTGGCCGCGGAGATTGAGATTGAAACCGTATTGTTCCTCGATGCCGAGTTCGCCGGCGATAACCTGCATTTGCTGATCGAGTTCGACCAGTTCGAAATGGTTCGGGTTTGGCGCGGTCTCGAGCGCGGCTTCGAGCGTCAGCGGTTCGGGCAGGGCTGCGGCATCGACAGCGGCGGCGGCCAGCAAGAGAGCCGGGCAGCAATATCGCCATCGAGCACGTGCGGTCAGTCTCATAATCGCAAAGTTGTTCCCGGTATGAAAGTTTCGGCCCCGACGGGCACGCCGGCATCGAGCCGGTTTTTAGTTAAAACGTCTTGTTTTTCTGCTTCATGCGCTTGAAGCGCGTAAATCGAATTTTACTGCCCTGGTCGTCGGTTTGCATGTAGACCCCGTCGGCGATGAATTCTCCCATCCACATGAACTCGTCGACACTGGAAGTCGCCCCGATGAACTTGAAAACCAGCTCGCCGTCGAGATTGAAAAATGCCAGCATCGGAGTGGCCCGCACGCGGTTGGCGCTGGCGAATTGCTTTTGCGTCATTTCCTTGCCGTGGAAGTCCACCATTTCGATGCTGCCCTCGATGTCCATCGCCAGCGAGCGGAAATGCTTGCGGAAGTATTCCTGGACTTCAGGCTGGTTGAGCACGGTTTGCTTCATGCGATGGCAAAACGGGCATTCATCCATTTCGAAGAACAGGAAGAGACCTTGCTTGCCTTCCTCGCGGGCAATCTCGAGTTCCTCCGTCAGATCGCCGAGAGACTGCTCGAAAAGGTAAACATAAGGGTCTTTCGGGGCCGCGGACTGCGACGCTGGAAAAATCCCCGCTAACAGGATCAGGAACAGAAAAAACTTGCTTGCCATCGACTTACCGGGTTCGTTGCTTAGCGGCAGCTTCCCACTTTTGCCGGGTCATTTCAATGCCAATCTGAGACGCCGGTCGACGCTCGGATACCGGGCTGCTAGTCTTTATGCCGGCAACGAGTAAAGCTGGCAATGAAAACCGATAAAGCGCATTTCGAGCACCCGGAAAACTGGCAGCAGGCCGCGGAATGGGTCGATTTCGATCCGTCTGAACCCGGCGTAACAGGAAATTGCGAATTGCAGTCGCTGGCGGTGTTCGTTCGCGATCACAAGCAGCGCGAGCTGCCGCGCGCCGAGCGCAGCCTGGAGGCCCATTACGGCGCCTTCGTGTTGAGCCAGTCCCGTCCCGGCGCCGACCAGGCCCGCGAATTGGCACTCGCGACGCGTTACGGAATGGCGCCGCAGGCAACCCGGATCGCGGGGCTCGAAGCCCGCCGCTACGAACTCGGACCGCAGCCGCAGCCGGGGGATTTCGATCCGCGCAGCCCCGCGGTCCTGGTCTGGTGTGACGGCGATCGCTTTTACCTGCTGGCGAGCGATACCCTGCCGGTCGACGAATTGATCCCGATCGCGGAATCGATTTACTGAATTCGCGGGCTCTCCTCCGGGCAGGCGCCGCGCCGGCCGCCCCGGGAGCTAGCGGTCGAGTCCGACGCCGCGAAAGCGCGAGCGGACCTTGAAGAAAGCGCCGATGTCGAGCAGCGGCCGAGGCGGTATACGCGTTCCCGGTTTCGATGCCAGGCAGTCGCTGACGGTTTGCGATGTTTCGCCGCTGGCATAATCGGCGATGGCACGGCCGAAGGCCGTGCCGCGGCTGACACCGGAGCCGTTGAAGCCGCCGGCGAGGTAAATGTTGTCATGCTGGAGGCCGAAGAAATTGGTACCGTTACGCGAAATGCCCTCGACGCCCGACCAGGCAAATTCGAAAGGCACTCCCGAGAGTTGCGGAAAACGCTTTTCGAACGCCGCGCGATGGGTCGCCTGACGGTGGATCAGCGAGCTGTCGTCGAGCAGCCTGGAGGCGTGATACTCGGCGGTATTACGAATGCTGATTCGGCCGTCGACGGTCAGGCGCAGGGTGGCGCCGCCGCCGTGCAGCGAGATGGCGCCCCAGTCGGGAAGGCTGCCGAGGACCGCCTTTTCTTCCGCGCTCAGCCTGCGGGTAAAGCTGCCCGCCAGGGTGCTGCCGATCAGCCGATCGCGCAGGAATCCCAGTCGTCCTGCCTCGTAGTTCACCGCCAGTATCAGACGGTCCGTCCTGACCTGTGCCGTGGCTAACCGCAGGCTTGGCGGTTTGCCGGCGGCGATTTCCAGCACCGGGCTGGATTCGTGCAGACGGACATTGCGTGGCAGTCCGTCGGCCAGTCCGCGAACCAGCGCGGCCGGTTGCACCAGCGCGCCGTCGGCGATGCGGATTCCGGCCCGGTAAAGCCCGGTGCCCAGCAATTCGCGCATTTCGTCGCCGTCCAGTTCGCGGTGCTCGACTTCGAGTGCCTGGAGATATGCCCTGAAATGCCCGTACTCGGCGAGTGCGGCGCGGTCGGCGGCACTGTGGATGAAGCCTTCCCGGCGCCATTGGCAATCGATGGCCAGCTCCGCGACCTGCGACGACAGCAATTCGAGCCCGCTTGCGTTGATGCGGTTGATGCGCCGGTACTCGTCGATTTGCCGGCGATCCAGGCGGCCCGGAAACTGGCTGGTGGCGACGGCGAACCCCGAGTTGCGCCCCGACGCCCCCTGGCCGACCTGGCGGGCCTCGAGCAACAGGATCTCGTCTTGCGGATGCAATTCGGCCAGCCGGCGCGCGCAGGACAGACCGGTCAGCCCGGCGCCGACAACCGCCCAGGGAACACGACAGTTTTCGGTCAGCGGCGGGGCGGGCCGGCGCGCTGGAAGGAGTTCGGCCCAGCCGTGGTTATCGGTCGGAAAACTATCGGCGGTCAGGGTCATGCTTTGCTTGCGAGCCGGCATCCGGGATTGATCTCGAAGCGCGAATCATAACGCTTTTAACGCGGCAGCGGGGGGGGAACGAAAAACCGCCAGATGCTGCGCTTGATATCGGGCGCCTCCGGAAAGCTGAAGTTTCCCGGATTGCCGCCGTACCAGCCGTGCCCGGGACCCTCCAGAAACAGGGTTTCGATCACCGATTTGCGACCACCGTCGCGGTAGCGGCTGTGCTCCCAGGAGGTGCCCCGGGTTACCCCGGTGTTGACCTTGAATGCTTCTCTGGTGTCGATTTCGAAGCAGTGCCCCCAGCTGTCGCGCAGCAGTTCGGCAGCGCGCAGATCCACCATGTCGTCGTTTTTCGAGTGTACGATCTGAATCGGCACGCGACGCGCTCGCGCGCCCATCTCGGCCTGCATCGCGGAGACCACCGCGACGATCGGCCGGTAGCGCGGCTCTTCGTTGAACGCGTGGCGCACGGCCTCCGCCCGCTCGGCGTAAGGCATGCCCGCGACGGCCGCGCCGGAAGCGATCTTGTCGGCATGGGCAACCATCATCGCCACCGCCATGCCCGCCCCCGAAGACAGGCCGGTAACGTGGATACGCCTGGCGTCGACCGGGTAATCGCGGCTGATTTCCTCGACGATCTGCCACAGGTCCTCGGCTTCGCCGGCGCCGGCGTGAATTTCACGGTCGAACCACCAGCCCCAGCAATTCTTGTTGCGCAGCCCGCGATAACTGGTGACGAACGGGTAGGCGACCAGGAAACCGTGGCGATCCGCCAGTTGATTGAAACCGGTTATCTGTTCGATATCCCGGTTGTCCTGCCGGCAACCGTGCAGGACCAGGACCAGCGGCCGCGGGCGCGAATTCAACTTGCCTCTCGGTACGTGTACCAGGTAGCGGCGGGTACGAGATCCCGCGTAGGCGCGGGCCAAAAAAGTGTGGGTTTCGTCGTCGGGCAGCGGTTTGCGCCGACGCTCGCGCCAGGCGGCAAACAGGGCCTGGATGCCGCCGCGAAATCGTATCGCGGCCAGCGTCCGTAATCCCTGCGGCAAAAACCTCGAGCGGAGTCTGGCCGCCAGGGCGGCAAGTGACTGATGGATTTTCATTCGAAACTGATCGCCTTATCCGTTGCTGCGACGGCGCCGAAGGCGCACTCAGGGCAAGCATAGTCGACAGCCGACATTTTACCCATTGCTCTGCCTCGAAATTCGGCTCCTAGATCGCCAAATCGTCCCGTCCTGTCAGGGATTGTGCCGCTCGGAGGTCGACCGCTATTTGCCGTCGATCGCGGCGTCAAGCCTCGAATCCAGCCCGACGCCCGCCAGCCGGCGGTTTACACTCGCCGGACAGTCATGAAAGCGGAGTTCCGTAGTCCTCAGGCACGAAACGGAAACGCGGCGGGGTTGTCGGATTTCGCGGTCGTCGAGATCGGGTCGGCGCGGTTCGAATGCGAGTCCGGGAAGGGTTGTTGCACAATCGCGGGGCAGGCGGAGGCGCTGCCGACCCGCGGGTGGAAGCTTGCATAACTTGTCCGATATCAATACGGTGACCGCGCAAAGCAAAAATACTATCTCGATCGAAGTATTTAGTAAATTAGAGAATTCTAATATTATTGCCAATTTCGTCTTGCTAGCGGAGAAGCACATGCGCCGTCCCCGATGTTTCCTCGTCGTGTTAGCCCTGTGGGCCCCGTTCCCGGTCAGCGCTGGCGACGCCCTGCAGACTATTCTCGCGGAGAGGGTTTCGATGCCGCTGGAATACCAGCTAGACGGAGTAGTGGAAGCCCGCCGGCAGGCCACGCTTTCGGCCGAGGTTTCCGGCCAGGTCGAAACGGTGAATTTCGATATCGACGATTTCGTCGACAAGGGCGCTGTCGTGATGACGATACGTGACCGCGAGTACCGCGCCCG
>Ga0055479_10000086_pt1 | contig 14336 bp, 12 predicted proteins | sample Muzzi_PWC_D1_FD_57941 | JGI IMG/M metagenome (GOLD analysis project Ga0055479, IMG submission 57941) | Wetland microbial communities from San Francisco Bay, California, USA, that impact long-term carbon sequestration - Muzzi_PWC_D1 | ecosystem: Environmental > Aquatic > Marine > Wetlands ...
GTACAGTAATATCGAACGTTAAATCACAGCTCGCACGCAACCACATGTTTTATACCCTTTTCACATGTTATATGCTGTCAAATGCCTGATGGTACTTGATGACGCCTTTATGGTTTTTTAAACATCCCGGGCTTAGCTCCAGGATCATGAATACGTCATCCGGAACGTCGTATTCTGATTTTATGCCATACTTTACAGAAGGCTCAAAACCGAATCTGGGATAATAGGCCGGATGCCCCAGAACAACAACCGCATCATATCCAAGCGATCGACACTGCTCCAAACCGGCCTGCACCAATCCGGTGCCGATACCCTTGTTTTGATGTTTGCTTAATACCGCCATGGGCGCCAGGCCCATAATTTTTAATGTATTGTTGTTTCCGGATAACTCAACCGGCGTAAACAGTATGTGCCCGACCACCTCATTATCCACCTCCGCCACCAGGGACAGATACGGACATCCACTGTCTCTAAGCGCGTCCACCAGATCAGCTTCCGTCTCGGTTGCAAATGCCTCGGCATTGACTTTCTGTATCGTGTCGATATCAGAAGCAATCTCTTTGCGGATATTCATTGAGAACCGTTTCCATCTCCCGCTTACCCGGCCAGGACTATGGGGCACTCGATCTCATCAAGCACCTGCTCGAAGCCTGTCTGTGTCAGGAAGCGCTCCCGCCTGGCCAGCACCAGGCAGCCTGCGGCTTCACGATGCGCCGCCTGGATCAGGTGGGCGCCATCCAGGGCGGGCAGCCAGACGAAACGCGCGCTTGTTTCGCGCGCCTGCAACGCGGCCTTGGCGTCAGTACACGCCGCCCGATAGGTGTCCTCGCTGCCCGCGTTGATCAGCAGCACCAGTTCAGCGCCGTTGCGGCGGGCCAGCATGGCGCCCAACGCCAGGCTCTCGGCGGAAGTCGACTCATCTTCGTACAGCACCAGCACCGGCCCCACCTGCACGCCCGGATAAGTGCCCGTCACGCGAGTCCGGGTCATCCTGACGATGTTGAAGCCGGTACGCTTGCCCAGCACGATGAGGTCGAATGCCTGCGCCTGCGTATTCATCTCGGCCGCGAGCCGGCCGCGCGCCACCCGGAATGACCAGCGCAGGCGCAAGTGTCCGGCTGTCTCGGCCAGTTGTTGTTGCAGGACTTCTGCTTCGCGCCGCCAGCTATGTTCCACATCGTCGCGTGACAACGGCCGCCCCACGCCGGACAGCAGACTGAATTCGCGCGCAAAGGGCAGGCCGACCAGGTGCTGCAGGTTGACGTCCTCGATGAACAAGCCCGCCAGTTCCGCACCGAGCTCGTCCGCCAGGGAGGCGGCGGCCTTCAGTGCCGCGGCACTGCGCGGCGATTCGTCCAGCGCCACCAGGACCCTGACGCCTGCCGCTGGTTCACTCATCGTCCTGTTCATGATTGCCACCGGAAACGTGTTCGGTTTTCTTCATGTACTTGCGCCGCAGTTTGGCCAGATGCGTAAGCCGTCGCGCCACGCGCTGATTGAGACTGCCCTCCGGCAGCTTGCCTTCGGCATCGGGGGTACCGACCTCAATACCGGTCAGCAGTTCGAGCGCCTGATCGACCGTTTCCACCGGGTAAATATGGAATCGTCCGGCCGCGGCCGCCTCGACCACATCGCGGCGCAGCATCAGATGCATGACGTTTGAAGCAGGAATGAGTACGCCCTGCGTGCCGGACAGGCCGCGCCCGTTGCAGATATCGAAAAAGCCCTCGATCTTTTCGTTGACCGCGCCGATCGCCTGCACCCGGCCAAACTGGTCGACCGAGCCGGTCACCGCCAGCGACTGACGGATCGGCGCGTTGGCCAGCGAGGACAGCAGCGCGCACAACTCCGCCACGGACGCGCTGTCGCCTTCCACCTCGCCATAGGTCTGCTCGAACACCAGGCTGGCCGACAGCGAGAGCGGCTGCTCGGCGGCATAACGCGCCGCCAGCAGCGAAGACAGGATGAGCACGCCCTTGGAGTGGATCGAGCCGCCCAGCTTGACCTCGCGCTGGATGTCGATCAGTTTGCCCGTACCGAGACGGGTATTCGCGGTGATACGCGAAGGCTGGGCAAAGCTGAAGTCGCCGAGTTGGAACACCGACAGGCCGTTCACCTGACCGACCTGCTCGCTTTCGGTATCGATGTGCAAAATGCCGCGCAGGATGGTCTCGTGCGAACGCTCACGCAGACGATCGGAACGCCTGATCTGGGCCTCGATCGCGCGCTCGACGTCTTCACGCGTCACCACCTCGCGCTTGTCCTGCGTCGCCCAGTAATCGGCCTGGCGTACCAGGTCGGCCAGGCTCTCCATGTGGGTGGAGAGTCTCTCCGCATCCTCGGCGCAACGCGCACTATGCTCGATGACCCGCGCGACCGCGCCGCGATCGAACGGCCGCAGCTTTTCCCTGCGCACCACGGTGCCGACCAGGCGTGCGTACAGCAGGTCGTTATCCGCACTGCGTTCCACTTCGTCCTCGAAATCGGCCGCCACCTTGAACAGCTCGCTGAACTCCGGATCGTATTGGGCGAGTAGATAATACAGCAGGCGATTGCCCAGCAGGACCACCTTGATATCGAGCGGGATCGGCTCCGGCTCCAGCGACACCGTGCTGACCAGGCTATACATCTGGCCGAGCGACTCGATACGGATTTCATGCGTGGATAGCGCGCGTTTCAGGCCCTCCCAGGAAAATGGCTGGCTCAGCAGCTTGACGGCATCCAGCAGTAAATATCCGCCGTTGGCCGTGTGCAGCGCCCCCGGCTTGATCAGCAGAAAATTGGTGACTAGCGCGCCGAGTTGGGCAAGGTGCTCGACCCGCCCCAGCAGGTTCTGGTAAGTCGGGTGGTCTTCATAGACCACCGGCGCGCCTTCCGTGCCGTCATGCCCGACCAGCAGGTTGACCCGAAAGCGGCTGAAATCCGACTGATGGTCGGTGAGTGCAGCCAGACCGGACAAGCCGCCCTCCGCGGGTTTGCGGAACTCGTCCATGCTCTCGATGACGTTCAGCTGCACCTCGTTCAAATAATCACAGACCGGCGGAAACTCTGCGTAGTCATGCCGCAGCTCGTCAATCAGGTGACCGACGGCGAACAACACGGTCTCCTCGTTGAGCTTGCGCACACGCTCGATCCGCTCGCGCCGCCATTGCTGGACCTGGTGAATCACCTTCTCCAGCCGCTCCTGCAGTATGCCGATCTGTTTGTCGAGGCGGGTCTTTTCGTCCTGCGGCAATTTCTCGTAATCCTCCGGATTCATCACCTCGTCGCCCTTGGCCGGCGCGAACGAGAATCCGTTCGGTGTCCGCAGCAGGGCCACGCCTTGCTTGTTGGCCTCGTCACCCACCTCGCCAAAGGCCTGCGTCTGTCGCTCGCTGTATTCCTCGTCGATCTGGTTCAGGCGTCGCCGATATTCTTCGCCCTCGAACACGGCCGGGATCGTGGCCTGGAGTTCCTCGACCAGCAGCTGCATGTCTTCATGGAAACGTTTGCCCTTGCCGGCAGGCAGCTGGATGGCCTTCGGTTTGTGCGGTTGACTGAAGTTGTATACATAACACCAGTCGGCTGGTTTGGCCTCCTGCTCCACCCGCTGATTGAGCAACTGCTGGATCATCGTACGCTTGCCGCTGCCGGGCCGCCCCATGACATAGAGGTTATAACCCGCGTGACGCATGCCGATGCCGAAATGCGCTGCGTCGATGGCACGCATCTGGCCGATGCCCTCGGTAATATCCTCAAGATCGTCTGTGGTCGAAAATGTGAAGCGCTCGGTATCGCACGGGCGATACAGACGGTCTGCTGAAAGAGGCGGGATCGGGGTCATGCTTTCACTATAGTTGCTTTATTGCGGAATGGATATAAGAAGGATAAATGCCCTTTACATGAATGAACAACAGATCATTCACGGATGATGAAAGACCATGCGCCCTGCGACCATGACGAAATCCTGGTGAATGCAGCCCTCAGGATCGGAAAACCACATCACCACCGCCACTTTACAGCCCTTCCCGGAGGCGGGTCAACCGCTGCCCGGTCGTGCCTAATGGATTAATTCTATAAACCTCAAGGACTAGCATAAACGGAGCGCGTCTTGTTGCGCGTCCGATTTCATGTCATGGTTATACAAATAGCTATTTATTCAGTTGTAACGTTTTGTTGTGGTAATAGTCCTGCAAGTCCTCAAATAGATTTATTGTCATACTTATTTGAGTACTATCATCCATTGCAGCATTGAACATAGCTGTTTTATCACTAAAAGATTTTACTCCTCCTTGTTTTAATGCTTTTACTAACTCACTATTTTTCCTTGTCTCATGCATGAGCCCAAGTAACCGCGCATAGTCCCATCTCTCTCTTACCAAGTTAGATACTGAAAAAGATATATATTTCTCTGAGCCCAATAGCTTGACCTTGCAAACCCCATTGTTCTCGCAGTACAGTTTCGAGAAATCAAACACCTCATTCGCGGACTCTTCTGGTTTAAATTTTCTCATTATTTTATTTCTTTCTATAGCCATGAATTCCTTCAATTCATTGTTTAGTTTTACTCTTTCTAGCAAAGTGCTTTCATCTACTATATTCTCAACGTCATTGTCAAAATTACTGTCGCATGCAGATACATTTAATATTATAAAAATGATTATCAACCTGATTGTTATCATAGTTACACATCCTTTCAAGAAGGAGTAGGTATGTAAAAAAGAAGGTATTATGGGATCGGTAACAATTATGAAACTTTCTCATTTTTCACCGACCCTATACCTGCCCTTCTGTTACGCATTTTTTAGTGATCGGGTTTTGTAGCATTAAGTAATTCATCAGACATGCCTTCCAACTCATCATTTTCCACCAGACCCTCACTGCGAAACAGCGTCAGCTGTAATGGCGCCCTCGACCTGCTATGTCCGTCAAACAATAGACTTAATCGTTTATCCGCATTCTCGACCAACCTATAAATATAGGTATACTTACCATGATACGAGTCAATGTCACTTGTTATAGCTTCTTCTAAATCAGTAATAACAGCAGCGCACAACCGTTCCAATGCCGCCTCCTTTACCCTTTTAAATATCTTCCAATCCGATTCTTTCATAACAATCTACTTATATATTCCTAATCGCAAGCAAAGAGCGGTACAATCGGGCTAGGCCTTACATTTCATGCTCACTGCTGCTGTATAACTTATGTCAAATGTAAGGCCTGACCCTATTCTTTGTGCCCTAATTTGAGGTCCTTGTTTTCAACAGCCTTCATCAGTTCTTCTTTAGATGCCATGTATTTGTTGGCCTAACACGTGGTTTCAGACGATATACGCAATACATACATATAAGCCTTCTTAAGGTCAGCTTTGATAATTAATACTTTATTCGCGCACTTGACCGGAGACGACTAATGGGCGTCCCCTTTTAGCCCGTGACAGATCACTCACACATGATGAAGGGCCATGCGCCCTGCGACCATGACGAAATCCTGGTGAATGCAGCCCTCAGGATCGGAAAACCTCATCGTCACCGGCACTTTACAACCCTTGCCGGAGGCGGGTCAACCGCAGGCCGGCGGCACCGAACAGGTTTTTCTACAGCCCCAACACCCTACAACAGCGGCGCGGTTTTATCTCTTCTTTCATACAAAGGGCGTAACGCTTAGGACTGTCAGCTTGATCCTTGTTAGCCGGCACCATGGGCTCCCCTACTTCAGGAACCGACGCGGCCGTACCCAGTACCAACATACCGCGACGATAACGCCGAATACTGTATAGCAAACTGCGAAGACCCACTCGGGCGCCCGGTAGTACAAAATCGATTCAAGCCAGTGAGCGACGAAGGCAGCGGAATAGACCGCTTCACCCGCCTTCTCGCGAAGAGCCATCTCCCAGATCGTGAGAGGACAAATGGCATCGAACCAGGACAGGAGAACCACAACACCAATAGCAGCGACATGCGCATAGCGAAACCATGGATTACGAACCCAGGCCCAGGAACGCAGCTTACCAACGAGGACGAACACAAGGCCGAAGACAACAAATCCGACAAACAAGGCATGTGTAATCAGGATGGCATCTGCTGCAAGGAGATAGAGCGCGTCCCCTTCCATGGCGCTAGAATTAAACAGCGCGGCAACCGGGCAGGACGGGTTTTTGTCCTGCGATTTTAAATGACTTGTTTGACGATCTATAAGTAGTCAACTTCCTGTTCTTCCTTAACATATAGATGTTTCGATTGGTCCCATCGATAAAAAATACCATTGTTACAATACATGCAAAACCAGACACCGATACCATCTTGAGAGCGAGCATCTACGACCGCGAATTCACTACCGCCAAACCATTTTTGCAAATGCGTAACCCGCAATAAATCTTTTTGCTCTTCAGCAAATACGATTAGAAAAGTGCCTTTTTGATTATCCCTGTCAAGAAAAACACCCGTGACGGCCAGATCTTTTATTTTGTCATTATTGAAATCACCCTGCAGCGAGAAGGCGACATTGTTTACAGCCATGGAATCTTCGTCGTACTCATTCAGGTATTTGGTCGGTATATCATTTTTATTAAACTCGTACACCTTTGCCCAGGAAGGGTCTATTTCATTGATTGGAATTCCACGGATATATTTTCTATTCGGTGTGAAGCTGATTCTCAGCCACCAGGCTTGATAGCTTGGTTCTGGATTAATCGTAACCAGTGGCTTATCGGTACGCCCAATTAATGTTAATGCAATAATAAATAACGTGATGTATAGTTTCATTGTGTTTTGGAAAATGCTCGTGCTGTGCTGTCGACGTGAATCGCGATGTTTATTTGGTGTCAGAATAAAAACTAACGAATTACTCGAAAAGATATTAGATAGTTTTTATTCTCATACGCAAATCGGGGCAGGCCTTGCATAAGCTATGCAACAGTGAGCGTGGAATGTAAGGCCTGACCCGAATGGCACTTAAGTCAACAGATTTCTCTATAAACTTATGGTTCCTAGATGAATCATCTATATTTTCATTAAGATGAAAAGCAAACATCGCTAATGATTACCTTGTGCTCCTATTTAGTTTTAAGATTGATGTTAATGGCCCCACAGCTGCATCGAAGCTGCTCCGACGAGCCTTTACGGGGGGTGAGATAGGGATAGCCGCCACACTCCTCGTTCTGGCAGCGAATATGATCGAGCAACGCCTTGAATGCGTCAGCGACTTCCTTGAATTCGGTCTTCATGAAGTTTTCCCACTCGTTGAAATGCACCGACTTGTTGATCGCCCACTGTTCAGCGTTGCTTTTTGTAATCAGTATTTTGGCCTCGGCGAGTTTTTCCTCCAACGCTGCTTGGGCATCGCCATGTCCCCAATGTTCTGCCGACTTGATACCTTTTTCCAGTCGATCCTTCCAACGGTTGAGTGTTGGCGGGAGTAAGTCGCCGAGATCATAGCTGGAGTCGCCTCGATACTCGACCTGCGCCCGCAAATTGTCGGCGAGAACTACGGAGATATATTCGAGGTAGCGCCGCAATAGCGCTGCAGCGCGCGGCACATCATCCTTATCGAGAGCTTCCTGGATTTCGGCCCAGATGTCTTTGTCATCCCAGATACGAGGTCCTGTGTCGATATTCCAGCCGCCGAAAAACTGACCTTTCCGAATCAAACCCTCGGTCTTCATGTACTGCAGCCATACCCGGTCATGGGTGGTCAGAACGAACTGGGTGTTTGGGAAATTCGTCTTGAGCAAGCGGCACACTTCGCGCCGATGACCGGTGTCGACGGACATCAGCACATCATCGAGTACCGCAAAGGTGAACTTGTCAGCGAGAGTGTGCTTCATCAGGGCTAGATAAAGGCACAAGCCCATGCCATCTTGATGTCCTTCGCTATGATAAGCACCGGGCGGGAATGTCCCTCGGCCATAGAAATCGACGTTGAAACTGAGTTTGGCTAGCTCCGCCTTCAACTCGCCGACGAACATGCCTTCATCGTCGTTGATAGCCTTATAGAACTCTGTGAATTCCTTGGCAACGGCGTCGTAGATGCCTTCTAGGACCGTGTTGGATACGGTGTTGTAACGGTCATAGACATGTTGCGCCGTTGCATTTCGCGCAGTCATGGACTTGGCAGTCTTGCCCGCAACAAGCAGCCTTTCATAGCGATCCTGAAGGACGGCCAAAAGTTCAATGGCCTTATCCTTGGCTGACCTGTCAGGCAGAGCCTTAATGCCTTTCTCCGTCTCGTCCAGCCGCGTCTGCGCGTCTTCAGGAACTTCCCACCATTTAACTTCCAGTACGGCAATGGCGCCTTCAATCATGGAATGGTCGTCCTCGAACGTCTTGAGCGCGGTAATCGCATCACCAAGGACTTTGGTGTAGGCATCCAATTCAGCGCGCGACACAACAGGATCAAGTGCTGCGGCATAACCAGCCGCTTTTCGGATTCCAGCCGCGCGGTCTCCAAGGACGCCAATAATTGCATCATTCGCGTTGCCGATTTTTTCGAGCAATGTCCCAATCTTTTCGGCGCTCAGGAGCTTTGCCTGGAGATGCGCACGCAGCTCGTCGGCGTCCCAAGGCTTGTCGCAAAGGGGACAGGAATCTTCAGTAACAAATTCAAGGCCGGCCGTGATAAAGCCGTGCGCACGTGCAAGCGATAGTGCCTTTTCATCCTCCTTCAACTTCTTCAAGGACGCGAGAGCGCTTTCCCTGTGCACTTTGAGATCATCTGGTTCGCCAGAATGGATGGCTGTAGATAGTGTAGTGAGGTCGGCAAGAGCCACATCCTTCGCAACAACGGTTTTCTTGGCATCCTTGCCTTCTTCCTGCGCGCCCTCCATGAAAGAAGTTTGCGGGATTAACTCCGTGAGTGCCGGTAAACCGAGAACGCTGCGATGCACGTTTGCCTTCTCTAGCACTTTCTTGCGGTCAAGAGTGGGAATGTTGAGAGCAGTCTTGAGTTCGGTTTCAGCACTAGCCTGCGCGCGTTCGGCCTCGCCTGCATCGCGCTTGCATTTGTTCGCATAACTCAACAGCGCCTTGCGTAACTCTCCGATGCGATCAAGGCGCAGCAGTGTTTGAACGTCTGTGGACCGTTGCGCGGGCGGGGTTATGATGTATTTCGCAATTTCCCGACGTGACAGCGCAAATTCCGGATGCGATTGCAGTTCTCCGATGATCGTCTGGATTTTTGGATCGGCGGGCACGATAGTCACGGCGCGCGGGGTCTTGACCGAGCGCGTAATAGTAACATCCTTACCGAGCGAAGGCACAGCCGCGGTAATCGTAACCTTGGCCATGTCCGGATTCGCGCGGTGATCGACATGTGGGGCGTGGCCTTTCACGCTGAGTTCGCCCTGGCCTTGTCCTGACAGCCTCGTGACGTTGCCCGTGAGACAGAATTCGATGGCATCGACCACGCCGCTCTTGCCGGTGCCGTTTGGGCCGCAAATCCCGAAATTTTTTCCGCCCAGGTCAAGAGTGAGGTCGCGGATGCCGCGAAACTCTTCGATATGGATAGATTTGATACGGATCACGGCTTGCCCTCCTTGGGTGGCGTGGACAGTGCCGCGTCAAGATCGTCGTGTTTGGGAAGCTTGCCCTTTCGCAAGAGTGCGTCAAGCCGGTCCGCAGCTTCGTTATCGATCTCTTCATCCGAATGCAGAACAGTTACAAACTCATCGAGTACCTTTTTCAAAGCGGGTGATATCGGTTCGTTCTTAAACTCTGCCATAAGGACTTTATCCTCAATACATGGACAATTTAGAAGAGGCTAAGCACCCAATATTTAGATTGCATACTTGTCTCCTTAAGTCGTAAGCGGATATCCGCCGGAATATTCGGCGTCAAATAACGATTAAGCCCGGCAACGCGAAGCGTCCGACTGGGGCGCATTGTTATATTCATGTTGCGAACCAGTTTTCCATATGATGAATTATCTCTGGTATTTCGACATCATCGATTGAGTTATGACCATCATTTTCAACAACTTCATCGTATAGGTATGCCTGGAATTCGTTAAATTTATCCCATACCTTTCGACCACTGTCGCCTCTCTGCAATTATTCTGTTACAAACCAATTTCTTACGGCGTAAATTGCTTTCGTGACATCGTCATCGTGGTTTTTAATATCTGAACCAGATAAATCAGATATTGCTTTTTGAAATCGATACCTCTCTTTCTCGAGAACTAATATTTTCTTATTCGCCCATTTCCCCCCTTTTAGCTTTTGACACCCAAAATCAATTCCCAGCTCAAATGGCATATTCATTCGATAGTGTTCATTCTTGTCTGATGACACTATTCTTGATAAATCATGGATAGCATATTTAGATTCTTTTAATAAGACTTAGTATCTTATCGATACGTGTCTCACCGGAGTCAGCACGCTCAAGGGAGAGCCGTGGGTTGTAGCCAAAATAGACGATCGTAAAAACAATCCCGACTAGTAGCTGCCTGTAGTCGTTATCGAAAGGACAGTTTACAAAAACATTCTTCTCGAAGTTCCCGGCCACTTATTTCACCTTTTTTTATCCTTAGGTGGATTCGGATCTAGTCCATAGCTATCCTTTTCTCGTATCCTTCCATCTCTTCCGTGTATATAGAATTCCGCATTCTGTGATTTGGCTATATCTCTACCATGCTCTATAGCCTCTTTTTGCGTCTTATATACTTTCGTTGCACGAGAAGAACCGCCTTTTTTTACGGCCCATCCCCCGCCTGATTTTCTAACTACATGTTGTGTTTTTTTCGCCACGTTAGATGACTCCTATTTGAATATAACGCCGAGCTAAATGGCGTAAATGGAGTGCAGCGGAGTTTGCGTCCATTTTGAGTTCCTTGTTATGCCTCATGATTCTTGATAGTAGCCGAATTCAGCTGCAAGACGTTTCATTAATACATTGTATCTGCTTCGCAACTCAGATATGTCTGTAGGATTGGAGGAAAACCATTTAGACCAGCTTTCTTCCCAGCCTAGAAGCTCCTTGAATTGCCACGTTTCGGTTCGAAACTTTGCATCCTCGCCAATACCAGTATAGGTTTCAAATGCAGAACTCATAAACTCCATATAGGCATTAAAAGCCACATCAGACCAGTACGGGCGACTTGTATACATAATTTTGTCAACTCGCCTCTTTTTTTCAACGACCATTTGTGGCGTGAGATCTTTCCAGTTACCAACCTGTATTAAGAACACGAAAATATCATTAAGATCATCGTCAACTTTTTCATATAACTCTACACGCTTTTCTATCACCCTATCATTTAGACTTGCACGTTTTTCGTAATCAACTGCAATGTTCTTTGCCCACACACCTAGTACGAGAACAATAATTGGCGTGGATACGGATGCGACAATTTTGACAATCTCAAGCCCTGTATTGGAATCAGCCATAATGATAAATCCTTCTATTCAAGGCATAACAATTAAATATACAGACCCTTCTAAAACCGGGATACGCAGAATCTGTATATCTCAATGGATTTTTTCGTTTTTTCGGGTATGGTTTGGCATGACTACCATTAGCCAGAGAGGGCTTGAAAAGGCTGCTACCGGGATTACAAGGCAGCAACATGCAGTCGGTCGATCCTGGCATAACTATCTGTTCCTCCCTGAAAAGAATGCCGTGCCTGAGACGTCAAGACCTTGCTATCTCAGGCATTTAGAACGATACCTTGCTGCCCACCCGGCGTCAAACCTCAGCGGCAATGATCTGTCCCCGGCTTTTATTGACCGCGCAGGAACAGCTTGTCGAGTTCGGCGATCGTCAGTTCGGTCCATGTCGGCCGGCCGTGATTGCACTGGCCGCTGCGTTCGGTGCGCTCCATATCCCGTAGCAGGGCATTCATCTCGGACACTGTCAGTTTTCTTCCGGCCCTGACCGAACCATGACAGGCCATCGTCCCCAGCATCTCGTCGATATGACTTTCGATGAGCTGGCTGCTGCCGTGGTTGCGGATATCGGCGAGCACATCGCGGACTAAAGTGTCGATATCGGCATCGGCCAGCATCGTCGGCACCTCGCGGATCACCAGCGTGTCCATGCCCAGGCGCTCGATGACCAGACCCAACTCGCGAAAGACTTCCTGGTGCCCGTCGACCAGCGCCGCTTCCTGGTCACTGACACGCAGTGAATACGGTACCAGTAAAGGCTGCGAACGGACCCGGCCTTCGGCATGACTGAGTTTCATGCGTTCATAGGTGATGCGTTCATGGGCGGCATGCATATCGACCAGCACCAGCCCTTTAGCATTTTCGGCGAGGATATAAATGCCCTGCAGTTGCGCCAGCGCATAACCGAGTGGCGGCACACTGTCGTCGCCTTCGGCATCCGCGACTGCCGGCCGTGCGCCTGCCGCGGTTACCGTATCGGTGGAACCCTCGCCCGCGCCGCCTTCACGCAGGCTGCGATAGACCGCCGCCAGGGCCGCGCTGGCCGGTTCATTGATGTGCAGCGCCTGTTGCCGGCCGGCGCCATAGGCCGGGCTGGCGGACTTGTCCGTGCCCGGGCCAACGATATCGACGCGGGCCTGCGCCGCACTATCTCCGGGCCGGACATCCGCCAGCACCTTGTGCAGGCTGCGGAACAGGAAGTCATGCACCATTCGCGAATCACGAAAACGCACCTCATGCTTGGTCGGATGCACATTGACATCGACCTGCTCGACCGGCAAGTCCAGATAGAGGACAAAGGCGGGCTGGCGTCCGTGATAGAGCACATCCCGATAGGCCTGGCGCACGGCATGGTTGACGACCTTGTCACGGATGATGCGGCCGTTGACATAAAAATACTGCATGTCGGCCTGGCTGCGGGAAAAGGCGGGCTGGGCCACCCAGCCGTATAAATGCAGGCCGACGGCCTGGGATTCAACCTCAAGGGCCTGTTGTTCGAAGGCCGGGCCGCAGATACGCGCCACCCGCCCCAACCCTGTGTGCGCCGGTGCGCCATCATCATTCCGCTGCGCCTTCAGGTCCAGCACCACGCGCTGGTTGTGGCGCAGGCGGATGGCGACGTCGCCGCAGGCCAGCGCGATACGCCGCACGACCTCCTCGACATGGCCGAACTCGGTCTTCTCGGTACGCAGGAACTTGCGCCGCGCCGGGGTATTGTAAAACAGGTCTCGCACCTCGACCGTGGTTCCCGGTGGATGCGACGCCGGTGCGATGGCATCGTCACCGCTTTGATGCCCGTCCCCGTGCACACTCCAGGCATCGTCGCTCCCGCGCCGGCGCGAGGTCAATGACATGCGCGACACCGAGGCAATACTGGGCAGGGCCTCGCCGCGAAAGCCGAGGGTGCTTATCCGCGCCAGATCATCCGGCTTCAGCAGCTTGCTGGTGGCATGACGACTCAGCGCCAGCTTCAGGTCATCATGATGGATGCCGCTGCCGTCATCACGGACACGAATCAGCCGGCTGCCGCCCTGCTCGATATCGATCTCGATACGGCCGGCGCCGGCATCCAGGCTGTTCTCCAGCAATTCCTTGACCACCGAGGCCGGCCGTTCGACCACTTCTCCGGCGGCAATCTGGTTGGCCAGATGGGTGCTGAGGCAATGGATTCGCCCTGCCTGGCCGCCGGCGCCAGGCGGCGATGCGGGCCTGGTAATTTTATCCGGTACATCCTGGAGCGGGCACATAGCTGGCATTACCTGGGTCGTGGGTGAAGGCCCCAGTATAATGCATCGATGGCGGGAAAACTTCCCCCGCCGGGGCAGACGGCAACGGCGCTATCAGCGATGGCCGCGGCTCAGACCCGGAATGGGAAAAAAGAGGTGTGCAGCGAACCCAGGTGCCCGCCGGCCTAACCTTCACCGGCGGCCGGGATCCGCAACACCTGGCCGACACGGACGGTGTCGCCGTGGAGCTGGTTGACATTACGCAGGCTGGCGACACTGACGCGATACTGGTGGGCAATCTCCGACAAGGTATCGCCTCTGGCGATGATATGACGCCGCGCCGCATAGAGCGTGCCCGGCGGCGCATACTTGGTAAAATAGGCGCGAATCCCCTTCAATACCGCCGCGGACATCGCCCGCTGATGCCTGGCACTGCGCAGTTCACGCTCTTCCCGCGGATTCGAGATGAACGCGCTTTCTATCAGCAACGAGGGGATGTCCGGCGCCTTCAGCACCGCGAAACCGGCCTGTTGTACGCTGCGTTTATGTAGTTTGCCAACCGGCTGCAGGGCCTTGATAACCTGTTCGGCGACGTTATAACTGGATTCGATCGTGGCATTCTGGGACAGATCCAGCAACACCGAGGCCAGCATATTATCCTTGTCATCCAGGCTCACACCGCCGATCAGATCGGCGGAGTTTTCCTTCTCGGCCAGCCAGCGCGCCGCCTCGTCACTGGCGCCGTTGCGCGA
>Ga0055479_10000087_pt1 | contig 14180 bp, 16 predicted proteins | sample Muzzi_PWC_D1_FD_57941 | JGI IMG/M metagenome (GOLD analysis project Ga0055479, IMG submission 57941) | Wetland microbial communities from San Francisco Bay, California, USA, that impact long-term carbon sequestration - Muzzi_PWC_D1 | ecosystem: Environmental > Aquatic > Marine > Wetlands ...
GATTGAACCGCCGACCCCTACCGTGTCAAGGTAGTGCTCTCCCACTGAGCTACGTGCCTATCCCCATAACGCCGGTCACTTTTAGCAAAGACGCGGCTAAAATGTCAAGGCTTTTCCGATCCATCAATTTTTTGCCGGCCGATTAACTCTTCCTTTATTCCAAATCGGTCTCGATCCGGATGAAATGGCTTGGTTCCCGAATAACTTCCAGTCCGTCGATTTCCTCCAGGGCCGCGCGAACATCGGCCTCTTTCGCCTCATGGGTCATGAGAACGATGGGGACCGCTCCGCCGACCTGCCGTTCCGGCTGAATCATGGAAGCAATACTGATATTATGCTGACCAAGACATCCGGCAATCTGAGCCAGCACTCCCGGCCCGTCAAGGGCCGCAAACCGCAGATAATAATGGCTGACGACCTCGGCCATCGGCTTGATGGACAGTTCACCGACATACTGGGAGAGGTATCCCAGAGGAGGCGTCCGCACCGATCCCTCGGAGAGCAGGTTGCGCGCGATCGCCATTACATCTCCCACGACGGCACTGGCCGTTGCATTCATACCTGCGCCCAATCCGTACAGCATGACCGGACCGACGAAATCTCCGGCGATGCGCACCGCATTAAACGCACCATCCACATCAGCCAGAGGGTAATGCAAGGGAATCATCGTAGGATGAACCCGGGCCTCAATAGCTCCGTTGTCCTGCTTGCTGATGGCCAGCAGTTTGATTTTGTAACCGAATTGCTCGGCGAATTGGATGTCCAAAGGGGAGATATGGCCGATTCCTTCCGTGTATATCTGATCGAAGGGAACTTTTGTCCCGAAGCAGAGGGACATGAGAATGGCCAATTTATGGGCCGCATCAATCCCCTCAACATCGAAGGTGGGATCGGCCTCGGCATACCCTTCTTTTTGGGCATCCTTTAAAATGTCGGCAAATTCAGACCCTTCGTTGGTCATGCGGGTCAGAATGTAGTTGCATGTTCCATTCAGAATGCCCAGCACGCTGCGGAAGGCATTGGCACACAGATTCTCTTTTATCGCCGAAATGACCGGTATTCCCCCGCCCACTGCCGCTTCAAACTGTATGTCGATCTGTCCGGCTGCGGCTGCATCGAAAATTTCTTCGCCGTGAAGCGCCAGCAGCGCCTTGTTGGCTGTCACCACGTGTTTCCCGTTTTTGATCGCCCTCAAAACAAAGGACCGTGCCGGTTCGTATCCTCCAATCAGCTCGATAACCACGTCAATGTCAGGCGCATCCAAAATGTCCTGCGCATTGGTGGTCAGCAAATGAGGTTCGATAGATATTCCCCGGTCGGAAGTAATGTCCAGATCGGCAATTTTAGCCAATTGCAGCCTGGCGCCGAGACGTTTCTCGATCAGGGAACCATTTTCCCGGAGCAACTTGACCACACCTGTGCCGATGGTGCCGAAACCCAACAAACCAATATTGATTACACGCATTTTCTTGTTCCCGTTCTGGACATTATTTTATAAATAAGGGTTTATTTTCGATGGATTTTTGCTACCCGGTCGAGAATCCCGTTGACAAATGCCGGGGTTTCTTTGGTTCCGTAAATTTTGCCGATTTCTATTGCTTCATTAAGGACCACGCTGACGGGAATTTCCGTGCAGAACAGGATTTCGTAGGTCGCAAGCCGAAGTAACGCAAGATCGACCCGGGACATCCGCTCCAGGCTCCAATTGGCCGAGATTTCGACCAAAACCCGATCGATCCGATCGAGATGTTCGACCACTCCCCGGCACAGTTCCTCCGCAAATAGCCTGGTTTCTTCGGAAAACCCCTTCTCTTGAGTACAGAAATTGTCTTCGGAAAGATCTATGGGCCGCCTGAAATGCGCCAAAAATTCATCAAGTTTCCTGTTCCAATCCCCTGATTGATCGCGCATTCCATAAAGAAATTGCAGCGCGATTTCCCGACCTTGCCGGCGCTTACCTTTGGACATGGCGCCGGTTTCTCAAAGGTTCTGCAGCAGATTGACCATCTCGATGGCACTGCTGGCGGCATCAAACCCTTTGTTCCCGACCTTACTGCCAGCCCGCTCAATGGCCTGTTCGAGAGACTCCGTAGTCAGAACCCCAAACGTCACCGGGATGCCGACCTCCAGACCGACCTGGGCTATTCCCTTGGACACCTCTGCGGCAACATAGTCAAAATGAGGGGTGGCGCCGCGAATGACCGCCCCCAGGCAGATCACCGCATCATATCGACCGGAGCCGGCAAGTTTTTTTGCGGCCAAAGGCAATTCAAAAGCGCCGGGAACTCGAACTAAATGAACGCTGTCACGTTCGGCGCCATGCCTTAAAAGGGCGTCCAGCGCTCCTTCGACAAGGCGATCGGATATAAAACTGTTGAACCGGCTGACCACAATGCCAAAACGCAATCCGCTGGCGTCCAGTTTGCCTTCAATAATTTTGGTCATGAATTGAACCCTCCACGTTCAATTAGTTTAAAAAAACTATATGTTTTCAAGCAAATGACCCATTTTTTCTCTTTTAGTCTTAAGGTATTTCAGGTTGGCTCCCGTCGCTTGAACCTGAATAGGCACTCTTTCGGCAATCTCGAGTCCATAACCTTCCAGACCAACAATTTTTTTAGGGTTATTGGTCATCAGGCGAATTTTCCTGACTCCTAGATCGATCAGGATCTGCGCGCCGATGCCATAATCGCGAAGGTCGGCTTTAAACCCGAGAACCTCGTTGGCTTCAACGGTATCGTGACCCTGATCCTGTAGAGAATAAGCCTTCAGTTTATTCACCAGACCTATGCCTCTGCCCTCTTGCCGCATATAAAGGACGATGCCGCATCCCTCCTGGGAAATCTGGTCCATTGCGGCATGCAATTGATCGCCACAATCACACCTTTGGGAGCCGAACACGTCGCCGGTCAGGCATTCGGAGTGAACCCTGACCAGAACCGGTTTTTGACTGTCAATTTCGCCTTTGATCAATGCCAGATGTTGTGCGCGATCCACATCATTCTCATAGGCAATGGCCAAAAACTCCCCTCCCCAAGGCGTAGGGAGAACTGTTTGTGCAGCCCGGCGGACCAACAACTCCTTGCGCATGCGATACGCCACCAGATCGGCAATGGTCACGACCTTCAACTGGTGCCGGGCTGCAAATTTCTTAAGCTCAGGCATACGGGCCATGGAGCCGTCGTCGTTCATGATTTCACAAATGACACCAGCCGGTTTCATGCCTGCCAGCCGAGCTAAATCGACCGATCCCTCGGTCTGGCCAGCCCGTACCAGAACTCCCCCCTTTTTGGCTCGAAGGGGGAAAATGTGCCCCGGGCGGGCAAGATCCGCGGCTGTCGTCTTGTCGCCAATGGCGACTTGAATGGTGCGAGCGCGGTCCGCCGCAGAAATCCCGGTCGAGACCCCACGCCGCGCCTCAATGGATACGGTAAATGCAGTGCCGAAAGAGGAAGTGTTCTCTCTAACCATGAGAGGCAAATCCAGCAGGTCGGCCCGCGCTTCGGTCAAAGAAAGACAAATCAACCCTCGCCCCTCTTTGGCCATGAAATTGATCGCCTCGGGAGTGGCCTTTTCGGCGGCCATCGCCAGATCTCCTTCATTCTCCCGATCTTCGTCGTCGACAAGAATGACCATTTTCCCTTGGCGAATATCTTCAAGGGCTGCTTCTATTTTGGCCATTGGCATTGATCAATCACCTCCAGTGGGCTCCAATATTTCACGAATATCCATGCTTAGCAAGAAAATCCAGATCGATTTTGGGGGTCCTTGAGGATGACGCACCCTCCCCGATCAGTCGCTCCAGATACTTGGCCAGCATGTCGGTCTCGATGTTGATTTGGTCGCCAGGGCGGCGGAATTGAAAAATCGTCTGCTTCAACGTATGCGGAATGAGCAGGACGGCAACCCTTTGTTGATCAACCGCATTTACCGTCAGGCTGACGCCGTCAATGGTAATGGATCCTTTGACCGCAACATATTTCAGCAAATCCCCGGGCAGCTGAAAAATCATGGCCATGACCTGGCCATCTCTTTCAATGGTCAAAAGGGGTGCCGTGCCGTCAACGTGGCCGGTGACAAAGTGGCCGCCGAGACGGTCGCCAACGCGCAACGCCCTTTCGAGATTCACTCTTTCCCCGACACGAAGGCTCTTCAGATTTGATCGATTGAGGGTTTCGGAGGAGGCATCGGCCCAGAACCCAATTTTTTCAAGATCGGTAACAGTCAGACAGACGCCGTTAACCGCAATGCTGTCGCCGACCCGGGTCAAGTTCCCGGTCAATTCCGTCGCAAAGAGAAAACGGCGGCCCCCTTCGACAGACTCGAATCGGTGGACCGTTCCCAGGTCTTCAATCAGGCCGGTAAACATCCTGCAATTCTCCATCGATGAGCACATCACCGTCGATTCGGGAAATCTCGACATTCTTCAGCAAGTGGGCATCCTCCATTCGCACGACCCCGGTACCGGCGAACAGCGGTTTCCCATCGTTTCCACCCAGAAGTTTCGGAGCGACAAACAGTAGCATCCGGTCGATCAATCCGGTTTTGAGTAAACTTGAGTTGAGCCGGCTTCCCCCTTCCACCAGTACAGACTGAATTCCTTTTTGGCCCAGGCATGCCATGACCTGGACAAGATCAAGCCCTTCAGGTCCTTCATCTACGGAAAACAATTCAACTCCACCCCGGAATAATCGATCGGCCTTGGCCCTGGAAATCTCTGAACCAGTCACTATCCAAGTTGGCGCCGACGATTCCTGCCGGAGGACACACACCTCCTCCGGTATTTTCAGTGTCCGGTCGAGAACAATCCGAATAGGGTCCCGACCGCCATCTGTAAGGCGGGTGGTCAAGCGCGGGTTGTCGGCAAGGACGGTCCCGATCCCAACCATGACCGCGTCGCACCGGTTCCGAAGCTGGTGCACCAGCTCCCGACTGGAGGAGCCGGAGACCCAACGCGAATCACCAATGCTCGTGGCCAGCTGTCCGTCGAGTGTTATGGCGGATTTCAGAATAACATAAGGTAGGCCGGTCCGGACATGTTTCGCAAAGGGTGCAATTAAACGACGGCACGATCTTTCTTCTATTCCGAGGACAACATCGATTCCAGCCCCTCTTAATCGCTCCGCCCCCCTCCCCTCGACCTGAGGATTGGGGTCACGGGCCCCGACAAAAACTTTTTCAATCCCTGCAGTAATGATGGCATCGCAGCAAGGTCCGGTCCGTCCCTGGTGATTACAGGGTTCGAGCGTTACATACAGGGTCGCACCCCGGGCGCGCAGCCCCGCCTGACGGATAGCGAAGATTTCTGCGTGGGGATCTCCCGCCCGTGGATGGTAACCTTCCCCGACAATGGCTCCATCCTGGACGATTACGGCTCCGACCGGTGGATTGGGCCTGGTCCGCCCTTCTCCCCGCCGGCCAAGTTCCAGAGCTCTGGCCATATATTGGGAGTGTTGTTCCATAACGACTATCAGCCGGGCAGTAGGGTTTGGGGGAGGGGAATCGAACTCCAGGATCAGACCCGATCTTTGGCCAGCATATGTTTCAATTCGGACATGAATTCGTTAATGTCCTTAAATTCCCGGTAAACAGAGGCAAAACGAACGTACGCCACCTGATCGGTCTGCCTCAAGGCATCCATGACTGCTTCGCCAATCCGGCTCGCATCCAATTCCTTCAGGCCACTCTCCTGAAAAGCTATCTCCAGGCGATCGACTATTTTTTCAATAGTTGAACTGGATACCGGCCTCTTTTCGCAGGCCCGACGGATGCCGGCGATAATTTTTTTCCGGTCGAAAGGTTCCCGCCGCCCATCTTTCTTTACGACCAGCGGCAGGGTCTCTTCAACTCTCTCATAGGTGGTAAACCTTCTTCCGCATTCAATACACTCCCGGCGACGGCGAATATTGTTCCCTTCTCTTCCCAGCCGGGAGTCGACAACCTTGGTCTCGGTAAATTCACAGAAGGGGCATTTCATCCGTTCCCTCCTCCTCCTAAAGTTCCAAGTTCCTTGAAAGAATCAACCCTAATGCCTGATTCTCCAAGCATTTCCCGTGAAAGATCGTCGGGATACCCATCCCAAAAGACGATCCGTTGGATCCCTGAGTTGATAATCATTTTAGAACAAATAATACAAGGGGAATGGGTGCAAAACAGGGTCCCGCCCTGGATGTTTATGCCATGCTTGGCGGCTTGGATAATGGCGTTTTGTTCAGCGTGAAGTCCGCGGCAAAGCTCGTGCCGCTGACCGGAGGGAACAGCCAGTTTCTCCCTTAAACATCCGGTTTCCGAACAATGGGTAATTCCAGACGGAGTGCCATTATACCCTGTCGTCAGAATGTTCTTGTCCTTGATAACGACTGCTCCGACCTGCCGCCGCAGGCAAGTGGAACGCTTTGCCACCAGGCGGGCAATATCCATGAAATATTCATCCCAAGAGGGCCTTTTCATTCCGTTAGCTCAGTCGGTCGGTATAAAGCGGAAACTGCTTGCAAAGAGCATGAACCTCTTGGCGGATGGTCGTGAGTTCATCCTCGTTGCCGACATGACTCAGAGCTCTGTGAATCCATTTGGCAATAAGTTTCATTTCCGGTTCTTTCAGTCCCCTGGTCGTCACCGCCGGGGTTCCGATCCGGAAACCGCTGGTGACGAAGGGGGATCTGGTATCGAAAGGAACGGCGTTTTTATTCACGGTAATTCCAGCAAGGCCCAAAGTTTCTTCAGCCACCTTCCCGGTAATTTCCGAAGCAGACAAATCGACCAGCATGAGATGATTATCGGTTCCGCCCGAAACCAGATCAAATCCCAGGGTTATAAGCTCGCCAGCGAGTACTTTAGCATTGTTGACAACTTGCACGGCATATTGTTTGAATTCCGGGGACAACACCTCCTTAAAAGCGACTGCCTTGGCTGCGATAACATGCATCAGCGGCCCGCCCTGAATTCCGGGGAAAATATTACTGTTAATGGATTTGGCATATTCTTCCCGACACAGAATCAACCCTCCTCGCGGCCCTCTCAGGGTTTTGTGGGTTGTGGACGTGACGAATTCAGCATGGGGAACCGGGTTGGGATGCTGTCCCGCCGCCACCAGCCCGGCGATATGGGCCATATCCACCATGATCAGCGACCCTGATCGATCGGCAATACGACGAAAGGCCTCAAAATCAAGCATTCTGGGATAGGCACTGGCGCCAACCACGATGAGCTTGGGCGAATGTTCCACAGCGAGATCCTCGACCGCTTGATAATCGATTGTCCCGGTCTCTTTCTTTACTCCATAAGAGACCACGTTGAAGAGTTTCCCTGAAAAATTAACCGGTGAACCATGAGTTAGATGTCCACCATGCGCCAGATTCATTCCCAGAATGGTATCCCCGGGTTGGCATACGGAAAAGTAAACTGCCATATTGGCCTGGGACCCTGAATGGGGTTGAACGTTGACGTGATCCGACCCGAAAATCTCCTTGCATCGGTCAATAGCTATCTGCTCGGCCACATCCACGTACTGGCAGCCGCCGTAATATCTTTTTCCCGGGTAGCCTTCGGCATATTTGTTGGTGAGGACTGATCCTTGGGCGGCCAGGACAGCTTCGCTGACAAAATTCTCGGAGGCGATCAGTTCCAGGTGGAATTCTTGACGTTCGGTCTCCTGACGAATTGCCTGAGCAATTTCGGGGTCAAACCTGTTCAGAACATCGGACATACGTAACAACCTCCCTTAATGGGATAGAATCTTGTTGGACAAAAAAATGAAAAAGCAGGCAAATCGCCTGCCCGGGAAACCTGGCCGCCTAACCGGGGAACGAAACACTTAAATTCGCTGCGGTGTCCTCATTGCCCTCACTGCAGCGTGCCGCACAACAAAAACAATTCACTCCTCTGATTGCGGTCCCCTTACAACTGAACATCTTTGATCACCTTGGGAAAACCGGCTTGACAGATATTTACCGGCCCCCGGAGCGTATCTCCGCTTCAATTTTGGCGATCTTGTCAAGGCGCCGCTGATGCCGGCCTCCTTCGAATGGAGTCTCCAGCCAGATGCTCACGAGCCGACAAGCTTCCTCAGGATTCAAAACCCGCCCACCCATGACCAAGACATTGGCATTGTTATGTTCTTTGGACATGCGGGCCGAATATTCATCATGTATCAGAGCCGCTCGAACGCCGGGAAACTTGTTGGCCACGATCGACATGCCGATGCCGGTTCCACAGATAAGAATGCCTTCGGTCGCTTCTCCACTGGCCACTGCCCTGCCGACCTTCTCGCCGAAATCGGGGTAATCGACCGAATCATTGTTCAGAGTACCGATGTCTTTAACAGGCAGACCACGCTCAAGGAGAAAGTTCTTGACGGCTTCCTTGAGTTCCAGACCACCATGATCACTGGCAAGCATCAACATGTTAAAACTCAAACCTTGCGAAACAAAAGAGCGGCGTTGGTTCCGCCGAATCCAAATGAATTGGACAGAACGGTCCTAATCTGGCATTGACGAGCTTCATTCGGAACGTAATCCAGGTCGCATTCTGGATCCGGTTCCTGGTAATTAATGGTCGGAGGAACCACCCCCCGGGATATCGCCAGAGAGGAAAATACGGCTTCGACACCTCCAGCCGCACCCAGGAGATGCCCGGTCATGCTCTTGGTGGAACTGACCATCAATTTATCCAGGTGCCCGGAAAAAACCGATTTTATGGCAATGGTCTCGTACAAATCATTAAAGGGAGTGGACGTACCGTGGGCATTGATGTAATCGACTTCCTCGGGGTTGACTCCGGCGGTCCGCAGCGCCATTTTCATGCACCTGGCCGCTCCCTCTCCTTCCGGAGCAGGGGCCGTGAGGTGATAGGCGTCCCCGGTCAGGCCATAACCGATCACTTCTGCGTAAATTCTGGCCCCGCGGCGACGAGCGGCTTCCAGTTCCTCCAACATGACAACACCTGCACCCTCGGCCAGAACAAAACCGTCCCGGTTTTTTTCAAAAGGCCGACTGGCCTCTTCAGGAGGCTCATTTCTGCCGGACAAGGCCTTCATGACCGTAAAGCCGCCAATTCCCATCGGGCAGACTGTTGACTCCGTTCCCCCCGCAAAGGCCGCATTGGCATCGCCCCTCTGGATAAGCCGAAAGGCATCTCCAATGGCATGGGTTCCGGTCGCGCAGGCCGACACCGGCGCCAGATTGGGGCCTTTGGCACCGAATTTCATCGAAATATGGCCGGCTGCCAGATTAATTATCGACATGGGCACAAAGAAGGGGCTTATTTTGCGATATCCCCCCTCCATATAGGCTCCATGATATTTCTCGATGGCCGGCAGGCCACCCATGCCAGAACCGACGACCACACCGACCTGTTCCGCGTTGGCTTCGGTGATTTCGAGTCCGGAATCCTCAAGAGCCATCTGGGCGGCACCAACGGCATAGTGGATAAAAGTGTCCATTTTGCGGAGTTCTTTTCTTTCGATGAAATCCTCCGCGTTGAAATCTTTTACCTCACCGGCAATTCGCACCGGAAAGTCACTTGTGTCGAACCGGGTAATCGGGGCAATGCCGGACTTCCCCGCGATCAGTGCGGACCAATTTTTTTCGATTCCGGTACCAAGCGGCGAAACAATCCCGAGGCCGGTCACAACAACTCTGCGCATGATTTTTGATCGCCTCCCTAATTGGGAAATGGTGGAACTAAGACAGCCGGGTTTCCTCAAAAACCCAATCCTGGGTCAAGGTTTCGCCGGGCTAGAAAATAAAATTTTAAAGGTGGATTTTTCGGTTTGGGAGGAGGAAATCCCTTTCCTCCTCCCGATCCCGTTGATCAGGTGTTTTCGGTAATGTAATCAACTGCATCCTGGACAGTCTGGATCTTCTCGGCATCTTCATCAGAGATTTCAATATCAAACTCTTCTTCCAAAGCCATAACCAGTTCCACGGTGTCCAGAGAGTCGGCCCCCAGGTCCTCCATAAAGGACGCTTCTGAAGTCACCTGATCTTCGTCCACACCGAGCTGTTCCGCAACAATCTGTTTAACTCTTTCCGCAATCGAAGCCATCTGCTTCACCTCCTTGATAATGGTCATTCCGATGTTTATCGGAAGGGACAACCTTAAGTTACATGTACATTCCGCCGTTCACACCAATAACCTGACCGGTAATGTACCCGGAATTTTCGGCAGTCAGAAACCGGACTGCATTGGCAACATCCTCCGGGGACCCCAGTCGCCCCAAAGGAATTTGGGCCGAAAGTTCTTCCCTGGCCTTTTCCGGCAAAGCGGCGGTCATATCGGTCGCAATAAAACCCGGAGCTACCGCATTTACAGTGATATTGCGGCGGGCCAGTTCCCTGGCATTGGAGCGGGTCATTCCGATGAGACCTGCTTTACTGGCGCAATAGTTGGCTTGCCCGGCGTTGCCCATCTGTCCGACAACCGAGGCAATGTTCACAATGCGGCCGTATCGTTGCTTGGTCATGATCTTGGCCACGGCCCTGGTACAGAGAAATGCCCCCTTGAGGTTAACATTAAGAACGGCATCCCACTCATCTTCCTTCATACGCACCAACAACGCATCTCTGGTAATGCCGGCGTTGTTTATCAGAATATCGATCTGCCCAAAAGTGTCAATGGCAGATGCCACCATCGACTCAACATCGGCGGCATTGGTCACGTTACCCTGGACCGCAACAGCCTCAACACCCCGGGCCTTCAATTCGTCAACCATTTCCTTGGTCGCATCAAGGTCAATATCAACTGCGACGATCCGGGCACCACCATCAGCCAGTGCGTGAGAAATGCACCGACCGATGCCGCGGGAGGCCCCGGTGATGACGGCTACTTTTCCCTTTGGCATTATTATTCCTCCTTGGTTCCTAAACTCCACAACATCATGGAAACAATGTCAATCCCGATTTAAATTAAACACAGGATACCCCAAAAATTTAACCCTTCAAGATGTCGGCAAAGACGCAAGGGAAGTGGGGCCATCAACCTGATGAGCCTCAACATCTTTAACTATTCTTTTTATCAGTCCGCTCAGCACCTTTCCGGGACCGATTTCAAAGAACCTGTCAACCCCGAAATCTGCCATTCTCTGCACCGATTCATCCCAACGGACTGGAGCGCAGACTTGCCTGAGCAATAGTTCCTTGACCCGATCCGGATCTTCATTGGGTTCAGCTTCCACATTGGAAACAACAGGAAACATCATCTCTGAAACAGAAATATTTTTGAGGACTGTTTCGAGTCGTCTAGCGGCCGGAACCATCAGTTCACAATGAAAGGGCGCACTTACGGGCAACAAAATTGCTCTTTTTGCGCCTTTGTTTTTAGCCAGAGTGATGGCCCGGCCAACCGCCCCCGATTGACCGGCTATGACGACCTGTCCGGGGCTGTTGAAATTGGCCGGCGCAACGACATCTCCTTGGGCGGCCTCCCGGCAAATAATTTCCAACTCGCCGGAATCCAAGCCCATGACTGCCGCCATGGCTCCTGTTCCAACCGGAACCGCCTCCTGCATAAAAGCGCCGCGCTGTCGGACGGTCTTTACGGCCTCGGCAAAACGGATCGCACCTGCAGCTACGAGAGCAGAGTATTCACCGAGGGAATGACCGGCAGCGATGCTCGGCCGTAAACCGGTCTCGGCCGTCACGACCCGATGTGCGGCAATGCTGACTGTCAGGATGGCGGGCTGGGTGTTGGCGGTCAGCTTGAGATCTTCCTCAGGCCCTTCAAAACAAAGCCGCTCCAGATTGATCCCGAGAGCATCATTGGCCTCCTCAAAAACTTCGCGCGCGACCGAAAATTGGCTGAATAGCTCTTTGCCCATTCCGGTATGCTGCGAACCCTGCCCTGGAAAAACAAACCCGATCATTTCAGTATTTCGCCCAAAAAGTGGATGGAATGTAGTTCGGCGAACCTCATGGAGCTACCAGCGCACCAAGGCCGAGGCCCAGGTGAATCCGCCGCCAAACGCGTCAAAGAGAATATAATCCTCAGGCTTAATGAGACCAGCACGGTTGGCTTCATCCAGGGCGATTGGAATGGAAGCGCTTGACGTATTTCCGAAACGGTCGACGTTGATATACACCTGCTCTTCCTTCAATTGCAAACGTTTGGCCGTCGCATCCAGAATTCTCCGGTTGGCTTGGTGAGGGATGAGCAGGTTCAGGTCTTTAGCTGTCAGCCCGTTGGCCTCAAGGGCTTCAACGGCAACGTCGGACAGTGATCGTACGGCAACCTTGAAAACTTCATTCCCCTGCATTTTCAGAAATGGAAGCCTTTCGCTCAGCCCCTTTTCGGAAGCGGGATGACGGGAACCGAACCCCGGCTGATAAAGCAATTCCCAGTAGGAACCGTCGGAATGGAGATGCGTGGACAATACGCCATTTTCCCCTTCTTGCCCTTCCAGAACAACAGCTCCGGCTCCGTCACCGAAAAGGACGCACGTACCCCGATCTTCCCAGTCGGTGACCCGGGTCAATATCTCAGCACCAATCACCAGGGCTTTTTGGCAGGACCCGGCTCGGATTTTACTGACGGCCGCGTCCAGGGCAAAAACAAAACCGCTGCATGCGGCCGACACATCAAAAGCAGCCGCATTTTTGGCGCCGATTTTTTCCTGAACGAGACAGGCCGTGGCGGGCCAGGGAAAATCACCGGTAATTGTTCCCACCACAATAAGGTCAATCTCATCGGCGTTTACTCCGGCCATGGCCAAGGCCCTGCGGGCGGCTTGAGCTGCAAGATCGGATGTGCATTCATCTTCGGCGGCGACATGGCGTTCGCGAATACCGGTCCTGGTCGTTATCCATTCGTCAGAAGTGTCCAGGAATTTCTCTAAATCCTGGTTGGTGAGAACTTTCTCCGGCACATAAGACCCGGTCCCGATTATTCTTGCTTTTTTCACTGGTTAACTCCCTGAAAATCAAACCAAACCGACACCTGCCGGAGGCTAGTCTTCCCCGTTGCCCACCGGCTGTTGCGATTCGGTTGAAATAGTGGCGATTTGCAATTGGGCCAACATATTCTGGTTAACCTTCTTGACCAGAAAATCACGAGCGGCTCGGATAGCGTTCATGATCGCCTGAGAATTGGACCCACCATGACAAATCATCCCGACCCCGTCAATTCCAAGGAGCGGAGCACCACCGTATTCTGCGTAATCGACCTTCCGTTTAAAATTTCGAAAAGCCGGGCGGGCAAGAAAGTATCCGATTTTGGCCCAAAAATGGTTGGCAATTTCGTCACGCAACATCGACCCAACCGTCTCGGCAAGTCCTTCCGAGACTTTCAAAACAACGTTTCCGACGAAACCATCGCAAACAACCACATCAACATTCCCGTTATAAATATCTCGCCCTTCGACTGGGCCTACATAGTTGAACGGTGAATTTTTCAGCTCACCATGGGCCTCGCGAACCAACTCATTTCCTTTGGTTTCTTCTTCCCCATTGGAAAGCAACCCGACCCGAGGCCGATTTTTCCCAAGCACCTGACGGGCGTATACTTCACCCATCACTGCAAATTGAACCAAATGATACGGCTTACAGTCGACGTTTCCGCCCACATCCAGAACCAAAGTCTGGTCCCTTAAGTTGGGCAATATGGTCGCTATGGCAGGTCGGTCGATACCAGGTATTCGTTTGAGCACAAACATGCCGGCAGCCATTGTGGCCCCGGAATTCCCGGCGCTGACCACGGCATGAGCCTTCCCCGCCTTGACCAGATCAAAGGCGACCCGGATGGAGGATTCTTTTTTACGGCGAACAGCCGTCGACGCGGAATCATGCATGCCCACGACTTCGCTGGCATGATGCAGGGAAATGGGAAGACCGTCAGTCGGCAGCTGCTTTAATTCAGCCTCGATCTTGACCGAATCTCCAACTAGAACGATCGGGATTCCCCACCGACGGGAAGCGGCCACGGCCCCGGCAACTTCAACTGCCGGAGCATTGTCCCCACCCATAGCATCCACGGCGACGATGAATTGTGCTTCCAATCCGGATGCCTTTTCAGTCTTCCGTAGTGAGAACTTCCCGGCCTTTGTAGGTTCCGCAACTGGCACAAACGCGATGTGGCTGTTTCGGCTCTTTGCATTGGGGACAAAGAGAAATGGCAGGCGAAGTCAGACCATCATGAGCCCGACGCATATTTCTTTTCGATTTGGAGGTTTTTTTCTTCGGTACCGCCAT
>Ga0055479_10000090_pt1 | contig 14093 bp, 12 predicted proteins | sample Muzzi_PWC_D1_FD_57941 | JGI IMG/M metagenome (GOLD analysis project Ga0055479, IMG submission 57941) | Wetland microbial communities from San Francisco Bay, California, USA, that impact long-term carbon sequestration - Muzzi_PWC_D1 | ecosystem: Environmental > Aquatic > Marine > Wetlands ...
GGGGGGGGGCATTCCTGTCCAGCATTCCGAATACCTTGCATCTGATAAATTTTTTACTTTTTTATTGCCGGAAATCACCTGCAGGACGTTGAAATCGTTGCCTTCATTCGACTCGAAACGGCCTGGATGACCGCATTCCTAATCCCCCCGCAGGGCATCGACCGGCGGCAGGGCCGCAGCCTGGCGGGCCGGTTTCAGGCCGAAAAGGAGGCCGATGGCGACTGCCGCGGCCAGCGCCAGGAAGAAGACCTTCCAGGAAAACTGGATCTCCAGAATGCCGAGCCCTTCGAGGAGCCGCCCGATACCCATCCCAAGCAGCATGCCGACCAGGGCACCGACCAGGGTCAGGCCGACCGCTTCGGCCAGGAACTGGAGCAGGATCGCCCGGTTCTTGGCCCCCAAGGCCTTTTTCAAACCGATTTCGGTCCGCCGCTCACTGACGCTGATATAAAAGAGGTTGGCCAAGACGAATCCCCCGACCAGGACGGCCACCACGGCGGTGACCCCTAGGAAGAGAATCAGGCTCCCTTTGAAGGTGGCGAGAAACTTGAGGACCTCCTCGGCGGTCAAGATGGAGAAATCATCGGGGTCGGCCGGTTCGAGGTGATGCTGGTCGCGCAGAATGGAGCGCAGGTTTTCGACATGAAAAGACATGTTTTCCGGATCGCGGAATTTGACCCGCAGGGCTCGAAAGTATTGACGGTCCATGTTGAACCGCTGGGTCATCGTGGTGATGGGGAGGATGAGCCGATCGTCCACCGATGCGCTCCCGCCGGAAACTCCCCGGTAGGAAAGGCGTCCGACGATCCGCAGCGGCAGGCGGTTCACCTTCACCGTTTCGCCGAGGGGGGAGGCATTGCCGAAAAGCTCTCTGGCGGTGGTATCGCCGATCAGGGCGACCTTGGCCCCGCGTTCCACGTCGGTCTCGGCCAGGTCCCGCCCTTCCGCGAGAGGCCAGTTCCAGACCTCGGCGTAGCCGGCGGTGGCGCCGACGATAAACGGCAAGTCCCTCTGCTGGTCACCGAAACTTACCGTGACGTTGCTTTTGCCCCGCATCGGCACCACCAGATAGGCCCCGGGGAGGGAGTCCCTGATGCGCCGGGCATCGTCATAGGTGAGGGTCAGGGTGCGCTGGCCGACGGCCCGGCTCCGAATGTCGCCGCCGAGGATGAAGACGGCATCGGGACCGAAGTTTTTGACGATCTGCAGGGCCTTCCGCTCGGCGCCGTCGACGGAGGCTACGATAAGGGTCAGGGAGGCGATGCCGAGGCCGACCCCGGCCACCACGAAGGTGCTGCGCAGGCGATAGGCCCAGAGCGCCGCCGCCGCCATGCGGGAGAGGCCCCAGAGTTGCCGGAGGAAATCAATGATTCTCGACAAGACCGTCACGCAACAGGATCTTTCGTTGGGCGCAGGCGGCGGTCTCCTGGTCATGAGTGACGAGGATGATAGTCCGTCCCTGGCGGTGAATGCCGGAAATCAACTGGATGATCTCGGCGCTGGTCGCCGAGTCGAGCTGGCCGGTCGGTTCGTCGGCAAGCAAGATCCGGGGATCGTTGACGAGGGCCCGAGCCAGAGCGACCCGCTGTTGCTGGCCGCCGGAGAGCTGCCCCGGCCGGAACTGCAGCCGGTCGCCGAGGCCGACCTGTTCGAGGAGGTCCTTGGCCCGCTGGCGAAGCTGATGCCCCGGGGTCGATCCATATAGGCCCGGGAGCATGACATTTTCGAGGGCGGAAATGTAGGGAATCAGGTAGAAGGTCTGGAACAGGAATCCCAGCCAGCGGTTGCGCAGCTCGCTCAGGCGGTCGTCCCCCAGGCCGGCCACGTCCTCGTCCTGCAGCAGATACCGGCCGCTGCTGGGGCGGTCGAGCAGGCCGAGCAAATGCATCAGGGTCGACTTGCCGCTGCCCGAAGGTCCCTGCAGCGCCACGAACTCGCCGGCGGAGATCTGGAGATCGATCCCCTTGAGAACCCGAACTTCCAGATCCCCCTGCAGATAGGTCTTGCGGATTCCTTCCAGGCGGATAATCGGACCTGCGCTCACGGCTTCCCTTTTCCTTTGCCGGCCTTGGCCCCCGGAAGATCGACCTGGGTGGCGACCTTGTCTCCCTCCCGCAACCCTTCCACCACCTCGGTCTGCGAAATTCCCGCCAGGCCGAGCTTTGGTGACGCCCGCCGGACTTTGCCGTCCGCCTCCTGGACGAAAACCACCTGTCGGTCATCGACCCACTTGAGGGCATTATTGGGAATCAGCAGGACATTCTCCTGAGTCGCCACCACGATCTGCACCTGGGTGGTCATCTCCGGCCGCAGCAGTTTGGCCTGGTCCCGGCTGATATCGACCAGGGCCTGGTAATAAACGATATTATCCCGGATTTCCGGCTGGGGATAAATCGTCGCTATGGCTCCGTTGAAGGTTCTCCCGGGAAAGGCGTCCACTTTGAACTCTACGTCCTGGCCCGGCTTTACCTGTCCGACATCGGTCTCGTCGACATACACCCACATTTCCAGGCGGCTGGTGTCGAGCACGGTGATCAGATTGGCGACCTGCAGGCCGGCGACGATGGTTTCCCCCTCCTGCGCCGTCACCTGGCTGACGACACCCTCGATGGGGCTGTGGATTTCCGTGTAGGAAATGCGGATCCGTATCGATTCCAGGCCCGCCCGGGCTTTTTCCACCGCAAGCGCCGCCTTTTTCCGTTCTTCCACCGCCTCCAGACGTAAACGGGTCAGGACCGCCCGTCGCAATTCCACCTGGCGGGTCTCGGCCGTAGCTTCCTGCCGGGAGCTCTCCAACTCATCCCTGGAGATCAGCTTCTCTTCGAATAATTTTTCCAGGCGATCGGCTTTTTTCACCTTATAGGCGGCCTGGGCCTCCGCTTCGGACACGGAGGCTTCCGCTTCATTGATTCGCAGGGGATAGAACTGCTCGACCCGGGTCAGTTCGGCACGAACGGATTCGAAGGCTGCCCGCGCCTCCGCCTCCTGAGCCCGGAGCTCGCGGCTGTCGATGACCGCCACAAGCTGGTTCTTCTCCACCCGGTCGCCCACCTTGACCAGCATCCGCTCGATAGTGCCGGTGGCCCGCGCCCCGATCTTGACGATGGCGCCGACCTGGGATTTGATGATGCCGGTTTCTTCCAGGACCTTCCGAACCGTGCCGATTTTCAACTCTTTGGCGGCAATGATTTTCACGGCCTTGGGCTGAGTGGTACTTCGCCACCAGAAGAATCCCCCGACAGCGACCCCGGCCGCCAGTATAAGAATGAAAATGCCATTTTTCATCGTTGTCTTTCAAAAAGATAAAAAAGGAAGCAACGGGCAGCCTTCCGGAGGGGCCAAAAGAGGGAATCCCAGTTTTCGTCCTCATTGGCGCCCTTGTCGGCAGGAACAAGCGGTACGATTATAGACCTTAACCGTATCATGGAAAAGCGGTAATAAGAGTGCGCGAAAAAGCCTTGCAGGAACCCTGAATCCTCCGGCTGAAAGCAGAAAAAATCAATGTGAATCCGCCAGCATTTTCAGTACCCCGGCGGGAAGGCAATAAACCAGTTCCCCCTGAATGGTCGGAATTTCCGGAAGATCGATCCGGCAGAGCCCTCCGTTGTCGAACCTGATGCGCACCTTCGAGCCGTCGGCGAGGAGTGCCGCGGCGATTTCGGGCAGCGAGGGCAGGTGACCGGCGATCAAAACCGCATCGCTTTTCTCATGTTTTTTCAACAGGGCGATACTTTCCTGGGCCGGAATAGTCGCTTTCACCGAATCAGTCTTAAAAATGTCGCTATAAGGATAGTTGATTCCTTCCGCCACCAGAGCGGCAGTCTGGAAGGAACGTTTCTTGGGGCTGCAGATGATCAGATCGAGTTTGATCCCCAACCGTTTCATCGCCGCGGCCGAGGCCTTAATTTGGGCGATTCCTTCCTTGCTCAACGGCTGCTCCGGATTTTCTTCCTTGGAAACCGCCTGGCCGTGCTGCATGAGATAAAATTCCATACCACCTCCGGTTGCTGAAAAACGTCGGAAAAATCCTTTAAAATAGTAGCGAAAATATCCTGGGGGACAACCGGAAATCGGGAACCCGCCGGCTCCCAAGAAGTTATGTAACCATCATGAAATTTTTAATCCGAGCCAGATTTTCCGGAAGAATGGATAATTTATCTAATATCCTAAATAGTTGCCTATTCAAGTTCTGAGAACTATACTTCGACTTGCTAAAATTTAAACCAACATAATTCATTTAACCATCTATCATGGTTATCATATTTTTAACATGAATGTTTGCTTCATAATTCAAGACTTTAATGGTATTTCGCAAAACGAAAGAGATTTTGTCTTTTTGCTGCAAAAGGAATTTCAGAAAAATTCCTGGAATACAACAATTTCTATTTTAAACAAAAATTTTAAAAAAATTCAAAAAAACAAAAATATAGATATTATTGAAGTTGAGGAAAGATTTTTGGGGGAAAAAATAAAAAGAGAGTCTTATTCAACATACCAATATTTAAAAAGAAAAAAATTCAATCTGGTTTTAATTTTATTTTCCCCTTCTATTGGATATTACCCAGCTCTTGCAAAAAGCCAGGGACTTCTTGAGCAAGAGGTTATTATCTCCTCAATTTTGCCAAATGTTTCACCGGATTTAGAAGGAATAGAACACTTTAAAAATATATTCGAAATATTAATGAGTAATTTTATGGAATCTCAATTTCATAAAATTTGTGATTTTGTCCTATACGGAAAAAATAAAAAATCATCAGAAATACAAGTTGGCAATAAAAGCAAGCATATTGAGAGTGATTTAAATTTAAACTCGGAAACTCAAAACGAAAAAAGAATTTTTGAAAAATTCTGCAAAGATATTATTGAAAGATTCAATCTTTCAACAAAAAACATCCAAAAAAATACAAAAGAGTCGACCAACCCTCTTGTTTCTGTCTGTGTCGTCAACCATAATCGGCATTTTTATCTTTCCGAGCTATTAAAGTGTTTTGAAAATCAGACCTATAAAAATTTCGAGATCATCTTGATCGATGACGGAAGCACCGATAAAGGCACCATAAAATACCTGTCCGACCTGGAAGACTCCTTTCGCTCCAAGAACTGGAAAATCATCCGACAACAGAACAAATACCTGGGGGCTGCCCGCAACGAGGCCGTCCGAAATGCCTCCGGTGAATATATCGTATTTGCCGATGACGATAATTACCCGCAACCCCATGAACTCGAGGTCTTCGTTGGGGTCATGCAAAAAACCGGGGCGGATATTCTGACCTCCGGCATGGAGGTATTTTTCGGCAAAGATGTGACCAAGAGGCCGAAAAGAGGCGAGTTTTTAGGGCTCCCCCTAGGACCCTGCATTGGGCTCGGCTTTCTGGAAAATGTTTTCGGAGACGCCAACTGCTGCATTAAAAAATCCGCTTTCCAGCGAATCGGCGGTTTTACTGAAGATTATGGAATCGGGTATGAAGATTGGGAGTTTTTCGCCAGGGCGGCCTTACGGGGATTCAATCTCCAGGTCGTTCCGGAAAGCCTGTTCTTTTACCGTATGCACCGAAACAGCATGTCCAAGAACACCAGTTTTCTGGAGAATCGAAAACGCAGCCTCCGTCCCTATCTGGAGCAAACAGATCCGGCAACCGCCGAGATCTTGAAAACTATAAGCACCATCTACAACTTCCAAAATTACCGGCACATTTTCTCGACCAGAAATAGATATTGGTTCATCTTTCTCAAAGTCCTGAAAGAAAGGGGGAAGCTGCGCAAATTCAGATATTTTTTTAAGATCCTCCGGAAGGAAGGGCTGGATCAATCTTTGAAGATCTTTTCCATTTACCTTAGTCAATGACTTACAATGCCGTCTCCAGGCTCTTAACCACTTTCCTCAACTCCTCCATACTGGGCTCACGAAAGTCCGGTCCGTAAATTTCCTGCAATCCAAAGCTGGTCAAAATTTCATAGCATCTTTTCCGGGTTTTATCGGGCACTTCCTTTTCCCACCGGTAAAGTGGGGAGGCGCCTTTCAAAATATTACTCTGGTCTCCGGACACCTTGGTCGGTTTCGTGATCATTTCGTTAAATTCTGCAGAATCGAGATCGGCGTCCACTCCCAGGAATTGAAAAATCCTTTTCATTTCTTCGCGGGGTCTAGCGTAAAGGTCTTCGTATAAAACGAAACAGGCGTCCTGCCATTTCAGCTGACGAAAAGGGACGTAATGGATGATCGCCCAAGCCAAGACCTGTCTTGTCAGAAAATCATCCTCAACCCCCTGAATGAACGTTTGGAAGGGACGGAGGTGATCTCTCACCAGGAGGTCCTGATTCAGAAAATCCTCCGGATGTTCCATCCAGATCCAATCATTTCTCTTCATTTTTGAAAGAGCAACCGGAATTGGGTTTCGCATGATAAATACTTTTTTTATTTTCGGATAATTCTCGTTCACCCAACCGGCCAGAAGATTTGCGTAAATATCCTTGACCAGCAGTCCCTTGTGAATAAATCTCCAACTGAAAAATTGGTCGACCTTCTGACTCCTAAGCTTTCCGGAGAATATCTTGCCAAGCAGTTCGACGGTATTTCGGTCTTCATTTTCGCGGGTCATATAGTGGTTTAGCGACATGTGCGCGGCTTCGTCGACAAAAAACGGGTGCACCGGTTCGAACATTTTTCGATAACGGTTGTCAAAACCGAGCAAATCGAAGAGCCATGTCGTTCCGCTTCTTCCGTCTCCCAATATCCATATCACCTGGTCATAGTTTCCGGCATTCAGGTTATGGGAGATGGATTTATCCTGATATTTTTTTTCTATGTAAGCTTTGAGGAGGTCAAACATTTATTTTCTCTAGACCGGATCTCTCTGATATTATTTGATTTTTATCACTTTTGTTGGCCGGTTCGTTCCACTTCTTTCAATAATACGACTCCTGGCATCTTCTCTATTTTTTTAAGATCCCTTTTATATCCCAGGGTCAATTGTTTGACCATCTCGGTTGTAAAGGGTTGGTATTTTGGGTTTGAAGCACTTACGGGGTTGGCAACGACAATCTCATTGACCTTTTTTCGCCAATATTTTTCATCATAGTTTTTAAACGAACCATGTGATATGAGGTCAACAGCTTTAGCAGAGAACCTGGCTTTTGGTTCCTGATCCTCAAGGAGGTCCCAATTCGACAGATCTTCCCCCGTTAATTGATCGATAATAAATTGTTTGTCGTTTCTATAAACTTCATAATCCCAGATCGTAAGCTTCTGACCGGGGAGTCCGTCCCTAAGAACCGAAATCAAGGGTAGCCAACTTAGCTCATGAAGAGGTTTTTTTTGGAAAATTTCCTCAAAAGGCCTGAATTTCATCCAGCTCAGAGATTCACAGTATATCGATGGTAAAAATGTCGCTGGATTCCGGATCGACAGGAAAAATTGAACATCATATTTCCTGAATAGCTTTCTGATAAAAAATATCCTATTGGCATTTTTTCCGTAGATTTGATTCGTGTCATAGATTGCTTTGGCCCCTCCTAAAAGGTTCTCATCTGAAATGATGATTTTTCCATGCTCCCTGGAAATTTTGTCAACAGTATCCGCAAACATTGAGAAAGGGTTTCTGTTCGGACATTCTCCCGGGAAAAAGATCCTCTTGAAAAATCCAGGTGAATGGCTCCTGTTCCAATCGATCTGTTTGGTTATTTTCGCCCTGAAATCATCAAGACTCCAATAATATATACCGCTTCCCTTAAGGGTGGACTCAGCCTTTTGAAGCACATTTTGTAAATGCGTCGTAGCGGTTTTATGCGCCCCGAGGTGGACAATTATTTTCATTCTGCCTCGTGAAGGATAGGGCTAATCCCCTGTTCGGATTATTCATGAGCTCTTTTACCGCAATCACCCATTGACATATATTAGAAGCTGCGCAAGCAGCCTTTTCCTGCGCCCAACATCCCTGCTGCCCTGGCATAGTTTCCCGGCTCTCAAGTTAGGGGAAACTGCGCTGATCTAGTATCCTCCCTCCTCAAGGGACCTCATGATTTCAAGCCGTTCGGTCAATGTCTATTCCTAAGGATGGTTCTCAAACATGCCTCTTTTACCGGAATCCGCCATGAGTCCCATTTCAACCAGCTGTTTTGAATCGACATATTTAACTGAAATGCCGTCGTAAAAGGTTTCTTCCTCCTCCATTGAAGCATATCTTTCATACTCCCATCCGTTCTTCGCGTGCTGCCTCCTGTGCATTTCCTCCCGCGCCTTCTCAGAAATATCCGAAAAAAATTTAAAATGCAGAAGACAGCCGGTCGGCGAACCCTGCCGCCGGTCCACGGCATAGCCGAAGGTCAGGGGGAGGAAGGCATGAGTGGAGGCAAAATAATAAATTCCCTTCTGCCATTTCACGAACGGGTATTTATTGAGAGTTGGCGAATCGGGGTCGTCCCGGAACAGCAAACGCCGCCTCACTCCCCCCTTCACCCAGATGTGCCCCCCCGGATGTTCATTAAAAAGATAACCTTCCCCATCGAAGAAGGGACATACTTCTAAGGGATCCATCTTCTCGCGGTAAAGGGCCCGGGAAACGGGGCCACCGGAATACATGTCGAGCAGAAAAGTAAAGAGGTGGGGTTTGCCGATGCGATCCAACTCCGCGGCTAGGTTGTGAAGATTGCGGGTTTCGCAATCCGGGAAAACCAGAAACTCGTCCGGGTCGGCAACGACGCACCACCGGCCGACACCATATCTGCCAAGCAAAGCGTTAATCCAGAACGTCCCGCTTTTAGCCTTCCGGTAGCTTCCCCGGGCCAGCCACACGCTACAGTCCTCAAACCCTGAAACATAATCGCGGAACCCATCGTCCGATTCATTGTCGATAAAAAGGAAATGGTTTACACCCAGTTGCCGATAGTAATCGAGAAAATACGGGATTCGATCCTTTTCATTTCGTAAGACGCAGATGAGAAGGATATCGTCCTTTCCAATTCTGTCCGTATGGTCGACGACCAAGGCTAACTCCCGCCTTTTCTGTCTGATCTTGTACCGGAAAACCAACTTATTCAGGAATTCCGGCATGTGGTAATAGAGATTCATGATTCTTTTCCAGCCTTTTAGATACCTTGGCTCAGGCGGCTTTTTCTCATACCGCTATCCTAGGAAAAGTTCAGTTATCAAGGACGGCCCCTATTTTTTTCTATCGTCCTCTGGAGAGTTTCAAGCATCGGTAAAGCTTCTAGTCTGACTGGTTGTTCTCGAACATGCCGAGTTTGTCGCCGTCTGACATTAAACCCATTTCCACCAATTGCCTCGAATCGACATACTTGACGGAACTTTTGCCGGCAAGCGATTCATCCTCCCGCAACAAGGCATATTTTTCATACTCCCATCCATTCCTCGCGTGTTGCCTCCGGTGCATCTCTTCCCTGGTTTTTTCAAAGAGGGTGGAAAAAAACTTGAAATGCAGCAGGCAGCCGGTCGGTGTCGGTTGCAGGTGGTTAACGGCAAAACCGAAAGACAGGGGCAAAAAGGAGTGCGTGGAGAAGGCAAAATAAATTCCCTTTCGCCACTTCACGAAGGGATATTTACTGAGCCTGGGTGATTCCTCCTCGTTCTGGAAAAACGTCCGTTTCCTAACCCCGCCGTTAACCCAGACATGGCCGCTCGGGTGCCGTTTAAGTATGTAACCCTCCCCGTCAAAATAAGGGCAGACCGCCAGCGGGTTCATCCCCTCCCGGTAAAAAGTCCGGGACACAGGAAGATCGGAATACATGTCGAGCAGGAACGTGAAGAGGTGGGGCTTACCAACGCGATCCAGATTCGCGGCAAGGTCATGAAGATTCCGGGTTTCGCAATCCGGAAAAACCAGAAACTCGTCCGGGTCGGCAACGACACACCATCGCCCGACGGCATATTTACCCAGCAGGCCGTTAATCCATAAGATTCCGTGCCTTGACTTCTGATAGCTTCCCCGGGCAAGCCAGACACTACAGTCCTCAAGCCGTGAAATATAGTCCCGGAATCCATCATCCGATTCGTTGTCGACAAACAGGAAATGATTTACGCCCAGGCCTCGATAATACTGCAGAAAATACGGGATGCGATTTTTTTCATTTCTCAAAACGCAAATAAGAAGAATGTCGTTGCTACGGATGTTTCCCGTATGGTCGATGACCAGGTCCAGCTCTTTTTCCTTCCGGGCTATCTGATAACGGGACACAAGCTTTTTCAGAAAGTCCGGCAGGTAGTGATAAACGTTCATGAATCTTTTCCATCCTCCAGCCGTGTTAAAGCTTTTCCCGGAAATACTCATTTAACGCCGTGGAGGGGTGTCTTGAACCGGCGATCCGAGTCGAGCGAAGTTTGTGAATTCGGCCTGGTGCCTCAAGGCAAAATGGGCTCCCCGGTGGAAGGGTAAGTAGAAAGTAAGGGGGGGTTCTCTCGGAAATGGTCAAGCGCAGCCTTCCAGGTCCGGGAAACTGTTCCCTTCCTTTCCACCGGTCCGAACAACAGGTCGTAATGCAAATTAATCCCCATATACAGATACCATCCGCACAAATGGCAAAGCTTTGACCGGGTCTTATGGAAATCCTCAAAATCATCCCGGGGTAAAGCTTTAAGACCCAGGTCAAAACCAAAAACCCGGTCAATGGCGCCGCAAATTGGATGGGGATAAAAACCCGCCAGGTTCAGGCCAAGGCCGAAATGGGCCGGCAGGCTGCACCCGACAGAGAAATCGTGGCCAGCGAAAATGTCTTTGTCGCAGGGCGCGACGGTTATCGGTCGGTGGTCTGGCTGCAGCAGATCACTCTTTTGGGAGTCGATTTTGGTGACATCAACGGGGAGAAGTTCCAGAATTTGTTTTGTCTCGGTTGCGTTGCCGTTACTGTAGACAATGAGTTGTCCGTGGGGGAAAAGTTCCTTCTTGCAGGAAACCATCAAGTCGACAATTTCCGGCAACCATGGATTTAGACTTGGCTCGCCGCCCTCTATGCGAATGATGTCCCACCTTCGACCTTCGTGAAGGCATTCTTTGATAAAGTGTTCGATCTGCAGAGGATGCATGTGATCAGCTGCCGGCGCCTGGCCTGGTCCGCACAGACGGTTGCAATCAATACAGTTGAGATTGCAGCGGTTGGTGATGTCGATGATTATCCGTCGGGGATGGGATCGAAGGCAACTCGGGTCGCCGCGTAACGGGAACGCTCGCTTTTCATGTCGCCCGTTGCGAAACCAATGGTTGAGACCTTTTAATTTGGAAGAAACTCCCGCCTCCCTGACATCCGGGTAGAGTGCCAGATAGGCGAGCCAATCAAATTTTCCAGATTGCAGCAGTTGTCTGATCATGGTTCCATCGCAAGGTCATTGCCCCCCGTGCGGCTGAGGCGAAGCGCCTCGGCGGGAGGGACAAAATGCATCCGTTTGGCAAGGAAATGTCCGCCCAAAAAGAGCAGGTTTCTTCGAACGACATTCGCGATGTAAGGGTGAATCATGCTTTTCGTGCTCAATACTCCGGCCAGGAAAGGAAATTGCTGAAGGCAAAGAGAGTCATTGACAATTTTCCGGAATAACCGAGGTTCAAGAGCCAGATTAAGCGTGAAGGTTCCGGGTCTTTTCGCCGTGAATCCGACCCGACCGGTCGTCAAAGGAATCAACCAAAATTCAGGGCGAATTTTTTGGTCAGAAGCAGCATGAAAGCTTTTGCCATCCCACCTGAAAGATCCTGATTGAATTTCCCGCATATCAGGAAAAGAACCTAAGATCGTTTCCGTTGTTTCCCGGGCTCCGTGGCCCGGCTCGAGGGTCAGATCATAGCGGACACCAAGCCGCCCGAGGGTTTCCAGGGCCGTGCAACCAAGCCAACGGTCGCCGAACCGGTGGGAGTGCGGTGAATGTTCAAAAAACCGCTGATAGGCATCATAGGCAGATTCGACGCATTCATCCACCCAAGCGCCGTCGGCATAATCCAGCAGCCAATTTTTTTCCCCCCGATCATAACGAAAGCAGTGCACATGCACCGCCATCTCATCCCCGGCATCCACAAGGGAGGATAATTCCTGCCGAAAGAAGTCCAGAAGGAATTCCGGACGTTGGAAAGCAACCCCGATTTGCGGATCAAGCCGCCAGAACCAACTGAACTTGACTTCTTTTCCGGTTTGTAACTGCAGCCCTTCGCGAAGATCCTGAAAAAGATCCAGCGCTGCTTTCGCACCGGACCACCCCGGGGAATGGCCCGGTTCGAATAAATGGTCGTCCGGTTCCACGTCTATGCATACCACCACCGGGACAGAGGATTCGCCGAATCGGTTTAAAACCTTATCGCGCTCGATTCGCCTTTCCTCGGGAAAGATTTCAGTCTCGCGATTTTGTGGGAAATATCGTCCTTCGTAACGGCCATGCAACAGCCAGTGCCGAAAGGCAAATATCCTCTTGAGCCGATTCGGTGTCGATATTTCGGGATAGAGGGACAGATATGTCCGCCAGTCAAAATTAAAGAAATAATCCATAAACGACTCCCTTGACCCGACCGTACCAATTTACACCGTCGCCACCTTTATCGCAAAAATTTATGGCTTCGGGTCCGAACCTGAAATCTTTATATAAATCCAGACCTTGTAGAAGAGTTTAAGTTTGACAGCCGGGAACGCCCAAGGTAAATAAGGTGACAGGCGGGAGACTAAGCGTAATTACCGCAACCTTTAAGGGGACCGGGCTCTTTTGTTTCCGGCCGGGAACGGGGGAAAAACCGTGGGAAGCACCCCTGCGGAAAATGTTCAAAACCGTTTTTTGAAAAAGTCCCGAGGAAACAATCCATGGTCTCCGTAGTGTGTGTTTATAACGATGAAACCCTTTTGAATAATACCCTTTTGAAAAGCCTGGAAAAACAGACGGCAAATCATGAAACCATACTTTTAAACAACTCCCTCGGAACATACGGATCCGCAGCCGAAGCCTTGAATTTTGGCGGACGAAAGGCAAAGGGAGAATTTTTACTCTTCGTCCATCAGGATGTCGATTTTTTTTCATGCGACTGGCTGGAAAAGGCTACCGCCTATTTGAGAGCTCTGCCGGATGTGGGAATTGCCGGGATCGCTGGAAAATCGAATAAAAAAGCGACCATAACCAATATTAAACACGGGAACCCACCTATTTTAGCGGGAGGTATTCAAATAGAAAAACCAACAAAAGTACAAACATTGGATGAATGTTTGATTATTATTCCAAAGACAGTATTCAATACACTTGAATTTGATGAAAAAACCTGTATTGACTGGCATCTCTATGCGGTAGATTACTGTCTTAGCCTCGAAAAATATTTATATTCTGTTTATGTTTTACCTCTTTTCATACATCACATTTCAACTGGACATTCAATATCTGAGAAGTATTTTTCTTCTTTAAAAAATGTTATTAAAAAGCACCGAAAAGAACATAAGGTTATTTTTACAACAATTCATAATTGGGATGCAAATAGGCCATTAATATTACAAAGGGTACAAAGAAAATATAAACTCCTTGAAGAAAAATTCCTGGTAATTGTTTTGAGATTTCTGGATTTTCTTGGAATAAAAAATCAATTAAAATCCAGTATAAATTTTTTTATCCCAAAAAGAAAAAAAGGCCCATTTTAGGTGTCGAAAACCCTGCGGATAGCACTGATCCTGGAGAAATTCGACCCCCTTCGTGGCGGCCTGGAAAGCTGGACTCATCAATATGCCTCCTGGCTCTTGGATCAAGGGCACGGGATCACTGTAGTCACTTTTGGGGCCGACACGGTACTTCCCGTGGATATTCAATGTCTTCCCTGGTCTCCCCGGCCCCTGCTCCGAGCCCGAAGGATTGCGGAATGCGTCGCGGCCTTGGAGGTGGACATTGTCCACGACATGGGTGACGGGCTGGAAGCCGATGTCTTTCATCCGCAAACCAGCTCGCGGATCAGCAGTCTCGAACGCGATCTTAAGGGTCGCGCCTGGTGGCAGCGGGTGGCCTTTTTCATTTCGCCCAGGTGCCGACGCTGGAAGCGCGAAACCCTTGCCGTGGAAAACCAGCTGATGCGCTCCGCCAGACATCTGGTCGCCCCATCGGAACTGGTCAAGAGTGATTTTTCTGCCAGATACGATCC
>Ga0055479_10000096_pt1 | contig 13876 bp, 9 predicted proteins | sample Muzzi_PWC_D1_FD_57941 | JGI IMG/M metagenome (GOLD analysis project Ga0055479, IMG submission 57941) | Wetland microbial communities from San Francisco Bay, California, USA, that impact long-term carbon sequestration - Muzzi_PWC_D1 | ecosystem: Environmental > Aquatic > Marine > Wetlands ...
TTGCCGCTCGGACTCGCCCGGTAGATCGCCCGGATTTGCGCCTTGAAGACCGAAGGGTTGACGAGACTCAGGCGGATCGACCGGCAGCCGAGCTGCGGGTTCTCCTCGAGGCCGACCCCGACGTTGGCCAGTTCCTTGTCGCCACCGAGATCGTGGGTGCGAATCGTCAGCGAGTTCGGAGCCAGTGCCGACGCCACACGTGCGTAGAGTTCTGCCTGCTCTTCCTCGTCGGGAAATCCGCGTTGGGCAAGCGCGAGGATTTCGGTTCGGAACAACCCGACACCGTCGGCACCATGGCGTTCCACGAGCCGCAGGTCGCTCGCGAGACCGACGTTCGCGGTCAACCGAACGCGGCGGCCGTCTCGCGTTTCCGAAGGTCGGCTTCGCAACGCATCGAGATGCTCGATGGCGACCGCATACTGCTGCTGCGCACGCTGGAACTCCGACAACAACGCTTCGTCGGGCGACAGGTAGACACGCCCGTCATCACCGTCGACGACGGCCAGCTCCCCCGAGTGCACCGCGGCTTGAATTCCCGTGACACCGGTGATCGCCGGGATTTCGAGCGTTCGCGCGAAGATGGCACCGTGGGATGTCGCTCCACCGTGCTCGGAGACCATTGCGGCGATCTTGTCGACTTCGAGTCGTGCGAACAGCCCCGGCATGATGTTGTCGGCGACGACGACCGCCCCGTCCATCAGCGGCACGGCGTGATGCCGTTCACCCAGCAACCGTTCCATGATCCGTTGGCCCACATCCTCGACGTCGATGACGCGCTCTCGAAAGTACGGGTCTGCGATTCTCTCGAATGTCTTGCGATAGGCAGACAGCACGTTCTTCAGTGCGTCGAGCGCGTTGCCGGTGATTCGGGCTTCATCGCTCAGCTTCGCGATGAAGCCCTTGTCCTCGAGAATCTGGATGTGAGTCTGGAAGACGGCCGCGAGGTCGAGTCCGAACTTCGCGCCGAGTTCTTCCCGCATTCCGTCCAGTTCGCGGCGGGCATCGGCGATCGCCTCCAGCAGGTCGCGAACCTCCTGCTCGGGATCGGAGCTGGGTGTGTAGTCGAGGTGATCGAGGTTCAGGGGGGTTTCGAGCCGATAGATCGGACCGATGGCGACTCCGCGCGAGGTCGCGATGCCGCGGAATTCGATGTTGTTGTTCTTCTTCCGGACCTTCTTCTTGCCGGGCGACGGAATCCCGGCCATCGCGAGTTCCGCATCCAGCCGGTTGCTGTCCTCTTCCGACAAGCTCACGAGGGCCAGCAATCTGGCGTTGATCACGACCGGGGCCAGCAGCTGCGCGCAAGTCTGGAAGATGTCGACGTCATGCGGTTCGAACTCGCGGGGGACGATCGTCTGAACCGCCAGCACCCCGATGGTCACGCCGCGAACGATCAGCGGCACCGCCATCAGCGACTCGAAACGTTCTTCTCCGGTCTCGGCGAAGTACTTGTAGTTGGGATGTTCGCGCGCGCGCGCGATCACGACGGGCTGGCCCGTCTGGGCGGCCAGGCCCACCAGACCTGATCCGAAATCCAGGGAAACCCGGCCTACCGATTCCTGGTTGAGACCGATCGTCGCTTCGAGCGAGAGCTTGGTCAGCTCGGTCCCGCACAGATACAGCGAGCACGCATCCGCGTCGAGCCGCTTTGCAACCAGCTCGACGACATTGCTCAGTGTCTCTGCCAGATCGTGAGATCGGGCGACGATCTCGGCGACATCGGCCAGCAGCGTGACGCGGTCCGGAATGACGATCCCTCCCGCGGGCCAATGCCCCGACGGTAAAGCCGCCAGGATACTGAATTCGGAACCCGTCTAGCGATCTTGCCGTATCGCTGCGTCTCGACGCAATCGCGGCGTTTGCGGGCGCAGATCGTCGCTGTCGTGCGGTGACGGCCGGATCAGAAGGCGGAAGAGGAGGGGTCGGAGATCAGCGGATTCGGGGGATAGTTGGACGGAAAGACCTGGTCTTTGTCCTCGAACCGCAATCCCAATGCGAGAAGGATCTTCCGTTTCGTGTCCATGCGGCAGTTCATACCCTTCTCGACGCTGTGAATGGTACGAAGCGCGACCTTGGCTTTTCGTGCCAGCTGCGCCTGAGTCATCAGGCGGTTCTCGCGCAGCTCGCGAACACGATTCTTTCGAATCGCTTGTGATCCATTATCTTCCACGTCGCACTCCTTGCTAGAACCTCGACTCCGGTCGTGTCCGGTCGTCGCCGGTAGCCTCAAAATCAACTGTGTGGTGTTTCGACCGTACGCAGGATTTCTTTAGTCAGAATGCGATGTTGGCGGGTCTCACCCATTCCCGGACTCGAGCGTTGGCAAGCCCAATGACCGCATGTAGATGCACCCATCGGACGCGCGAGAACAGCGCTTCGATGGAACTCAACTAGGGTTCAGCGACCGGCAGCAATGCCGACAAAGTGATCTGAACTCCCGCACGTTTCCCCCGGGGGGAGCACGCTCGACAGATGAGTGGGGCGCTGACATCGGCGCAAGGAGATCCGTGAGGAGACATCGGGCCGGAATTTTCGTGATCGCGGTGCTTTTCAGTGCTGCCGTCGTCGCGGGATTGGTCGTGGCCAGAAGGTTCGGGCCCGATCAAGTCATGGCCGAAGTCGAGAGGCGGCTGAGCCGATCTCTGGGGGCCACCGTTTCGGTGGATCGATTGCGTGTTTCACCGGGCACGTTCGTCAGGGTATTCGGCGACGGGGTCACGGCCTGGCCGACCCCGGATGGGCACGGGCTCGAGATCGATCAGGTCCTGGGCAGCATCGACGCGTTCTCGCTGTTCGGGGGTCCGCTCGAACTCGCGCGGCTGCGACTCGACGGCGCGCGGCTGCGACTCTCGGCACTCGGAAGCGACGATTTTCGCCCCGTCGGCTCTTCGACCGCTGCGGACAAACCCTCCGCGTCGCCCGGTGCCCCCAATCCGGACGAACTGTTGGCGCCGCTGATTACGCTGGAAACCGTGGTGCGGCGGGTGCTGCTGGCGCCCCATGCCGCGGCCGTGTTGGAACTGCGCAATGCGCGCATCTCGTTCGAAGACGAACGGACAGCCGAACGCGGCATGCTCGAGTTGGTGGACCTCGAAGGCCAGTTGGTTCATCACCGTTTCTCCCAGCGGAGCGAATTCACCGCTCAGGGACGCGTCACCGAGGGCGGTGCGAACCGCGGCGTGCTTCGAATCGACGGCCGGCGCAACCTCGACGGATCGATCGGGATCTCCGTCGTCGTCGAGGCGTTGGAACTCGCGACGGGCACCCGCTATCTGCGAGAGCTTCGGCCTCAGGCAGAAATTCTGGGCAAACTCAGCGGGCAGTGGAGCTACGAGACACCCGAGCCGGGTACCGGCCGATTGAAAGCCGATCTGACCTGCGTCGATGTCGTCAGCTCGATTCCGGGCGTGGATGCCGCCCAGGCCGTACGTTCGCCTCGCATCAACTTCAGCGGGACCCTGGAGATCAATCCCCAGAGCGCCACGGCCCACGACTTTCGCATCTGGAACCACGACACGAGTCTCCACCTCAATGGCGAGATCTCCCGGCCTCTGAACGCTGGCTCGGTGGCGATGCTCGATCTCGATCTGCAGAACCTGGACCTGGGCCAGGCCCGCCACCTGATCGGCTGGCTGCCGGCAATCGAGCGCGAAGAAGCCGCTGCGGTCGTCGCACCGCTGACCGATGGCCGCCTGCAGATGTTGCGGGCACACGGCCGGTCCACGCTGACCGGTTGGCAGGACCTGCTGGCGGGCCGCTCGCGCCGGGTGCCGGCAGAGTTTTCGATGCACGTGAAGCTGGAGGACATGGTCGCAGAATTCGGAGATGCCAATCGACTGGAACAGCTGGCGGCCGAACTCCACTGGTCGGGCGACCGCGTCGAGATCCACGGCGCGACCGCGGTGCTCAACGACCGACCGTTGCCGGTACTCGATGTGACGATCGACGGATTCCCGAACTTCCTGGCAGGCGACCCCGAGCTGCGAGCGATGGATTCGAAGGCTCCGCCGATGTTCGGCCTCGACACGTTGTGGCAGGCCCTGCAGCCGGAACCCGGAACCACCACCTCTCGCGATACCCGAGTCGGTCTCGACATCGAATACCTCGAGCATCCTCTTTTCGTGTGGCCGCTGCGCGACGTCACCGCGACGATCATCGCCGAGCCCGGGATCGTGCACATCGACTCCGAGCACGCGATCTGGGCGGGTGTTCCGATCGAACTGAGTGCAGACTGGCACTTCGAGCCCGGCGAAACCGTCTCGGTCGAAATGCGCGCGTCCGCCCCCCCGATCACCGCGCGAATCGGACCTCACGCCGGCAGCTGGGCCCGGGGTCGCTTCAGCGTGGGCCAGATCCTGGGAGGTCGCTGGCAGCAACACGAAGCCCACGGAAACTTCGTCGCCAGCGAGGGGCGGGTCCGCATTCGACAACTCGAGATCCAGATGGCTCCCACCGGTCACGCCATCGCCGACGGCCTGCTCGACCTCTCGGTGCAGGGCGAGGTTCCGTTCCGCGTCAGTTTCGGGGTCGTCGACGGGGACGGTTCCGCGATCGCGAAGTTGTTCGGACTCCCCGCACAACAGATCATGGGGAACATGAAACTCGATGGCAGCTTCGAGGGGTTGGTGAAACCCGACACGTCGTTCTTCGCGCACTTGGATGGCATTCTCGATCTCACGGCCGAAAACGGTGCGATCCGGAAAGTGACGCCACCGGTCGTGGCGATTGCCGAAGCTGCCTCCGACATCAACACCTCCGACCCGAGCGAACTCGTGCCGTTCGATCGCGTCGAGAGCGTGATGGAGTTCGGCGACGGACGGATGCATTCGTCGTCCTTTTCTCTCGACGGGCCGAAAATCGGCGTCGTCTCGTCGGGCGAACTCGAGTTGGCGGCTCCGATCAAGACCATCGATGCACAGGTGTACGTGTTCCTGTTTCGAAAGCTCGATCGCGTACTGGGCAAGATCCCGATACTCAATCGCATGTTGCTCGGTACGGACGAAAACCTGGTCGCCGCCGCGTTCGACGTGTCCGGCGAATGGTCGAACCCGAAGATCGAGCCCATCTTGCTGCCGAGTTCCGCCGGATCGACCAGCCAGGTGCTCCAGGGCGTTCCGCACTTCGTGATGCGCGGAATCCGGGCGCTGGGATCGCTCGTCAAGCCCTCGGCGCCTGCCGAGGCCGAACCCCCACCGAGCGCGCCCGATCCGTCCCCCGACGCATCTCGCGCGCAGGACGCTTCATGACCGCCAAATTCGTCACCGCACGAGAAAAACGGCTTTCGCGACAGCGCGCGGTGCAGGTGGTTCGCAGCGCCAGGCGTCGTGGCGAACGCGTGGTGTTCAGCAACGGCTGTTTCGACCTGTTGCACGTCGGACATGTCCGCAGCCTCGAACAGGCGCGCTCGCTGGGCGATCGCCTGGTCGTCGGTGTGAACACCGATGCAAGTGTGCGGCGTATAAAGGGTGACGGACATCCGATCGTTCCCGCCAGGCAACGCGCGGAAGTCCTGGCGGCGCTCGCCTGCGTCGACTGGGTCGTTTCGTTTCCGGAATCCACGCCAGCGGCGTTGATCCGCGCGTTGCGGCCGGATGTACTCGCCAAAGGTGGCGACTGGAGGCTCGACGAAATCGTCGGACGCGACGACGTCGAAAGTTGGGGGGGGCGGGTGGTTCGACTCCGCGAAGTGCCGGGCGTCCGCACTTCGTTGATCGTCGCACGCGCGAGGCGGAACGCCGAGTGAGAACGAATCGAGCCCGTTGATTGGAATCGAATCCACAGGAAGCCGGAACGACCGAGATGTCCGACAGCCCCCCGCGAGCCCAACAGTCGATCGAAACGCTGCTCGAGCAGATCGGCCGGGTCGTCGTCGGCCAGACCCCGTTGGTCGAGGGCCTGCTGATCGCGCTGTTCGCCGGTGGTCACGCGCTGGTCGAAGGGGTTCCGGGGCTGGCCAAGACCACCGCGGTGCGCACGCTGGCGCAGGTGCTCGGACTCGGATTCGGTCGAATCCAGTTCACGCCCGATCTGCTGCCCGCCGATCTGGTCGGAACGCCGATCTTCGTTCCCGACACGCACGACTTCGTGGTGCGCAAGGGACCCATTTTCGCGCCGGTGTTGCTGGCCGATGAAATCAACCGCGCCCCGGCCAAAGTGCAATCGGCCCTGCTCGAAGCGATGGAAGAGCGGCAGGTCACGATCGGCGATCAGACCTTCGGGCTGCCCGAGCCGTTCTTCGTGATGGCCACGCAGAATCCGGTGGAACTCGAAGGCACCTATCCGCTACCGGAAGCCCAGATCGATCGATTCCTGGTAAAGCTCGTCGTGCCCTACCCTGACGAAGCGGACGAACGTGAAATCGTCGTGCGCGACTCACAGCCGAATCCGGAGCGCGTGGCACCGCTGGACCCGGACACCGTCGCGTCGGTTCGGCAGACCGCATCGAAGGTTCATGTGGCGACTTCACTGATCGACTACGCGGTCCGGCTGGCTCGCGCGACGCGCGATCCCGCATCGGTCGGCGCCAGGATCCATGCGTTGGGCGCGCCTGCACCCGATGCCTCCGTGGCGCTCGGTGCCTCGCCGCGCGGATCGATGTTCCTGGTGCGCGCCGCGCGTGTTCGAGCGTTGCTCGATGGCCGCGACTACGCGACGCCACACGACATCAAGCGGGTTGCACCCGATGTCCTTCGCCACCGAATCGTACTGACCTACGAAGCCGAAGCGGATGGAATTCGGCCCGACGCCGTCGTCGACGCCATCCTGGCTGCGGTCGAAACGCCCTAGCCGGCCGTCAGCGGGGCGCCAACACACGGGGAGACTCACGATTGAATCGGTTCTCACCCGAACGACTCCCGATCGAAATCTCGTCGAGCGACCTGGCACGGGCGGCCCGCCTGCTGGTCATTCGCAGCCACCGCGAAGCCACGGGCCTTTTTGCGGGCAACTATGTCAGCGCGATTCGGGGCTCGGGGCTCGAGTTCGAGGAGTCTCGGCCCTACGTACCGGGCGATGATGTCCGCACACTCGATTGGAACGCGACGGCGCGCGGCGGACAACCGTTCGTCAAGCGTTTCCGCGAAGAACGAAACCGGACCGTGTTGTTCGGGCTCGACGTATCCGCTTCGATGCGCTTCGGCACCAGCGGCCACGCAAAAGCCGCCACGGCCGTTCACGCTCTGGCGCTGATCGCCGCCGCGGCCGGCAGGGCGGGCGATTCCAGCGGTCTGGTCTCGTTCGATTCCGAGGTGCGGGGCCAGACACCGATCGGACGCGGCATGGCTCACAGCTGGGGATTGATTCGGCGCGCGGTTTCGGCTGCGGCCACGGCCCGCGGGACGACCCGACTCGAAAGCGGCCTGCGCGCGCTGCGCACACAGCGGCGACAACACGCAATCGTGGTGTTGATCTCCGACTTCCGCGACGAAGCCCTGTTTCCTACCCATTCCCCCATCCAAGCCGCCCGCCAGGCCGCGGGCCCCGACGCCAACACGCGCTTGCGTTCGCAACTGACACGGCTCGCACAGTTGCACGATGTGATCGCGGCCGTGCCGATCGATCCGCGAGAGATCGAGCTGCCGAATGTCGGCGTGATCCGGGTCGAAGATCCCGAACGCCCCGGCGCCGCGTTGACGCTGAACACCGGGTCGCGGCGCGCCCGCGCCCGCTACCAGCGAGCTTGCGACCGCAGGCGCATGCGACTGGAACGGGAACTTCGGCGCAGCGGGGTCGAGACCGTCTGGTTGCGAACCGATCGAAGCCCGCTTCACGCACTGGGTGGCTTCTTCCACGACCGCGCGAGTCGGCGCAGCGTGGCGACCGCATGAGCCGGCCGATCACAGCGCGGAAGCGGTGGTGGATCGCCGGGGGTGTGTGCATCGTCGCGCTGCTCGCGCAATCGGGCTGCAGCGATCTCTTCGCCGGTGATGAAAAGGAGGTCGTGTACCGAGCACCGGTCCACTCGCGGGCGATGTGGGTGCTCGAGCCCGCCACGATCCGAATCGGCGATGTGGCCACGCTGGAGGTGGCCGTCGTCACGCGTCCGGACCACCGCGTGCTCCCATTCGCCACGCCCGACCAGGTTGCGGGCCTGTGGATTCTCGAAGTCGAAACGCTGCCGGTGACGAAGGAGACCAACCGCTGGATCCATCGCACGCGAGTGCGCATTCGTCCTCGGGAGGTCGGCCGGTTCGACTGGCCGTCGACCCCGATCGAAGTCGAAGGCGACGGTGTGGTCGAGAACTTGATCGCCGACGGTCTGACGATCGAGGTGCAATCCGTCGTTCCGGAATACGTCGGCAAGCTGACACCGTTCGGACTCGGACCGCTGGACACCGAAGCCGGCGGCCGAAATCCGTGGATCTGGGCCGTCGGCGGCGCCGGTTTCACGCTCGGCTGTGTCGGCCTGCTGTGGTTGGCGCGTCGCGAATCGAACAAGCCCGCTCCGCCGACGAAGAGCCGCAGCCACGGCACGCCCAGCTGGGAAACCGCGCTGGGAGTCATCGAAGAAGCGCTGGTGGAAATCGAGCGCGATCCGATCAGCGCATGTGCCAAGGCCTCGAGCGCGCTGCGCACATACATGGACCGGAGGTTCGGAGCGGGCAAACCCTCGCTGCCGGGTGCCGACGTCGACCCCATCGTCCATTTCGGGCGCGCCGTGGCGTGTACGACCGACGAACTCGAACGAGCGAAACCACCGTTTGCGGCCACTTCGCGCTGGCCGCGCTTCGTCGCGCTGCTCCGCCAGCTGGACCGGGTTCAGTTCGCCGCTCCTGCGAGCGCCGCTTCGCCGCACACAGCGGCTCGAGAAGCCATTCGCGAGGTCGCCTCCTTCGTCCGCGACACGATCCCCAACCAGGTCGCACGCTGATGGAATCGCTGGTCGAACTCGCGCATTCGGTCGGGATCGATCGCTTCGATCAGCCCGGGTGGGCGTGGCTGGTGATTCCGGCAGCCGCGGCCTGGATCGTCGGTGCAATGACGCGCCCCGATGCGTTCGGCTGGTCGGCCTACGCACAGATCGAAGCCGCCGGCGGACGACGCATCGACTTCGCGAGGTGGCTGTCGAACGCACTGCGCGGCGCTTGTGTGCTGGCGGTGCTCGCCGTGCTGGCGGGGCCGGTCGGTCTGCACGAGCTTCCCCCCGAACCCGGTTACGGGCTCGACCTCGTGCTCGCACTCGACGCGTCGGGCAGCATGCGCGCGTTGGACGCCGAGCAGCAAGGTGAAAACCGCACCCGCATCGCGCTCGCGCGCGAAGTCGTCGCGCGCTTCGCCGGACACCGCGCGGCGGCCGGTGACCGCGTCGCACTGGTCGTATTCGGCGAAACGGCATTCACCCAATGTCCGCTGACCAGCGACGGACGCTTGTTGGCCGCCGCCCTCGATCGTGTCGACGCCGGTGTCGCCGGGGAGGCGACCGCGATCGGCGATGCACTGACGCTCGCGGTGAAGCGCGCATTGGGTGCTGCGGCCGGCTCGGGATCGGTTTCGGGTGCCGGGTCGGGAACCGCGGGAACCACCGGCATGCAAACCGGTTCTGCACCGCCCCCCGCAGCGGCTTCGGGCGAGCAGATCGCCGGGCGAGTCGTCGTGCTGCTGACCGATGGCCGGAACAACGCCGGGGCACTGTCGGTGGAACTGGCGACCGGCGTCGCGCGTTCGGAAGGAATCCGGGTTCACACGGTCGGCATCGGATCATCCGGTGCCGAAGTCGCAATGGCGCAGGCGGAGGGTTCGTCGCGACGCGGAACCCGATTCGAGCGGGTCGATGTCGACGCCGATGCGTTGCGCCGCATCGCCGCCCGGACCGGTGGCCGCTTCTATGCCGCGCGTACGTCGGAAGATCTCGAAGCGGTCTACCGGGAGATCGATGCCCTCGAGCGAATCGCCCGCCCGCTTCCGTCGCGCATCCACGAATCGGACCGTCCCGAGCCGCTGCTGGCGTTGGCCGGGGGCTTGCTGATCGTCGAGATCGCGACTTCGCGAATCTTCCGGCGGAGGCTGCCGTGATCGGGAATCGCGTCGCGTCCGCGCCGGCCTTCTCCGTCGCCCAACTCGCGCACCCCGAGTGGTTCGGCCCCGTGATCTGGACAGCACTCGCGATCGGATTGCTTCTGGCGGGGGCGGCCTGGCGGGCGCGGAGAAGGCGTCTTGTGCTGATGGGAACCCGGCGGGTTCGGACTGCCGGAAAGGGGACGAGTGACCTGGCGCTGTGGATCGCGCTGTGCGCGATCGGGATCGCGCTGCTCGGACCGCGCATCGGGCATCGGTGGATCGAAGCCAGTGCGAACGGCATCGACCTGGTGCTGGTGCTCGACATCTCCCGCAGCATGGATGCGCAGGACACCCCCCCGAGCCGGCTCGATCGCGCGCGCCGCGGCGTCGAGGAGCTGTTGGTTCGGTTGGAACCCAGCGACCGGGTGGCACTGGCGGTATTCGCGGGTCGCGGTGTGCTGCTGACGCCGCTGTCCCCCGATCACGAAGCGCTCGGCGAGTGGATTGCGACGCTCGATACCGACTTGATTCGCCCTGCCAGCTCGAATCTGGCAGCCGGCATCCGTGCCGGGGTCGAAGCCTTCGAAGTCGGCAGCGAGCGCCCGCGGGTCATCGTGGTCGCGAGCGACGGCGAGGACCCGAACCAGGACACCGACCTGGGCATCGCCGAGGCGCTGGCGGCACGCGCACGCGTCATCGCGATCGCGCTGGGCAGCGAACTCGGGTCCGCGATTCCCACGTCGGGCGCGCCGTTGCGCGACCGGACCGGTCGTGTCGTCGTCACGCGACGCCACGGCGACCGGCTGGCGCAACTGGCCGAAGCGACCGCGGGCGTGTCGATTCCCACCGACGAGTGGGGTGGGTTCGATTTCGATGCCGTCGCCGAAGAAATCCGGCGAGATGCCGGCACGGTCCCGGGAGAGCCAACCCTGCGTCGGGTTCCGGCAATCCGCGTGGCACCGTTCGCAGCGCTCGCGCTCGCGGTGTTGTTGGCCGAGGGCTTGCCGCGCCGCCGGGTTTCCCTGCGACGGCGCGCGGCAGCCGCGTCTGGACTGGCGCTGGCCGCCCTGTCGATCGGCGCGGGACCACCTCGGTACGAATCGCCGCTCGACGCGATGCGCGATGCGGCGATCGAGCAGCGTGGCGCCGACGACTCGGCGCCGACGCCCGAGGCCGCCGCGGCCTGGGTGCGACGTGAACCGCACGACGCGCGCGCGTTGATCGCTCTGGGACATGCACGGTTTGCTCACGGGAATCCGTCGGGTGCAGCCAGCGCCTTTGCTGCGGCGGCGCTGTACGCGACCGACGCGCGCAGCGCTGCACACAGCCACTACGGCCTGGGCGTCGCACGGCTCGAAAATGGCGACTTCGAAGCGGCGCGCGACGCATTCTTCGACGCGCTGGCATTCGACCCGACGCACGCCGAAGCGCGCTTCAATCTGGAATGGGCGCTGGCGGCTCTGGTCCGGAATCCACCGGACGACGACCGGCCCGATCCCCCGGCGGATCCGGATTCGGGCTCGAGTGCCGACCCCGACGAGCCGGACACAGCGGAACGCGAGCCGCCGGCTGCGCCGCAACCGTCACCATCGGCGCCCGGGCCGCCGCGAGACAGCACGCCGGTCAGTGCAGATCCGCAGCCGGCGCAATTGACCGAACAGCAGCAGCTGCGAAGTCTCGCCCGTGTCACCGACGACCTCGAACGTTCGATCCGCGCCGCGATGCGCAGCGACGGGGATCCGGACGAACGACGCGAGCACGACAGCTGGTGAGGTCGACACTGGTGTTCGCGGCGTTGGTGTTCGCGGCGTTGGTGTTCGCGGCGCTGGCACTCTGGTTTCAGGTGCCGGCGTTCGCATCGACGCCACCGTGTGTCGCTCGCGCCTCGCTGGACCCCGATTCGGCCGTGGTCGGGCAGCAGATCCTGTGGAAAGTGCAGATCGACAGCCGCGACGACGTGGAGGAAATCAGCTGGGTGGACACACCGGCGTTCGCGAACGTCCGAACCGAGCGGCTCCCGGGGCTGCCCACCGTTGCGGCGACGCGCGATACACCGCCGCGCTACACCACCCGCGAGGAACATCGCGCGCTGTTCGCCGAGCGAACCGGCACGCTGCCAATCGAAACCGCCGGACTGCAGTGCAGACTGCGAAGCGGTGTCGTACTCGACATTGCGGTACCCGCCGTTGCGTTGCGGGTCCGGCCGCTTCCGCCGTCGGCTCCCGATTTCAGCGGCGTGGTGGGGCCGCTGGTGCTCCAGAGCCATGTCGATCCCGACGAGCTCGTGCTGGGACAGACGCTACATGTCACCGTGTCGGTCCGTGGCTCGGGAAACCTGTGGGACGTTAGCGACCCGCTCGCCGGCTGGCGCCCTCCGCTCGCGGATGTGTTCGCGCGAAAACCGCAGCTCGACCTGAGAGCCGGCCGGCGTCTGTCCGTACAGAAGATCTTCCGGTACGACGTGGTTCCTCGCAGCGCCGGTCCGCTGTCGGTTCCGTCGGTTTCGCTGGCTCATTTCGACCCGATCGACGCGCGCTACTTCGTCGCGCAGTCGCGCCGGCTGGACATCGTGGTTCTGCCCGGAAGTCGCGAGCCGGACGCTCGTGCCGCGGCCGAACGCAGCGGCCAGACGGCGCATGCCGAAGATCACGGGTTTCCGTCGCGCACGACTTTCGCGATCGCACTGATCGCGATCCCGGGGCTGACGATCGTGTGGGTTCTGTGGCGACGGAATCTCCGATCCCGGTCCGCCGCGATTCCGATGGCAACAGACGATGCAGAGCACGACGCGGCCCAATGGGCGCGCGCGCTGCGGTCGGCGTTGGCATTGCGGGGCGTGAGCATCGATCTCGATCGCGACTCGATCGCTTCGGCGGCACCGGCCCGATCGGACGCGGTGAGTGAAGCGGCGGCCGTGTTGGAAACACTCGAGCGATCACGCTTCGATCCGCACACCGAAGCCCCTGCGCCCGAAGCGATTCGACGCGCCTTAGAAGGGCTCGACGGCGCCTGAGTTCGCTTCCGCGTCAGAACGCCGGTCCCGCCTCGTGGAAGAAATCGGCGTCGAGAACCTGCACCGTGGCGTAGTCGCCCTCACGCAACACGGAGGCCTCTGCGGGAAATACCAGCAGTCCGCGGGCCTGAATCATCGAGCGCAACACGCCGGAACTCTGGTTGCCGGTACTTCGGGCGTTGAATTCGTCGCCATCCCGCTCGACGACTACGCGAACGAAATGCAGACGGCCGGGCTTCTTTTCGAGCCGCTCGGTCAGCCGCGCGCGGATCGTCGGCCGAAACAGCCGGCTGTGCCCGGCCATCTTGCGAAGCGCTGGACGCACGAACTGCTCGAAGGTCATCATCGCCGAAACCGGATTGCCCGGAAGCCCGAACATCAGCGGTCCGCCCGCGGCATCGAAGCGGCCGAACGCCAACGGGTAGCCGGGTTTCATCTCGACACCCCAGAAGCGCAGCGTGCAGCCGAGTTTGTCGAGTACGCCCCGCACGTAGTCCCGATCGCCTACCGATACCCCGGCCGAACTGATCAGTACGTCGGAGCGCATTCCGGCGAGCATCCGCCGGCTGATCTCGTCCGGCGTATCGCGAGCAATGCCGAGATAGGTGGGCCGGGCACCCGCCTCGCGACACTGCGCGGCGATCGAATACGAATTGGACGAGACGATGCGGCCACCGGCGATTTCGCCGTCGGGCTCGACGAGCTCGTCGCCACCGGAAAGGATGGCGACGCGCGGTCGTTGGTGGACCGCGACGACACTGCGCCCCAGCGATGCGAGCACTCCGATTTCGGCCGCCCCCATCGACGCACCGGTCTCGAGCACGCGGTCGCCGATGCGGATGTCCTCTCCGGCTTCACGGATGTGTT
>Ga0055479_10000099_pt1 | contig 13597 bp, 10 predicted proteins | sample Muzzi_PWC_D1_FD_57941 | JGI IMG/M metagenome (GOLD analysis project Ga0055479, IMG submission 57941) | Wetland microbial communities from San Francisco Bay, California, USA, that impact long-term carbon sequestration - Muzzi_PWC_D1 | ecosystem: Environmental > Aquatic > Marine > Wetlands ...
GCCGACGGTGTGCCGCTGTTCGTCGAGGAGATCGCTCACAGCGTCGCCGCCTCTGCAGAGGACCCGTCGAGGGGGGTGATCCCGGAGACGCTGCGCGACCTGTTGGCCGCCCGACTCGGAGTGCTGGCCCCCGCCCACCGGCGCACGGCCCAACTCGCCGCGGCCATCGGACGCGAGTTCGATGTCGGGTTGCTCCGCGTGGTAGCGGCCAAGCCAGAGACGGAACTCGAATCCGAACTGTCCGCGCTGTCGCGCGCGGGTCTCGTGCACCGGCGGCGTGCGCTTGCGCGCGAAGTCTATGTGTTCAAACACTCGCTGGTACGCGATGCGGCGCACGATTCGATGCTCGCCGGGACGCGTCGACGCGTCCACGGGGAGATCGCAGCCGCGCTGCGCCAGGAATTCCCCGAGGTCGAGACGAGTCAGCCCGAGCGACTCGCACGTCACCTCGAAGAAGCGGGCGAGAACGAAGACGCGATCCGCTGTTGGAACCGCGCGGGACGCCAGGCGATGAACCGCTTCGCCAACGTCGAAGCCGCGGCGGACTTCCGTCGTGCGCTCGATTTGATTCCCACGCTGCGCGCTTCGACGCAGCGCAACGAACTCGAACTCGATCTTCACCTGAGTTGGGGACGGGCGATCACCAGCACGCAGGGCTTCGCGGCACCCGGGCTCGACGAAGCCTTCGCGCGCAGCCACGAACTGTGCGAAGAGATCGGAGACCTTCCGCGACTGCTCCATTCGCTGCAGGGGCTCTGGTCGTTCCACCTGGTGCGCAGCAGCGCACAGTTGACTCCCCACTATGCGCAGCGGCAGGCCCGACTCGCGCGCATCAGCGGGGATCCAGCCCACGAACTCGTGTCCGTTCACGCGCTCGGTGTCACCGCATTCTTTCAAGCTCGACTGAAGCAGGCGGAAGAGTTGCTGGTGCGCGGGTGCCGGCTCTACGAAGCACGCGACAAGGACGCATCGGATCGCTCCACGATCCGGCGAGCCGTCGAGTTCGCCAACATCCGTCACTACCTCGCATGGTGCCGGGTGTTGCAGGGCCAGCCGGACGCCGCGATCGCGGTGAACGAAAAGGGGATCGAAGAAGCGAAGCTCGACCACGAAGAATACCTGCTGGTCGAAGGGCTCATCTACGCATTGGCGGTCTGGTACATCATCGACGAACCGCAGAAGGTCCTCGATCTCGCCAACCGCGTGATCGCGATCTGTGAAGAGCGGGGCTTCGACTACTGGCGCGTGATTGCGGAGTCGACGCGTGGCTGGGCCCGGGCGAGACTGGGTGAGGTCGACGAAGGCATCGCCCAAATCCAACTCTGGAACGGCGCCTATCGCATGTCGGGCTCACTCAACCCGTGGGCGTTTCGGCAGACCCACCTGATCGACGCGCTGCGTTCGGCGGGACGCATCGACGAAGGGCTGGAAGTGGCGGACGACCTGGTCGCCAACTACATCGACAACCTGGACCGCTTCTACGATCCCGAGATCTACCGATTGCGCGGAGCCCTGCTGGCCGACAAAGGAGACACCGAACGGGCCGAGGCGGAATTTCGGAACGCGTTGGCGACCGCCGGCGATTCCGGTGCGGACTGGTTGGCGTTGCGTGCTGCGATCGGGCTCGGCGAGCTGCTGCGGCGGATGGATCGATCCGACGAGGTACGCGATCTGGTGTCCGAGTGCCTGAAGAGGGTCGATGCGCGGTCCGAATATCGGATCGTCAGCAGCGCGAGGGAGTTGTTGAACGTCGAATGACGAGGTGAAGCCATGCCGTCGAATTCATCAGGATCGCCGAAGGGCCTGCCGGGATACGTCGAAAGGAACCAGAACCCGATCCTGCGACCGCCCTACACGCTCGGTCAAGAGAACGACAACACCCACTTCGTCTCGACGGGTTTCATGCTCGATGCCGATCCCAAACAGCTCCAAAGGCTGGTCGACGAGCACTTGAACCGCCCGCTGCAAGGCTCGAAGCGTTTCGAGATCCCGCAGTCCGAGATCTCCCAGAAGGTCCTGATGACCTTCAACAACTACAGGCGGTCGACCGGACACCGGCCGGACAAGGGCGCGGGGCCCTCGCCGGAGAAGTTCGACATTCCGTATTCGGAAGTGTGTTTCATGTTCCTGGTGATCAGCCCGAGCGAGGCCTCGGACAGTGCCGACAGCAACGCCTACGAGCCCTTCTGGTTCATGCCGATGGTGTTCATCGGTCCGTATCTCGGCAAGGGGGCCGGCGGAATTCCGGAGGCGGCGATTCTGCCGATCGTCGAGGGTCGTGAAGTCTACGGGTTTCCGAAGACGCACGGCCAGATCCTCTACGACGAGGTCGGGATGGGAAGAGGCGTCAAGAACGCCGAACTGCGCGTGATGACGCCCAGTCGAGGCTGGCTGGCGTACAAGAGGGCGGTCCGGATCGAGTGCAAGCCGGGTGGCGACGAACTCGGCATCCCCGAGGCCGTTCCCGACGCGACGACGTCGTTCTCCCACTTCGTCGAACACGCACTTCCCGGGGCGACATCGTCGGACGACCATGCCGCCGAACTGCCGAGCGGGCGGAGGCTGAAGTTCCAGTGGAATTCGAAGCTCTACGGGGCCGACCTGCTGTCGCTGAAGCAGTTTCGCGACCCCCGCGACGTGAGTAGCGCCTGCTACCAGGTCGCGATGGCGACTCCGCTGACCATCGAAGGATCGCCGTTGACGCCCGGCCTGTGGTTCGATCACAAAATCACGTTCACGGAGCCGAAACCCGAGATCTGGCGGAGCTATCTCGGACTCAAGCAGAGGCATTACACGATCCCGAAGACGGGGTTCTGCTACTCGGTTTCGAGCTGGCTGTCGTTCGGCGACCCGAAGGCTTCACGCGTCTGGGAGCCCCGACAGTCGCAGCCCGGACGCGAACGCGCACGCACACGGACACCGCGGCGGGCGCCCCCGTATCCGCCTCCGCCGCGCGTCTAGCCCGAAACGCGGGCCGGGCTCCGGACTCAGTCGCTCCGGATCGCCCGACCCAGCGAGGGAACGAGAAGTGCGAGCGAGTTCTTCACGAAGTCCTCGGCGCCCGACTCCGTCGTGAGCCACATCGCCAACCCGGATGCGCGAACGGTCTGGATGGCGACGGCCGCATAGGTCGGCAACACCCAGGGGTGCAATTTGAAGTGGCCATCGTTGATGGCCGCTTTCAACGCTGCGTCGAACGCCTGGATGGCTTCGCCCGCGCCGATCCCTAGCTGGATGCCCGTGCTCTTTTGCGGGTCGAACCCTGCAGAAGCGACCCGGCGCACCTCGCTGCGGTAGTCGGCGAGCCGGTTCATCTCCGAGACCAGCCAGACCTTCAAGTAGTCTTCGAGCCGGGTCTCGTCTTCCGCATCGTCTTGCGCCTCCCCGAACACGACCATCCACGCGCCGGGGCCAAACTCACCCCCGTCCTTCCGTTTCTTTCCGGTCTTCGCAGCTGCCATGGCGGCCCCCGTCGAAGCGTCGTCCCGGTCAGACCCGTTCGAGCACCCAGGTCACCAGCCCTTCGACGAAATCGCGATCGTCCGACGGTTTCAAGCCGCCGAACACGAGGTCGAACTCGTTGGCGGCCGCCCCGGCGAGGCCGTGCGCGAACTGCCGCACGTAGTCGATGCAGTCGTAGTGGTCCATCATCTTTCGGATCCATCGGACCGTCTCGAGCTGCCGCTCTGCACGCGAGGTGTCGAAGAACGCGTCGATGCGCTCGCGCTCGCTGTCGCTGGCCTGGTTCCACAGGTGCACCAGCAGCATGCTGCGTTTGCCCTCGAGCAGATCCCCTTCGAGTTCCTTTCCGTAGCGCGCGTGATCGCCGATCAGGTTCAACAGATCGTCCTGCACTTGAAAGGCCGCCCCCAGGAAGAAGCCGAGCCGGACGAAGCGGTCGGGATCGATCGCACCCCGCGTGCCGATCAGTCCGCCCAGCCGAAGCGGGTGGATGGTCGTCAGCCAACAGGTCTTCTTCAGCACCAGATTCAGGTAGTCCGCCTCGGTGATGCGGACGTTCTCCTGGCGCCACCCCAATTCGATGGCCTGCCCCTCGGCGGTTTCGCGGGCGACCCGCGCGGTCTCCTGGACGATGCGAAGCGCCAACACATTTCCCAGTCGTGCACGGGAGGCCAGCAGGGGTTCGAAGCTCAGCAGCATCAGCGCGTCACCGGCGTTGATCGCCATCGGTGTGCCGTGGAGCACGTGCATCGTGGGACGGCCCCGGCGCTCCAGGCTCTCGTCTTCGATGTCGTCGTGGATCAGCGCCGCGTTGTGGATCAGCTCGAGCGACGCGGCGATCGAAATGGCGTCTTCGAGACGCCCCCCGAACGCGCGCGTCGTGGCGATGCACAGCGTCGGACGCATCATCCGCCCGCCCCGCTCGGGATAGTCGCGAAGCAGGTCGTAGAGATAGCGGCGCGGCTCGCGATCGGGCAGGTAGTTCATCACCGCCTCGCGCACCTTCGCCCCGTAATCGGCGAGCATGCGCGCGACGTGATTCGACCCGACGCTGGCGGCCGCGGCGCTCACGTTCGTTTCGAAATCTCGACGGTGACGGTTCCGCGCACCTGACCACCCTGTTTCGCGACGATCACACCGCTATACACGCCCGGGGGCTGGTCGGCGGGAACGACGACCGACAGGCGAGCCCGGTCGTCCGCGTCCCTCGCTTCACCTCGCTCGATCGAGACCCCGCACAGTCGCGGAGACATCTCGTCCGCGGCGTGGAGTGGGTGGCAGCGCAGCGGTTCGTCGTCGTCGGAGAACAGCTCGTAGCTCACTTCGACCGGCAGCGGCGAGTCGACGACGACCCGCAGCGCGGTCCCGGTCGCGCTCGCCGGCCCGCTTCCGTTCGATCGACCGCGATCGGTGCCGGTTCGTCTCGCGCCGTTCGCTGCATCACCGAGCGCGGAAACCTGTGAAAGCCACAACCCCATCCAGTCACCGACGTTGCGGGTGGTGCGCTCGACCAGGTCCTGGATCAATTCGAGTTGACTCTCTGCGCCTCGACCCGCAGTCGCGCCGTTCGATTCTTCGCCGTAGGCCTGCCCCGTGAAGCCGCGCGCCACCTTCTCTCCGTAGCGAAGGTAGTCTTCGATCACCTGGTATCCGATCCGGACGCCGTCGGCGACCGGATCGGCACCCCGTTCGCCCGGCTCGCGGTCATCGGCTTCGTCAGCCGATGGGTCGTCCGTCTTGAAAAGCCGTGACCAGTTGCGGACCGGTTCGGTTCGCTCGACTTCGGGTTTGCGGATTCGCTCTGGTCGGTTCACAGCGCTCTCCACGTCTCCTCCCACCTTTCCGCTCTCCACTTCCCCACGCTCCACGTACCGGGCATTTTCGAATTCAGCCACCGCTCGACTCCATTTTTGCGATTGTACGCCCCACGCCGGTTCCGGTACAGCGTTTCAGGGATGGTCGAACCCGACGATTTCCGCCAGCGGCGGACTCAGTGACAGCGCGTGGGCGGCCAATCGACCCGAGATGACCGCTGCCTCGACGCAGCCCTCGATGAAGCCGCAGGCCGTCCCGTCGCCCGCGAGTGTCAGGTTGTCGTAGCTTTCATCGAGTGGCGAGATCCGGTATCTCCACGAACCCGGGAGTGCCAGCACATAGCGATCCGACGGATTGACGTTGGCGGTCCAGAATTGGGTATCGAACCGCTTCTCGCCCGTGGCGCCCGCGGGATCGAGCAGCAGCTCCCAGCGGAAGCCGCCGCCGGGGCGCAGCGCGTTGGGCCACAACTCGTGGATCCGTTCGTCGAGGTGCCGGATCGCATCCTCGCGCACCTGTGCACTGGCGCGCGCAGGGTAGGTGCTGTCGTCGCGGCCGGGGATCCGGGCGTGGCCGGCGAGCGCGCTGCAGAAGTAGGCAATCGCGCGACACGCGCGGGGGCCACGGCTCGGCCAGCTCTCGGCGTCGATCAGCTGGCGCATGTCCGCCCAGGTGTCGAACGTGCTGTCGAACGCGGTGACCGTGATCGGCGGGCCCGTCCAACCCAGGTCCTTCATGTCTTCGTTCATCCAGAGCTGAAACGCCTGTGTGGGGATCGTCTGCACGTGATCGACCATCGCGCGCCAGCGCGGATCGCGATCGACGAGTTCGGAACACAGATGGGGAATCGCGCCCAACCCGACCGCCAGTACGACGAAGTCGAAGTCCTGGCCGACCTGTAGCCGCCGGGTCGACACGCGGCGCGTATCCCAGAAGCACTCGAAATCGCGGCCTTCGTCGCGCAGCGCATCTCCGTCGACGAGCTGGTCCCAGGCAGGTTCGGACGGCCAGCACGGAAGTCCCTTCACGTCGACGAGCGGTTGGTAGTGACCGGGATTTCGGAGATGCGCCTGGACGTCGAACTCGAGGGCCTCCACGTAGCCCTTCTCACCGTCGGCGAGCGATGCCGGGTCTGCCATCTTCACGTGCTCGAGGCGGTGGAAGAATTCGAACCGCACGCCCCGCCGCGCGAGCACCTCGTAGAACGGTGCGAACACGACGTCGCCCATGCCGGCGCGCATCTTCCAGAAGAACGCGCCCCGGTAGCCAAAGAACATCCGAAGCGCGCCACGCAGGCCCTGGCCCGCGCCCACACTCGGTTGTCGACGGTCGCCCTGTTCGTAGCCGAACACGAGGTCGTAGATCCCGCTCAGGAAGCCCGATTGCAGCGCGGTTTCCGACGCACCGTTGAGTCGAAGCCACTCGCGCGAATCGAAATCGTCGATCGCATCGAACCCGCGCGGATCGGTCAACAGGCCGTAGCTCAAGATGCCCCGGATGCCGGCCAACAACAGATCCAGCACGATCCACAAGCGCTTGAGCTCCATGTCCTCGTGGGTGAGTCGCTCGATCTGGTCGCGCGTGTTGCCGGCCAGTGCTTCGGCCAGCCGCAACACCAGGTTGCTGGAGGTCGGCGAAACCTGCCCCACGAGTCCGGCCAACACGGTCGCACCCTGGGCCAGCGCGCCCAACGACGCCAGTTGCCCCATTCGCAGCAGTTGTTCGGCGGTTTGTGTCAATCCCGTCTGCGACGCGTCCGCATCGCGGGGAGAACCGGCGCGGTCCTGCTTCAGCTGAATCGCTTCGAACAACACGCGCAACAACTCTGCCGAGCGCTGGAGGTAGAAGCGGACCGAAAACGGATTGCCGTCCTCGATCGGATCGCCGGGCAGCCCCTGGCCCGGCGGAAACACGGCCGCCCACGGCAGCGATCCACCGTCGGCCGTGGGTTCCATGACTCCGACGTAGGGATCCGGATAGAAGGCGTCCTGCCAATCCGGCATCGGCGACGTCTCGGGGTCCCGATTGAGTTCGGCGTAGCACTCCCGGAGCAACCGGAACGCATTCTCGTAGAAGCCCATCCAGATGTGGAGCCCGTGTTCTTCGATCCGATCCGATGGACCCCGGCCCGATGCGCCCTTCCCTCCGAGCCGCCAACCCTGCTGGTACACCGTCACTTCGAACTTCCCCCGATGCTCGGGGCGCGACAACTCGAACGCGGTGGTGATCCCCGCACAGCCGCCGCCGATGATCGCCACACGGATCGCCATTCAAGCCGTCCTTTCGATGGGAGACGATCTCCGGCTGCCCCGGCGTGGCCGATCGCCCGCGTCGGGGAGGTCTTCGCGCCGCACACCGTCGATCTCCAGCGCCAGATCCGGACCGTACATTCCGGCGGGTGTCTGGAAACCGGGTTCGGCGTCGCCGGCGAGGATCCGACCGGCGATGGCGACGAATGCCCGCGCGCTGAACGTGTACGCCTCCGGCGTGAACAGCCGCGAACAGATCGTCGCGCCACTCTCGGTGTCGGCTTCGACGACGACCGCCACCTCGCGCTCGTCGCGCTCGGCATCGCTGGGACCCTCGGGCAGCAGCGCCGTCGATGTCTTCAGCAGCACCTGGGACAGCGGGTTCGACATCAGCCAGCCGTAGTAGCGGTTGCTGAGCAACATCATCCGGAGGCCCGGAATCGCCTCGAAGTACACCTCGATGTTCGGCACACCGGTGCTGTGGTAGCCGGTGATCAAGTCGCCCCAGCTGACCGCGAGCGCGGGCTGCGGCCCACGGTCGTCGAGCCCGAAATCGAAGACCCGCTCCAGAGAAGCCGGTGTGATCGACACCAGTTTGCCGTCGCGCCGCACCCGTGTGGGGAGCCCCGCGTGTTCGATCAGCCCCTTCGCGGACCCCTGCGAGACCAACGCCAGGCCGCCCAGTGCGATCCGCAGCCGCACCGCCGGCTCTGCACGCTTCGCCACGTGAAGCGCCAGGCAATCCGAGGCCACCACATCGAGGCCGACGCCCGGCAGGATCATCACGCCCGCTGCCGCCGCGCGTTCGCCCGCATCGAGCAGCCACTCGAACACGTGCGGGTCCGCGCCGAGATCGGTGTAGTGGCAACCGCTGGCGATGCACGCGAGCGCGAGCGGACCGGCCGTAGCAGAGAACGGCCCCGCCGCGTTCAGCAGCAGGTCGACGCCGCGCAGCATCCGAACGAGAGATTCGCGGCTGGTGGGACTCGCGATGCGGTAGTCGCAGCCGAGCCGGTCGGCAACCGCGGCCACCGTCTCCCGATTGCGCCCCGCCAGGATCGGACGAAGACCCGCTTCGACGGCCGCCCGTGCACACAACCGCCCGGTGTATCCGGTCGCACCGTAGATGAGGAGCACGGGGGGCACGACTTCAGCCTACACTACCCGGGCTCCCTTGGGGAACGCTTCGCGCGCTGGGATTCACAGAGCGTGGGGGCGCGGTAAGCTCTACCGAGACAGCGGTGATGGATCGACCGGATCCCAATCGATACGGAGGTTCGCGATGGCGGCAAGCCGAGCCACGAAAACGAAGTCCAGCAAGAAGACGCCTCGAAAAAAGAAGCCCACGAAGAAGGATGAAAAAGTCGAGACGATTCTGGCGAGAACGGTGAAGGCACTGGTGTTGAAACTGCAGATGGACAACGCAGACGAGGAAATCAAGAAAGACATCGCTGAGTGGTGGAACCCCGACTCGATCCGCCTGTTCAAGCGATTGGATGTCTGGGCGGACTATGTCAAGAAGCTCGCGGAAACGATCGACGACCTGAAGGCAGATGGTCGTCTCCAGCCGTGGGTGTTCAGCGTCCCGGCGACGGCCGGTTTGCAGACGACCTTCTCGGGAATCGTCTGGTCCTGGCTGTACTCCGAAATTCCGTCGGGAGACACCGGCCGAAGGAAACTGACGAAAGCCGTCGAGGACATGATCGACTCGCGGATCGGCCTGTACGCGCGGATGATCGCGAAGTAGCCAGGCTCCCAGGCTTCGAGTCAAGACCAGAAATGCGTCTGGATCAAATTCAATAGCGCGGCCCAGAACGACGATGGCGGCTTCCACACCGTCGTATCCTTGGGGTCTGCGTAGGTCAGCTGTCCTTCGAAGTAGTAACCGCTGTGGTTCCGGGTCGACTGGTGGCATCCAAGTACCTCCCACATCTTGACGCGTGTGAGCGGGTGGAAGTCGATGTTCACCCCGGTGATCTCGTATTGCTTCGTCGGACCGTACAGCAGCGTACTCACGACGGCCGAATGAAACGATTGCTGCGGGTGCTTGGCGTGCCGAAAGTCCTTGTAGGCGATCAGATCGGTGAGGACGTTGGCGTCTTTGACGAATTTCAGCCGGCCGGGCCAGCGGCCACCCAACCTCCCGACGTCGACTTCGAAACGCTCGCCCGGAGCCACAGCGTTCCACGGTGTTCCCGAGACGAACTCCGTGGTCTGTGTAATGTCGCGAATCATCGACCGGTAATAGTCGTCGACGGAGAACGAGCGTTCCGGAACGAGCAGGTTCGCGATCTCGAGCGCGCACACGGGATGGACGCGGCCGTTCTGGTAGGTGGAATCGTAATCGTAGACGTGAAGCTTCGCGGTTGATTTCGCCTTCGGCTGGTACTCGATCACACTGGGATTCTTCGGAAATCCGTAGCACTCGCGACCCATGATGATCGGGAACATTGGTGCGCATTCAGGCGTCGCGGGGCCGATGTAGACGAACGGCATGTGAAAGCGAACGAGGTAGTCTTTTCCGCTTTTCCCCTTGTCGACGACGTAGTAGCCGATCATCACCTCTGCGTAGGAGAGCCAGCCCTTGTTCGCGTCGAGCGTATCGTTCGATCTCGACTCGCCATAGAAGTTGAACGAGACCCAGACCTGATCGAAGAACACCTCGAACCGTTCCGACTGCAGCGGTTCGTTGAGATATCTGTCCGTGAGGGCCCGGAGCTTCTCCATCGAAGCCGGCAAGTTGAACACGTGAGAGAAGTACGGGTTGGCCTGGGTCCCGAGCGTGTAGGAGGGACGCGTCAGGATCTCGTCTTGACGATCGATGTAGTCCATGTCGGCCTCGCGATTGCCCGAATCGGGTAAAGCTCTTGCAACGGCGCTACAGATCTCTCGATTCGGAGTCTACTGCACCGATCACAGAACGGCGTGCTTGCACGCAGACTGTCTGCTCTGCGGGCCACGGGTATCGACAGTGGACACCCAGCGGCGTCGGGCGTCTCCGTCCATGCTCGTAGCGCGAGGTGGCCAGTCAGAACGCGACGATCCAATCGGCCAGCTGCCCCGCGTGCGTGACCGGCAGCATGTGGCTGCCGCCCGGCACGATTTCGAGGCGGCTCCCGGGAATCTGCGCGTGGACGTACTCGCCGATCGCGAGCGGCGCGAGGCGGTCGTCGTCACCGTGGATCAGCAATGTCGGCACCGCCAGCTCGTGCGCGCGAAACTCGCCGCTCGATGCGATCGCGGCACCCTCGGCGACCCAGCTCGTCCGTGTGTGGGGAGTGGCAAAGTTCGCGGCCAGGTTCGTGATCCACCAATCCGGTTGTGGTTGGCCGGAAAAGGCTTCGACGCTGACCACACGCTGCAGCGCGGCGCCGGCGGGTGGAACCCACCCGACCCAACGCAGGATCGCATCGCCGATGACACCGGGCGACGGCGGAGGCTCGGCGTCGTCGGAGTCGGGACCCCCGGTTCCGACCAGCACCAGGCGTCCGATTCGCGGCGAATTCAGCGCCGCCTCGATGCTGACCGGGCCACCGTACGACCAGCCGACGAGCGTGACGTCCTCGAGCCCTTCGTTGTCGATCAACGCGACGAGTTCACGCGCGTTCGCGTCGACCGTGAAATCTTGCACGTCGGTACTGCCGCGGCCATCCGAGCGGCCGTAGCCGATCCGATCGTACGCAATCACGCGCCGCCCCCGTTCGACCAGTGCGTCGGTCAGCCGCTGCCAATCGCTGCCCATCCCCGGCAGCCCGTGCACCAACACCACGACCGGTCCTTCGCCGCGGTCGATCGCATTGACGAACAGGCCATCGCCAACGGGCAGCCGCCTGCCCGCCGGAGGCAATTCGGGAAAGTCGTAGGGCACCACCGAGTAGAACAATGGCAGCCCGACCACGACCAGAACGAGCAGCACGACCCCGATGCGAACGATTTGTTTCACCATCTTCATGTCGAACTACCTCCGTCTGCTGGCAGCGCACGGCCGGAACGATAGAACGAGTACGGCCGGCGACCCAGACGAAAGCTCAAGACTGGCTTCAGAACTGAAAGTAGATGAACTGCCGGATCGGCCGCAGGAACACGAACACCAGCGCGAAGACCACACTGTACGCGGCCGTCTGTACCAGCAGCTTCGCGCCCCGGTTCCGCTCGAGCGCCGGAAGCAGCGCTTCCTTGAACCACCACGCGGCCACGATGCTGACGGCGACGACGGCCGCCTGCAGATAGGTGTTCTCGCGAAGCCCGAGCTGCAGGTAGAGCATCGGGTTCAGCACCTTGGCGTACATTCCGAATGCGTCGCCGATGTTCTGGGCGCGGAACGCGACGAAACTCAGCATGATCATTGCCGTCGTGACCATCCAGCCGCCGAACGATTGCACCAGCGGCGGCAGTTTGCGCGTCAGCGGTTGCAGCCGCCGGTGGGCATAGACCAGCGTTCCGTTGTACAGCCCCCAGAACACGAACGTCCAGTTCGCGCCGTGCCACAGCCCCATCAGACCCCAGCTGATGAAGATGGCGCGGCTCTGGCGGCGGCGGCGCGATCGGTCGTCGCGAATCGACAGGCCCCCGGTCGAGCGATCGCGCGCGCGCTCCCCCGCGAGCGGCAGGTACAGGTAGTCGCGGATCCAGCTCGACAGCGAAATGTGCCAGCGCTGCCAGAACTCCGCCGGCGACGTCGAGAGGTACGGGAAATTGAAGTTCTCGGGGAAGCGGATCCCCATCATGTGGGCGCAGCCGATCGCGATGTGCGAGTAGGCGCTGAAGTCGAAGTAGATCTGGAACCCGAACAGGAAGCACAGCGTCCACACGTCGATGGCGCTCATGTCGGCGACCGGCGAGTTGAACCCCACATCGACCTGCCCCGCGATGTGGTCGGCGAGCACGACTTTCAAGAACAGGCCGAACAGCACCCGGCGCACACCCAGTGCGAACTGCTGGAGATCGAAGCGGCTGCGCCGATCGAGCTGGTGGATCACCTCGCGTGCGCGCAGGATGGGCCCTGCGACGAGCTGCGGGAAGTAGGTGACGTAGCAGCTGTACAGAATGAAATTCCGCTCGGGGCGAACGAAGCCACGGTAGACGTCCACGGTGTAGCTGACGGTTTGGAAGGTGTAGAAGCTGATCCCGAGCGGCAGGATGATGTCGATCTGCGGCGGGGGGATGTCGAAACCCAACGCGCCGAGCAGCCCCGTGACGTTCTCCGCGAAGAACAGAAGATACTTGAAATAGAACAGCAGGCCGAAGTTCACGAACAGACTGAGGCCGAGATAGGCGCGGCGGCGGCGCGGGTCGCTCGTGGCATGGATGCGCAGCGAGCACAGGTAGTCGGTCACCGCCGACAACAGCATCAACGGCACGAACTCGACGCGCCAGAAGCCGTAGAAGACCAGGCTGGACCCGAACACCAGCCACAGCCGCGGGGTGCGCGGCAGCGCCCAGTACAGCGGCACCACCAGCGCGAGGAAGAGCAGAAACGAGACGGAATTGAAAATCAAGGCAGCAGTGCCAGTCGGCGATCCTCGACGCGGTCACCCAGTGCGCTCGCCAACAACACGTGCCCACTCGCCTGGAAATGCGCGAAATCGAACACCTTCTTGCCGCCGAATCGAAGCTGGTTGCCCCAGAGTTCGCCCGGCACCAGGTCTTCGAGGTTGGCGAACACGTCGCCGCGGCTCCGCGTCAGCTCCTCGGCCTCCTGCTTGAAACGCTCGAACTCCGACTCGATGAACGGATTGGCGACGTCGTTTCGGATCGGCACCACGTACGCGAGCACCCGGATCCCAGCCTGCTGCGCCTGATCGAGAATCGTCTCCAGCGTGCGCATGTTGCGCGAGTACATCGCCGGCAGCATCGGCCGCTTGGTCTGCGCATCGATGCCGAACACGATGTCGCGCGCATCGATCACCCGGTGGTTGATCCAACTGCGCGCATCGGGGCGCAATTTCCACAGCGCCGAATGCTCGTCGAGCTGGTCGGTCAGGGCCAGCTCCCAACGCGCCTGGAGGGTCTGATCCAGTGCGCTGGTATCGTCGTTGCCCGAGTCCGCATTGTCGACCAGCAGTTCGCGG
>Ga0055479_10000100_pt1 | contig 13580 bp, 8 predicted proteins | sample Muzzi_PWC_D1_FD_57941 | JGI IMG/M metagenome (GOLD analysis project Ga0055479, IMG submission 57941) | Wetland microbial communities from San Francisco Bay, California, USA, that impact long-term carbon sequestration - Muzzi_PWC_D1 | ecosystem: Environmental > Aquatic > Marine > Wetlands ...
CCCTCCTAAGGGGAAGGTCGCACGTTCGAATCGTGCTCGGGGCGCCACACATAGTGATCCGAAATCACCCTGCTATTTAGCATGGCGCTAACAAGCTGAGCCTGGACCCGGTCATTTCAAAACAGATTTTCACAGTCGATGCTGTACACATGACAACTATCAAATAATATTTGTACCATATGAGATTTGCTTGGAAAAAAGTGGGTAATCGCCAATAATCGGGATCTGGAATATCCAGTGTTAATCATCTGAAGGCATTCATGCCACGGTAACATCGGCAATCTGGATTAATCTAATGCAGCTCGGTTGCTTATTAAACTGCTACTGATGACTAACATTGCTATGCATGGTAGTTCCCCGATAGTATCAATAACAGGAATATCCATCTGTTTTCAGGTACATACTGCTGTTGCTGGCTTTGACCAAGCGATCAAATTTACACCCATCGTTTAAGTAATAATGACATTTATATCCTATAGCTATTTGATTATAATAGTTTTTTTATTTCGATATCTGTAGTAAAATAACGCTTCGCCCGTTTGTCTGGGCAGAATTCGTCGGCCCAATCCCCGGAATGATTCTTAATCCAGGCAACCCAGAAATGATGTCAGCTTCACAATAGGTAAAAAACAAACATGAATAGTCTTTGGAACCAACAGGAATCCCTTGCATATCAAGGAGATCTAGCCTTGCGCGTGTACACATCACGGTTGCTTGGAAAAGACCCGTCACTCGTGTTACACGGCGGGGGTAATACCTCGGTCAAGATCAGCGAAAAGAATATCCTCGGTGAACAGGAGGATATTTTATATGTTAAAGGCAGCGGTTGGGACCTTGCCACCATAGAGACTGGTGGATTTTCACCGGTACGTATGCAGCACCTGCTTAAACTGGCAAAGCTACCGCGCCTTTCTGATTTACAAATGGTCAATGAACTCCGTACTCACATGACCCTGGCAAGCGCACCGACACCTTCGGTAGAAGCCATACTCCACGCTATTATACCGTATAAATTTGTTGATCACACACATGCTGATGCCATCGTTACCATAACTAATACAGAGGATGGACTCGAGCGCATAAAAGAAATTTATGGTGATCGGGTCGTTGTCATTCCTTATATTATGCCTGGCTTCGATCTTGCCCGCCTATGTGCTGAACGGTTTGAGGCAGAAGTTCATGATCACACTATGGGTATGGTACTGCTTAATCATGGCATATTTTCATTTGCCAACGACGCTCAAACTGCTTATGAAAATATGATTTCACTGGTTAATGAGGCAGAGGAATATTTACAGTCTCATAATGCCTGGGCTATTGATATAGACAAGAATATTTCACAGCCAGCATCGATAAATCGACACACTATTGCCCGATTGCGCGCTGATGCCTCACAAATATACTCGAAACCACTCATTCTCAGTTGCCATACAGACAATAAGGCCACCGCCTTTATAAAAAATGGAAATATCGACGTAATTTCACAACAGGGACCCGCTACTCCTGATCATGTAATCAGGACCAAGCGACTGCCATTATTAGGCCGGGATTTGAACGGCTATGCCGAACAATACAAAACTTACTTCTCAGAACAATCAGTGAAAATATCTGAAGATGTATCTATGCTCGACCAGGCACCACGTGTGATACTCGACGACGAACTGGGAATGTGCACACTCGGGCAAAGCGCTAAAGACGCAGACATCGTTGCTGACATATACCAACATACTATAGATATTATATTACGCTCTGAATTACTTGGTGGTTACAAGGCGCTTCCCGCGAGTGATATTTTTGCAGTTGAATACTGGGAACTGGAACAGGCCAAGTTAAAACGGACCGGTAATCCACCAGAATTCGTCGGTGAAATCGCCCTCGTGACAGGCGCTGCTTCGGGTATTGGTAAGGCCTGTGTTAATTCATTGCTGCAACGAGGTGCTGCTGTTGTCGCCGTGGATATTAATCCTGGAATTACCGATCAGGTCAAGAATCCTTCGTACCTTGGCCTGTGCTGTGATATAACAGACATGGGTCAGTTATCCGCTTGCCTCGACAAAGGTATCCAGAGATTCGGTGGTCTTGACATGTTGATATTAAACGCAGGAATATTTCCTGGCGGCAAACGTATTGAATCGCTGGGCGACGATGAATGGGATAAAGTTATGCGCATCAATCTCGATGTCAACCTGACTTTATTACGTGAATGTCATCCACTGCTGAAACTGGCCCCAAATGGGGCCCGGGTAGTATGTATCGGCTCGAAAAATGTCCCAGCACCCGGGCCAGGTGCTGCAGCTTATTCAACATCCAAGGCCGCACTGAATCAACTTGCCCGCGTAGCCGCACTCGAGTGGGGCGAAGATAATATCCGTATCAACACACTGCATCCTGATGCTGTTTTTGATACCGGAATCTGGACTGAGGAAGTCCTGCAATCACGCGCCAAGCATTACGGTATGAGTATCCATGAATACAAAACAAAAAATATATTGCATACAGAAATAAGCTCGACAGATGTAGCCGAAATGGCATGTGAAATGTGTGGCTCTCTGTTCGCCAAAACAACCGGAGCACAGATTCCTATCGATGGCGGCAATGATCGGGTAATATAACGAACCAATATGTCCACAACGGGTAATAATATACTCACGCTGGCCAATGGAGGGCCTCAATCAGAATATAGTGGATCGGAAATGATTCATCCACCCCCAATCCGCACGGCCAGAACACTGGCGATCACCAGCGGTAAAGGTGGTGTAGGTAAAAGCAGCATAACGACCAACCTTGCAATTTCACTTTCTCAACATGGTGCCAGGGTCTGCATTTTCGATGCCGATACCAGCCTTGCGAATGTCAATATTCTCATGGGCCTGGCTCCCAGATACAACATTGAGCATCTTCTTCATGGTGCGAAGACCCTCGACGAAATCATGATATCAGGGCCAGCTAATGTCACTGTCATACCTGCCTCGTCGGGAATAGCGACACTGGACAACATCGATGAAGATCAGCAATCTCGACTAATTAATGCCCTTGAAGAGCTCGAAAAACGTTATGACTACTTGCTCATTGATACTGCGGCAGGTATTGGTAATAATGTAACGAGATTCTTAAGATCCTCGGACACCATTTTACTCGTAATTTCTACAGAGCCCACCTCATTAACTGACGCCTTCGCATTATTGAGATCACTGAAGCGCACCGGTTACAAACAAACCACGAATGTCATTGTAAATATGGCTATAAATTTCGGTAATGGCATGGATGTATATCAACGTTTTAGTGGTGCGGTACGTAAATATTTGAAATTGTCATTAAACTATGTGGGTTATATAACAGATGACATTGCTGTCAAGGAATCAGTTAGGCATCAGTGCCCAGTAATTCTGTATCGCCCGGAAGCACTCGCGACACGATGCCTTATTAACCTGAAGAATGTACTGGTAAATCACCTATCAGACGCCGAATGCCCTAGAAAATTCAGCAACTTCTGGAAGACAATTCTGAGCTCGCAAGCCGATGAGACATATCTCCCCACCACCAGTACCTTCATTAACAACAAGCCTGAGGTTACCAGGGATCACCGTCAACGGCTTATGAATTATCTATCTGCCACAAATATTACCCGCGATGATTTATTATTCATCCTGCCGGAATTAATCAAAAATTGTGATGTCAGCACGGATCCAGATCAAACGGCACCGGAGACGCGAAACAAGCTGGAAGATATCATCAGACAACTTAAGAATTTCTACCAACCGGAAATAACCGAAAGTGCGATAACCACCCTTCAAGACACGGCCTTACGCTTGTCATGCACGGGTGAAACTCTTGAGCAAAATCTCAATAATCTTAACAATGAGTTGGAGAAACTACTGTATTAAACTGGAGTCAGCACTATTCAGTATATATAGCGGAATGCATCTTTTGCCCCATATCCGCGGGTGAGTGTGTGGTAGCAACTCCTGCGGCTTCGAGAGCCGCGAATTTATCAGCTGCGGTCCCTTTGCCCCCGGCTATTATTGCACCGGCATGACCCATACGTTTCCCTGCAGGAGCGGTTACACCGGCTATATAGGCCGCTACCGGTTTACTGACATTAGAACGTATATACTCTGCTGCTTCCTCTTCACCACTGCCACCTATCTCGCCAACCATAAGTATAGCGTCGGTAGTTGGATCACGTTCAAACAGCTCCAGACAGTCAATAAAGCTGGTTCCGGGTATTGGATCTCCACCTATACCGATACAAGTACTCTGGCCCAGACCCAGATCAGTTGTCTGCTTAACAGCTTCATAGGTCAGTGTTCCCGAACGGGAGACAATACCCACATTTCCGGGTTTGTGGATATCACCCGGCATTATGCCTATTTTACACTGCCCCGGCGTAATGATACCCGGGCAGTTTGGTCCGATCAGACGGGCACCACTTTCACGCACTATACGTGCCACCACCATCATATCAAGCGTAGGTATCCCCTCAGTGATACACACTATCAAGCTAATGCCCGCATCAACCGCCTCCAGAATAGCATCCTTGCAAAAAGGTGCCGGTACATATATTACTGATGCATTCGCCCTGGTCTGGTCGACTGCCTGCTGAACAGTATCAAATACGGGAAGCCCCAAATGCTCTTGCCCACCTTTACCTGGCGTAACACCACCGACCATGAGGGTACCGTATGCTATCGCCTGCTCACTATGAAAGGTGGCTTGCTTACCGGTAAAGCCCTGACATATTACGCGCGTTTCCTTATCGATTAATACACTCATAATGTCTCTGCAACTGTTGTTACAATTGTTCTTGCAGCGGCATCCAGCCCTTGAACCGCCGTAATGCTGGCACCACTTTTGGATATTATTTCCAGGCCGAGTGCCGCATTATTACCCTCCAGCCTTACGACCACTGGAACATTAATGCCGACTTCATTGACAGCGGCAATAATACCGTCCGCAATCAAGTCGCATCGTACAATCCCGCCAAAAATATTCACTAGAACACCCTTGACATTACTGTCTGACAAAATAATCTTGAAAGCCTCGGCTACCCTTTCTTTAGTTGCTGTACCACCTACATCAAGAAAATTCGCGGGATTACCACCATGTAATTTGATCAAGTCCATGGTCGCCATAGCCAGGCCTGCGCCATTAACCATACAACCTATGTCTCCATCCAGGGCAATATAATTCAGATCCCATTCTCGCGCATGCACTTCCCTGTCATCCTCCTGCGCATGATCACGCATGCTCGAAATCGACGTATGACGATAAAGGGCATTGTCATCCACATTAATCTTTGCATCAATGCACAGGAGTTTTTTATCTGAAGTGACCACAAGCGGATTAATCTCAACCAGTGACAGGTCGTTTTCAATGAACATTCGCGCCAACCCCTCCGCCAGACTGCAAAACTGCTTGATCTGTTCGCCTTCGAGACCGAGTGAAAAAGCCAGCTTGCGACCCTGGAAAGGCTGTAGTCCCACCATTGGATGAACCGGGGTGGTAATAATTTTTGATGGTGATTCACTGGCCACTTTTTCTATTTCCATCCCTCCTTCTGTCGATGCCATTATAACGAGCTGGCCACTCGTACGATCTATAACAGCACCTACATAGAGTTCACGCTCGATTATAGATGGAGGTTCGATAAGCAACTGGTCGATTGGCTGGCCAGCAGCATCTGTCTGGTAGGTTACCAGTCTCGTACCCAGAAGGGACTTCACAAATTGCTCTGCATCGGCAAGGCCATTTACCAGGCGGACTCCGCCGGCCTTTCCCCGTCCACCAGCATGAACCTGTGCCTTGATAACCCATTGATCACCGCCCAGATTTAGACAAGCATTTCTGGCCTCATCTATTGTTTTAACCAGGCAACCGTCAGGGACGGGAAGACCATAGGATTTGAACAAGGCCTTGCCCTGATATTCATGAAGATTCATTACCTCTCCCGCGGATAATGCCGGCAACTATAAGCCGGTATGTTATCAACTCATTCTAATATTTATTCATTTTCTCTTTCTGGCAATATGGATGGCCTTGTTTCCAGTATCCAGAGCGGCTTCATGGAGGGCCTCTGATAATGTTGGGTGAGCGAACATTGTCACCGCAAGGTCCTCACTGCTGGCAGAGAATTCCATGGCTATAACAGCCTGTGCAATGAGCTCAGAACAGGCAGGCCCCACCATATGTACACCCAGGATACGGTCTGTTCCAGCATCAGCGAGCACCTTGATCATACCATTGGTCTCTCCATGTGCATGCGCCCTTCCATTGGCGACAAAGGGGAATATACCAGTATTATAATCCACTCCTTCTGCTTTCAGGCTCTCTTCTGTTTTTCCCGACCACGCCACTTCTGGATTAGTATAGATAACGGAAGGTATCGTACCATAGTTAACATGCGCCTGATTGCCGGCGATTAACTCGGCCACCATTATCCCTTCTTCCGAGCCCTTGTGTGCGAGCATTGGCCCTCCAATCACATCTCCAACCGCATAGACACCGGGTAAATTTGTACGACAGTTTTCATCGACGTGTATAAATCCCCATTCATCCATAAGTAAACGTGAATCATCGGCACATAAACCATTGGTATTTGGATGACGCCCAACAGCAACAATCAATTTATCGAATTTTTCCTCATGAACGCCGCTTACATCTTCATAATGGACCGTTACCATTCCTGCCTTCACATCGGAACCTACAACACGGGCACCGAGACGGATATCCAGCCCCTGCTTGGTTAAAAGCCTTAATGTTTCAGCAGAAACCTGCTCATCTGCAATGGATAAAAAACGCTCTTGAGCTTCAAGCAGGACTACTTTTGCCCCCAATCGCATCCATACGCTACCCAACTCAAGGCCGATAACACCTGCACCTATAATCCCCAATCGCTTCGGTACATCATCAAAGGATAAAGCGCCGGTGGAATTGACGATTATGTCACCCTCCAGAGGTGCCGCATCGATTTCAACAGGTGATGAGCCTGCAGCCAGGATGATATTATCGGCCTCATAGATCGTGCGTTTGTTCGATTTGTCAATTATTTCCAGGCGTCGTTTATCCAGTAGACATGCCCTGCCCGAAATGACCGTAACGCCATTAGACTTGAAAAGGCTTGCGATACCCTGCGTCAGATTTTTTACTATACGGTCTTTTCTCGCCATCATTGTCGCAAGATCAATAGACAACTTACCGGTTATTAGCCCATGCTCGGTAAACTCCTGGCTTGCCTTGGCATAATACTCGGACGATTCAAGAAGCGCCTTGGATGGAATACATCCGACGTTCAGGCAGGTACCACCGAGAACAGGCATTTCCTTGTCATCTACCCACTCATCGACACAGGCTGTCGCCAGGCCCAGCTGAGCACAACGAATTGCGGCAACATAACCGGCCGGCCCCGCTCCCACAACAAGCACATCAAAGCTTTTTTTCATTAAATCGCCTTAGCCATCTGCAAGCCCCCTACAGAATCAGAACGAAATACTTATATTTCAAGCATCATCCTGGCGGGGTCCTCCAGCATCTCCTTAATGGTGACCAGAAACTGTACCGCTTCCTGGCCGTCTATAATACGATGATCATAAGACAAGGCTAAATACATTACCGGTCTTGCTACTATTTCACCATTGATCACGATAGCACGCTGTTCAATTTTATGCATACCGAGAATGGCACTCTGCGGTGGATTCAGGATAGGGGTAGAAAGCATGGAGCCAAAAACACCGCCATTGGTAATAGTAAATGTACCCCCGGTAATATCTTCCAGGGTCAACTCTCCATTCTTCGCCTTTATCGCATAATTATTAATGGTGGATTCAATATCTGAAAAACGAAGTGATTCTGCATTGCGTAATATTGGTACAACAAGACCGCGCGGCGAACTAACGGCTATACCAATATCAAAATAATTATGATAGATAATATCCTTGCCTTCAATCGAGGCGTTTACCGCAGGAAATCGCTTTAGAGCCTCCACTGACGCCTTTACAAAGAAAGACATAAATCCCAGCTTGATTCCATGTAGTTTCTCGAACCTGTCCTTATAGCGTTGACGCAAATCCATAACAGGCTGCATATTGACTTCATTAAAAGTTGTCAGGATAGCAGCTGTGTGTTGCGCTTCAACAAGGCGTTCAGCTATCCTCGCCCGCAGGCGTGACATCGGCACACGTTTATCTCGTGTTTCATCCTGAAGTTCATCGATAAATACAGATGCTTTTGCTGGGGGCTCTTTATCTTTCGTCACAAGCTCTGATCGCAATTCCGGTAACTTCTCCTTTACAGGTTCCTGTTCTTTTTGACTAGATATATAGCGCAATACATCTTCTTTAAGGATTCTCCCGTCTTTTCCAGTCCCGCTTATTTGAGTTGCATCAAGTTTATGTTGATTGATAAGGTTTTTGGCAGACGGAGCTATTGGCGCCGGCTTGCCAGGTACGGTATTTCCTTCTTCTGGCCCTGTTTCCAGATTAGTATCAACAACACCCTTGCCCTGTTTTTTATTGTTTAACTTCGCCGGGATATCGGTCTTGACACTGTCGTCCATGATGGCTAACAGCTGCTGGGACGTGACCGTATCGCCGACATCTGCAACTATTTTCTTCAGAATGCCATTTGCCTGGGCCGGCACCTCAAACATAACCTTGTCTGTTTCTATATCTACAAGCACCTCATCCTGCTTGACCAGGTCGCCCGGCCTCTTATGCCAGGTGACAACGCTTCCATCTGCAACCGATTCTGGAAATCCTGGTGCCTTGACCTCAATATCCATCGTTTTGTCCACCCTGATTTTGTTATTATCTATCCTAATGCCGAATCAATAAGGCTGTGTAATTGATTTATATGCAACGACATATGGCCAACCGCCGGGGCTGCTGAAAACGGACGTCCTGCGTAATGCAACTCAAGGTTACCAGTCAATAATGCACGGATATGATGCTGACTGGAATACCATGCACCCTGATTTTTTGGTTCTTCCTGGCACCATACAAGATCAATGGCGTTACCATAGCGTCGTAGCTCTCGATTCAGCAACTGCTCAGGAAACGGATAAAGCTGCTCGACCCTTAATATCACTACATCATCACGCTCTTCCTGACGTCGCTTTTCCAGCAAATCATAATATACCTTGCCGCTACATAGAATAATACGTCTGACTTTGTCATCATCTATGTCATCCACCTCAGGAATCACCGTTTCGAATTGTCTATTTGTAAGGTCTTCAAGACCATTAATGGCCAGACGGTGTCGCAACAGACTCTTCGGCGTCATAATAATCAATGGAGTTCGACATGACATATGCATTTGCTTTCTTAGCAAATGAAATATTTGAGCGGGTGTAGATGGTACACACACCTGCATATTATGCTGGGCACAAAGCTGTAAATAGCGCTCCAGTCGCGCTGAAGAATGCTCCGGCCCCTGCCCTTCGTAGCCATGCGGCAACATCATGACCAGACCACATTTTCGGTTCCACTTCTGTTCGCCAGCACTGATAAACTGGTCTATAACCACCTGGGCATTATTGGCAAAATCCCCAAACTGCGCTTCCCAGACAACCAGGGTCTTGGGATCAGTGGTTGCATAGCCATATTCAAAGGCCAGTACAGCCTCCTCGGAAAGCAGGGAATTAATGACGAGAAAGTTGGCCTCACCGTCATTTACATTTCTTAGGGGTATGTAGCTCTCGTTACCTTTCTGGTTTGTCAACACAGCATGGCGATGAAAAAATGTACCACGCCCACAGTCTTGACCGGATAATCTGACACTATAGCCATCACGGAGAAGTGTCGCATAAGCCATGGTTTCGGCAAAGCCCCAGTCTATTGCCAGTGCTCCTGCTGCCATTTTATTCCGGTTTTCCAGGATTTTTACAACCTTAGGATGTACCACAAAGCCTTCCGGAATCTGGCTTAAACATTCATAGGTAGAACGCATCCGGGCTACGGGTACAGCAGTATCAACCTGGGCAGTACAATCGGTTCGATTATAAGGATCCCAGTCTACCTCGTATTCATAATTTGACTGATTATCCGGTATAAGACCATCGACAACGGGAGCACCCTGCTCCATAGCAAGACGATATTCATCAACCATGGCCTGTATCTCAGCTTCATCAAGAACACCAAGTTCAACAAGGTTACGGCTATAAACTTCTCGCGTTGTAGGCGAGGATTTAATAATCTGGTACATCTGCGGTTGAGTAACCGTTGGTTCATCAGCTTCACTGTGACCGTGACGACGATAGCAGACTAGATCGATCACGACATCCTTGTGAAAGGTCATACGGTAATCAAGCGCTAATTGGGTAATAAAAATAACTGCTTCAGGATCATCGCCATTTACATGAAAAATCGGGGCATTAACCATTTTAGCGACATCGGTACAATACAGGGTTGAGCGCATGTCTTTCTGGTTACTGGTGGTGAAGCCAATCTGGTTGTTGATAACGATATGTACCGTCCCCTTGGTCGAATAACCCCGAGACTGGGACATATTGAATGTTTCCATGACAACGCCCTGACCAGCAAAGGCTGCATCTCCGTGGATCAGAACCGGTACCACCTGGGTTCCCTCACGATCATTGCGCCGCTCCTGACGCGCCCTGGCGGAGCCCTCGACAACCGGGTTTACAATCTCCAGGTGAGAAGGATTGAAAGCCAGTGCAATATGAATACCTCCCGCAGCTGTTCTGATATTCGATGAAAAACCCATGTGATATTTAACATCACCGGTACCAACCATCGTACCATTCACCTTGCCTTCAAACTCCAGAAATAGATCAGCAGGGGTCTTGCCAAGAATATTGATCAGTACGTTTAGGCGTCCCCGATGGGCCATCCCTATGATCAGTTCCTGGGTCTTGTAATTGCCCGAGCGCTGGATAAGTTCATCCAGCATTGGTATCAGACTCTCCGCGCCTTCCAGTGAAAATCTTTTCTGACCGACATAACGTGTATGCAGATAACGCTCCAGACCTTCCGCCATGGTCAATTGTTTCAGTAATCGTTTCCGTGCGATATCACCCAGATCCATCTGCGTCCTGCCCCCTTCCAATCGATGCTGGATCCAGCGTCGCTCGGTCATATCAGTGATATGCATATATTCCGAACCAATATGACCACAATAAGTCTGTTCCAGTGCGGCGAGGATTTCCCTGAGACTGGCATGCTCGAGCGAGGAAAATGTTTTGGCATCGAAAACGCTGTCAAGATCGGCTGAAGTGAATCCGTGATTACGGTAATCCAGTTCGGAAACAGGTGGTAACTGCCACACACCCAGCGGATCGATACTGGCCTTCTGGTGCCCGAGGAAACGATAGGAATCGATTAACTTCTCGATACGAAGCTGCTGTTCATAATGACGGGCGTTGACCAATTCGGCCTGGTCGACCTGCCTGGCTGCCTGTCCATGCAGGGCATGCTGACGCAATGCCGAGCGTATTTCAGAATGCGGGATATCATGACTGTCTCCCTGCAAAACCTGGAAATACGTCCTCCAGACAGGAGCTACGGAATTTGGATCGCGAAGGTAATCCTCATAGATCTGTTCAAGATAAGCACTATTGCCGCCTGATAGCATAGAATTGCTTTGCAGGGCATGAAGATCATTATCGTTACTCGGATTATCCATGTTCAGATGCATTTACTTGGCATAGTGCGGCTTATCTTACCCGTTTTCAGACCGCTTCCAGGCATCGTCCAGAGATACCCGTGAATCATAGTTATCATTTTCTAGCCGCTCAGTGGACCGTATACTAAAGATAACTGTAAATTATAGAATTTCTTTAACAAAACAAGTACTTTAATACATTATTTCGATATCACCAACCACTCTGTGCCACGGTCCCTCGTAGCAGGCTGGATTGCCGGGTCGAGGCTCGGGAAAGGTGACAACATGCACATCCGACAGGCATCAGGAAACCCGGAGATATTGCCCCGAGGAACATCAGCGTCCAATTAATCCCGATGGGTAGAATGAAGCGAATGAAAGGTATTTCCGGCGGCTGGAATTTCCATAAACGTGGCAAGGTTCCACATGTTCAGACTCACCATACCTCAAGCAATCCAGCCCCTAACCATTTCGTAATTTCTTGGCCAGCGTTGTTTCCCCACTGACCTCGTAGACCTCGGCCATTTGCTCCAGCGTCCTGTGATGCCCGGGTTGCCGATCCAGAACACGCTGACAGCACGCCATTGCCTGCTGGTAATCTCCCCGTTGGGTATAGATTTTTGATAGCCCGATCAGGGCAAATGGATCAAACGCAAGGTCCAGGCTGCGCAAGTAGTGCTTCTGCGCCCGATCCAGGTCGTTGATATGCACCAGGGCATCGCCAAGACGTGAGTGCAGACCCTGATTGTCGGGTTCGGCCTCCAGCACTTTCAGCCACCAGATAATCGCATCCTCATATTCGCACAGACCGCGATAACAATTGCCAAGACCATAGAGGGCATAGCCATTATCAGCCTCGAGGTTAATAACCTGATTGAAGACCTCTATCGCGCGCCTGAACTCCTTATGCCGCTGGTGGATATTTCCAATCATCGTCAGCACTGCAACATTGGTTGCATCATGCTTGACAAAGCGATTCAAACACTCCAGAGATCCGCTCTCATTACCGGTTTTATAGTACAGGCTACCCAGGCCGAGATTGCCATACTTGTCATTAATATCGAATTCCAGTGCTTTCAGGTAATGTTCCTCGGCCTCGTCCAGTCGATCCAGCTTCTTCAAGGCATCGGCGCAACGGACCAGCATATGATAGTCCCTGCCATTTTTTTCCAGGTAGCGCTGCCAGTATTCAACAGTTTTGGCATAATCACGCATGCCCCTGTAAGCATGGCCTATGCCTTTCTGAGCAAAGGTATTCTCGGGTTCAATATCCAGTATAAGCTGGTAATAATGGATGGCCTGATCAAAGTCATTCAATTCACGGTAGACATGGCCGAGACCGACCAGAATAAAGGGATTATTATTATCCTGGTCAAAGGCTTCGAGGAACACCCTTTCTGCCTGTCGGTACTGCTTTTTACTCAGCAGAGAATAGGCCTGTTTTGACAGTTTAATAACTGATTGTATTTGATTTGACATTACTCTGATAAGATCCAGTGACGTGATTATAATGCATCTTTATGCAACCGTTATTTGCGTTGTCCAACTCGATACACCCAGCTGCCTCGGAACCCCTCAACAACCATGGTGTCATATAATGTATGATCGGTCGATTGGTGGATTTCTCCAGTCTAAAAGTGGTTAAAGTGAGGGTGTATTCACGGACACAACGCCATAAATATGACACCCTGACAGACATCACCACAGCTTCAGATCTGGATAGCCTTCACATCACGAGGGACGATGGCACTGGTTTATTTAACTTTATGAATTATAAGGATATTATATATTTACAATAGCACCCGATAATGATGGCATAACGTTTGCAGCATTATACGGGAGACACAACATGCAATGCAGTTAACAGCCAATGGCTGTGACTGCTATAGTGGTAGCGAGGACTAATCAATGACTATATTCAATCATTTCCAATCGCGCTTCGAGCAATCCCGGGAAGAAGAATA
>Ga0055479_10000102_pt1 | contig 13544 bp, 10 predicted proteins | sample Muzzi_PWC_D1_FD_57941 | JGI IMG/M metagenome (GOLD analysis project Ga0055479, IMG submission 57941) | Wetland microbial communities from San Francisco Bay, California, USA, that impact long-term carbon sequestration - Muzzi_PWC_D1 | ecosystem: Environmental > Aquatic > Marine > Wetlands ...
ATCAATACTACGCTGAAGACTGGCCGGAAGCCGGCAGCCTGCAGGAACTTGAGCAGTATCGATCCACGGATGGGTATGTCTGGGTTTTATATACACTCCCCGGGTACCTTGAAGATGCGCATCCCGAGCTTGCGCGTGTCCTCGAAACAGATTTTGATGTCGTAAAGGTTTTCCCTGGCACACTTGGTGACGGGGATATTATCGTGCGCAGAAGCAAGCGCAAGGGAAAAAATTCATGACTACAGCAACGCCCGGAAATAACGGCATCAGCATTGTTATTCCTGCATTCAATGAAGAGGGCGCAATCGCCAGCGGAATTCGCGAGATCAGGGAGGCCATGGAGCCATCCGCCTACGAATACGAGATCCTGGTGGTCGATGACGGCTCCGAGGACAAGACCGCGGAACTGGCCAGGGCTGAAGGTGTAACCGTGATCGCCCTCCCCGAGAACCAGGGTTACGGTGCGGCACTTAAGGCCGGGATCAGGAAATCAAGTTACGAAACCATCGTTATTACCGATGCGGATGGCACCTACCCGGCGGAGACCATACCCGTACTGATTGGCGAACTGGGTGACTATGACATGGTCGTTGGCGCCAGGACCGGTGAAAATGTCGCAGCCCCCCTGGTGCGGAAACCGGCAAAATGGGTGCTCCGGGTGCTTGCCAGTTACCTGGCCGGGCGCCACATCCCTGACCTGAATTCGGGCCTGCGGGTTATGCGAAAAAGCCTGATCCGCCGCTTCGTTCACCTGCTGCCTTCAGGCTTTTCATTTACAACCACTATTACACTCGCCGCCCTCTGCAGCGGCTCGCTGGTGAAGTATATCCCAATCGATTACCACGCCAGAATCGGCAAGTCGAAGATCCGTCCGGGCCACGCATTCGATTTTACCCTGTTGATCGTCAGGACGATTGTCTATTTCAACCCGCTGAAGGTCTTTCTTCCGCTGGGTGCGATATTCTTCATCGGTGGACTGGTCAAATTCGTCTACGACATCTACATTGGAAATTTTTCCGAAACCGCCTTGATGGGTTTTATTGGTGCAGCCATCCTGTGGGCTGTCGGCCTGTTGTCTGACCAGATCACCAAAGTCGCACTAAGATCGGAAGGTTTATGATCCGCGCATTCTACTCCGGACTGATTCTGCAGTCCGGTGGCATCAGCAAGAGGAACAGAATAATCGTTCGGGCGATCATAAGTGCCGCCATTCTTGCAATCCTTCTCTGGTGGCTGCCAACAGAATCCCTGCTTGCGGCGATCATCTCCATCCCGCTGCCGGTCTGGTTATTTGTCGTTGCAGGCTTCCTGGTCGGGCATATCGTATCCGCCTATAAATGGCGCTTGCTGCTGGGTGCTGTCGGGGTGCGGATCAGTGGCCGGGAAGCAATTCGCGCCCACGCGGCGGGACTGTTCGCCAACCTGTGTCTGCCTTCGGTCGTTGGCGGCGATGTTGTCAGGGCAGGCTTCGTAGTGCGGGACCACAAGCGCGTCGAGAATGTTGCCCTTGGAAGCCTTGCGGACCGTATTAACGATACATTCGCGCTCGTTCTGATAGCGGCGGCCGCCAGCATGCTGGTGCCTGCTACTGCAGGGATAGACACGGCATACATCCTCAGCAGGCTGGCGCTTGTGCTTTCAGGCGGCGTTATCGCCGCGCTTGTTGTGATACGCCTGCTGCCAGTTGCGCATCTGCCGCAGAAACTGGCGAAAATAATACTGCGCTTCAGGGAGGCGCTTGATTCGCTCATGAGCGCGCCTGGCATCGCCCTGCTGGCGTTTCTGATGTCCGTGGTGATTCAGGGCGGGTTCATCCTTTTGAATATCATGCTGGCGAAACAGATTGGTATTCCGGCGGCAGCCTCTCTGTGGTTTTTTGCGTGGCCGCTTGCGAAGCTGGTTGCGCTGGCACCCATCAGCCTGGGTGGCATCGGAGTTCGCGAGGCAGCAATTGCCGGACTCATGTCCCCATTCGGCATTGCCCCGGCGCTGGTGGTAGCGCAATCCCTTTCATGGGAAGTGGTGCTGATCATCTCCGGTCTGCTTGCCGGCACTCTGGCGGCAAGCATGCCCCGCTGCCTGAAACCGGAAGAGCCAAGGGAGGTTTTGCATGACTGACGTTACTGTGCTGGGCGCTGGACCCGCTGGCCTTGCGGCTGCACTGGAACTTGCAGAGTCGGGTGTGCAGGTCACGGTGGTCGAGCAACAGCCCCGTGTGGGAGGCAATGCAACCAGCTTCGAGTTTGGTGGTGTGAACGCTGACTATGGCAGTCACCGGCTGCATCCCGCTTCTCCACCCCAGGTGCTGGCGCGCATTCAGGAGATTCTCGGCAGTGATCTGTTGACGCGACCACGCCATGGCCGTATTCGACTCATGGGGCGCTGGATTCATTTCCCCCTGCGACCGGTAGACCTGCTGTTGAGGATGCACCCGCGTTTTGCTATTGGCGTGGGCCTGGACATGGTGCGAAAGATCGTGCCTGCGTCGCGCGGCAATGACAGCTTTGCCGATATTCTCGAGCAGGGTCTCGGCGGAACAATATGCCGGGAGTTCTATTTCCCCTATGCACGCAAGATCTGGGGTATCGAACCCGGGCAGATTTCGCCTATTCAGGCTTACAAGCGGGTCTCGGCGGGTTCGATTGGAAAAATGCTGAAACGCCTGCTCCCGGGGAGAGGGTCAGGTGGTGCCAGCACCAAGGGTATTTTCTATTATCCCCGCTATGGCTTCGGGCAGATTTCACGTGCACTGTACCAGGCAGCGGAAAATGCCGGGGCAAAGTTTCACCTGGGCTGCAGTGTGGAAAAGATCGAGTTGCAGGGCACTGCTCGCAAGGTTGTTATCAGTTGTAACGGGGAGCGCAAAGAGATTATCTCCGGTCAGGTCTATTCCACGATACCGGTCACACTGCTCACACGTTTGCTTGATGTACCGGTTCCGCAATCCGTAGAGGCAGCTGCGCAATCACTGGCCTTCAGATCCATGGTGCTGGTTTACCTGTTGCTGGAACAGGACCGGTTTACGGAATATGACGCGCACTACTTCCCGGGGGAAGACTATCCGTTTACGCGGCTGTCCGAGCCGAAGAATTATTCAGACCGTGCTGCGCCGCAGGGCAGAACCGTGCTGTGTGCCGAGATGCCGTGTTTCCAGGGCGATGCGACCTGGCAACAATCGGCCGATGAACTTGCGGCGGTGGTCTGTGAGGGGCTCGCACATGCAGGACTGCCGGTAACCGCGAGAATTCAGGATGTCCGCGTGGAAAAAATACGCTTTGCCTACCCGCTTTTCAGTGTCGGATACGAAAAGAATTTCGCGATACTCGATGAGTGGGTTGACGGGCTGGACGGCATTCTGAGTTTTGGCCGGCAGGGCCTGTACGTGCATGATAATACCCATCACGCAATATTCATGGCGCAGGCGGCGGCTGGATGCCTGCAGGATGACGGGACGATTGATGCAGCCGCATGGCACGCACAACGCAGGATATTCGAGACTCATGTTGTCGAGGACTAGCATTCACGGGCCCGGAACGTGTGCGCGAACCATGCGGCAATTCCCGGCTCCCTGTTTTGCGTGGAAGCCTGTTATGCAATGCCGGTAACAATGGCCGGATTGCAGTATTGCTTATATCGGGTGGAGGAACTCATATGAACAAGTCGGGTGCCGGTAATCTTGTATTGTTTCTGGTCAGCATTCTCCTGTCGCTGCTGCTGGTCGAGTTCGTGCTGCGCATGTTTCTGCCTTCTGACATGGATACGACGTGGGAACTGCGCATACCTCACCCGGAATTCGGCTGGGTTCTGAAACCGGATGTCAGCTACCATTATCGTATGGCCGAGGATATGGTCGCTGTGCATCACAACTCAAAGGGATTTCACGACACCGAGCATAGCTATGACAATGCGGCAGGGAGCAGGCGGATTGTTCTGCTGGGAGATTCCTTTATGGAAGCATTTTCCGTGAACCTGGAGCAGACTTTATTCAAGCAGCTGGAACAGGATCTGGCGGCGACGGGAAAGCCGGCCGAGGTTATAAACCTGGGTGTCGGGGGCTACGGAACCCTGCAGGAATATCTGGTTTTTATGGAAGAGGGGCGACGTTACCGGCCGGACATTGTCCTGCTGGGTTTCTATTTCGGTAATGATCTCAGGAACAACAGCCTGGAACTGGAGTCCATGGTCAATGCCGGCAGCATGAAGGTCATGAGCCGGCCATTTGTCGAGACAATCGGGGACGCCGGGCTGGTGACCACCCGTGTTGATTATGAGGGCGCCCTGCGGCGCTATAACGAGGCCCAGTCAGGCAAGGACACAATCTGGCACAGGGTGACAGAACACAGTGCGATACTGCGTGCGATAGATCTCGTCGTTGCCAGGCTGTTCCCCGGTGATCAGCATGAAGAGACAGTATCCGACGAGGTGCGGGATTTTGTCATGCTGGGCATGCATTACTGCAAAGAACCCGAAGAGTTCAGCCGCGCCTGGGAAACTACCGGACAGTTACTGTCACGGCTGAACTCGGTCGTCACTGAATCGGGTGCGCGCCTTGTCATATTTACCGTGCCCGCACAGCATGAAGTGGAGCCACAGACCATGGACAGGGTCAGGTCGGATTTTTACGATCCTGAATTGCTGTGCCTGGACCAGGCGCCCGCATACAGTCGCCTGGGTGCAATCACGGAGAGTCTGGGAATCGAGTACGTTAACTTGCTGCCGGACTTCAGGCGGGAGGCGGGTAGTGGCACGGATCTCTTCCGCTCGGACAGGCACTGGAATGCCGCGGGTCATGCGCTTGCCGCCAGACGTCTTGCTTCGGTTCTGGGCAAGCAACCATGAATCCGCTGCCAGGGCAACAGGGTCCGGCCCGGGTTGCTGAGGGCTGTGAAGTAGGGTAATTTTATTATTCATTGCATCTGGTTAAGGCTTCACCAGCTGCAAATGGCTTGCCGGATTTCCATGGACACGAGGAAGGCATCTATGAACCGAGACGATATTTTTTCCAGTACGGCGGCGCGCGGCAGTGACTTCCAGTTCACCGAGGAGGTTGCCAACGTTTTTGACGACATGCTTGCCAGAAGTGTTCCGTTTTACACGGAACAGCAGAGCCTGATCGATGAAATCGCCGAGAAATTCTGGATTCCGGGCACTGCTGTTGTTGATCTTGGATCGTCGACGGGTACCACGCTTATCAGACTGGCGGATCGTCTGGGGCCGGATGCAAGACTGATCGGTTACGACAATTCCGAACCCATGCTGGAACGCGCGAGAAACAATGCAGGCAAGGCGGGGGTGGGGGACAGAATCGAATTCAGGTTTGCTGATCTTAACGGCACCCTCAATGACGTGCAGATCGAGGGGGCCAGTGTCGTAATTATCTGCTGGACGCTGCAGTTTATCAGGCCTCTGCGCCGGGATATTCTGATCAAGAAAATCTATGACGGGCTAGTCGATGGCGGCGTGCTGATCGTAACCGAGAAGGTGCTGACAAATGACTCGAATATGAACCGGTTTTTCATCGATTTTTATTATGACTTCAAGCGTCGCAACGGGTATTCGGAAGAGGAGATCATGAAGAAGCGCGAGGCATTGGAGAACGTTCTGATACCTTACCGGTTTGACGAGAACTTCGAGTTGTTCAGAAGCAACGGGTTCCAGACGGTGGAGACATTCTTTCAGTGGTATAACTTCGCGGGTTTTCTCTGCGTAAAGAATCCTTCCTGATGCGCAAGATTAGCCCGGCGGTGTGAATATGTCCGTAAGTCAGCGGGGGATTCTGCTCGCCAAACGCATATTGCCTGGATCGTTCAGGGCGTGGGTTGTGCGCATGATGCGTCGTTACCGGCTGCAATGGCCGCGGACCGGTTCCGTCAATTTCGGCGATCTTGGCAGGGTGACACCTGTCAGTTCGATATTCGGTATTGACCGCGGACTGCCGGTAGATCGTTATTATATAGAAAAATTTCTTGAGGCGAATGCAGCTGATATCAAGGGCCGCTGCCTCGAGATGGGTGATGCTTTCTATATCAGGAAATTCGGTGGCAACAGGGTTGCCAGGATTGACGTGTTGCATGTCGCGGAGGGCAACCCGGAGGCAACGATAGTCGGTGACCTTGTTACCGCAGACCATATCCCGTCAGACATCTTTGACTGCATTATATTTACCCAGTCACTGCAGATGATTTATGACATGAAAGCGGCTTTGCGCACCTTGCACCGAATTCTGAAGCCGGGCGGTGTGCTGCTGCTGACTTCTCACGGTATCAGCAAGATTGGCAGGCGTCTCGGTCGTGATGATTGGGGAGAGTACTGGCATCTGACTACCCAGTCTATCGACGCGCTCATACGGGAAACTTTCCCCGAAGCCGGCTGCGAGGTTGCATCCTGCGGTAATGTGATGGCGGCAGTGGCCTATCTGCACGGGCTGGCGACCGAGGAACTGGCGGCATCGGAGCTGGAGTATCTGGATCCGGACTTCGAGGTGATTGTGACGGCCAGGGTTGTCAAGCGATGAACAAAATGAAGAAGCCAGCACAGGTATTCATTGAATGCCAGTCGTTGAAGCCGGATATTTTAAGGATATGCAAGGCTGCTTGCAGTAACAGACTCAGGTTCGGGTTCCCTTGTAAATGCGAGCGATTCTGACATTCCACAGTATTGACGATAGCGGCTCGGTCGTTTCCTGCAGCCCGAAAATATTTGCGCACCTGCTGGCAGTACTCGCGGAGAGGAAGATTCCTGTTTGCAGCCTGGAAACATTGCTGAGGCCGGAAACGCGGCATGGTGTCGCCATTACCTTTGATGATGGTATGCGATCCGTCTACCGCTATGCGATGCCGGTGATCAGTGACTATGGTGCTACAGCCCATGTGTTTATCACCACGAATGCAGTGGGTGACAACATGACCTGGCCGCGACAGCCGGCGGATATCCCGTCATTTGAAATGCTTGACTGGAATGAAATAGAGAAACTGCACAGTGCCGGTGTCGCCATTGAAAGCCATACCCATACACACCCGGATATGCGGACTCTCACGCTTGAGCAGATGGAGGATGAGTGTGGTACGGCTGACGCCATGATCGAGAAGTATCTCGGGCGCAGGCCTGCGTATTTCGCCTACCCGTTTGGATATCATGGGCAACAGGCCCGCCTGTTTGCAGGCAGCCGCTATCAGGGGGCTGTCACAACGGAATTGCGTATGCTCGGTCAGCGTGAAGATACGGCCGCCATCCCGAGGATCGACAGTTATTACCTGCAGTCCGTGGCCCTGATCAGCCACATAGATTCACTGCCGGTAAAAGGCTACCTTGCCGCGAGGAATGTGCTGCGCAACTGGAAAGGCAGCCAGTGCGTGGCAGGATGTGACTAGGGCTGGTGGTGGAGTGCCGACGCGGGATCTGTGTTTGCCTGGTGTTGCAGGATCGTTTGCAAACTTCCCGGCAGGCGGGGCACGGGGGCAATGAACAGGTAGTTTGATGTGGTATAGTCATGCATAGCAACCAGCCGGCTGGCGCGGTTATTTTTGGCATGCATAATCTGGGTAATCTCAATTCAGGGAGAAAAATATGAGCATGATCCGTAACTTTCTGTATTTTTTGTTTTTTATTGGCCTGTCCGGGTGTGCTTCCGGGCCACCAAACTTGCCGGCCTCGGATGCCGACGCCGGCCCACACAGTGTGCTGGTTGATTCCTACAAGATGGATGTCGCGGACCAGGTACAGGTCAGCGTCTGGAAGAATCCCGAATTGTCCGTGTCAGAGCCTGTCAGGCCGGATGGCATGATTGCCGTTCCCCTTGTCGGTGATGTCATGGCGGCAGGCAGGACTCCGGAGGAACTGGCGCAGGAGATCACCGAAAGGTTGTCAGACTACATAAAAAGCCCGAATGTGACGGTGATTCTTACCGGGTTACAGGGGCAAGCCTACCTGTCCAGGATCCGGGTTACAGGCGCGGTTGCAAGCAATATATCGATCACCTATCACCAGGGCATGACTGTTCTGGATGCGATTCTGGACGCCGGTAGCGTCAGCCTGTACGCAGACAGCAACAACACAAAATTACATCGGCGTACAGACGAAGGGCCACGCACCTACGAGATACGTCTGGAGGACATCCTGGAGAATGGCGACATGACAACAAATGTGTTGTTGATGCCGGGCGATGTTATAACCGTGCCGGAACGTGCATTCTGATGGATTCACTGTTCTGGTCGCGCTAACTGCCGGGGTAATAAAGGAATGGAAAACTCTGCAATCGGCAAGATTTATGTGGCGGTATTTGCTGCAGCAGTGTGTGCAAGTCCCGTTGCTGTCGCAGTGGACTTCACGTCCACTATCAGTGCGGGTCTGAAATACACTGACAATGCAAGACTGACATCGCAAAACGAAGAAGATGACTGGATCGTCAGCGGCGATCTCACTGCATCACTGATTGAAACCGGTGGTCCGTTCGATGCCAATGTGAACTCGTCTCTGAGATACCAGGATTATGTCAACGGTACGTACAGTGACAGAACCTACTTCAATCTTGGTGCCTTGCTTGCATGGAAGCAGATAGCCAATCGACTGGAATGGCAGGCGAGTGACTTCTTTTCCCAAACGCAAGTGAATTCAACCGACCCGAATACACCGAATAACCTCCAGAATACCAATGTTTTCAGCTTCGGACCTAACATAAATTTTCCGATTAGCGGCAGGCAAAGTATTTCCGTTAGCCCGGTGTTTCGTGATTTTTACTATGAAAACTCGGATACTGACAATCAGCAGTACGGGGTGAATGCAGGCTGGTATTACCAGATGTACCCGACACTCAATGTAGGTCTGAACGGCTCGGTCACCGAAGTCAGGTATGACAACGACAACGTCAATTCTGACTTTACCCGGACCAGTTACCAGGGCGTGCTCTCTGGCAACCGGCCTCGCTCGGTTTATACGCTGCGGCTGGGTGTCACAAATATCGACCGGGATAACTTTGATGATCAGAATGGTGCATCAGGGAGTCTCGACTGGCTGTTCACCGTGTCCGGGCGTTCGTCTCTGCGGGCTTTCCTTTCATCCGACCTCAACGACACCAGTAGTGCATACTACTCCTCGCAAATAGACCCTGATACGGGGGATTACGCCAATGTGCAGACATCTGGTGACGTTCTGCGCAATAACACGGCAAGGGTTACCTATACCAGGGATGGCACGGTAGTCATGACGCGTGTCTGGACGGAATTCCGTGACCTTAATTACGACGTGGCACCGGATGACCGCCGGGTGATGGTGGTGGGGACTTCACTTGATCGACGGATTTCACCCATGACCACAGCGGGCGTCTATGGACGCTACAACAGAACCAAGAAAACAGATATCACTCGCACGGACAAGACCTATGTGGCCGGTGGTATAATGGGATTCAACCTTTCCAGAAAGCTTAGCGCTAACATTGACCTGCAGTACCAGAAAAAAACCAGTACACAGGCAGTTGATGAATATTCCGAGTACAGCGTCTTTGCCGGTATTACCTATGGGCTCGCCGGTTTCTGACCAGCCGCAAGGTGATGCAGGGTGCGGGCTGATACTGCAGTCTGAGATCTGTTATAGCCTTGCTGTCAGATTCCGTCGGCAGAGTAACCAGGTTCCATTGTGACCGCCTTGTCTTATAGCTGCATGATAGATAAGGCTTTTGATTTGTCACTGCTGCGCAAGACAGCGGAATACCTGTCAGCCCTGGCTTGTGGCCGCTCCTGATATCCTGATTATCCGTGTCATAACTAACTTTAATGATCAGGCTGTAGTAGTCGACATATAATCAGTCTCCCATTACAGGGCGCCAGCAGACTTTGACAGGAGCGCCTTGATATGCTCGTGTCTCCCGGAGTGTAATGCGGGTTCAGTAATTGAATTATTTGTCAGGGCCAGGTAAGCAACAATGCAGTCCAAAAAGGCATCCTCCAGCAAGCAGACAGGTAATGGCGCGGGTGCCATGCATAAGGGTGGAACCCGCTTCTTCTCCCATTCAACCCAGCTTTTCAGGCACCATGTGCCAACAGAATTCGTGTTGCTGGGTTTGATCGAGTTTGTCGCCCTGTTCTTTTGCTTTTATATCGGGCTGGAGCTGTGGACATCGGAAACCAATTTTATTGAGCGGCTTGACCTGCATTGGCAGCGCGCCATCGCATTTGCATTTATCATGCAAATCAGCCTCATCGCGTTCGGGGTATATGAGCGACAATCCAGCCAGTCGTCGAATATGCTGGCTGTCCGAATCGGTGGCAGCCTGCTCCTCGGCAGTGTGATCCTCGGTCTGGTGTATTACGTGGCACCCGCCGTCCTGACAGGCCGCGGCGCACTTGCGCTGGCCATATTTGTCAGTTTTGTTGCGTTAATGGCTATCAGGCTGGTTTTTGGAAGGATCTCCAGTGCCTATGATCTTCGCCTCAGGGTGCTCGTGCTGGGTGCCGGAGCAGCGGCAAATCTGATCAGAGAGGTGGAAGCAAGTCGAGATATCGCCGGTATCAATATTGTCAGCTTCATGCCCATGCCGGGTGACCGGGAGGAAAACAAGGGTATCGGACTTGTACAGACGCCGGGGGCTCTCGTCAAGTTTGTGGGCAGCAACAATGTCGACGTAATCGTTCTGGCGATGGATGAGCGACGCAAGGGACTCCCGGTTCACGAACTCCTTGATTGCAAAATGGGCGGTATAGAAGTTATCGATTTGCTGACTTTTTTCGAGCGCTATACGAACAAGATACGACTGGATATCATGCAACCCAGTTGGTTGTTTCTGTCAGAGGGTTTCAGGGTGAGCAGTTTCAGACGCATCTGGAAACGGACCCTGGATATTATAACCGTGCTGCTTCTGGCGCCATTTGTGTTGCCGTTGATGCTGCTTTCCGCACTGTTTATATTTCTGGAATCGCGATGCAGGGGAGCCATTTTCTATAGCCAGACACGCGTCGGCGAGAACGGAAAACTGTTCCAGATTTACAAGTTCCGCAGTATGGTCTCAAATGCAGAGGATGATGGTGTGGCTCGCTGGGCTGCCAAGAATGATTCGCGTATTACGCTGGTAGGTACAGTCCTGAGGAAATTTCGTCTGGATGAATTGCCACAGCTCTATAATGTGCTCAGGGGGGACATGAGTTTTGTAGGCCCCAGACCAGAGCGTCCTGAATTTGTTGAAAGGTTGTCAAGAAAGATTCCGTACTACAATGAAAGGCACAGGGTAAAGCCGGGGCTGACCGGTTGGGCGCAGATCAAGTATCCCTACGGCGCATCTGAAGAAGACGGCAGGGAAAAGCTGCAGTTTGATCTCTACTATGTAAAAAATTACAGCATTCTGCTCGATGCACTGGTTCTGTTGCAGACTGCGGAAGTCGTTCTCCTTGGAAAGGGTGCTCAATAAGTCTCCTGTTACGGGCAGGGGATGTTCGGAAATTCTGCCGCCGCCTTGCCGTAAACCCTGATTTACCGGTTCATCGACCTCTCCCCTGATCAAGTCAGGCTATACAGCAGTTGCAAGGCAGTCTTCTTTGTTGGTGAAAGGCGTGCCCCTGCTGACTTTTTTACCAATCAAGGTGCATCTTTACCTTACTCATACCTGCTATTGATCATTTCTGACCAGCCGCATTGTAGCTGATTGTCTGCGTGTTGCCGACATCAGGCAACTGCACTCTGCTTTTCCCCTGTTTTGTGACGTTCTTCACGCCGGATACGTGTTTCTCAACACTCACCGCAAGACCACTTTTGCCGATGATATGGATACGTTTCCGCACGCTAATTACACAGTAACCGGCCCTGGCTGGCCGGACCTTGGAGAGCGGGTTGATGAAGAATTTTCAGGGCATCAGGTCAATCGTATTGAGAATCGTTGCTGTCGCGGTTACTGCGGCCACACTGGCTGGCTGTAATGTCAGCGATAGCACGAGTAGCAATGATTCCGTCGGGGCTGTTTCATCGGTTTCTGCGCCGGTAAACGTTTCCGGCAGTGTGGGCGATGGACCGGTAACAGGCGCAACGATAGATGTCTGGAGTTCCGGCGGTCAGCTGCTGGGTAGCATGACGAGTGACAGCGAGGCGTCGTTCAAGTCGACGTTGAAGGTGAAAGGCAGGGATTATCCGTTACTGCTGAAGGTGCAGGGCGGTATTGACCTGGTAACCGGCAGTGCACCGGATTTCCAGATGTTGTCCGTGATGCAGAGTCCCTCGGACAAGCAGGTGAACATTACACCGTTTTCGACGCTGATTGTTCTGACAGCGGAGCAGATGCCGGGTGGTTTGAATTCCGGTAATATCGCCATGGCGCAGCAGTATGTGACGGAGCGTCTGGGTTTTGGTCTGGATATCAATTTACTCGGCGATCCCATCACTGGGCTGGTGACGGAGGCGAATGTTGCGAATTTCGTGAAGTCGAGCGAGGTGTTTGGAGAGATGGTCCGCCGGACACGGGACCTCGTGATGGCGACGGGTCGGTATATCCGCGGAGATGAGGTATTGCAGGCACTTGCCTCGGACCTGCTGGATGGATTTGTAGACGGTCTGGGCGCATCCGGGGTGGATGCGACGATTTCGGCGGTTGCGAACGTGGTGTCGGGCCAGGTGCTGGTGGAGGCGCTAAGCAACAATCTGAAGGTGGGCGGGGTTGTTGCGACGGCAGTAATTGACCAGGCAATTATGACGACGCATCCGCAGGTGGTCGCATCGCAGCTGACGGCCGGGGTTCGGGTGACGGCCGGGATGCTGCAGCAGGCGCAGCGTGCGCTGGCGGCGGTGCAGGTGGTTGACAACAGCACGGGAGTTCGTGGTGTGGTGTCGGCAGTTGGCAGTGTGTCCGTGAATGCCTTGCCTGAGGAGGTGGAGCCGGTGTTGCCTGTGGATTCATCCACATTGCTGGATAATGCATTAACAGAAGCAGCCTATGCGACCCAGGAAGAAATGTATGCAATCAATCTGGCTGTTACCACTGGTTCTGCAGCCGGAGACACAACCACGGATACAAGTGGCAGCACAGACACTGGCACGACTTCACAAACAACCTTGTCTAATACCGCTCCCGTTATCAGTGGTTCTCCTGTCCTGTCGGTTCTCGCAGGCACCAGTTACCTTTTTCAACCCGTTGCTTCCGATGCGGATGGTGATCTGCTCGCATACAGCGTCACGAATCTGCCTGCCTGGGCAAGTTTCAGTCCTTCGACAGGAAGTCTGAGCGGTGTCCCGGACACCGGTGATGCTGGCAACTACAGCAATATTGTCATATCTGTGACGGATGGTTCTGACTCGGTATCACTGGCCGGTTTCGATATTACCGTGACTTTACCGATTGTAAAGAATACACCGCCGGTTATCGGTGGTGTGCCTGTCACATCGGTGGTTGCAAACAGCGATTATCAGTTTCAACCCGGCGCCTCTGATGCTGATGGTGACAACCTTGCTTTCAGCATCACGGGTATGCCGGCATGGGCCAGGTTTGCGGCATCTACTGGCCGCCTGAGTGGCACGCCAGCTGAGAGTGATGCGGGAAGTTATAACAATATTGTCATCACCGTGACCGATGG
>Ga0055479_10000103_pt1 | contig 13543 bp, 14 predicted proteins | sample Muzzi_PWC_D1_FD_57941 | JGI IMG/M metagenome (GOLD analysis project Ga0055479, IMG submission 57941) | Wetland microbial communities from San Francisco Bay, California, USA, that impact long-term carbon sequestration - Muzzi_PWC_D1 | ecosystem: Environmental > Aquatic > Marine > Wetlands ...
CCCTCGACGATTTCCGAGCGCGCGCCGATGAAGCAATTGTCCTCGATGATGGTGGGCGAGGCCTGCAGCGGTTCCAGCACGCCGCCGATACCGACGCCGCCGGAGAGATGAACGTTCTTGCCGATTTGCGCGCAGGAGCCGACGGTTGCCCAGGTATCGACCATGGTGCCGCTGTCGACATAGGCCCCGATGTTGACGTAGCTCGGCATCAGAACCACGCCGGGCGCGACGAAAGCGCCCTTGCGAGCCACCGCGGGAGGCACCACGCGCACGCCGCTCGCGGCATGCTGCTCGGCCGAAAGACCGTCGAAACGCGAATCGACCTTGTCGAAATACTGGGTGAAGCCACCCGGCATGATTTCGTTTTCGCGAATTCGAAACGACAGCAGCACGGCTTTCTTCAGCCATTCGTTGACCTGCCAGCCGCCGTCGGCTGGCTCGGCGACCCGCTGTTCTCCGGAGTCCAGCAATTCGATCGCATCGACAACCGCCTGCTTGACCCCGGGATCGACATTGCGGGGATTGATCTCGGCGCGGTTTTCGAATGCCTGCTCGATAATTTGCTGCAGTTCTGACATCGTATTTTCTCCTAAAGCGCCAGCCACAGGGCGTTTATACGTTGGGCCGCATCCAGGCACTCGTCGAGCGGTGCGACCAGCGCCATGCGCACCCGGCCAGCCCCCGGGTCGGTCCCGTGGTGCGCGCGCGACAAATAGCTTCCGGGCAGGACGGTAACGTTTTGTTCCGCGTAGAGCCGGCGCGTGAATTCGGTATCGGCGATCGGGGTTGCGGCCCAGAAATAAAATCCGGCCTCGGGGCGCTGCGGCGCGAGTGTACCAGAAAGCAGCTCCGATACCCGATCGAATTTTTCGCGGTACCAGCTCCGGTTTTCGACCACGTGGGCCTCGTCGCTCCAGGCGGCGATGCTCGCGGTCTGGGTGGCGGGAGGCAGGGCGCAGCCGTGATAGGTCCGATAGAGCAGAAACTGCCGTAGGATGTCCGCGTCACCGGCGACGAAGCCCGAGCGCAGTCCTGGCAGGTTGGACCTTTTCGACAGGCTGTGAAAGGCGAGGCAGTGCGCGAAACTGTCGTTGCCCATTTCGGCGGCGGCGCCGAGCAGTCCCGGCGGCGGGTCGTCTTCGTCGAAGTAGATTTCCGAGTAGCACTCGTCGCTGGCGATGACGAAATCGTACCGCTGGGCGAGTTCGATCAATTGCTGCAGGTAGGCGGTCGGCATGATCGCACCGCTGGGGTTGCCGGGGCTGCAGATATAGATCAGTTGGCAGCGCGACCACTCGTCGGCGCCGATCGCGTCCAGATCCGGCAGGAAGTCGTTGTCCGGCAGGCAATCGAGATAACCCGGTTCGGCGCCGGCGAGCAGCGCCGCACCCTCGTAAATCTGGTAGAACGGGTTGGGCATCAATACCAGTGGCGCGGTCGCCGAACGGTCGACCACGGCCTGCGCGATCGCGAACAGCGCCTCGCGCGTACCGCTGACCGGAAGCACCCGGGTTTGCGGATCGACCAGCGCGGCGTCGAGCCCGAAGCGCCGGCAAATCCAGGCCGCGATAGCCTCGCGCAGCCCGTCGATTCCGCGCGTGCTCGGATAGGCCGACAGCTGGTGCAGGTGGGCGATCAGGCTGTCGATCACGAAACGCGGCGAGGGGTGCCGGGGCTCGCCGATCGACAGCGAGATATGGTCTAGAGACGTAGGCGGCTCCAGCCCCTGCTTCAACTCGGCGAGCTTTTCGAACGGATAGCGCTGTAAGCGGGATAAATCTGTATTCATCGGCATTCGGGAGAGCTGGGAGGGATAGTATAACGGCTGCCGCGGCGATTAAACCCGCCGATGCTGGTTTTCGAGCTTGCCGCGCCCCCGGCGGCCGCGCGCGTACGCGACCAGTGCCAATTTGAGAATTGCATCCCGGTCTTGGCCGGTATCGACAGGTAGACCGCGATAGCAGGACCCTACTTATATACGTGTGTATTTACCCCATCGATCCGTTGGTTTTTTTTGGCCTGCCGATTTCGATGCATTTACCGTCTGTTTACCGGCAGGGGTGCAGCCTTGCCGAGCCCGTGGCAGAATGAGGCCTGGCTAACCCCGGGAGTACGCGATTGACTGAACTGGACGATGCGTATACCGATTATCAGGCGCTGCTGATCGCGGCCGAGGGCGCCCACCTGGCGACCCTGGGCGAGAGCGGGGACCCGCAGGCCAGTTACGCGCCCTGCGTGTGGCACGACGGCGATTGCTACCTGTTCCTGAGCGCATTGTCCGGCCATACCGGCAACCTGATGCGCGATTCGCGGATCAGCCTGATGCTGCTCGAAGATGCCGGCACGGCACCGAATCCGTTCGCGCGCAAGCGGATAAGCCTGCGCGGCAAGGCCGATACCGTGGCTCGCGAGGAAGAGCGGTGCGCAGCGGTACTGGCGGAATTCCGGCGTCGGTTCGGTGAAATCGTGCAGCTGCTCGAGTCGCTGCCGGATTTCACGCTGTTTCGAATCAGGCTCGAATCCGGCAGTTTCGTGCGCGGCTTCGGACAGGCTTACCAACTCGAGGGCGCGAAACTCGATCGCCTGCGGCATCTCGATCCGAGGAAATAGTGCCATTGCGGACGGTCTCGACGATCCCGTCCGCTGCCTCAAAACACCGATGCGCAAAGCTCGTTGACCGCGGCGATCATTTCGCGGTCGTCGGTCAGCGCCTGGGATACCGCGCTGGCGCAGGCGTCCACCGGTGCGATCCCGGCGACCATCAACTTGCCCGCGTGCACCAGCAAGCGGGTGCTGGCACCCTCGTCGAGACCGGCTCCCTTGAGATTTCTGGTCAATTGCGCGAAGCGGATCAATTGCCTGGAGTTGGCGGCGTCGAGACCGGATTCGGACTGCACGATGCGCTGCTCGAGCTCGGGCCCCGGATAGTCGAACTCCAGCGCGACGAAACGCTGTCGGGTGCTTTGCTTGATGTCCTTGAGCAGGCTTTGGTAACCGGGATTGTAGGAAATCGTCATGCAAAAGGACTCGTGCGCGACGATCAGCTCTCCCAGTTTCTCGACCGGCAGCACCCGCCGGTCGTCGGCCAACGGATGAATGACCACGGTGGTGTCGGCGCGTGCCTCGACGATTTCGTCGAGGTAGCAAATCGCGCCGGCGCGAACCGCGGCGGTCAGCGGGCCGTCGATCCAGACCGTCTGATTATTGGTGATCAGGTAGCGACCGATCAGATCCGACGCCGTCAGGTCATCGTGGCAGGAGACGGTGATCAGCGGCAGCTTCAGACGCCAGGCCATGTACTCCATGAACCGCGTCTTGCCGCAGCCGGTCGGTCCGCGCAGCGAAATCGCCAGTTTGTTCCGGTAGGCTGACTCGAAGATCTCGATTTCGTTGCCCGCGGGCTCGTAATAGGGCTCCTCGGTAATGCGGTATTCCTCGGGTTTCAGGGTTTGTGACGACATTTCATTCCAGGTGTTCGAGGCCGGGGCCTGCGGTTGACGACGGCAGGGCGGACATCGCCGCTGCCACGAAGACAGTATAAACCCGACTTGCCCGGCCGCGGATATCGAATTTAACCGCCAATGCGCTGTTCGATCCCGGGGTGCGGCGGCCGCGGGATAAATTATGGTGGCAACTTGGCGTCGCCTGTGGTTTACTACGCCCAGTTCGAAACAGCGGCCACCAGGCCCAAAAACTGGAGGAGATAGCTGCCCAGAATAAAATAATCAAGGCAGCGAGGACGAGAAAGGCGCCCCAGGGCGCCTTTTTTTTGGTCTCCTGAAACCTCCGGTCGACTCCCCGCAAGCGCCGCGAACCTGCCCCGAGCGACGTCGGCGGCGTCCGATGCGGCTGTGCCGACAAAAAACTAATCTATACTCGAAGTCCATGAACAGATGTTTGTGGATGGCCGCGCTATTGCTCCTGGGGCCGCCGCTGCTCGCCGGCGAAGCGGGCGTGATCGTGCGCGATGCTCCGGTTTACGCCGCTGCCGACAGTGCCGCCAGGCAGGTCGGCAAGATCGGCGCCGGGACCCGGGTAAATATCTTCAGTCGCCAGGGCGGCTGGGAGGAGATTTTCGCCGAGCAGCAGAACCTGGTCGGCTGGGTCAGAAGTTACCAGGTCCGCGGCGGTGAATATGCGCCCGGGATCGAGGCCGACGCCGAGACCGATTCACGGGGCTTCCTGTCGGGACTCGCGGCCTTTTCGCGCAAGGCCAGCCGCTTCTTCTCCACCAGCAGCCAGAGCTCGAATTCGGGCACCGCGACCATCGGCGTCAGGGGCCTGAGCGAGGAGGAAATCAACTCGGCCAAACCCGATTTGGCCGAGTTGCGAAAGATGCAGGGCTATGCCAGCAACCCGCAGCGGATGGCCCGGTTCCAGCTCGAAGGCCAATTGAGCGCCAACCAGGTAAAACACCTGAAGATCGTCAACAAGGCCGGCGACAAAAAATCCAGGGACAAATGAAGCGCGTATTCGTCAAATTGCTGATCCGCTGCGGCATACTCGGCCTGATCGTCACCGTGCCCGCACAGGCGATCGATCTCGGCGACCTTGTAGACCTGGGAAACAAGCTGGTCAAGATCAATAGCGAGGTCAGCGTCGAAGAGGAAATCGGCATCGGCGGCAATCTGGTATCGGGATTGCTCGGCGCCGCACCGCTGGTCGACGACGATCGGCTGCAAAGATACGTCAACGATGTAGGCTACTGGGTCGCCTCGCGCTCGGCTCGACCTGACCTGCCCTGGACCTTCGGGGTCATCGATTCGCAGGGGATCAATGCGTTCGCGGCACCGGGCGGTTACGTGGTCATCACGCTCGGTCTCTATAACCTGCTCGAAAACGAGGCGCAGCTGGCCGGCGTACTGGCGCACGAAATTTCCCACGTGGTGAGAAAACATCATCTCGAGGCGCTGAACAAGGTATTGAAACGGGAGTTCTGGACCGGCCTCGCGGTTGCCGCGAGCGACGAAAGCGACAATCGCCGTACACTGGAAACCCTTGTCAACTCAGGGGTTCAACTCTATGCCAAGGGCCTGGATCGCGATTACGAGTTCGAAGCCGACCTGCGCGGCGTGGTGCTTGCCGCGCGTGCCGGCTACGACCCCTATGCGTTGCTCGACGTGCTGACCACGATCGACAGTATCAATCCCGATTCGGCCGAATTGACAGTATTGATCAACACTCACCCGCCGACCGAAGAGCGCCTGTCCCGCCTCGCCGAGGGCATGGACGGGCGGCTGGATTATTATGCCTCTGGACAGAGCAATCCGAAGCGTTTCCTCGAAGTCGCCGGGACTCCGTGAGCCGCGCTCCTCGATTCGCCCGCGGTGAGTCCCGGCGGGTCTGAGATTGTCGCTCAACCGACACTCGAGTTGCTATAATACCACCGCTATGAAATTCCGCTCGATCACAGTGCTCGCGCTGGTCCTGCTGTCGCCGGTGAGCGCGGGCGACAACTCAGGCATCGTGGTCCGCGAAGCGCGGGTCTATTCCGAGGCGGATGCGGGTTCCGCGGCGGTCGCGCGCCTCGCCGCCGGAACCCGGGTCGAAATCTTTTCGCGCGCGGGGGGCTGGAAGGAAATCTATTCCGAGCAGCCGGCTACCACGGGTTGGGTACGAAGTTACCAGGTACGCGAAGGGATTTATCAGCCGGACGCCGAAAGCACGGCCGGATCGGACTCACGGGGCTTTCTCTCGGGGCTGGCGAGCCTGTCCCGCAAGGCCAGCAGCTTTTTCAGCAGCGACCGCAGCCGCACCAGTTCCGGAACCGCGACGATCGGTGTCCGCGGCCTGAGTGAAGAACAGATCAGGACCGCGAAGCCGGATTTCGCCGAGCTCGAAAAAATGGACGGCTTCGCCAGCGGTAACAAGCGCGCCCGTGGTTTTGCTCAACAGGGCGGTCTGGTGGCGGGCAAGGTCCCCTATATCTCGGGAGCCAAGTAAATCATGAGAGCGAATTCCCGCCTGCTGCCGGCCGTCGCGTTCGCGCTTTGCTGCGCCTGGGCCGCGCCCTCGCCGGCATTCGATCTGAACGATTTGAAGAAACAGCTGGAGGAAGTCAGGGAAAAGACCGATACCGGCAAGAAGAAAGTCGACCAGGCGCGCGGCAAGGTTTCGCCGGCGCAGGAAATCGAAATCGGCAGGAATCTGATATCGGGATTGCTCGGTGCCGCCCCGCTGGTCGATAACGCGCCCCTGCAGCGGTATGTCAACGACGTCGGCTTCTGGGTCGCCATGCAATCGAAACGCGCCGAGCTGCCCTGGCGCTTCGGGGTTATCGATTCCGACGGCGTCAATGCCTTCGCCGCCCCGGGCGGTTACATCGTGATCACCCGCGGGCTGTTCGAACTGCTCGAGAACGAGGCCCAGCTGGCCGGCGTGCTGGCTCACGAAATCGTACACGTGGATCGCAAACACCACCTCAAGGCGTTGCAGAAATCGATGAAACGCGAATTCTGGACCGATTTGACGGTCGGTACGGTAAGCGACAAACAGGATCGGGAAAAGCTCGGCGAGTTGATCAATGCCGGGGTACAGCTCTATGCCACCGGGCTGGACCGCAAGGACGAGTACCAGGCAGACCTGCGCGGCGTTGTGCTGGCGGCGCGCGCCGGTTACGATCCCTATGCGCTACTCGACGTATTGACCACCATCGACAGCATCAATCCCGATGCCGACCAGATGGAGGTAATGCTCAAGACTCATCCCCCGACCGGCGAACGGCTCGAACGACTGGCCGCAAGCATGGACGGCAGGCTGGATTCCTACGCGGCGGGGAAAACCAACGCCGCGCGGTTTTCGAGCCTCGCGGCCGCTCGCTGAAGTCCGGTTCGGCCAGTGACGATTGCATAGTATCGACCCCGAATGAATGAATTGACCGAAAACGATCGCGCGGTGCTGCGCTGGCTGCTGTTATGTCTGCTGCTGGTGTTTAGCATGGTGCTGCTGGGCGGTGCGACCCGGCTAACCGAATCCGGGCTGTCGATGGTTACCTGGCATCCGACCGGTATGCGGCCTCCGCTCGACGACGGTCAATGGCAGGCCGAGTTCGAGCGATACCAGCAATATCCCGAGTTCCAGAAGCTCAATCGCGAGATGACGCTCGCGGGTTTCAAGAAAATATTCTGGTTCGAGTACTCGCACCGCATGCTGGGACGGCTGATCGGCGTCGTCTTCCTGCTGCCGTTCCTGTGGTTCTGGCTGCGCGGGCGGATAAAACCGAAACTGATTCCTCGCCTGGCGATCATGTTCCTGCTGGGCGGATTACAGGGCCTGCTCGGCTGGTACATGGTCAAGAGCGGCCTGGTCAGCGATCCGCGCGTCAGTCAATACCGCCTGACCGCGCACCTGCTTTCGGCGATGTTGATATACGGCTTCATCCTGTGGACGGTCCTGAACCTGGCCTATCCCGGCAGTTATCGCCCGCTCGCCCGGTCCTCGGTGCCCGGCTGGCGCAGGCTGGCGGTGCTCCTGCTGTTGCTGCTGCTGGTTACGGTCGCCAGCGGCGGTTTCGTCGCCGGGCTCGACGCGGGGCTGATTTACAATACCTTCCCGTTGATGGGCGGCGCCCTGTTTCCCGAGGGTCTCGGGGCGCTGCAGCCCTGGTATCTGAACCCGTTCGAAAACATGGTTACGGTACAGTTCAACCACCGCTGGCTGGCGTTGTTCACGGCCACCCTGCTGCTGCTCTGGTACCTGCGCGGCAGGAACCGCTTCGAGGACCCGGCTATAGTCAGAAGCTTCAAGCTGGTGGGTATGATGGTCGTCATCCAGGTCAGCCTCGGCATCTCGACGCTGCTGATGCAGGTGCCGGTGCCGCTGGGCGTGCTTCACCAGGCGGGGGCGCTGCTGCTGTTCAGCGCTGTACTTTTCAATCTGCATGCGCTGGCCCGCGTGTAGTTGGGCCAGCGGATGGTTATAATCGGCTGTTTTCGGGATTTCGGGAAGCCGGCGAGATGAGTGGTTCGAATAGCCGCAGATACCGAAATATGCACTCGGCCGCCGATCGGCGGCACGGCACCCGGGGATGGAGTGTGAAATGACGGTTAGCACGAAAATCGGCCATGGTTACGACGTGCATGCCTTCCAGCCGGGCGGCGGTTTCGTGCTGGGCGGCGTGACGATCGATTGCGACAAGGCGGTGGTCGCGCATTCGGACGGCGATGTGCTGATCCACGCGCTTTGCGACGCGTTACTCGGCGCGCTCGGGCGCGGCGATATCGGCCGGATATTTCCGGACAGCGATACCGGCAACCGCGACCGAGACAGCCGCGAGTTTCTGCGCGAGCTGCGCGGCCTGCTCGCGGCCGATGGTTACCGGCTGGCCAACGCCGATATCACGGTGATCGCGCAAGCGCCGAAGATTTCCCCGCACACCGAGGCGATGCGCGCGTGCCTGGCCGAAGTTCTCGGTTGTGCGATCGCCGCGCTCAATATCAAGGCGACCACTACAGAAAAACTCGGTTTCATCGGGCGCGAAGAGGGTATCGCGGCCGAGGCCGTGGTACTGCTGGAAGCCCTGTCGTGACCTTGGGACCGGTCATGCTCGATATCGCGGGCACCGCGCTCGACGACGCCGATCGCGCACGTCTGCGCCATCCGCAAGTCGGCGGCGTCATTTTGTTCACCCGCAATTATCGCGACGGCGACCAGTTGACCGGGCTGTGCGGAGAAATTCATGCCTTGAGGGATCCGCGCCTGGTGATCGCGGTCGACCAGGAAGGCGGCCGGGTACAGCGGTTTCGCGACGGCTTCCAGGCCTTGCCGGCGATGGGGCATCTCGGGGATCTCTACGACCGGGAGCCACGGCAGGCAATTCGCCTGGCGGAATTGTTCGCGTGGATGATGGCCACCGAATTGCTGGTTCACGGTGTCGATCTGAGTTTCGCGCCGGTGCTGGATATCGGCGACCCGGTCAGCAGCGTAATCGGCGATCGAGCCTTTCACCGCGACCCCGAGGTCATCTGCCACCTCGCCAATGCCTGGATACGTGGTATGCGCCGGGCCGGCATGGAAGCGGTGGGCAAACATTTTCCGGGGCACGGCTCGGTCGAGGGAGACTCGCATCACGTCATGCCCTTCGACCGCCGCGCGTTGGAGCAGTTAGAGGCGCTCGATCTGGTCCCGTTCCGCAGGGTAATCGATACGCATCTCGCCGGGATCATGATGGCGCACGTCAAATACGAAAACGTCGATGACCATGCCGCCGGCTTCTCCAGGTACTGGATAGAATCCATGCTGCGCGACAGTCTCGGTTTCGAGGGCGCGGTATTCAGCGACGACCTGAGCATGAGCGGGGCCGAAGCCGCGGGAAGCTACCCTGAGCGGGCCCGCGCGGCGCTCGACGCGGGCTGCGATATCTTGCTGGTCTGTAACAACCCGCCCGGTGCCGACGAAGTGCTCGAATCGCTCGACGGCTACAGCAATCCGGCCTCGCAATTGCGCATGGTGCGGATGCACGGGCAAAACGTCGAGCCGTCGGTACTGGAAACGCCTGAATGGCAAGCTGCCTGCGAGGAATTGCAGGCCTTCAATCATCGCCTGGGCCAGGCGGAAAGCGGAGACCTGTTCGAGTCATGACCGATTTCGAGAAATGGATCCCGTGGATGAAGGGAGAGTGGGGCTGGGCTATCCAGGTATTTATCATCGTCCTGGCGACCGGTTTCGCGAGTTTTCTCGTCAAGCGCCTGCTCTCGAAAATGCTGTTCCGGGTAAGCCGCACCAGCACCCATTGGGACGAGATGATCGTCGAATCCGCGCGGCGGCCGATAACCTGGGCCGTGTGGCTGCAGGGACTGAATATTGCGGTCGATGTCGTTTATGCCAAGACGCAGAACGCGATCTTCTCCTATTCCGACCCGGTGCGAGACGTCGGCGTGCTGCTTTGCCTGACCTGGTTCCTGCTCAAGCTGACTCGCGGCGCCGAACGCGAGTTTAGTCGAGGTAGCGACCAGATCGACCAGCATACCGCCGAGGCGATCGGCAAGCTGGTAAGACTCGCGGTGATCATCACTTCGGCGCTGGTGATTCTGCAGACCCTCGGTTTCAGTATCAGCGGTGTGCTGGCGATGGGCGGTATCGGCGGTATCGCGGTCGGTTTCGCGGCCAAGGATTTACTCGCCAATTTCTTCGGCGCATTCATCGTATATCTGGATCGGCCGTTTCTGGTCGGCGACTGGATTCGCTCCCCGGACCGTAGTATCGAGGGCACGGTCGAAAAAATCGGCTGGCGGCTTACCGTGATTCGCGATTTTCAGTCGCGCCCGATTTACGTGCCGAATTCGGTATTCACCAGCATCATCGTGGAAAACCCGTCTCGCATGTCGAACCGGCGCATCTACGAAACTATCGGCCTGCGCTATTCCGACCTGACCAGCATGGACAAGATCGTCGACGAAGTCGGGGAAATGCTGCGCAGCCACGACGAAATCGACGTCGACAAGACTCTGATGGTTAATTTCGACGAATTTTCCGATTCGTCGGTGGACTTCTTCATCTACTGCTTTACCAAAACCACTCAGTGGGTAAAATTCCACGAGGTTAAACAGGACGTCATGTTGCGCATCTCACGGATCATCGAGGCAAACCACGCCGAGATCGCATTTCCGACCTCTACGATTCACCTGGCCGATCCCGTTTCCATTAACCAGAGCTAGAAATGCAAGCCGAGCGCGCACAGCAAGTTCACCAGACGGCAGAATTATTATTCGACGAACAGGCCGTGGATGAGGCTATCACCGTGCTGGCACGACAGGTCGAGGCGGAACACGAGGACGACTTCCCGCTCGTTCTTTGCGTGATGAACGGCGGGCTCTACCTGACCGGACAATTGCTGCGGCACTGGAATTTTCCGCTCACCCTCGACTACGTCCACGCTACCCGCTACCGGCTGGCGACGCTGGGCAAGGACGTACTCTGGAAAGCCTACCCGCAAAACGAAATCCGGGATCGAAACGTGATCATCATCGACGATATATTCGACCAGGGCTATACCCTCGAAGAAATCGTTTCCTACTGTATGAAACACGGTGCGAAACGATGCAGCAGCGTGTTCCTGGTCCGTAAAACCCATGACAGGAAAACCTGTGACGTGCGTGCCGACTACTTTGGCCTGGAATGCGGCGATTGCTATGTTTACGGGGCCGGGATGGATTTGAACGGGCATTTTCGCAATTTGTCGAGCATCTACGCGCTGCCCGAAAAGGTCGTTTGATGCTGGCGATTATCGGTGGCAGCGGCCTCTACGGCCTCGGCGACGATTTCGCGACCGACGGGAAGGCGCCGCGTGATACGCCCTACGGCGATACTTCCGCCGATATCCTGCTGGGTCGCTGGCAGGGGCGGGAGCTTGCATTTTTGCCGCGGCACGGCGAAGGCCACCGGGTACCCCCGCACCGCATCAACTACCGGGCCAATATCTGGGCTTTGAAGCAGCAGGGCGCGAGCCGTATCATCTCGGTCAACGCGGTTGGCGGAATCGCTCCCGAACTGGCGCCGCAAACCCTCGCCGTGCCGGATCAGATCATCGACTACAGCTCGGGACGGGAGCAGACCTTTTTCGACGGCGGCGACGAGCAGGCCCGGCATATCGATTTCAGCTGGCCTTACGATCCGGAACTGCGTGCCATCCTCGTCGAGGCGGGCGAGCAGCGGAACCTGCAACTCGTCAATAAAGGCACTTACGGCTGTACTAACGGCCCGCGCCTCGAAACCGCGGCCGAAATCCTGCGCATGCGAAACGACGGCTGCAGCATGGTCGGTATGACCGGAATGCCGGAGGCGGCGCTGGCGCGGGAACTCGGACTCGATTACGCCTGCCTGGCGCTGGTGGTGAACTGGGCCGCGGGAATCCAGCCGCGGGAAATCAGCATGCAGGAAATCATCGTCAACATGGAGCGGGGCATGCAGGAGGTTAAATTCCTGCTATCCGTCGCGGCCGGGCTGGCGCGGCGATGAACTACTGCAGCCAGTGCGGTCAACCGGTTAGTCTGAAGATTCCGGTCGACGACAACCGCGAGCGCTTCGTCTGCGATCACTGCGGCTACGTGCACTATCAGAACCCGAACAATGTCTGTGGCGCTATCCTGACCCGCGGCGATCGAATCCTGCTGTGCAAGCGCGCGATCGAGCCGCGTTGTGGACTGTGGACCTTGCCGGCGGGCTTCATGGAAAACAATGAAACCGTTGCCGAGGCGGCGGCCCGCGAAGCCATGGAGGAAGCCAATGCCAGCACCGGCCCGCTGTCGCTATTCGGGATCTTCAGCATGCCTTATATTTCGCAGGTCTACCTGATGTTCCACGGCCAGTTGACCAGCGATGTCTCCGCCGGGCCGGAAAGTCTCGAGGTAGGTCTTTTCAGGCAGGATAAAATTCCCTGGGACGAGCTCGCGTTTCCGGTGATTACCCACAGCCTGAAACTTTACTACGAGCATGGCACCGGGCGGGTCCATCACGCCTGGTTCAGCAGGGGAGCGGACCGCAGCGTCGAGCTGCATTTCATCGATTAGCCTGCATTTGCCATCGAACTTCTGCCGAGCCCTCGCGACGAACTTCGGCGAGACATGTAGTCTTCAGATCAGGGCAGATACCGGCGCGCGGCTTATTATGCCTGTGGCAGTGAGAGATCGGTAAATTCCGAGACCACGGTCAGGTTGCGCCCGTTGTTCTTCGCCTCGTAGAGCGCGACGTCGGCGCGCTTGATCAACTCGCCGATGGTTTCGCCCTTGACGATCGCCGCGCAACCGAGGCTCGCGGTAATCTGCCCGACTCGCTCGAACTTGGTACTCGCCGTCAACTGGCGTATGGTTTCGGCGATCGGTAACAGGTCTGTCTCCTCGATCGTGGTACAGCAGATGAGGAATTCCTCGCCGCCCCAACGGGCCACGAAATCGCTGGTTCGAATCGAGTTTTCGAATATTTGCGCAAGTTTCTTGAGCACCGTGTCGCCGATGTCGTGACCGAAGTTGTCGTTGATGTTCTTGAAATGATCGATATCGAGCATGATGATGCCGAAGCGCTGGTTGTGGCGCTCGAAGCGGGCAAATTCCTTGTACAGGATCTGGTTCATATGGGTCCGGTTCGACAACCCGGTCAGGTTGTCGGTCAAGGCCATTCGCGTCAACTCGTTGTTGTCCTCTAGCAGTTTACTCTGTGTGTCGAGCAGGGATTCGGTGCGCTCGTAAATTTTTTGCTCGAGGTAGTCGTTCATATCCTGCAACTGCCCCGACAGTTTGCGGCCGTACCAGATCGCGACGCAGGTCACCACCAGGCTGACCAGCACCGCGATCACCGAGAAAATCGCGATCTGGGTACGGCTGTGCTCGGCCTCGCCGGTGGCCAGCAGCAGGACTTTCTGGACATCCAAGCGCTGCGCCTGGGTCAGCTCCGAAAGGTGCGACAGCAGGGGCGCGGTTTTCGGCAGCACTTCCTGTAACAGGATCTTGCTGGCCTCGTCGCGGCTGCCGTTCAGAAACAGCACCGAAACCTGCCGGTTCAGATCGTTGATATCGCTGTCGAGGCGGTCGATCGCATCCATGATTTCGCG
>Ga0055479_10000105_pt1 | contig 13423 bp, 11 predicted proteins | sample Muzzi_PWC_D1_FD_57941 | JGI IMG/M metagenome (GOLD analysis project Ga0055479, IMG submission 57941) | Wetland microbial communities from San Francisco Bay, California, USA, that impact long-term carbon sequestration - Muzzi_PWC_D1 | ecosystem: Environmental > Aquatic > Marine > Wetlands ...
CGCCCTGGTCGACCTCTGCGACCAGCCTTTCCGGCTGGAGACCGGCGACATCGTCGTGCTGGCCAGTGACGGCATCGAGACACTTCCGGAAATTGAACTGGCTGCCTTGCTGCAGGCTGCGGGGGGCATGCTGCTGGATGAGCTTGCCGGAAAACTGCTGGCGGGCGTCAAGGCGGCAGGGCGCCCTTACCAGGATAACGCCTCCGTCATTCTGTATCGCAGTTAACCGGGAGAACGATCCTGATACCGTCTTGCGGGGAGGTCGGCCTGCGGGCATGGTATGCGCTATCCTGTACGCGTGTTCACCCATTCAGCGATGCCGTATCCGGGGTTGGTGGCCCCGTTGTACCGCATGCCGGAGAGACCGGAATATGAACGACCCAGAATCAGCCAGGCTGCCCGATACGATCAATCTGAATGACGAGGAGAGCGTCAATCGCGTTCTCATGGAGACGGTGTTCGGGATGTGGGACATCGTCGACAACCTGACCCGGTTGCGTCCTTCCCGGCGGGAACGCTACCGGGTCACCATCTTTGGTTCCGCCCGCATTCACCCGGGCCACTGGGTCTATGCCGAGGTAAAGGCGCATGACGGCGGCGCTGGCGGAAATGGGTTGCGATATCGTAACCGGAGGTGGTCCGGGGCTCATGCAGGCTGCCAATGAAGGTGCGCGCTCCGCCAATGCGGCAGAACGTGTGCAGAGTGTGGGTATCCGGGTGGAACTTCCGTTTGAGCAGGAGGTTAACCCCTTTGTTGAGCAGGCCTACGAGCACCAGAGCTTTTTCAGCCGCCTGCATCACTTTGTTCTGCTCTCGGATGCCTTTGTCGTGGTCCCGGGCGGCATAGGTACGGTGCTGGAATCCATGATGATCTGGCAGCTACTGCAGGTGCGGCACATGCATGACACACCGCTGATCTTTGCAGGAACCATGTGGGCCGAACTCGTCGGCTGGGCGCACGCCTGCATGCTGCGTCCGTCATTTGAACTGGCCAATCCCGAGGACATGGATATCCCGCAGTGCGTGGATGATGCGGATGAAGCGATCGCCCTGATTCACGAATATCATGCCCGCTGGAAGGAGCAGCAGGGCGCTTCCTGAACCTGCCTGGCCGGAAAAAGGTGCCAGGAATCCTTGATTAAAGGTCCCTGACACGAATGGTGCTTACTTAAGGTCTGTTCTTTGTGAACAAATCATTGGCCACGGAATCCACGGAAAGACACGGAATATTAACCAATGAAGTCCTGATGAATTCATCATTGCGACGACTGCAGGGAGAAGGTGAGACCGGGGCTGGTCTGGACCTGCAGATCGCGATGCCGTCCTTTAATCATTTCGCCGAAGGGCGATACTTCCTGTGCAGCTGATTCCGCGCCAGCCACAAGGCGGTTAATCCGAAACTTCCGGGCTCAATTCCACGTAGAACGTCGACAGGGTCTGCTCTTCCTTTTTCTGTTCCGGTACGGTCTCGCGCAGGCGTACCTCCACGCACGCGGCGTCGATCAGCGCACTGTCAACGATGTCCGGGTACAGGTGATAGTGCTGCACCAGTTTCACGGGCTGGCTGCGCGCGTGCCGTTCATAGCCGCGGCGCGTATTTGTGTCGAGTGTCGGCAGCAGCAGCAACCATGGCGCCTGCCAGGCAATGAAGTCGTTGATCAGGCCATGGTGCACCGCATCATGACGACGGGTGTCCAGCAGGGTTTCCGGGAACGCCTCGGGGGGCAGGACGCGGTTGCCGCAAGCGCGGTCCAGGTTGCTGCCATGCATTCCCGTGCCGCTGCCGTCCTCGCTGCGCGCGAAGACCTGGGCGGCAGGTGATTCTCCCGCGCGGGCGTTGATATAACCGGCCAGGTAATTGCCGCTGGCGCCGCTGGCCTCCGGGTCCAGTCCCAGTTCCCGGACAGCGGGACTGGTGAAGGTCTTGCGGCAGTTCAGCCCGGGATTCCAGGCGCCGGCCTGCCGCATGTCGATTTTTTCCGCCGTCAGGGCACTGTCCAGCAGTGCCAGCGGCTGACCCTGGCGGTCCAGCAGCCAGAGTTCGTAGTTGTCCCGGAAGGGGAAGGGAACGGTATCGTGTACCCCGAGCAGGTGCTCGTAGACCACCCTGCCCATGTCCTCCATGGCGCGAAACTCATCCGAGGGATACAGCGGGCCGCGCTTCAGGCCGGTCTGCGCCGACCAGGAGCCGTAGCGAATATCGCTGACCTGCGTCCGGCGGTCGCCCGGCAGGCCGGCAAGCAGCCCCGCGTTGCTGACATAGATATCCCATCTGATGCCGTCGGCGGTAACGGCCTCGGCCGACTGATACTGGATACAGCACATGCTGCCGCGAAATGGGTTCAGCAGGCGCTGTGAATAACACAGGATCGTCATGGGCTTGCGACTCCCGGCTGCGACAGCTTCGATCATAAGTGCAATCCCGTGTGACTTCCAGCGTGCGGCGTGCGTAGAATGCTCGCCTTGTACAGGCACCGGCAGCCGCCGGGCGCCATGCCGGACTCAATCATGCCGTTACTGCGACTTGCCAATCTGTCCCTGGCCTTCGGCCACCGCGCCCTGCTGGACGGGGTGGACCTGGAAGTGCGCGCGGGAGAGCGCGTTTGCCTGGTCGGACGCAACGGCGAGGGCAAGTCGTCGCTGCTGCGCGTCATCGGCGGGGAGATCAGCGCCGATGACGGGGAACTGTGGCTGCGCCCCGCCATGCGGGTGGCCTACCTGGCACAGGAGGTCACGCTGGACAGCCGGCAATCCGTGTTTGCGGTCGTGGCGGGCGGGCTGCCGGAACTCGGCCAGATGATCACCGACTACCACCAGGCGGTTGCCGCGCTGGAGCAGGTGCAGGACGAGGCCAGCCTGGCGCGGCTGGCCGGGCTGCAGCATGTACTGGAAGCGGCGGGGGGCTGGGATCTGGAGCAGCGGGTGGAGCGCGTGCTTTCCCGGCTGCAGCTCGACGGTGAGACCGAATTCCATACCCTGTCCGGTGGCTGGCGGCGACGCGCCATGCTGGCGCGTGCACTGGTGTCGGAGCCGGACGTGCTGCTGCTTGATGAGCCGACCAACCACCTGGATATCGAGGCCATTACCTGGCTGGAAGAGTTCATGCTCGGCTACCCCGGTGCGTTGCTGTTCATCAGTCACGACCGTACCTTCGTGCGCCGCCTCGCGACGCGCATCATCGAACTGGACCGGGGGCAGCTGAGTTCATGGCCGGGAGGCTATGATGACTACCTGCGCCGCAAGGCGGAGCAGCTGGAGGTCGAGGCGCGCCACAACGCGCTGTTCGACAAGAAGCTGGGCCAGGAGGAAGCCTGGATCCGCCAGGGCATCAAGGCGCGGCGCACGCGCAACGAGGGCCGGGTGCGGGCGTTGCAGGAACTGCGCGAGCAGCACCGCCAGCGGCGGGCGCGTTCCGGCAAGGTTGACCTGCAGCTGGACGGCGGGGGACAGTCGGGCAAGCTGGTGTTCGAGGCCGAACACGTCAGCCTGCGGTTCGGCGAGCAGGCCATCATCCGGGGTTTTTCCACGACCATCCTGCGCGGTGACCGGGTCGGCATCATCGGCCCGAACGGCGCCGGCAAGTCGACCCTGATCAAGTTGCTGCTGGGCGAATTGCAGCCGGACAGCGGCGTGGTGAAACGCGGCACGCGGCAACAGGTGGCCTATTTCGACCAGCAGCGGGAACAGCTCGACCCAAACGCCACGGTGATGGAAAGTGTCGGGGAGGGCAGTCCGCGGGTGGTGATCAACGGCCGTGACCGGCATGTCGCCGGCTACCTGCGTGATTTCCTGTTTCCACCGGAGCGGCTGCAGTCACCGGTCAGCACGCTGTCTGGCGGGGAACGCAACCGGCTGCTGCTGGCGCGCCTGTTTGCGCGCCCGGCCAACCTGCTGGTGATGGACGAACCCACCAACGACCTCGACGTGGAAACGCTGGAACTGCTGGAAGAGCTGCTGCTGGACTACCCGGGGACGCTGCTGCTGGTGAGCCATGACCGCGCCTTTCTCGACAATGTCGTGACCAGCAGCCTGGTGTTCGAGGGTGATGGCGTGATCGGCGACTATGTCGGCGGCTACAGCGACTGGCTGCGGCAGCGGCCGGGTGTCGCGGAGAAGCCGGCAGCCTCCCCGGTTACACGCCAGGAAAGTGTCAGGAAGGTGCCGCCCGTGCAAGCAAAGCCGGTCGGCAAGCCGCGCAAGTTGTCCTACAAGGACCAGCGTGAACTGGAGTCACTGCCGCAGCGCATCGAGGCGCTGGAGAAGGAACAGGCCAGGTTGCAACTGCAGACCGCGGATGCCGGTTTCTACCGCGGCCCTGCGGAGGAAGTTGCCGCGGCGCTGGCGCGGCTGGAGGCAATTGCCGCCGAACTGGAAGCCGGCTACGCCCGCTGGGAAGCCCTGGAGTCCGCCATCGACTGAAAAAGCGGGCAGAGCGACTGTTTCGCCAGTGCAAGCGCAGCGGTGGCGAACCGGACAGGCGTTCACCCCGCCATAAATACGGCGAAAATACCGGGGGCATCCATTTCTGCGTGACCGGAAAATTCCGGACCGGGAGTGTGTACCCGCGCTGTCACAGGCATTCGCCATTCATGCCAGATACCCGGGAAAATAGCTATACTCGATAATATGTTACGCAGCACTTCGATATGATTTTCAGGTTTCTCTGCGGTGAAGCGATTGCCCGGTGAAGAATTACACTTCAATTCTGATCGTTATCATGCTGATGCTGATCGGCTATTACCTTTACTGGTATGTCGACAGGAGTTACGCAAGCTATCTGAACAGCCAGCAGGCCCTCATGCAGCAATCTACCAGGGGTGCGGCAAGGGCTATCGAGCTTTATATCAAGGAGGTACGCCAGCGCGTTGACCTGTTTGCCGAAGAGGAGGGGGAGATCATCAGTAATCTCTCCGCAACCCCGGCTGATGATGAAATACGGGGGCAGTTCGGAGCCAAGGTTAAGCGGCATTTCCCCGACCTGTTTGCCTATACCATTACCGACGAACTGGGTGGGGTCCTGCTGGATGATTTCGAGGGCAAGGTGGCCGGCCTCTGCCAGAGCGACATCCATCATTTTGCCGCCGGCGAAACCCAGAATGTTTTCATTCATCCGAACCCTGTCGGGTATCACTTTGACATCATGTCCTATTGGCAGGCCGCGGCCGGCAGGAGCGGTATTTTCTTTGTCAGCCTGAATCCGGATATCCTGGCGCGCATCCTCGCCAACAGCCAGCTGCATGACCACGAACTCATTCTGTTGCACCGGGGCAGGCCGGGCTTGATTGAAATAACTGCCGAGGGCGCGCGCTCTGACCTGAAGCGCGATATCAACCTGGATGCTGAGGAGCTGGCGCGCATCGGTTTCTCGACCGATGTTGATGGCACGCTCTGGACACTGGCCGACCTGCCGGACGCCAGTCTGCTTGGGGTGCATAAAAGCATGCTGCACAGGCAGGCCGTGTCGATCTTTATGGTTTTTCTGCTGGTCAGTGGCTTTATGGCGGTGCTCATCATGCGGGTGGACCGGCGGCGCAGCCGCGCCGAGCAGGCTGTGCGCGATTCCCGCGACCAGCTGGAAAAACGCGTCGCCAGCCGCACCAAGCAATTAACCGCCATCAATACCCAGCTGGAGTCCGAGATAGAGGAACGCCAGCGGGTGGGCAGGGAACTGCAACATGAAGTGGCCGAGCGCCGGCAAACGGAGCGCGCCCTGCGTGCCCTGCATGAGATCACCTCGGCACATGGCATGGCGTTTGATGACAAGGTCAGGGCGTTGCTGCAAAGCGGCTGCGAGCAACTCAAGCTGCCGCTGGGGATACTCTCGCACGTTACGGGTGACAAATACGAGGTTGTCCATGTCGTCTCGCCGGACAACTCCATTGCCCGGGGGACTGTTTTCGAGCTCGGCAACACCTATTGCCGGGAAACGCTGAAGGCCGACGGGGTCATAGGCTTTGAGCATGCGGCGAGCTCGAACTGGAAAAACCATCCCTGCTACGCAGTATTCAAGCTGGAAACCTATCTGGGGATACCCGTGCACGTGGGCGACGAGGTTTACGGAACGCTCAATTTTTCCAGTCCCGCCCCGCGCAAGAGTCAATATACAGCGACTGACGTGGAAATTCTCCGGCTGATGGGGCAATGGGTCGGCAGCGAGATATACCGGCAGCAGTCCGCGCAGGCGCTCAAACAGGAAAGAAATAGGGCGCAACGCTATCTGGATGTCGCCGGCGTCATTATGCTGGTTATCGATGCTGACCAGCGGGTCAACATGATCAACAGAAAGGGTTGCGAGCTGCTTGGCGGGCGAGAAGCGGACATTGTCGGCAGGAACTGGTTTGACGGCTTCCTGCCGCCGGACGGCAGGGAGAACGTCCGGGAATTATTCACCGGGCTGGTTTCAGGGCAGGGAGACATCCCTGAATACAACCAGAACCGGGTCATCACCCTGCGTGGTGAGGAACGACTGATCGCGTGGCACAACACGCTCCTGTATGACGACGCGGGCAACATTACCGCGACGCTGAGTTCCGGTGAGGACATCACGGAACACCAGCAGGCACAGGAACAGCTGAGACAGCGCGAGGAACAATTGCGTCTGACGCTGGAGAATGCACCTATCGGCATTGTGACTTCCAGCCTGGACGGCCGTCTGCTCAGCGTGAACCCGGCCTTTTGCAGTATTCTCGGCTATACGGCCGAAGAGCTCACCGTCCTTTCCATCGAGGACATCACCCACCCCGACGACCGGGAGCAAACCAGGCAAAGCCTGGCGGCCCTGGTGGACGGTGAAACCGACAGCTACGAACTGGAAAAACGCTACATCCGCCGTGACGGGACCAGCATCATCGGCAGGGTCCGGGCCGGCCTGGTGCGGGGTGCGGATGGCATGCCGTTGATGCTGGTCGGGGAAGTCGAGGATATTACCCAGCGGGTACGCACCGAAAAGATGTTCCAGCTGGTCGTGGAAGCGGCGCCGAATGCCATTGTCATGGTGAACGCGGAGGGCCGCATCGTGCTGGTCAATTCGCAGACGGAAAAATATTTCGGCTACCGGCGGGACGAGTTGCTGGGTGAACCGGTCGAGGTCCTCATACCCGAGCGCCTGCGAGAGCACCATCCGGAATATGTCAGGAGTTTCAAGTCGGAGGACTATTCCCGTCCCATGGGGCTGGGGCGCAACCTGTTCGGCCTGCGCAAGGATGGCAGCGAATTTCCCGTCGAGATCGGTCTCAGTCCGGTTGAAACAGGCCAGGAAAAGCTCATCCTGAGCGCCATCGTCGACATCTCCGAAAGGCTGCGCATCGACCGGGAATTGCAGCGCATGCGCACCTACCTGAAGAACATGATCGATTCCATGCCGTCGGTACTGGTCGGGGTGGACAGTGACGGCAAGGTTACCGAATGGAACCAGAGTGCCGAGAAGGCCACCGGCGTGCCGACCGCCACGGCAATCGGGCAGCCGTTCCGCAAGCTGTTCCCCGAACTGGAATCCCAGTTCGAGAACATGCGGGAGGCAATCCGCAGCCATACCCCGATGCTCAGGGAGCGCCTGATTATGGAGAAGGACGGGGAGCAACGCTATTCCGACGTCATGCTTTACCCGTTGCTGGCAAACGGGTCTGTCGGTGCGGTCATCCGGGTTGACGACATCACCAGCCGGGTGCGCATAGAGCAGATGATGGTGCAGACCGAGAAGATGCTGTCCATCGGCGGGCTTGCCGCAGGGATGGCGCACGAGATAAACAATCCGCTGAGTGGCGTGCTGCAAAGCTGCCAGAACATCCAGCGCCGGGTCTCCTCCGAGCTGGAACCCAACCTTGAGGCCGCCGCGGAGCTGGGTATCGACCTGGAACTGATAAACCGCTACCTTCGCGAGCGCGGCATCCTTGATTTCCTGGAGGCCATCAAGCAGTCTGCCAGCCGCGCCAGCCATATCGTTGCCGACATGCTGGCCTTCAGTCGCAGCAGCGGTGCCGACTTTCAGCCGGCACGTGTCGAGGACATGCTGAATACCGTGGTGCGCCTGGCCGCCAGCGACTATGATCTGAAGAAAAAGTATGACTTCAAGCAAATCGAGATCGTGCGCGATTATGACCCTGCACTGGACACCCTCGTTTGCGACCACACGGAAATTGAACAAGTGCTGCTGAACCTGGTCAAGAATTCAGCCCAGGCCATGGCCGAGGGCGACACCCCCCGTCCACACCGGATTACCCTGCGCACCCGCAGGCAGCATGACAGGGGATGTATCGAGGTGCAGGACAACGGCCCCGGCATGGACGAACAGACACGGCGCCGGGTATTCGAACCCTTCTTCACCACCAAGACTGTGGGGGTGGGGACCGGGCTTGGCCTCTCCGTGTCCTATTTCATTGTTACCGAGCAGCACAAGGGCTCGATGGACGTGGTGTCGAGCCCGGGGGCGGGCACCTGCTTTACCGTGTGCCTGCCGCTCGATGGGGATCTGTCCTCGTGAATCCGCGGGTGCTGGTCGTGGATGACGAACCGGTCATTCTCGCCGGCTTGAAGGTCTTTCTGGAAGATGAAGGCATGCACGTCGACTGCGCAGGCTCCGGGGAGGAAGCCGTGGAAATTGCACGCAATGATTGCGGCCTTGATGTCTGCATCATGGACATGCGGCTGCCAGGCATGAATGGCGACACAACGATTCGCGCCTTGCATGAAATCTGCCCGGATCTCATGTTCATCATTCATACGGGGTCGGCGGACTACACAGTCCCGGACGATCTGCGCGCGCTCGGCATCGATGAAAGGCGATTCTTCGCCAAGCCGCTGCTGGACATGCGACCGCTGGCGGAAACGGTGGCGGCGCTGGCGCTGGGGCAGGAAGCGAAAGGATGAGTGTCCCGGCCAGAATCCTCACCATCGAGGATGAATCACTGGTCCGTGACGGAATCGTCGCCTTCCTCCAGGACAGCGGTTTTACCATGCTGGAGGCCAATGACGGCCCCGTCGGCCTGGAGATTTTCCGGCGGGAGCATCCCGATGTCGTGTTGTGCGATCTGCGCCTGCCGGGGATGGATGGTCTGGATGTGCTCTCCGCCATTGCGACGGAGTCGCCCGAGACGCCGGTGATTATCGTCTCCGGCGTCGGCCTGCTCAACGACGCCGTGCAGGCACTCAAGCGGGGCGCCTGGGACTATGTCACCAAACCCATACACGACATGGGGGTGCTGGAGAGTGCCGTGCGCAAGGTGCTCGAACATGCGGAACTGCTGCGCCAGAACCGGGAATATCGCGAACACCTGGAGACACTGAACCGGGAACTGTCCCGGACACTGAACCGGCTGCAGGAAGATGAAGAGGCGGGGCGCAATATCCAGCTTCAGCTGCTGCCCCTGGACAACCGCAGCTTCGGCAGTTACACCTTCCGGCGGCGCCTGTATCCGTCCATGTACCTGAGCGGAGACTTCGTCGACTACTTCCCCATCGATGACCGGCATGCCGGTTTCTACATGGCGGATGTGTCCGGTCATGGCGCGGCCTCGGCATTTGTGACCGTGATGCTGAATACCCTGATGATCCAGTACCGTGATGCCTTGTGGCAGTCGCAGGACGATGGCATCCTGCATCCGCAGCAGATCCTGGCGCGCCTCAACCGGGATATTTGCCGCCTGAATCTGGACAAGCATATGACCCTGTTCTACGGGGTCATAGACCTGGAGCAGCACACGATGCGCTACAGTAATGGTGGACAATTTCCCTACCCGCTGCTGTACGACGGCCATGAAGTCGGGAAGCTCGAGTGCCGGGGGCGGCCGGTCGGTCTGTTTGCCGATGCGGAGTTCGGTGTCTGGCAGTGCGATCTGCCAGGGGAATGCATTCTGGTGCTGGTGTCGGACGGGATTCTCGAACTGATGCCCGAAGAGGCCATGCTGACAAGATACGGCGCCCTGCTGTCCGGAATGCAGGGCGGTGATCTGGATACCATCACGGCCGGACTTGATGTCCTGGCAGACAGACATCTGCCTGATGACATCGCCTTCCTGATGATAAGCAGGGGTTACAATGGCAGATGACGGCAGAGTCCTGCATGCCAGCCAGGATGACATTCATGTGTTGCGTTTCATCGGGGAAATCCGCTACACCCTGAGTCCCTCCCTTGTGCGCTACCTGGACGGGATATTTGCCGGCCCGGAACCTGCGGGTTTTATCATCGACCTGACGGAAACAGACAGCATAGACAGCACCAATCTCGGCCTGCTGGTGCGTATCGCGCAGCGTATGCAGGCACTGAATGGCCGGCGGGTCACAATCGTCTCGAATCGTCCCGACATCAACGCGGTGCTGACCAGCATGGCCCTGGACGAGGTCTTCGATATTGTCGGGGAGAGCCGACTGGATGCGGGCGCGGCGCAGAAGATTCCGCATGAGCGTACCGACAGGGAGAGCATGGCGCGCACCCTGATTGATGCGCACCACGCCCTGATGGACCTCAGTGAACACAACAAGGGACTGTTCCGGGACGTGGTCGCTTCGCTGGAGAAGAACAGGATCAGTCATTAATCCCGGAGGCGCGCTCCATGGCAGCCTGTCCCGAATGCTGCTTCCCCAAGATAAAGCTTCCTTGCAAGTAATACATTGGCCACGGAATCCACGGAAAAATATGGAATATTCCATGCGTGTGTCTGTATCTTGCGTGGCCGGGATCACCCTGAATAAACGTTGTCTCCACTGCTACAGAAAATTGAATGATTCCAGCTGTACTGCAGCAAGCGCCATCCTGGCAAGTCCCCTGTTTGCTGACGGTCAATCCCCGGCCTTGAGGTTTTTCAGCTTTCTCCACAGTGACACGCGGTCGATCCCGAGGATCCCGGCGGCCCGGGTGCGATTGCCGCCGGTGCGCTTCAGCACCCAGCGAATATATTCCGTCTCGCGCTCCTCCAGTGTGGGCAGCTGGTCGCCCATGGCACGCACCACGTGGATCGCCCGGTCCCCCAGTGCCGGGGGCAGTTGCGCGGAGGTGAGTTTCCTCCCGGTAGCCAGGGCCACGCCGCGCTCAATGAGGTTTTCCAGTTCGCGGACGTTGCCCGGGTAATCATGGTCGCGCAGCATGGTCATGGCCTCGGGGTCGATGTCGACCACGGAGTGCCCGATGCGGTGCGCGACCTTCTTCAGGAAATGGCAGGCGAGCAGGGGGATGTCATCGCGCCGCTCGGCCAGCGGCGGTAGCTGCAGTGTTACGGCGTCGAGGCGGGAATAGAGGTCGTGCCGGAAGTGCCCCGAGTCGACCTCCTTGCGCAGGTCGCAGTTGGTAGCGGCCAGCAAGCGCACGTCGACCGGAATCGGACGGGTGCTGCCGGGGTGCAGGACCTCGCGCTCCTGGAGCACGCGCAGCAGCTTGATTTGCATGGCAAGCGACATGTCGCCGATCTCGTCCAGGAACAGGGTGCCGTCGTCGGCGGCCTCGATCAGGCCGCTGCGTTTCTCGCCGGCGCCTTTTCCGTAACCGAACAGCTCGCTGGCCAGCAGCTCTTCCTGCAGGGCGCCGCAGTTGACGGCCATGAACGGTTTGTCCGCGCGCCCGCTTTGCCGGTGGATATAGCGTGCAAGCAGCTCCTTGCCGGCGCCGCTTTCGCCGCTGATGAGGACATTGCAGTCGGTGGGTGCAATCTGCTGCGCGGTTTCCAGCAGTCGCTGGAGGGCGGCATTCCGGGTGATGATGCGGACGCCGCTGCGGTTGTTATTGACCTGATTGCGCAGCTCCCGGTTTTCACGCCGCAGCCGTGTATGTTCCATGGCGTTGGCGACAACCTTGCGGACATCGTCCAGCCGGAACGGCCTGGCGATGTAGTGGTAGGCGCCGGCGCGCATGGTGGCAACCGCAGAATCCAGGCTGGCATGGCCGGTGATCAGCACCACCGCGGTGTCGGGGTCGAGATCCAGGGCGCGATTCAGGATCGTGATGCCGCCGATACGCTCCATGCGCAGGTCTGTCAGCACCACGTCGAAGCGGTTGTGCTCCAGTGCCTCCATTCCGCCGGGGCCGGTGGTGCGCGTTATCACCGAGTAACCGGTCTTGCGCAAGGCATGAGCCAGGTTTGCAACTGCGACGGCCTCGTCGTCGACAATCAGCAGGCTGCCGCTGCTGCCGGAATCGCTGTTCATGCCTGCCGCTCCTTGCGGGGCAGGCGGATGGTGATGCGCATGCACCTGGCGGGGAGCGTGCTGACGGCAATGCAGTCGCCGTGCTCCATGATGATTTCCTGGATGATGTACGTGCCCGGTCCCATGCCCTTGCCGGGCTTCCGGGTTTCCATGGAGAAACAGGTTCTTCTCCGGACGGCGCATTTCCGGCACGGCATTGTTATGACCCGATACGGCGACATCCTCATGCACCTGGCGCTCCAGGAAGAAGAGGTCAAGTACCGCAGAGTGTCATCACGATCATCGCCGGGCTGAAGCAGGCGAGGCGGATTTTTCCTCTCGGGCCGGGAATGACAGCGACAGGATCGGGGTGTTTCAAACTGCAAAATTGCGTTGCATATTGTAACGCGCCCTGTCGATGCACTCAAATCGGTATATACTATTGCGCTGATTGAAACGGAATCGACGCCCGTTGCAACAGGTAATGCCGACTGCCGGGGAGGTGACTGTACCCGATTGATATTCAATAACCTGAATGCGAGTTTTATTGGCATGGAGATTGCGGTCGAGAGGGGCAGCGCACTGCTGAGTGAACAGCCCGATGAAAAGGCTGACCCATGACCTGAAGCGCATGCTGGACGGACTTGCCTGTCAGGATGCCGGTGATTACCTTGACGATGGACGAGAAGTTGCGGCAAATCGGCCAATCCGGACAGGCTGATGCGCCAGGGACGGCAAATACGGCTGCACCGCATGCGCCCGCGACGTCCAGGCGTGTCGCCGCGGTCATCAACCGGGGCTCGATCCAGGCGGCTTTTGACCATGCGCTCCAGTTCTGTCAACGCCTCGATGCACCGCCGGATCTGCTGCTGGGCGGGACCGGCAAGCCGGGAGCGTGTCGTGCAGCAGGAAGGCTCGCTGCAGCATGCCGCTGTGGCATTCCGGTCGATCCACCTGTCCGGCCCGGTCGCAAGGGGAGTTGTCGACTACGCGGAGCAGCACTATTCACTGCTCTACATCGTGGCTGCACTGGATGATCCGGACCTCGCCGGGATGACCGGCGAAGCCCTGCCGGCCTGCCACAGATACCTGCCTGTGCCCCTGGTGCTGGTCGGCAAGAAACTGCTACAGCCGATCGCTGTTGCCGGCGCTGCCCGATCCGGCACGGACCGGCGGAAGTGTGCCTGCCGCGACCAACGGCAGAAAGATTTTCTGGAACCTGAGTTGAGGAGTAAACATTGTGACTACGTTAGCTGATGAGGAAAGTGTGCTCGCGCCGAGCAAGCTTGCGGGACCCAAACTATGGATCGCC
>Ga0055479_10000107_pt1 | contig 13372 bp, 12 predicted proteins | sample Muzzi_PWC_D1_FD_57941 | JGI IMG/M metagenome (GOLD analysis project Ga0055479, IMG submission 57941) | Wetland microbial communities from San Francisco Bay, California, USA, that impact long-term carbon sequestration - Muzzi_PWC_D1 | ecosystem: Environmental > Aquatic > Marine > Wetlands ...
TCGATTCATTTTCCCGTTAAAACTGGAAGGAAAAGTCCTCCACCTGGCGATGAGTGACCCGCTTGACGTCGATCTGCAGAAAGACCTGTCCTTCAAAATCAACATGCGCATCTCTCCCTGTGTCACCACGACCGAAGAGATCAAGTCGGCAATTCAAAAACATTACCTGAAAAAGATCGAAGTCAGCGAAGAAGACCGAAAATGGAATATCCTCCTGGTCGATTATCAGGAAATGTCCGTAGCTGCTGCAGCAGCCGCCCTGCAAAGGGAAGGGTTCACCATTTATAAAGCTCCTAATGGTGCCGAAGGGTTGAAGATGGCTACCAGATTGCGCCCTCAGTTGATTGTCACCGATATCGCCATGCCGCGTATGGATGGCATTGAGATGTTCCGTTCGATAAAAGAAAATCGAGATCTTGCCAATACCCCGGTGATAGCCATGTCTTCCAAGGCAACCGCCGAGGAGGAATTCCGTCTGCTGGAAATGGGATTTTTCGATTTTATCCCCAAGCCGGTTAATCCCCTGCGGCTCGTCGCCCGGGTTCGGCGGGCAATGCGCCAAACGCAGGGCCGATTCCACTGAGGACCGGCCCAACCTCGATTACAATTCCAACAGACTTTCGTCAGAATAGGTCAGGCGCTTCAGACCATCTTTGCCAACCCGCCAGGTATTCTCTACGCCTACCGCTCCAAGCCCGGGGAATACGGCTTTGGGTTCGAAGGCAAAGGTCATGTTCTTTTCCAGGACCTGCTGGTCGAATCCCTGGGCGATAAAAGGGTATTCATCCACCTCGATACCAACCCCATGGCCGATAAATCGCACCTGATTCCCCGAACTCCCCATAAAATTGTCCCGGTAACCAAGCTCAACCGCCAATTCGAAACATTGCCGATATATGTCTCCCCAGACACTCCCTGGATGCGCGACTTCACAGAGTTTTTCCTGAATTTTCAGCATGTCGAAATAGGCTTTGGCCAGCTTTTCCGGAAGCTTTCCAATGACCATGGTCCGGGTCTGATCCACCAGGTAGCCATCAAATGCCACGATTAAATCGATAATGATCGGTTCTCCCGCACGGATTTTTTTATAACTTGCCCCCTGCCCCACCGCCGGGTTTACACCAAGACCGCCAAGAGGTGCATCAAGATAGGCCGGAGCCGCGCCATCCGCCCCGGAAAAGACATGGCCATAAAAAATTTCGGCGTTAAACGCCCGGAAGCGGATCAACCCCTGATGCCCCTGGAGACGGGCAAAATGCTCAAGTTCCGCGGCAACTTCCAGATCGGATTTCCCCACCGTCAAAACCTGCCGGGCGTGTTGAAAAATTCTGTCCATGATCAGTGCGCAATCTTTCATAATACTGATCTCGTATTCGCTCTTAATCGCCCGAACTTGGCGCACCTGGGGGGAAACATCAACGATTTCCGCCGTGGCAAACAGTTTGCTGAGACGCTGGCATTGCAACACCGGGAGCACATCAAGTTCCATACCGAGCTTTTTCGGTATTTGTATTCCCAACTTCTGCAACTGGGAGGGAATCTCCCGCAGGCTGTCCAGTGGCAGAACCTGCTGTAATCCCGACTCCATTCTTGCCCGACCAAAATCTTTTCGGACCAGATAAACCGGTTCTCCCTCGGCGGGCAGAAAGAAGGCTCCTTGCTGAATGGAACCGGTAAAATAGAAGAGGTCGCTGTTTTGCACCAGCAAGGCTCCGTCGATTTCAGCTTTTTGTAGCAAGATCTGCAGGGCGATAGCGCGGCTCTTCAGTTCTGTTGCTGGCGTGATCCGCATCAGTTTATTCCTGAAATTTAGGTTAAATGAAAAAAACAGTAATCAGTAACTCTGAGCAGAGAGCACAGAGCTATTTTGAGGTTAAACCGTATCAGCCCAAAATCCAGCTGGAAAATTGATCAGAATTTACCAGATTCAGGGGAGGAAAATGATGCCTGATTTTTATGCAAAGAGGTAAGAGTCTGATCCCCAGGGGTTCAAAAAAGCTGCCAAGTCAGTTTTTCACAACCCTATCCACAATGTCTGTTGAAAGGTTCCCTGCCGGGCAACAACAGCATCAAAAATTGTTTTTTTATCAATTTTAATAGCTTAGGAATTCTTAAACATAAGCGATGGCAAAACGATCAAAGATACATCAAATTTTTCCAGGGGACCTTGCCGATAATTTCCAATAGTTTTTCAGTCTGCAGGCCAATGGCCTCAAGTCGCTCCTCGAGCCCTTCGGTATTGATGTTTTCCATCTCCACTCCGGCCAGATAGCAACTGGAAAGCAGGTCGGCCAGGTAGATTAAATGGACCAGGGGAAGATGGGCTGTGGCAGCCTGTTCCGGCCAATGATGGTGGGCTATGACCTCGGTTAAAGATTCGGACAAATGCCATCTTTGCGCCAGTCGAAACCCGACCTCAAGATGGTCAGTATCGAATAATTCTCGTTCAATTTCTGCATAGTCTTTGCTGCTGCCGACCCCCTGCCGATAAAAAAACGGTAAGCTGTTGGCAACAAAACGATCCAGAACAATTTTACCGATATCGTGTAGCAAGCCGGCGGTATAGGCTATTCCGGCTTCCGCCATGCGGGTTTCCAGGGCCAAAACCTTGGCAAGGTGCGCCACAGCCAAGGCATGTTTAAACAATCCACCTTTCATCAAACCATAACCGACTCCGCTTTCCGCAAAGGATGAGCTGATCGCAGCGGAAAGGGCAATTTCAGTTAAACTATTTTCCCCGAGAAAAACCATAGCTCGATCAATGGAAGTAATATCCCGGCCAGAAGAATATAAAGGGGAATTACTGAAGCGCAGTATTTTAGCGGTAATCACCTGATCCTGTTTAACTTGATCTGCCAGACTAGTGAATTTACCTCCTTCTTCCAGAAGCGCAAGAATATTTAATGCAATCTGGGGAATCGGTTGCGTCGTCTCAATGGCATGATCAACCTGTCCCGAAGTGGGTGCCGTCACCTTACTGGCGGCCGGCGGCGATCGGTCTTCCATCAACTCAATGGAGGCGGTCCAAGAACAGGTATCCAGGAGTAAAGACAATGGACGCAGGCCGCCAACCTCAATTGCCGCCAAAGGGATTCGGCGTTTGCTCAGTTGCTCCATTAACGCATCAACAGCAAACTCCGACCACTGGCCTAAATCATTACAACTCGCTCCCTGCAGTTGCAAGGAGCCACCGGCTACTGCAGCCTCCAGCCGATCTATTTCAGCGCCCTTTGCCTGAAGTTCAGCGATAAACAATGGAAGGCCGGTCTCAACAAATTTTTCGGGCTGTTCAGTATGCTGACTTCCGACAGGTCTGGCGAGAAGAAAACTGGCGATGCCGCCGACACCGGCAGTTCGATCATAGAGGGCAAGTCCAACGGCGCTGCCCAGCGCGGCCGTTAAAAACCCGGCCTGTGTGGTGCGGATGGAAAATGTCCCATTGGTAACGACTTCGCAACCAGCAGTAAGAGGCTGATCGAGATTGTGCCAGCGGAAAAGCCGCAGCAGGTCAGTTTTTTCCAGCCCGATCGGGCGATCAAATTCAGACATAATAAACCGAAGCAAAAGGAAAGGGGGCCGGCAATCAAGCCGCCCGTTGATTTAAAAAATTTTTGACCTGCTCTCGATGAAGTTCAGCTAAATCGCTGAACCGGATCCCCATGCCGTTGGGAAGATGCGGTTTTTTGAATTGCTGTGGATCATTGAGCCAGGCCACCTGCCCTTGGCAGCTGAGGGTTGTGCTGCCGGGAATCTGAACTCGCAGCGCCAATGGGGTACCGATCGGATAAACCTCGTTGGTTGCCAAAAACATTCCGTCAGGGCTGAGATTCACCGTAAAATGACTGCTAAGGCGTTGCGAGTTCGGACCAAAGTGAACCAAAACCCGTTTCGCGACTCGGGCCTGTTGGCGATCCTGCAGATCAAGCATCTGGCGGGTAACACTTAAAAGTTGATTCCGCCTGACCGGAGTATGAATAAGTGCATCACAACCGGCGAGCCGACAACGGGACTCCGAGTCGACTTCCCCCGCTTCGATCAGCATGATCACGGGAATCATTTGCAGTTCAGGATCTTTTTTGATCCAGCTGCAGACTTTATCACCACTCGCCCCGCTGATCAGCATATCGAGAAAAATCAGGTCGGGTTTTCGCTCTAAAACCAGCTGCATGATTTCCTGGGCATTAATCGCCATCAGGAGATCGAAATCCTCTCGATGGAAAAAAGTTTTTTCCAGCTCCAGGAACAACTCCACATCATCGACCAGTAGAATAGTGCGTTTTTTTCTCTCGGGAGTCATCATTCCCTCAATTCAGATAGATCCCTTTATTTAATCAGGTTATCCAGTTGGCTCCACTTGCTAACAGCTGATCCCAGAATCTCCATTTCCAGGGACGCGTAAACCCATCCCTAGGGCTTGACTGTCACCATCCAGGCGCCAGACACCCTTGCAATTGTTTCTGAGCTCAGCTCCTGATTTGGTGGGGCGAAATAGGTAACCAGATTATTTAAAAGCATACCAGTTTTCCTTGAGAAAAAAATAATCGGCCGGCAATTCGCCCTTTTCAATGACCGTCTATGATTGACCGCAATCAGCCGGGTCGCCTTTTAGCTTGGCCAAGGCATGGGGCAGGGCCGGGAGGAGAACTTCCAGATTTTCCCGCACCCCTTTCGGGCTGCCGGGCAGATTGATGATCATGGTTTGACCACGCACTCCAACCAGGGCGCGGGAAAGCATGGCGCGGGGAGTTTTTTTCATACTGGCCATCCGCATCGCCTCGGCCATCCCCGGCACCTGATAGTCAACGAGCCGAGCGGTCGCCTGAGGGGTGACATCGCGCGGACTGAGACCGGTTCCACCGGTCGTTAAAATCAGATCGAGGTGCAGATCATCCACCCAACTTTTCAGGACCAGAAATATTTTTTCTTCTTCGTCGGCAATAATTTGGTAACGGGCAATGTCTCCAAAGGATTGCACCATTTCAGCGAGCAATTTTCCGCTTTCATCCTGGCGATCACCTCTGGCACCCTTGTCGGAAAGGGTTAAAACTCCGATCTGATAGGCTGATTGGTCCATAGTAACTCCTAAAGCTTTTTGGTCATCAATATTCGGCGCGCGTTGTTGACAATCGCCTGGGAAACATTGCGACTTTTGGCCAGGTCCCTGATATCTCTTTCAGAGAGATACGCCATGAACCGGACGGCATTTTGCAGCGGCGTGCGCGGATGGCAGACCAGCGCCTTTTTTATTTCATAAAGCTTTACCCACTCCCGGTTCAAGACGATTAGGCGGATTAATTCCTCGCTGGAACTTCGGCTCTTCGCCACGGCCAGCACCTCCCCTTCGGTAATGCGCGGATTTTTCAGGACGGCAGAAGAGACCATCTTATTCGATTCGCGAATCAACAGGGTCCGCCATTCCTTGTCCCCGGTCAGGGCCATTTTGATTTTTTCCGAAACCGGCATTTCCAGCAACTGCTGATATTTGGAAAGTATCTCCTCCTCAAATTCACTGATTTCTTCCTCACTGAATCCATCCTCCCCATCCTTCGGCTCTGCGGTTTCCTTGCTGGCTTCCGGTTCAGGTGCCGGTTCGGGTTCTTTAACCGGTTCTACCCAGCCGAGTCGGAGTTTCATCACCTTGTCGGCGTTGGGATTATTAATGATTGCAGTGCGTAAAACTTTGGCTTTCAGCAACAGCTGGTCATTGTGGGATATCATATCCAACACGTCGCCGGAACTCTTCTGCGCCACAAACAATAGGGTCTTTAAACCGATCATTTGGTTGGCCATCGCCGCTTCCATGACAATCGGATCTTTTAAACGACAACTGACGATCAGATCGATGATTGCCGGATGGAGTTCTGTTTGTTGCAACGCGGCCACCAGAATCTGCTCCGGCAAGGTCTGCAGGGTTTTCAGGGCCTCATTTTTCAGCTCTTCGTTATCGCCATGATAAAAAATAAAAAGAACCGTCACCAAATTCGGCCCAGACATCGGCAACGCGCCCTTGGCTGCCGCCAGACGAACCTTGTGCCCTCCCCACTTGCCCATGATTTTAGCGACTTCTGTCGGGATTTTGAGCTGAACCTTCTCTGAGCCGTTCCTTGGTTCCGTCAAGATGTTCCTCGCTCGACTTTTTTGAGCCGGGTTTTAAAACCGGCCGCGGTAATTTTCTGGACCGCCTGCTGGGCGGCTTCCAATTCGGCTGTCAGCGCCAGCAGCAGTTCTCCATCCATTTCCAGATCACGGGCAACCGGTTCGACCTTGATTCCTCTTTTAGCCAAATTTACCCTGAGTGCCGATGCCCGTTCCTGATTAGCGAAAGAGCCGGCATAAAGTGCCATTTCTTTTCCTGCCGGCAGCAGAAACGCTGACTTGACGATTTTTTTTAATTCGATCAGCCTTTGTCTGGCTTCAGCCACCGGATATTTCCCATGCAGTAAACGAATCATGGTAACCATGCCCCGCCCTTTACCGGCCACAGCGGAAAATCCCATTTGCTGCAGTTGCTTTGCGGCTGCGTCCCGGTCAGCCGAGTTCAGGAAGGGACCAACCTGCACCGAATAGAGCACCAGCGGCTTCTTTGGCACCGTCGGCAATACCTCCGCTGACTTGACAGGAGGAGGTTCAATTGTAGAAACAGTTTCAGCCGGATTCACCAGGTGAGGTTCCGACACCATAGTTTTTTCCATCGGCGGCTCTGGCTCTGCGGCGGCTACCGATTTCTGAGGCAGGACCACCTCTTCTATCCCGCGCTCAATTGGCATTTTGATCGGCGGGGATCTAGGGACCATGGCTATTTGACCCTCTGTCGAAGGAGCCAGTTCTATCAAACCACTGTTCAGGAGGAAAAATCCGCCGGCCAACAACAGGACCAACAGCAATAATAGCAGCAACAGTCGATTAGAGGACCCTGCGCGGGGGGGCAACTCCACGGCACGAACTTCGCCGTCCGCTATTCCGCCCCCCGCCAAGTCAACCGGTTCCTTTTGAACAGGTTCCGGAGCGCTCGATGAAATAGTCGTTTCCGGCGCAATGGAGACTTCATCCGTCACATCGGCAGTCTCGAACTCCCCTTCCCTCTCACTGTCCTCCGCCGGCAGTCCAGCCAGGTCATTATCCTTGCCGGACCGTTCACCCTGTTCTGACATCAGCAAAACCTCCTTTTATGTCCGCATAAGAACACAGAGCACCCCGAAACCCGGGGGGCTCTGTGTTCAATATTTTCAGGAATCGGCAAATTCCTCAAGAATCTTAGCTGTCTGATGCGAAGGGACCTCTTCGTACTTGCTGAATTCCATGGAAAACATTCCGCGGTCCGAAGTCATTGACCGTAATTCCGGTGCGTAACGCAGGACTTCAGCCATCGGCACTTCAGCACGAATAACCTGGCTGTTGGCTTGCGGCTCAACACCGATGACCTTGCCACGGCGTGAGTTCAAATCTCCGATCACGTCTCCCATGCAGTCATCCGGAACGGTAATTTCCATGGCCATAATCGGCTCCAACAGGATCGGTTTGCACAGGTCCATGGCTTTTTTGAAGGCCATGGAGCCGGCGACTTTAAAGGCCATTTCCGACGAATCAACCGAATGGTGCGACCCGTCATAAAGTGTCACGCGACAATCGACCACCTGGTTCTTGGTCAACGGACCATGAAGCATGGCTTCTTGGACACCCTTGTCGACGGCCGGAATATAATTTCGCGGCACCACCCCGCCGACCACCTTGTCGACAAATTCATAGCCTTCGCCACGGGGCAAGGGTTCAAGCTTGATCCAGACATCACCGAATTGGCCACGCCCACCCGACTGTTTCTTGTATTTCCCCTGGACTTCGGTCGCGGCACGAATGGTTTCACGGTAAGGCACCTTCGGTTCCTTGAGAACAACATTGGCGCCATATTTTCGCTTAAGACGTTCAACTGCCACTTCCAGGTGAATCTGACCCATCCCGGACAAAACCATCTCTTTGGTCTCTTCCTCACGGGTGATCCGCAAAGTCGGGTCTTCTTCCATCAACCGCTGCAGGCCGGTATAGATCTTATCCTCATCCCCTTTACTCTGTGCCTCCAAGGCAAAGGAAATAACCGGCTTCAGTGGGACCAACGGTTCAAACATCACCTGATGCTTGAGATCGCAGAGCGTATCGCCGGTCGAGGTCACTTTCAGTTTGGGTGCCGCAATGATATCTCCCGCCGCCGCCAGCTGGATCGGAACCTGTTTTTTCCCTTCCAGCTCAAAGAGGTTGTTGATTCGCTCTTTCTCATCTTTATTGGGGTTGTAGACCACCGTATCCGGGGCCAGGGTTCCCGAATAAATCCGCATCAGAGTCAGCTTGCCGGCATAGGGGTCGTTAATGGTTTTGAACACCATCGCCGAGAACGGCTCATCCTCACTCGGCTTGCGTTCGACCGGCTCGTCGGTTCCGGGCTTGGTTCCGACCTGGGTGCCCTTATCGACCGGTGATGGCAAGCAGGCAACAATGTAGTCGAGTAACTGGCGCACACCGATATTTGCCGTTGCGCTGCCGCAAAAGACCGGGGTAAAAACACCGGTCAGGGTCCCTTCGCGCAGTCCAAGCAAGATCTCTTCTTCCGTCAGCGACTCGCCTTCAAGATATTTTTCCATCAGTCCGTCATCCGCCTCGGCGACGGCTTCCAAAAGCAGTTCCCGCAACCGGTTGGCCTCGTCCATCAAATCGGCCGGGATATCGGTCTCGTCGTAGGTCCCTTTTTCGTCGAATTTGTAAATCCGGGCACGCATCCGCACCAAATCTACGGTCCCCTTAAAGTTTTCCTCCGCGCCGATCGGGAAAGTGACGACCACTCCTCGGGCGCCAAGAGATTTTTCGATGTCATCAACGGCCTTGAGAAAATCGGCCCGTTCCCGATCCATCTTATTGATAAAGGCAATTCTGGGAATTTCGAACTGGTCGCACCAGTTCCAGATCAGTTTGGTCTGCGCCTTGGTTCCGGATATCGCCGAAACGATGACGACCGCCCCACCAAGAACCCGCAGGCAACGTCGGGTATCATGCAGGAAGTTGCTGATGCCGGGAGTGTCAACGATGTGCAGGCTGTAGTCGTTCCAGACACAGTGGTTCAGGCTGGCACTTAAGGTCGCCTTGCGTTTGATTTCTTCCTCTTCAAAATCCATCGACGAGGAGCCATCGTCGACCTTCCCTAATTTGGTGTTCATTCCGGTATTGAACAGAATGGCCTCGACCAGCGATGTTTTACCGGCGCTGTTATGCGCCACAATTCCAAGATTTCTCAACTTTTCGGTGTCGTACTTTCCCATGAATTGCTCCTTTTCCAGATAAAAAGGGAACTTTCAGCGGAGTTCCGCAATGACAGCCCTCCAGACGAACGACGTGAATTACGTCGATAATGGTGTTGCAGACAAATCAATGAGGAATTTTCATGCTCGGTTCCGTTGGTACAGAATCCGTAATCCCTCCAGCGTTAAAAAAGGCTCAACCCGGTCGATGGAATCGGTCGCGGCGGCGATCGGCGTGGCCAGCCCTCCGGTGGCAATCACTTGGACATCCGGACCCAGATCTTTTTTCATGCGACCGACGATCCCTTCCACCAGCCCGACATAACCGTAAAAAATTCCCGACTGAATACTGTTGACGGTATTTTTGGCAATGATTTGCGGTGGCCGACTAAATTCAACTCTCGGCAGTTTACTGGCCCGCTCGAAAAGTGCCTCGGCGGAGATCCCCACGCCGGGCGCGATGGCCCCCCCTTGATAGCTGCCATCGGCGGAGATCACATCAAAAGTAGTCGCGGTGCCGAAATCAACCACGATCAGGGTACACCTGCTCTGTTCATAGGCGGCGACGGCATTGACGATCCGATCCGCGCCAACCTCGCGCGGATTGTCATACTGAATCGGCATGCCGGTTTTCATACCGGGACCGACCACGTAGGGTTTCAATTGAAAATACTTCCGGCACAGGCCGTCAATGATATTTTGCATCGGCGGCACCACGCAGGAAACAATCACATCGGTAAGATCGGAAAAACTCAGATCCGACAAGCGGAACAGGTCATTGATCAGCATGGCGTACTCATCAACGGTCCGGTATTTGTCGGTTCCCACCCGCCAGTCTTTTTTCAATTCTTGCCCCTGGTAGATTCCCAGGACCGTATTGCTGTTACCGACGTCTATGACTAAAAGCATGAAAGCTCACTCCGTTCGCTAGGAGGCTTTAAGATTTTAGGCTTGTCCAAACGCCTCGAGCCTAAAGCCTAAAGCCCAGCCCCTTATATAGGCCTCACATCACCCGCCAGAATCCGCTCCACCCGGCCGTCTTCAAGTTGCAGTCGTAATGCACCGTCGGCATCCAGGCCAACCAGGGTTCCCTGCAGCATCCCCGAATTCTGATCGATCTGGATCCGGGTATTCATCAACGCACACAACGACTCCCAGCGCCGCCGGATCGGCACAAACCCTTCGGCGATAAATTCGCCGTAGTACCCGTCCAGTGTTTCCAGAAAGGATCGAATAAAGGCGACCCGGGAAACCTTGGCCCCGGTTTCGAGAAAAACCGAGGTGGCAGGATAGTTCAGGTCCTCGGGAAACTGTTCGGAAGTCATATTCAGGTTCACCCCCACACCGAGAATAACAAAATGGATCTGTTCGGTTTCGGCGTTCATCTCATTGAGTAAACCGGCAATTTTGGCGCCTCGAACCAGAATATCATTCGGCCATTTGACTCCGGCGGCGAGGTGGCAGTGCTGCTGAAGGGTTTCGGCGACGGCGACGGCGGTAAGAAAGGTGAGTTGCGGGGCCTGCTGCACGGGGATGTTCGGTCGCAACAGAATGGATGTGTAAAGATTAACACCTGATGGGGATTCCCAGCGCCGACCGAGCCTGCCGCGGCCGGCGCTTTGTCGGTCAGCGATAATCACCGTTCCGTCCGCGGCCCCTTCCTCGGCAAGTTGCCGGGCGCGAACATTGGTCGAGTCGGTCTCCTCCAGACAGACAAGGTTTTTGCCGATCCGCTGCACTTTGAGATCTTGCGAAATTTCATCAACCAGGAGACGATCGGGCCCGCCAAGCAGGCGATACCCCTTGGACCGTCGGGCTTCGATCTTAAAGCCCGCCTGCCGTAGCAGTTCAACCTGCTTCCAGACCGCAGCCCTTGAGATGTTCAGCGCTTGGCAAAGTTCCTGCCCGGAGACAAAGTCACCGGGATTACGGCGAAACAGGCTAAGAATCTGGTCACGAGAGATCAAAAGCGCTCCAGAGGAAATGGGCTTTCAAGTAAAATCAGTCAAACAGCAGCGAAATATCAGCGGCCTTGACCGAGTGGGTCAGCGCGCCGACCGATATAATGTTAACACCGGTTTCGGCAATATCCCGAACGGTTTCAAGATTTACCCCGCCGGAGGCTTCAATCAAGGCCCGGCCGTCGATCAACTCGACTCCCCGACGCATCTCCTCCAGGGTCATATTGTCGAGCATGATAATGTCGGCTCCGGCATCAAGCGCTTCCTGAACCTCGGCCAGGTCGCGGGTTTCAATTTCGATTTTCAAGGTATGGGGAAGTTTCTGCCGGGCATTGCCTATTGCTGCTGCGATTCCTCCAGCCGCAGCAATATGATTTTCTTTGATCAAAACTCCGTCAAACAGACCGATCCGGTGGTTGCGCCCACCGCCCATGCGGACCGAATATTTGTCGAGAGCGCGCAATCCGGGAACCGTTTTTCGAGTATCAACAATCACGGCCGCGGTCCCGGCGACCTTTTCGACATAGCGCGCGGTCAGAGTTGCGATTCCACTCATCCGCTGCAGCAGGTTCAGGGCCACCCGTTCCCCTTGCAGCAAGATGGCCGCGCGCCCCCGAATCCAGGCCAGCACCTCACCGCGGCGCACCATGCGGCCATCTTCCAATAGCTTTTCAAAAGCGATATCGGCATCGAGAGTACGAAAAACCGTTGCCGCAACCTCAATTCCGGCCAGGCAAAAGTCCTCTTTCGCCACCAGTTCGGCGCGAGCGATGGTTTCCGGGTCGACGGTGACTTCGGTGGTCACATCGCCCAGCCCGATATCTTCTTCCAAAGCGGTCCGGACAATCCGCTCGACTTCAAACATCTTCCAGCTCCAGTTCGGGCCCGAACAGCCCTGAAAATATTGCCATATTTATTCGAAAATGAAATCAATCTATAACATAGAGAAACCCTGTGCCGCAACCGAAAACACCTGTTCTGGCTCAGGAATTTCCCTTTACATTTCCAATCTTTGTGGTAGAAATGGGACTTTAACTTTGTCCGGCTGTTCAGCACCCCCGAAGGAGAAAAAAATGAAAAGAGGCCTGCTTGCTCTGCTGCTCTGCACTCCCCTGCTTTTTACTGCCTGTGTCAGCAAAACCACCTATCAGCAAAAAGTCGATGAAGCCGACATGCTCGGGCAGGATGTCAATCGACAGAACGTCACCATCGAAGAACTTCGCCAGGAACGAACCGACCTTCAGGAGGAGCGCTCCAAGCTGAACGCACGGCTGGTGGAAGTCCTGCAGCAGAATTCCAAACTGCAACGCGACCTGTTGACCGCCCACGCCAATCAGGAACGCCAGGAAGGGAATCTGAACCAGAATCAGCTGCAGCTTTCCGCCCTGCGCGACCAGCTCAACGACATGCAACAGACCAACGATCAGTTACTGGCCACTATCGCGGAGTTGCAACAACAGGTGGAAAAGGAACGGATCGCCAAAGAGGCGCGGCTGGCCAAGGTCAAGAATACCTACGATCAGCTGGTCGGTGCGCTGGAACAGGAAATCCAACGGGGCGAAGTGACCATTTCAAATTTGGAAGGGAAACTTTCCGTTAATATGCTCAATAAGATCCTTTTTGATTCGGGAAAAACCGACATCAAATCCGATGGAAAAAAGGTCCTGCGCAGCCTGGGTGACGTGTTGAACAAGTTCCCCGACAAGGCCTTGCGGATTGAAGGGCATACCGACAACGTGCAAATCAGTGAACGACTGCGGGAAACCTATCCCAGCAACTGGGAGCTCTCCAGCGCCCGCGCGATTAATATTGTCCATTACCTGCAGGACCAGTCGAAAGTTCCCGGCGAGCGGCTGGCGGTCTGCGGTTATAGCGAATACCAGCCGGTGGCCGACAATGAAAGCCCTGAAGGGAGAGCCCAGAACCGCCGTACCGAGATTGTCCTGGTGCCGTATGAGTCGGGAGTCGGTTTCAAATCCGAGTAAGTCGACGCTTGACAGCCAAGAGAGCGCTACCGTATAAGTTGATACTCAATTAATTAATCCGGTTATCTACTTCGCTCCACCAAAGCAAGGGCTGATCTCAGAGACTCCATTACCAGGGTGTCTGGCGCCTGGATGGCGACAGTCA
>Ga0055479_10000108_pt1 | contig 13306 bp, 11 predicted proteins | sample Muzzi_PWC_D1_FD_57941 | JGI IMG/M metagenome (GOLD analysis project Ga0055479, IMG submission 57941) | Wetland microbial communities from San Francisco Bay, California, USA, that impact long-term carbon sequestration - Muzzi_PWC_D1 | ecosystem: Environmental > Aquatic > Marine > Wetlands ...
CCCCGCGTCAGAAGGAAGGAACGAAAGGAGTTGCCGCACGACTTTTTTCTGCACCATGGCATAGCGATCGTACTCTTGAACATGGTGGGAAAAATGGAGCCGCACCTGGCGACTTGCCACGGGTGCCCGGTTCATGAGAGGAAATCCTGCCATAGTGCGATCGTCTCCTGTGGTCGGCTCAGAAAGGGAGCATGGCCGACCCCTTGAAGTATCTCCAGCCTGGAGCAAGCCAGCCGGGCCGCGAGGCAGGAACCGACCGTGGGCGGCACGATCCGATCCAGTTCACCGTGAACCACCAGGCTGGGCATGGTCGTTTTTTCCAAAAGCGGCCGCTGATCCTCTTTTTCCAGGGCCGTCAGCGCGTCCCGCAGGGAACCGGGGTCGGCGTCGAGCCGGTTGGCAGCGGCCAACCGGGCGAGTTGTTCAAGTCGATTCGGGGGCAAACTTTCCCCTTCGAACTGCAGGTTAAAAAACTGCTCCAGGGTCTCCCGGAGGTTCCGCCCAAGGTTGCGGCCCAAGGCCCGGACCTGACCCGACGGCAGCCCGGCCGACCATTCGCCATCGCGGACGAAACGGGGAGTGGTCGCCACCAGAATCAGTTTTTCGATCCGCAAAGATTCCAGGCGACAGAGCTCCAGAGCCACCTGTCCCCCCATCGACCAGCCGAGCAGGGCGCCCCCTTCTATCCCGAGATCGTTAAGCCATTCAGCGAGATCGGCGGCAATGCCGCCAAATCGAAACTCCCCCGCGGGCGGATCGGAGAAACCATGACCGGGCAGATCGGGGGCCAAGACTCGAAAGCGCGCTTTCAATTCCGGGATGACCTCGGAAAAAACCGCCGAGGACAGGGACCAGCCGTGCAGAAGGACGAGGGGCATCCCGGAGCCGGATTCCCGAAAAGCCAGCCGGCGACCATGAGCCAGGGCAAAATGCTTCATCGGCCCGCTTCCTCCAGAACGACAAGAATGGTTTCGGCGGCCTGCGCCAACTCCGCCGGGTGGTGATCGGCCATGAGGGTTGCCCGGAGGCGGCATTTACCTTCCGGCACCGTCGGCGGCCGGATGCCTTGCAGGAATATGCCCCGCTCGAGAAGGACTTCCGCGGCCTGCATGGTCGGCTTCGGATCGACGGTCAGAACCGGAACGATCTGGGTCGTGCTGGCAAGAAGATCGACCCCCTCGGCCAGCAGGCGCCCGGCGAAAACCCGACGGTTGCGCAAGAGATCACTCCGCCGCCCGGCTCCTTCGGGGCTTTCGAGCAGGTCGATTGCGACAGCGGCGCTGGCCGCCACTGCCGGCGGCAGGCTGGTGGAAAAGATAAAGGAACGGCTGCGGTTGATGAGGATGTCGATCACCGCCCCGGCGGCGGCAAGGTAGGCCCCCGCGCAGCCGAGCGCCTTGCCGAAGGTTCCCATGTGCAGATCGATCCGATCGAGGCAGCCGAACTCCTCACCGGTTCCCCGCCCCGTTGCACCCAGCACTCCGGTGCCATGGGCGTCATCGACCATCAGCAGAGCGTCGAATCGCTCCTTGAGACGGACCAATTCCGGCAGCGGCGCCCGATCGCCGTCCATGCTGAAAACGCCGTCGGTCACGATCAGCCAGCGGCCCCGGCGATCGGATGCCTCGGTATTCATCAGGGCTTCCAGGGCTCCCGCGTCGGCGTGGGGATAGACCACCGTCCTGGCCTGGGACAAACGGCAGCCATCGATGATGGAGGCGTGGTTCAGGGCGTCGGAAAAAATGACGTCGTCCGGCCCGAACAACCCTTGCAGAATACCGGTATTGGCCGCGTAACCGGAATTGAACAGCAGCGCCCTCTCGGTCCCTTTAAAGGAGGCGATGCGCTCCTCCAGCCGAACGTGGGGAAGCATCGACCCGGAAACCAGCCGGCTGGCGCCGGAACCGGCTCCATAACGGGCCGTCGCTTCCTGGGCGGCCTGCACCAGGGCCGGATGACCGGCCAGGCCGAGATAGTTGTTGGAGCAGAGCAGCAGCACGTCCCGGCCATCGACGCGAACGTGCGGCCCCTGCGCGGTCTCAACCGTACGCAGGCTCCTCAGCATGCCCCTTTCGGCCAGGTTCTCCAATTCCCGTCGCCAGCGTTCCACCCTTTACCGCTCCATGTCCCTATCGGGATGAAATCGGCCGGGACGGTCGAAAAGGACCGGCCGGCATTCGAGAAAGTTGATCAGACCGGGAAGATCAAGGCGGTTCCCGCGGACAAAAAAGGCCCGCCCGCCCCGATTGTCGCCAAGGGGCTTGAGAGCCGGGATCCGGACATACCCCGCCTGCGGGGCTGCCACGTACCCGGCAGGGTAGTCAGGATCGTCCGACCAGCAAAGCTCGGCGACTACCCCGGGAGCGGCAAGGACCTTGCCGGACAGCACCAGGGCTTCGCGAACCTGGGGTCGGTCGAGGCCCAGTTTTTCCAGTTCCAGGCGCAGTTCCCGCTCCGCCTCGGGAGTCAGGTCCATCCTGGACACCCGAATCCCCCTGCGTGAATCGGGCTCCAGGCGCTCACCGGTGACGGCATCGACCAGCATCGCCCCGCGCATGTTTCCCCCCGAAGGAGACGCTCCGCCGGCGATGGCAGCCAGAGCGCTTTCCGCCGCGGGCATCGCGACCCCGGCCGCTTTCAGCAGGTTCAGCGCCGTAGTCCGGCCGGACCGGAAATCGGGGACCCGAATCGTCGTCATCGCCGGCAGCGGGAGAATAAGAACGGTGTCGGGGGACACCAAATCGATGGAAATCCGGATGCAGTCCGCCTGACCATGGGCATGCTGCAGGGCCCGCCGGGTCATCTCCGCGGCCACTTTTTCCAGCGTGGAGACGTCCACCAGACGCTCGGCGCCGGAAAGATGGGCGTCGTCACGACTGGCACGCATACGGATACTGAAAAGAGGACCCTTCATCGGCGAAAGCTAGCATGCTCTTCCGAGCGTTGTCAACCTCGATAAACGACCTGGTTGACAACGCCGAACACTGGCCAGGCCACCCGGAATATGCTACCCTCCTGCCGACTCCAACGGGGATCGGCCTGCATGACCTTTCAAACGACGCTTCTCATCTCTTCTTTTTCCGGCTACCTGGCGGCGGTTGGGTTTTACCTGCTGCACGTCCGCCACCGCCGTAAAGCTTTTCTGGCCGCCGCTTTCCTGCTTATCTTGAGCGGTTTTGTTCTGCAGACCGCCCTGCTTCTTCTTCGCTGGCGGACCGCCGGCTTTTTACCCGTCACCAACCTCTTTTCCACCCAGCTTTTTTTCAGCTGGACACTGGCTCTGGTTTTTCTCTATTTCGAAATCCGCTACCGGATCCATTCGGCCGGCCTCTTCGTCGTGCTGCTGAATCTCCTCCTCCTGGGAAGCGCGCTGCCCCGGAACCCGGCGATACCGCCGCTGATCCCGACCCTCGATACACCGCTATTCACCTGGCACATCGTTTTCTCCTTTACCGGCTACGCCCTTTTCGCTATGGCTTTTTCCCTGGGCGTTCTGTTCCTGGTCAGGAAAAACCGGCCCGACTCGGCCCTACCGCCCTTGCCGGTTCTGCGGAAGTTGAACGAAGAAGCGATCTTCCTGGGCTTCTGCTTTTTCACTCTGTGCCTCATCCTCGGCAGCATCTGGGCCCAGGTCGCCTGGGGCTTCTGGTTCTCCTGGAATATCAAGGGGGTCTGGTCCTTTATCGTCTGGCTCTTTTACGCCGGCATGTGCCACGCGAAATTCGTCCGACGCTGGCAGGGGACCGGCTACGCCTGGCTGTCCATCGCCGGATTCGGAGTGGTCCTCTTCACGTATCTGGGTATCGGACTGCTCCTGGAGAGCAATCACCCCCTGGAGTAATTCGTTCAATGGGCGCGCGCCTCTGGTCACTCTTTTGTTCCCTCAAGTTGGCGATCGTTCTCGCCTCCCTCGCCACCCTGCTGGTCATGGGGGGGTCCCTGGCGATGCATTTCAACCCATCGGTCTTCGGGAACCTCGACGGGACGATCATGGCCGCATGGTGGCGACAGTCCGGAGAGACCAACCTGTCCATGACCTGGTGGCTGCCCCTCGCGGGAAGTTGTCTCCTGCTGCTGGGAATCAACTCCCTCTGCTGCTTCATCGACTGGGCGAGGAACTGGCGGCGGCGCTGGCGCAAGACCGGAGAGTACCTGATCCATTCCGGATTCGTCCTGGTGGTGATCGCATATGTCTGGGGGAGCGTGGCCGGCTTCCGCAGTGAAGGGAATCAATTGACCATCGGGGAAACCATCTCCGTCCCGCATATGCCGGAATTCTCCCTGAAACTGGAAAGCTTCGAGCCGGTGCTGAACAACGATGGTCGACCCTTGGACATGCGCAACACCCTCGCTCTTTACCGCGACGGGACGCCGGTCAAAAAAACAGTTTCCAGGATCAACCATCCCCTGATATGGGGTGGCCTGACGGTCATCCCCAGCAGCTTCGGGCAGTTTCCGACCGGTTTCCAATTCCACTGGCCGACCCGGGGGACCGTCGGCCTGGAGCCGGGGACGTCGGTCGAACTCCCCAGCGGCGGCGGTCTGCGAGTCCTGTCGTTTTATCCCGACGCGGCCTTGGCCGCCGACGGCAGAGTTTTGCGTGGCGGGGACCGAATCGGCAATCCGGCTCTGGAAATCGAATTGACCCACCCATACCGGGACCCCTGGCGCGGCTGGTATTTCCTGCGGGGCCGTCTCCCCTTCCCGCTGGTGGAAGCGGGGGTACATATCTGGCCGATGGAACCGATTTACCGCTCGGTCAGCATCGTCACCATCAATCGGGATCCCGGTTCCCGGCTGGCCTTGGGGGGAGGGATTCTAATGGGCACGGGAGTCTTGCTGGCTATGATCTCCTTTTATTACAAACGCTCCCGGGGCGACCGTCCCCAGGTGGGGTAATCCGGCCAACGATCAATTCAGGAAAAATCGGTTATTATGGGAAAGAAGAACCTTCATATGGAGAGACGGTCATGATCAATTGCGGCGCGACGGCTCCTGATTTCACCCTCCCCGCTTCAACGGGCGGGGATATCACTCTCGGGGATTTCCGAGGGCGAAAAAATGTTCTCATGATCTTTTATCCCCTGGCGTTCACTCCGGTCTGAGCGGCCGAACTCTCCGGTCTGGAGGGAAATGCCATGATATTCCAGCGGCTGGAGACCCAGCTTCTGGGGATCAGCGTCGATTCGGTCTTTGCCGCCCGCGCCTTTGCCAGGGAACTGGGCCTGACAGCCTTTCCGCTGCTGGGCGACTTGACCCGCAAAACCAGTCGAGCCTATGGCGTACTGCGAAAGGAAGGATTCTCTGAACGGGCGACTTTCCTGGTGGATAAGAGGGGCAGGGTTCGATACCGGGCATTGAGCGATCTCGATCAGGAACGGTCGATCATGGACTACGTGGCCGCCATTGAAAACCTGAACGAGGACGGTTGACCGGCATGTCGATCTTCGCTCTTTTGGCCGAACGTAAAATTCAGGAAGCCATCGCCAGGGGGGAACTGGACGACCTTTCTCTGCGCGGCCAGCCATTGATTGCGGAAGATGACCGCGACGTTCCGGCGGAACTGCGCATGGGGTTCAAAATTCTCAAAAACGCCGGGATGCTCCCTCCGGAGCTGGAACTGCGCCGGGAGATTCTGTCCCTTCAGGATCTTCTCGCCGCCTGCGACGATGAAAAAGAAGGTCGGGCGCTGAGGCGCCGCCTGACGGAAAAAGGTTTGCATTATCGGATTCTGCAGGAACGTAATCACCGGAATCCCGGATTTTTGCAGTATCAGCCCCAGATTGAGGGAAAACTCGGCCTCTGATCGCCGATCCGGATAGCCGGCTCCCGCCTTATCTTTTACCCCCCAGGCGGATCAGAAAACCTTTTCCCGCCGCCTGAGCCAGTCTGCGAAAATAAGGCTCGGCAGCGGACTCCCGCTCCACTGGAGGGAGGGCCAACAACCGGTTTGCCCCATCGTCCAGCTCTTTTAATTCTTCCTCCGGCAAAACCCTTGCCAGATCCCGGAACAGCCCCCGGTGAGCCCCTTTCCTCTCCATCGCCTCCAGACCGTCCAGAATCTGCCGGTGGGCCGGTCCCTCCCAGATAGCCAGGATCATCGCTTCCCGAAGCCACCTTTCCACCGGATATTCGGCCAGCACTCCCATCCCCCCATTGACTTCCATCGCCCATTTGGCGGTCTGGACCGCAGTCTCGGCGGTCCAGAATTTGGCCAGATGGGCGACCAGGCGGAAGGTATGGAAACGCTCCGAAAAGGGTGGACGTTCCCGCCACACCTCATTCAGCCGTCGGACCGCCTCCCAGGCAAGAGCGAAACATTCCTGCAATTGGGCTTCCCGGTCGGCAATCTGTCGCGCCATGAGGGGCTGGGCTGACAGCGGTCGCCCGAATGCGATCCGCTGCTGGGCGAAGAATCGAGCCTCGGCCAGCGCCCGGTGGGTCACGGCCACGCTGGCAACCGCATTGGCGACCCGGGAAAGGTTGAGAACTTCCAGAATGTGGTAAATCCCCTGCTCCGGCTCTCCGAGCAGCCAACCCTTGCTCTCTTTCAATTCAACCTCCCCGGTGGGGACCGACCGGGTGGCGATCTTGTCCTTGAGCCGCCGGACCAGGTAATTAAGGTCGCCGTTCTCCCACAGCCGGGGGACGAGAAAGAGCCCGAGCCCGCGAACGTCCGGGGGTGCGCCGGGAAGTCGCGCAGCCACGACGGCCAGTTCCGCCCCGATGTTGCTGGCGAAATATTTTTCCCCGGTCAGATGCCAATGCTCCCCCCGCCGCCGGGCGACCGTTTCCACGTTGGCGCCGAGGTCGGAGCCTCCTTTGGCCTCGGTAAACCAGGTCGCACCCTGCCAGACCCCTTCGGTCCGGTCCAGAAGCTTCGGCAATAGGCGCCGGCGAAGCTCCGGCTCACCGTATTTATCCAGGACGACGGCCGTGCCGAGAGATACGGTGTAGGGGCAATAAAGGCCCGGGTCGTAAAAGGAGATCAGATACCCGAGCAGAAATGCGGCCGGAATCCCGTCAGGCTCGAAAAACCGCCAGACCGCACCGTTCCGGTATCCTTTCAGAAGACTACCGCGATAGTCGGAGGGAAAAAGAATTTGGTCGATTCGCCGGCCGAAACGATCGAACTGCCGCAGCCAGGGGGTCCCCGCCCGATCGACGGCGGCGGAAACCTCAGAGCCTTGAAGGCCCCACCAATCCTGATAGTCCTGGAGAAGTTCTGGTTCGGGAAGGGAGCCCAGCAAACGACCGGGAAGATCGAGGGGGCGTTCCGAAGGTGCTGCCGGCATGTCCGTTTTCCGGGATTCCATTTCCGGCCCCCCGTTCAAGGTCGATGAGAAAAATGCGTATGGTCAATGGTACCAGTCCTGCCGGGTCAGGGGGAGCCGGCAGTCTCCATCGACCGGCTTCACCAGCAGGGTCTGGTAAAGGTTGAGTTTGCCGGTGCCGAATCCATAAGCCGAACCGGCCATGTAAATGCGCCACACCCGATAGGTCACTTCATCGGCCTCCCGGCAGGCTTCCGTGTGCCGGGCTTCCAGGCGTTTGACCCAGTGACGCAGAGTCATGGCGTAGTGTTCCCGCAGGCTTTCCACATCGCGGGTCTCGAACCCGCAGCTCTCGGCTTCCCGCAACGTGACGGCAATTGGAAGGACCTCGCCGTCGGGGAAGACGTACCGATCGATGAACGACGAGTCTTCGTCGGGGGGGCGGAGCGCGGACTGGGAGATTCCGTGGTTGAGAAAAACCCCGCCCGGTTTCAGCAGCCGCCAGGCTTTCTGAAAATAGTCGTCCAGACGGGATTCACCGACATGTTCGAACATTCCCACGCTGACCAGCTTGTCGAACTCTTCCGTCTCGTCCAGATCGCGATAATCGCTGATCATGGCCCGGCACCGATCGGCAAGACCCGCCTCGGCGATTCTTTCGTTGGCCAGTTCGGCCTGGGGCTCGCTGAGGGTTATGCCAAGGGCTTCGACTCCAAAATGTTCCGCGGCATGGCGGATCAGCCCTCCCCATCCGCACCCGATGTCGAGCAATCTGTCACCGGGGCGCAATCGCAGTTTGCGGCAGATATAGTCAAGCTTCTGTTCCTGGGCCTCGTCAAGGGGCTGGGAGGGAGACGTGAAATAGGCGCAGGAGTAGACCATGTTCTGGTCCAGCCACAATCGGTAAAAATCATTGGAGACGTTGTAATGGTAGGTCACGGCCAGGGAGTCCCGCTCCTTGCTGTGGGCCTCCCCCTTCAGTCTCGCAGCCTCCCGGAGGGAGCCTGGCCGCTCCTTCCCGGACAGGGAAAGAAGATAAGCGGCATACCTGGCCTTTTCCCACCAGCGTGGTTTCAGATCGCAAATGTAGTCGGCCAGGGTAAAGGCTGCCTCGATATTCCCCTCCACGTCGAAATCGTCGAAAATATAAGCCTCGCCCAGTTTCAGTTCGGTGGGCGGAAGAAACATGCGACGCAAGGCACCCGGGTGCTGCAGGGCAAGAATAAATTTCGGCTCCTCTTCCATGGGACTCCAGAGGGAACCGTCCCAGAACCGGATCGCAAAGGGCGTCTGCCGGAAGTCGCCGAGGAGGTTTGCCACAAAGTTCCTGGCCTGTTCGATATTCCGTTCCACCAATTCCATGGTCTGGTCCATCGACATTTTTGTCCTCCTTAGAATGAAAACATTAAAAAAACCTTTATATATTAACCAATAAGAATAGAATTTCAAGGAGGGGAAAAAGTGAAAAAGGAAAAAGGCTTCGGGAGAGATTGACAAAAACTCCGAAAGAAGCTTACATCAGGCCGGAGAATGATTTCAGCCCATTGGCTTCGCCGGGAGTGAAATCGGCCCCTTTCCAGATCGGAGGATCGTTCATGAAGCGTCTTTTCAGTCTGCTGGTCATCCTGGCCGCGGCAGCCCAGCTGGTCCTGGGGTGCGTCCCGGCGGGGAGCCGAGCCCGGGACCTTCTGGCCCAGGATTACACGGTCCTCTCCGACCCCGAACTCCAGACCTATTACCGCCAGATCAACGACCAACTCGCGGCAGAAGCCCGGATGCAGCGCCGGAAGGGGGAATATCTGCACAGCTCCGCCGCCGATTCCGAAACCGTGGACCAGCTTCAGGCCCGGCGCAATTCCGTCAGAATGGAACTCGAGCGGAGGAAGCTTCTCCCCTGAGATTTAGCCTTCTTCAATAGTCCCCAACTCTCAGGTTCCCGAGAGGGTATAAGGTGCCTTAAATACCCTAAGGTGAACCAAAACATCAATTTAAGATAAAATGCAAGATAGTCCCAACCCAGGGGAATCGGGTTGGGACTATCTTTGTTCTTTTGGCGGTGATAAATAGGACAGAATTAACTAAATAGCTATTATGTTACCGGAACCTCCGCATATCACTATTCACTTGAAAATTGGACTTTAATATTTTTATTTAGCAAGATTATTCACAAGTTCATTGAATTACGTTCTATTTCACATGAAGGGCTAAATCCGGCTTTTTGGCCGTTTTTTTTAAAACCCTGCAATCCAGAACAATGGTTATTTCACCCAAATGGTCTGAATGTTGACGAACACCTTGATCTCGTAATGGGACAGCTCCCGCCCGTACCCGGAGATCTTTATCTCGCCGAAGGAAAGCCGGGGATCGCTCTTGACCAGGCCATTGACGAAGGCCGCGCCGGCTTAAACCGAGGTGACTTTTTTTACCACCCCGAAAAGCTTCTCCAGGGTCACCGGCTTGGTGAGAACATCATCCATCCCCGCTTCCAGGCATTGCCTGTGGTTTTCCTCCCGGGCATGGGCGGTCAGGGCGATGATCGGGGTCCGCCGCGTTTTCGATTTTTCCCTTTCGCGGATCATCCTGGTAACTTCCAAGCCGTCAAGCCCGGGCATCTGGACATCCATCAGGATCACGTCGAATTGATTTTTTTCCCAGGATTCGAGAGCCTCCCTGCCGTTACTGGCAATGGTTCCCTGCCATTTGTGGTGCTGGAAAATCGTCATCATCAGTTCCCCGATGGTCGGGTCGTCCTCGACCAGAAGAACCGATAAAGGCTTCCCCGATGGAAGAGTGGGAGGGACACGTGGTGGTTTCGGTGAAGGCTGAGAGGATATTTTTTCGGCCCGGCCCAGAGGCACCGTACAGACGAAAACGCTCCCTTTTCCCACGGTGCTCTCCACCGTAAGGTCTCCGTCGAGGCGATCGACAATCTTTTTTGAAATCGCCAGCCCGAGACCGGTCCCTCCGTATTTCCGGTGCAGCGAGCTGTCAACCTGGCTGAAGCTTTGGAAAATACGATCCAATTCCTCCGCGGGGATGCCGATGCCTGTATCGCGAACGGCCATTTTCACAAGGATCTGGTTCGGCTGATTGGGCTGCGTTCGAGCCGGATCGAGGGTGATCTCGACGCGGCCGTCTTTATCGGTGAACTTGATGGCATTTTCGAGCAGGTTGCTCAGAACCTGGCCAAGTCGTTCCCGGTCGCTGACGATCAGTTCCGGCAGATCGGAGGAAACCGACCAGCTTATTTTAATGCCCGATTCATCCGCCATTTGGACGAAACGATCGATAACATCTTCAAACCATTGCCTCAGCAGGAAAGGTTCCTCTTCGAAGCTGAGCCTGCCCGCTTCCAGGCGTGCGAAATCGAGGATATCTTCGATGATCCGCAACAAGGACTTGGAAGAATTCTGGGCTTTCAGGAGCAAATGGCGCTGTTCCTCATTGAGGTCAGATCCCTCGAGCAGAGTCAGGTTGCCCATGACTCCGGTCAGCGGGGTGCGGACCTCGTGGCTGACGTTGGCCAGAAATTCGCTCTTTGCCTGGTTGGCCTGACGCAGCTGTTCTTCCGTTTCCTTGAGGCGGGTGATGTCGATAAAGGCAGCCACGGCGCCGCGGGGGCGATTTTCTTCATCGAGAAGCGGGGAGGCATTGCCCATGATCGTGACCCGCGAACCGTCGTCAAAGAGTATCTCTTCTTCGAAATCAGAGACCGGATCGCCGGTTTTCGCAGCCCGCTGCACCGACAGTTCGTCCGGGGCCAGCTCCCGACCCTCATGCAGTACGCGGAAATTGGTCGGTGCCTCCCCCTGAGGAGCGCTTTTCGACAAATTGGCGTTGCGGGGCAACCGGAAAAGGTCGTAAGAGGCCAGATTTCCTTTTATCGATTTGCAATTGGGATCGGTGGCGATCCAGACCGCCGCAGGGACAGCTTCCATCAGCGCCGCCAGTTCCTCGGCACGGGCACGCTGTTGTTTCTCGCTCTTTTCCAACGCAACCTTCTGTTGCTTTTCCCGGGTAATGTCGCGAGCAATAGTGGCCGCAGCAATCGCTTGGCCCTTTTCGTTGTGGATCGGGGAGATGCTCAGGGACACCTGCAGGCGACGATTGTCCTTGGAAATGCGTTCTGTCTCCAGTTTGTTTATCCGCTTTCCCTGTTTAAGACCGGAAAAAACCTTGGACATTTCTTTTTGATGCTCCGGGGGAACGATGCGATCGATCTTGGTGCCGATCATTTCTTTGGCAGTGTAGCCATAGATCCGCTCGGCACCGGGGTTCCAGCTGGTGATGGTTCCGTCGAGGGTTTTGCCGATGACGGCATCTGTCGACGCCTCGACAATCGCCGCCAGCTGGGCCCGATATTCTTCGGCCTTTTTTCGTTCGGTAATGTCGATGAAGGTTACCACCACCCCTTCGATGGCATCTTCGGTCGTTCGATAGGGAAACATCCGCATCAGGTAATGGTGCTGGTCGGTGGTCGAAATTTCCCGCTCGATGGGGGTGAGAGACTTGAGGATCTCCTTTGCGTCCCGTGCCAGGTCGGGGTAGAAGACCTTGCCGGAAAGATGCTGAAGGGGCCGGCCGCGGTCGGACTCGATCAGGTTGAAAAGGTCCGCCATCCGCGGGGTAAACCGCTTCACCCGAAGTTGGCGATCGAGAAAGATGGTGGCAATATCCGAACTGTTGAGCAGGTTCTGCATGTCGCTGTTGGTTTGCCCCAGTTCCTCGATCTTGGACTCCAACTCGGCATTGACCGTGACCAGCTCTTCGTTGAGGGCCTGGAGTTCCTCCTTGGATGTTTCCAACTCTTCGTTGGTCGACTGAAACTCCTCGTTTATCGACATCAACTCTTCATTGGAACTCTTCAACTCTTCATTAGAGTTTTCGAGCCGTTCAATTGTCGCCTGCAGTTCCTCGTGGGTTATGCGCAGCTGCTCTTCAAGCTGAGCGATGATCCGATCCTTATCATCTTCCGCGGCAGGCCGGGGGGAAGATACCGGTTTTAGAACCGGCAATTTCTTTTGATTGCCTGTTTCGAAGATCACCAGCGCCAGACCCTTTACCGCAGCGGGATGGGAAAGAGGTTCAACGAGGAGATTAACGAGCTCCTCGCGGGCATCGACCTTCACTCGTAATTCTCTATAGGCGGCAGGCTCCTGGGTGGCCAGAGCTTTGTGAATCGCCGCCCTCAAAGCCGGACGAAGATCCTCCCTGGCCATTCGTAGAATGTCCTGAGTCGGTTCGCCGATGGGCGGTTCCAGGAACTGAGCGGTACGGGTGGAGTAATAAAGGACCTCGTGATTTTCGTTTATGACCACGCAGGGGGGCGAATATCGCTGGATAAGGATGCGTTCCGCAATCTGTCCCGGCCTGATCGCCCCGTCTTTTTCGCCCATCCTGTCTTTTTTCTCCGCGATGAAGTTTCCCGTCGGAGTCGCGAAGGGAAACTCGATCCCGGGCCGACGCCTGCCTTCCCGGGCTTCGAAGATTTTCCATTTTTTGCTGACAGCATCGTAAATGTCCGTATATATCCCCACGGTTTCCGACGTACCGAGAAAAAGGAAACCGCCTTTCTGCAGGGCCTGATGAAACATCGGCAGGAGCCGTTTCTGAACCTCCGGGTTGAGGTAAATGAGAAGATTGCGGCAGATCAACAGGTCGAGATGAGAAAAGGGTGGGTCTTTGATCAGATTGTGTTGAGCGAAGACGACCATTTCGCGCAAAGGCTTGGCGACCTCGTAACGGTCGTCCGATTTTTTGAAAAAGACCTTCAGCCGCTCCTCGGAAAGATCGGCCGCGATCCCCTCCGGATAAACGCCGGCACGGGCGAAGCCAATCGCTTCCTGATCAAGATCGGTGGCGAATATCTGCACCTTATTGTCGAGACGTTGTTCCCGAAGGTATTCCCGCATCAGGATCGCGACCGAATAAGCCTCCTCGCCGGTCGCGCAGCCGGCCAGCCAGACCCTCACCGATTCGTTGGGGTCGCGGTCCTTGAACAGGCGGGGGACTATCTGTTGCTCCAGAGCCAC
>Ga0055479_10000109_pt1 | contig 13300 bp, 16 predicted proteins | sample Muzzi_PWC_D1_FD_57941 | JGI IMG/M metagenome (GOLD analysis project Ga0055479, IMG submission 57941) | Wetland microbial communities from San Francisco Bay, California, USA, that impact long-term carbon sequestration - Muzzi_PWC_D1 | ecosystem: Environmental > Aquatic > Marine > Wetlands ...
CAGCCATCGTGATCGTGATCCGGTACTCAGCGTGACCCAGGTCCCGGTGCCAAGCCTCGTGGGTGTCGTCCATTCCGTCGATCACCGCCCTTTCCATTGGAAACCGTAGCGCCTCAGCCTCGCAACGAGGTTGTCGATCGACCGATGGTCGCTCGGTGTTCCGGACGCCGTGACAATGTTCTTGCCGTCCGGCACGAAGAATTGCGGATGGCCTCTCTTGGTCTTGCCCACGCGCCACCCCTGCCTTTCGGCCTCGCGCATGATCTCCTTGAGTTCCTTCTTCGCGGATGCCACGGTCAGACAGGATGATTCGTCGGTCGGTCGTACCGAGAGGTCAACCCGTGCACCGGTCGAGGAGGCCGTCGAGCAGCGCCGCGGCCTCAGCCTCCGTGCCGGGCATGAGGTGGCCGTAGAGGTCGAACGTGACCTTGATCGAGGAGTGGCCCATGAAGGCCGAGAGCGCCTTGGGGTTGACCCCGGCGGCGATCATGAACGAGGCGTAGGTGTGGCGGGCCTGATGGAAGCGCAGGCGCTCGGCAAGACCGGCTTTCTCCCAGGCGCGGTCGGCGCGTCGGTAGAAGCTCGCGGCGTACATTGGAGCGCCCTGCCGCTCGGAGAAATCGAGGGGCATCGGCCACAAACCGCTCTGGCAAGCCGGAAATCGCTTGCCAGGGCCAGAGGCGCCTACCGGAATCGAACCGGTGTAAACGGCTTTGCAGGTACGTTTACGGGCGGCGCAATCCGCTTGCTCAAGCGGTTTCGTCGAGCGGTGCCACCCCCTGTGCCACCTTCGCGCAGCAGGCTCGAATCCAGAGACACGAAGGGTGGCTACGCTCGGCCGCTAGTCCTTCGGATGCGCTGCCGCGCACGGCCGAGCGTAGCCACCCTGTCAAGGATGTCGAAATGCACAGCGGGGCGGGCTAAGCCGCAGCTGCGACAGGCAGCTCGGTAGCGGCCACCGAAACAACCTGCCCAGGAACGTCGATGGCCAGCACATGAGCGTGATGCGCCATCTCACGGGCAGCATCTCGGTCGAACGGGACAATGTCCCCGTCACGGGCGATCACGTCGCCCTGTGGCCCGTTGTAGTCGCTATAGCGGATCATTTCGCTCACACAGCGTAGCGCTTGCATCAATCGGCAAGTCCACGAATGTAATCGGCAAGGTAGTTGGCAAGCTGTAGATACGGCAAGTTGTCGTTACGGAACGCGACACCGATCAGGTCATCGTGGCGTTCCAGATCCGGAAACATCACGCGCGGTAGATCAAGGGAGAGCAAGGCCGCGTGCAGCGCGACGAACGCCACGCGGAGATTCCCATCGACCCAAGGATGGGCTCTCAGCAGCTTCGCGTAGAGACGAGCGACCGCATAGGTCGCATCGTCGAGCGAGGCCGAGCCCGGCTCCGCGTCGATCAGCTCAATCCGGGCCTCATTGAACTCCTCACAGATTTCCTCGACCCGCTTTCGCAGCTTCTTCGGGTGGATGCCCCGATACTCCTTCGTTCTGCGGCTTCGAACCGTGCCGACATGTCCGCCGAAATAGACGTGCTCCCAATCGTCTGCCTTCCGCCAACGAAGTCGGCCAGCCTCCTCGGGGAAAAGGTCTCCGAAGATCCGACCGTGCCAGTGACAGAGCAGCTCCGTCGTGATCTGAAAACCTGGCTCGTGGACAACGGCAGAAAGCTCCAACAGCAGAGTCGCCATCGAATCGACCGAGCGGCTCCAGGTCTCGACAGCGGTGATCCCCGTGGCGCAATAGAACGGCGACTCCGGACGGTCGCTGAATCCCACGAAATCTCCGACTACCTCCTCCCGCGGTCCATTCATTGCGCCCAGACCCTATGGATTCGTCAGGGCGAGCAAAGCGCAGTGATCAGAACTTGGTAGCTGGCTCAAGCTGCCTGCCAAGAAACCTGTCGAGTAGAGCCGCGGCCTCTGCCTCGGTACCGGGCATCAGGTGGCCGTAGAGGTCGAACGTGACCTTGATCGAGGAATGGCCCATGAAGACCGAGAGCGCCTTGGCGTTGACGCCAGCGGCGATCATGAACGAGGCGTAGGTGTGGCGCGCCTGGTGTAGGCGCAGGCGTTCGGTCAGCCCGGCCTCGGTCCAGGCGCGGTCGGCGCGGCGGTAGAGGCTCGCGGCGTGAAACGGAGCGCCGCGATCATCGGCGAAGACGAGCTGATCGTCGGCAACCTCTCCCCCGCGCTCGCGCCGTTCGAGCAGCAGCGAGTGCAGCGCACTCGGCATCGGCGTCGTCCGCCGCGAGGTCCGCGTCTTGGGAGCGATAGAACCCTCCATCGGGTCCCATGACTCGCGCACGCTGATCTTCGCGGAAGCAAGGTCGATGGCTCCCCAGCGGAGCGCCCGCAACTCGCCGTAGCGGAGTCCTGCGTAGAGCGCAGTCGCCCAGGTCGTCCGGTCATCGAGGGGGACGGCCTCGATCAGCCTTACTGCCAGTTCCGGCGAGACGATCTGGACCTCGCCGGGGTCGGGTACCGGCAGTTCGAGGTCATGGGTCGGGTTGACCGGGACGCCTTCTCGGGAGCGCGCTCGCCGGTAGATCGCTTGGAGTGGCTTGAGTGAGTTGCGGATCGTGGACGGCGCCTGGCCTTCCGCGAGCCAGTCGTCCACGAGCGTTTGTAGGTCCAGCGTCGTGACCGCGTTCAACGTCCGCGAGCCGAGCACCGGCAAGATGCGCTCAGCCAGCGAGCGCCGATAGCCGCGCAGGGTCGACGGCTTGTAAGGGCGACCGGAGCGGTTGCGGACGTTGCCGCGCTCCGCCGCTTGGAGCCAGGTCGCCGCCGCCTCGCGCAAAGTCTTCCCATTGGGAGCGCGTAGCGCGCCGCGGTCGAGCGAGCGCTTCGCATCCGCTCGCCACGACCTCGCTTCGGATTTCCGGGCGAAGGTCCTGTAGAGCTTCCGGCCGTCCCGCGGAGAGTAGACGGAGGCCTGCCAGCCTCCGTCGCAGTTGCAGCGCCCGCCCTCGCGGGCGCTACAACCTTTCGAGTGGCGCTTACGTATGCCCTCGGCCATCAGCCACCCCCTTGACGTGCTTCCTCGCCGCCGTGGCCGCCTTCACGGCCGCGTCCAGCTCGGCTACGACGTCTCGCCTGGCCTCCGGCCTGTCGGCCTTCGGCGCGCGCTCCAGCGCGATCATCAGCCACTTGGCTTCGGCAAGAGCGGCTTCCGCACGGTCGATCTCGCGGTCGGCATTGTCGAGCGCGTCCGTCAATGCGGTCACGGTTCGCCCCCGACGAATCTGCCGGGGCGCGTGTGGCCGGGGGACCACTCGATCCCTGCCAACAGGTCCGCGACAGGAACGCCAACCGCCCCGGCGAGCTTCGCGGCCGTGTCGATCTTCGGGATGCGTTCGCCGCGCTCCAGGAGGCCGATCTCAGTGCGGTGCAGCGAGGCCCCGGTGCCGACCTCTTCTTGCGAGAGGTCGGCATCTCGACGGGCGCGGCGGAGGTTCTGGCCGAACCGGTCGGCGACGCCCATCAGTCGTCTGCCTCCAAGCGCTCGAAATAGAGCGCGGCTCGCGTCGGCAGGACGTAGCCGCCCTGGCAATGCAACAGCCCTGCGCCGACCAGTTCGCGGATCGCCCGCTCGACCTCATCGCCGGACTCAGAGCCTCCGCCCGGCTTGGTGTTCATCGCCCGCGAGACCTGGGGGATCGTCAGCCGGTCGGGGTACCTGTCGATCAGGAAGGCGAGCGCGGCGCATTCGACCTTCGGTTCTTGTGGAGTAGCGGGATCGCGCTCACGATCCCTAGGGTTCTCCGTAGCCATGAGGAGCACAGCCTCCTTGTGGTCAGGCTCCCGGTTGGCGTGACAGCGCCGCCGGGAGCCGCTTATGTATTTCGGCAAGGCCCAGCCTAGCAGGGCCGTAGAACGTTCTCTACACGGGTAGCTACTTACCCCGCAGAATTTGCCCGACGCGAGTCCAGTGCAAGCCGACCTCCTCAGCGATCTCGCGTAATGAGAGACCGGCTTTCTGCGCGCGCTTGAAGCTGGCGAGGCGCTCCTTGCGCGCCTCCTCCACCTTCTTCTCGAAGTTGGCCTGCGTTCGGCGCAGGTCCTCGCGCGCTTTCCGCTCCTGGGCACCCATAACTGCGGGCAGCCTAGAAGCTGTTGGAGCGGCGCTGCCGCTCGCGTCAAGAAATGCAGCGCTCCGGTCATGCCGTCTCACTGAGGACCCGCTCGGCGTTCTCCGCCGTCCAGCGCTCAAGCTCCGCCACCGGAACCAGGCGCTTGCGCCCCCTTCGGATCAGCCGCAGATCCGGGGCGACGTTGGCATCGAAGAAGTCGGGGCCGACGCCGATGGCGGCGGCGGCCTCGGCGGGGGTCAGGGCGATGCGCGGTATGGACACGGCGAGCTTTCGGCTCATCGCCCGGAATGTCCGTAGAGACCGCCCATTGCCTCGCATACGTCTGATCTCGACCCCGGTCTGCCCCCGCCTTTTCGTCCAGGCAGCCTCGCCTCTGAATGCAGCAAGAGGCAGCCGTCAGACCCAGCCTGCCTGAGCCTCAACTGCCAACTGCCACCGCCCTCACACCGCATCACTTTCTAAAGAAAGCGGGGCAAAACGCCCTCCAGCAGGACGTAGGGGGTAATGCTTTCCATCGGCAAGCTCGGAACCGGCCAAGAGATGTACTACCTGGAGAAGGTCGCCGAAGGCGCGGAGGACTACTACTCCGGCAAGGGCGAGGTGCCCGGCAAGTGGATCGGCGACGGGGCCGCCGAGCTCGGCCTCTCCGGCGAGATCACGCCGGATCAGCTCACCGGGATGCTCACCGGCGACAACCCGGCGAGCGGCGAGCCGCTCGGCCTGCGGGCGGTCGGCGGTCGCGGCCCTGTCCCCGGCTTCGATCTGACCTTCTCGGCCCCGAAGTCGGTATCGCTGCTGTGGGGCCTCGGCGACCCGATGGCGGCAGTCGAAGTCAACGCCGCCCACAAGGCAGCCGTGGAGGCCGCGCTCGGCTACCTCCAACAGGAGGCGTGCTGGACCCGGCGCGGCGCTGGCGGTGCGGAGTTCGTCAAGGGCAACGGCTACCTCGCCGCAGCCTTCGAGCATCGCTCCTCGCGCAACGGCGATCCCCAGCTCCACACCCACGTCCTGGTCGCCAACGCGACCAAAGGACCGGACGGCAAGTGGACCCGCCTCTACCACCCGGCGATCTACGAGCACGCCCAGACCGCCAGCTACCTCTACCAGGCCGAGCTTCGCCACCAACTGACCCGCTCCCTCGGGGTCGAGTGGCAGGAGGTCCGCAGGGGGATCGCCGAGATCGAGGGCTTCGCCGACGAGCATTTGCGCGAGTTCTCCACCCGCCGCGCGGAGATACTCGAGGCGGTCGGTCCCGACGCCTCGGCACACTCGATGGAAGTGGCGGCGCTCACCACCCGCCAGGCCAAGGAGCGCGACGTGAACCGCGAGGAGCTGCACGAGCGCTGGCGCTCAAGGGGCGTGGAGATCGGCCTCGACGAGGAGGCGATCTCGCGGACCTTCGGCTCCAAGGCGCTGTTCACCGGAGAGCCATACCTGGGCCTCTCTGTCCCCGATGAGCAGATCGGCGAGGCGCTCACCGCCCATGCCTCCCACTTCGAGCGCCGCGACGTGATCCGGGCGGTCGCCGAGTCCCAACGTGCGGGCGCGCCGGCGGCCGACGTGCAGGGCGAGGCGGATCGCTTCCTTGCATCCGATCAGGTGCTCCGCGTCTCCGATGACCCGAGGGCCGAGCGCTTCACCACCCAGCGAATCTGGGAGCTGGAGCGAGAGGCGCTCGCCACCGCCGAGCGGATGCAGAGCGAGCCACGCGGGCAGGCCGGAGAGCTGATCGCTGCCAGGGTGATCGAAGCACGCCCGAGCTTGAAGTCAGACCAGCGCGAGATGGTTAGCCGCCTGCTCGCCGACCCCGAGGGCATCGCCGTTGTCGTCGGGGAGGCCGGGACCGGCAAGACCTTCGCCATCGTCGCCGCCGCCAAAGGCTGGGCGCAGGTGGGTTATGAGCTGAGGGCCGTCGCCCCGACCTGGCGGGCGGCGAACGTCCTGCGCGCCGAGGGGCTTGAGGCGACGAGCGTGGCCCGCCTGCTCGCCCAAATGCAAGGCGGCGATAGCGGCGACTCCTCCGTGCTCAACGAGCGCACGGTGCTCCTGGTCGATGAGGCGGGCATGGTCGGCAGCGCCGACCTGGCCGCGCTGATCGAGGCCGCCGATGCCGCGCGGGCCAAGATCGTCCTCGTCGGCGATCACCAGCAGCTCGGCGAGATCGAGGCGGGCGGGCTCTACCGTGCCCTCGCCGAGCGCACCAATCCCATCGTGCTTGATGAGGTGATCCGCCACAACCACGCGGGCGACCGCGAGGCGGCGGGGGTGATCCGCGAAGGAGGGGGCGGGGCGGCGCTTGAACTTTACCGCTCCTCCGAGCGGGTCACGGTCGCGCCCGACGCCGAGACGCGCAGGGAGGCGATGGTGGCCGACTGGCACCGCGCCTACTCGGAGGGGCAAGACGCCTTGATGGTTGCCAAGCGAAACGCCGAGGTCGGGCGCCTGAACACCACCGCCAGGGAGCTGCTTCGCGCCGATGGTCAGCTCGGTGAGCAGGAGGTCGAAGTCGGCGAAGCCCGCTTCGCCGTAGGCGATCAGGTCATCACCCGCGTTAACGACCACGCCGCCTCCATCTACAACCGCGAGCGCTGGCAGGTTGCCGAGGTCGATGTCGAGAACCGCAGCCTCGTCCTTGAGGGCATCGACCAGGCGCAGCGGGTGGAGGTCGGCGCCGGCTACCTGGACCGCACGACCCCACACGGCGAGGCCTCCGCGATCCAGCACGCCTACGCGGTGACGACCTACTGCGCCCAGGGAACGACCGTCGATCGCGCCTACGTGATGGCCGATCCCTCGATGGACAAGCAGGAGATGTATGTCGCCGCATCCCGAAGTCGGGAGGAGACCTACCTCTATGCGACGCCCGAGATCCAGGCAGAGCGCGAGGAGTACGCACCGAAGCCGCCGGGGCGCGAGGCCATCGGCCACGTCGCCGAAGCCGCCGAGCGCGATCGCGCCCAGACGGCGGCGCACGACGAGGCGCTGCGCTCGGAGCTTGCCGGGATGCCCACTCCAGACCTCGCCGTCCGCCACAGGGATCTGGCCATGCCGGCCCGCCGCGAGTCAAACGACGAACTGGCGTACCAGCACCAGCAGGGATGGGTCGCAGAGCGCCAGCGCCAGTACGCGGACGCCATCGCCAACCGCGAGGCGGCTGAAGGTCTCGGCTGGCGCGAGCGCCGGCAGATGCTCCCCGGCGCGGAAAAACACGAGAAAATGATCGGCGAACGGCTGGGCGAGGAGACCGCGAAGCTCGAACACCTTGCGCCACCGAGCACAGAAGCTCGGCGCGAGCATGAGATCAGCGGCGAGCTGCTCGCCAAGCGCAACGAGCAGGCCCTCCTTGCGGATCGGCTCTCACCGCCCCGCTACGTCGTCAAGGAGCTGGGCGAGCGACCCAGCAATCCCGAGAAAGCCAAGGCGTGGGACAACGGCGTTCGGAGCATCGAGAGCTACCGCAACGAGCACGGGATCACCGACGCCGGCAGTGCCCTTGGACGTGAGCCGGAGAGCGATAGCCGGGATCGCTTCGCCCATGACCGCACCCAGGATCGGATTCGAGAGGCCCAGCGCCGCCTTGAGCGCCAGCAGCAACTCGACCGCTCGGTGCAGCGGAGCCACGACGTCGGTAGGGACATGGGGATGGACATCGGCCTCTGATCCCGACCTCGGCGATTGTGGCGCAGCGCTCGCGGCCGTCAACCCCTCCGGGGTCGGGCGCTTCGCGCCCTTGACTGCCGCTTCGCACGGCGCTGTGTTGCGAGTAGGTCGGGGCGGCGGACCACAATGGGCCAGTCAATGGGCCAGGCAAACCACTCCCGCGCCGTCTTCGGGACGGCTCACGCGAAAACGGAGTCCACGTTCGATCCAGCCTCAATTCTCGATATCCCTATCCACGGCGTGAAGAATTAACTCGCAGTCTGCGAGGCGGCGTTGATGTGGGCACCACCGATACGCCCCTAGAGCAGAGATGCCGACATGAATGCGGAACGGCCGCGTCGGCTGGATGAGAACCAGGGGGCGGGGAAGCTCGACGGCCTGATTGGCTGCGATCTTTGCGGCAGTCCCGACATCAACCTCGCTGGGTCGGACGGATCCGCGCGGGTGTGAATGCCAGTCGCCGAGATAGGAATATGCACCCGCCGTCTCCTCGAAGACCGCGTCGATTTGGGCCCTGACGTCGCGGGGGTCGGGGATCAAGCGGGTGCGGCGGTGTTGAGCCCGGGGCCCCGGCGGCAGGGCGCGGAGGATGACTACATCCTCGTCGCGCTCGTACCCGAAGAGGGGCCCGCCGGTCTCGCGCAGGCGGCGGCCAGCGGCCTCGGTGGCGATCGCCTCGCGGGCCAGGGCGTCGAGCCAGACCCGTGTCACCGTGTGCAGCCGCAGCTCGGCAGGGGCTTGAGGTCACCCTGGGCCCAGCGCTCCGCGCCAGGGCGGAAGTTGACGACGGCCCAGTCGAAGTCGAGGGCCGGGTAGCCGGTCGCGGCGACGGCGCGCACAGCGGTGCGGGCGAGGTTGGCGCTGAGCTCGGTGACGTCGAAGCCTGCGCAGGAGGCCGCCGGATGAGAGCAGCCGTAGGGCGTCGACATCTCATCCTCGGGCGGATCCTCGAGCGGGCGCGGAACCTCGGGGCTGTCGAGGAAGCAGTCAAAACAGGGGCTCGCCCCCGTAAGCCGGATGATGCGGCCGCCGTAGCCACCGGGGCTGAGGGCGGCGCTGATCAGTGGCGTTTCGTGGGCGGCACACTGCTGGTGAAGGAGGCGGGTGACGACGTGCAGTCCGGTGGCATCGAGGACCACGTCGGCGGCGGCGATCAGACGGGCAAGCCGCTCGGGGTCCTCGCGGCCGACGGCGAACTGGTGCTCGCGAACGCTGGCGAAGGGGTTTAGTGATGACGCCCAGGCGGCGACCCCCGCCGACTTCGGCTCACCTGCGAGCTGGATGGGCAGGGGGTGGCGAACCGAGTTATTGAGGTCATAGCGATCCGGGTCGATTAGATCGATGTCGCCCGCTCCCGCCCGGGAGAGCTCGCCGGCCACCGGGGCGCCGAGGGCGCCGGCGCCGACAATCAGGAAGGCGGTTTCGCCGAGTCCGCCGAGCTCGCGCAGGCGTTCGGCCCGGGCGGCCTCGCTGAGTGCTTGCGTGGTGACGAGCGCGGCGGAGTCGAGCTTTGCCTGGCGATCGAGGACGGCCTGGTAGAAGACCCAGGCGCGGCGGCGATCGCCACGGCGCGGTCCTTCCTCGAGGAAGGTGCGGGCGGTCCATAGCTGGGCGCCGATCGGGTTGCGGCGACCACGGCCGCGTTTCTTGCGGAAGGGCTCGGCGAGCTCGCCGAGTTCACGGAGTGCTTCCTCAAGGATGGCGGGGAGGTCGGTGGGCGCCGGCGGCGGGTCGATCGCCTTCCAGCGGCCGCGGTGGGTCCTTCCCTGACGCTCAGGGTCGAAGCGCTCGAGCAGGGCGGGCGGCAAAGCGATGGCAGCGGCGTCGACCCCGTCGATCGACTCGACGAGGTAGCCGTGGGGGCGGTACTCGCGAAGGACGAACTCGCCGCCGTTTGTCGCGAGTTCGGTGACGAGCAGCGGCTCGTGGACGAGGGCGACGTAGTCGGCCTGGTTGGCCAAGTAGCCGGTCAGCGGCTCGGGCATGGCCAGCTCGCCCTCGGCGACGGTGTTGGCGGCGGAGGCCTCGAGCAGGCGCACGAGCTCGGTGAGCAGATCAGCCGCCCGATGCGAGGGGCGCCACCAATGCTCCTCGTTGTCAACGAGGCAGAAGTGGCCGTCGTTCGGGTTCTGGTGACGCTCGATGGTGCCAGGCTCGGCGCTGAGCACCGGGGGCAGAAACGGGTGCCCGGGGCGGAAACGGACCGTTACAGGCAGCGAACCTGAGCCGGAGGGCAGGGCGATATCGAGGTTGAGACAGCCGTCTTCATCGATGCGCTGCTCCGTGATCGGGGCGATCTCGGCAAGGTGGGCGCGCTCGAGCTCTAGGCGCTCGGGGTCGACCTCCCACCAGGTCGGCGGGCTACCCCCACTCGACACGCGGCGCCTCTTGCGGTGCCTGCCGCCTCCGCGTCGGAGGCGGTGGCGGAGCCAGCGGGCCCTCGCCGCGCTGGGGCCCGGGGAAGTCCTTGCCGAAAAGCTCGCGCCAGAGTTCACGACTACGGCTGAGGTCGGTGTCGGTCAGAGCCTCCTGTGCTTTGTAGGCGGCGGCGTCGACGACCCGGCGGAAGTCCTGGTAGGACGCACTGTCCCAGCGATCACTGAGGATCTCGCTAGGAAGCACCGGGTTGGAGACCCGCGGCGGTTCGTCGGGGTGATCGGCGAGCATGCTGGCGAGGCCGAGGAAGGTGCCGGTGATGCGCTCCGCGTCGTTGTCATAGCCCGGCAGGCAGCTCGCGGTGAGGACCTGCAAGACGATCGACTTGATTGCCTGGCGGGCGGCCTGGTTGTGGTCGCGCCAGCGCTTCAGCATCTTCACCGTGCGGGCGAACTCGACCCCCTGCTCGTGGCACCACTCGGTGTACTCGAGCGGCGCCGTTTCGCGCCAGCCGTGGCCGGGGATCGGGATCTCGAGTGGGGCTTCGCCGGCGGCCGGGCGGGCCGGGACGACGTCAACGTGAAAGCCGCCGATCTGCTCATCGGCGTAGTTGAGCCGAATACAGGGACGGTCGGGGTCGCGCTCGATCATTGGCGCGTAGGTCCCGTTCGAAGCGAGGACGGCCTCCATTCGGTCGAGGGCGTCTGTGGGGCTGTCCTGCTCGGTGGCGCAGACGACGACGAGGTCGATGTCGTACTCGCCGCCCTCGCGCTCGGGGTCGGGCTTGATCGCGGTGCCGTTCGGAAAGGAGCCCTGCAGGAAGATCTGCCCGCTCGATAGGTTCATCGCGCCCGAGAGAAAGGCGACCAAGCTATCGGCGGCGCTTTCGATCCGCGCCACCTGAGTGTTCCCGAGGACTATCCTCGAGTGAAACGCTTCGAAATCCTCGGGCAACTTCATGGCCGACCTCCACTGGGTTGAGTCTTCTTGGGCTTGCGGTTTCGACAGACGACGAGCAGACGGGGCACCAGCCAGAGCGAGACCTGGTGGCGGACGTCAGCTAGGAAACGCTCGCGCGCCGGGTGCAGGTCGGGGTGAAGCTCTCCGGCCGGCGCAGCTTGGCCGGGCGGGCGGCCCGGGATCGTCCAGGCCTCCTGGATCAGGCACTCGCTCGCTTCCTTGATCGCCTTGACGAAAAGGCAGTAGGAGCGGCCGATCGCGGCCCCCTCGCTGGCGGTCCAGCCTTCGTAGTAGTCGATCTGCTCCTGGAGATCATGGAAGCGGGCGGTGAGGGCGAACTCGGCCTCCTCGGTGTTGGCGCGGCGGCGGACCCGGTAGAGCAGCTCGCTCCACGCCATCGCGGCGCCGTAGGCCTTGCTGAAGAGGTCGCGCTGGCGTGACTGCTGGCCCGACAACACCAGGCCTGCTGCGCGTAGGAGCAACGTGCCGAGGGCAATTAAGGCCGCGATAGCCCCGGGGTCGCTGACCATGACGCCAAGAACATCCCCAAGTGGCATGGCAGACATGGTCAACGCTCCCTTATGGGCACCGTCGATCCTGACCAGCCGCGGATGGCGAATCCGCCGACGACGGGGTTACCCTTTCGATTTACGGGAGTGTCTTTTAGCTCTGGGGTCAAACCAACCCCAAAGGCTAAGCTCGCTGGCGGCGGCAACCTCCGGCAGAAATGTCGGAATTTGGGGATTACTGGCGAACGATTTGCCTTCCTCGCTCGAAATAGCGCGGGTTGGCGGGTAGATCGGGGGGTCGAGACGCCGTGTGGACCGCTGCGCTCAATGCCACTGCGCGAGAGGCTTCGTCTTGGCTTTGATCGGCGCTCCGAAGCCCTTCCTATCCTTGCTGCGTGAAGTACGACCAGGTGGAGAACAGCCACATTGTTCCCGCTGGCTACCTGCGTGGGTTTGCAGAGGGCAACATGATCATGCGCCACAAGGTGGCCACCAATCGGGTGTATGAGCGGTCCGTGAGAAAGGTGGGAACGCGTAAGCGCATGTACTCCCGACACCGCCCAAGGGATGGCAGCCGAATTGACGATGTGGAGTGGGCGCTATCTCAGCTTGAGAATCACGTCGAGTCGGTTCGACAGGCGGATCAGCGATTTCCATTCTCCAGGGAAGATCGAAGCGTCATCGCTGAGTTCGCTGCAAGCCAGCACGTGCGCAGCCCAAAGTGGGCTCTACAAAACAAGGAAAACCACGAGGCGTTGATGGCCGAGATCGAGACCAACGGCTTACTGCCCTCTGACCCAATCGTCAACGAGGTCACCAAGCCCGGCCTCAAGCGGAACGCGGCACGGCTGGGAACGGATACGGCATTGCTCGCCACGATGCAGCGGTGGATTTACGTCACCAAGACCGTGTTCTACGCCATGCATTGGACCTTGGTTCGCTTCGCGCGACCCGTCCTCATCACCAGCGACCACCCAATCGTTCTCTGGCCGGCAACTGAGGAGCCACGGCGGCCTACTGCCGGCACCGGCGTCGGGCTACTTAACACCCTTGAGGTTCGATACCCGCTTACGTCCCATCTTTGCCTCCTGATGACTTGGCGTAACGAGCCCGACGCTCTTGAAATCGTTGCTGGAAATCGCGAAAAGGCCCAGAACATCAACGGCTTCACGAAAGCGCAAGCCGAAGATGAATGGTTCTATCTACCGGGTACCACCCCACCGATGCCGGACGAGCACTCTCGCCTGCTGCCGATGTCGATGCTGCTCTATCCCCACTACGGAATAGATCAGGTCAATAGATCGCGACGCCGAGATGCGGCGGCAACCGCTGCGCGCCAGATGCAGAGAGAACCGCTGAAGAAGAACCCGACCTTCATCGGGATCGACATAACGGAGAAACAGCCGAACTGACAACGCGCGACCGTTGCCCGCCTCGGCCCGCAGCGTTTCTATGTCGTCTCATGCCGCGAGTCAAACCCTGTTTTGAAAGCGACCCCGTGCCACCCTCGTGCCACCCTGCGCCACCCAGACAACCGGATTCAGCCGGATTTGGCCGGGTTCGGTTTGCGGCGCAGAATTGGCCGCAAACCGCTCTGGTAAGCCATAAAGCGCTTGCTAGGGCAAAAGGCGCCTACCGGAATCGAACCGGTGTAAACGGCTTTGCAGGCCGCTGCGTAGCCACTC
>Ga0055479_10000110_pt1 | contig 13254 bp, 11 predicted proteins | sample Muzzi_PWC_D1_FD_57941 | JGI IMG/M metagenome (GOLD analysis project Ga0055479, IMG submission 57941) | Wetland microbial communities from San Francisco Bay, California, USA, that impact long-term carbon sequestration - Muzzi_PWC_D1 | ecosystem: Environmental > Aquatic > Marine > Wetlands ...
CCAGAAACAAAATGGCGGAGAGGGAGGGATTCGAACCCTCGGTACCTTTCGGTACACACGATTTCCAGTCGTGCACCTTCGGCCTCTCGGTCACCTCTCCAAAGAAGACGTAACATACACCAAAGTCCGAGGTCTGTAAAGGACTTATCCCTGCCTTCCAGGGTTGAAAAAGGACCCGGGAAAAGGCTTGCCGAAGCCGCCGTTTCCCCGACCGGCTCCTTAAGAATTACCGGACAGGCCGACCAGAATCCCAACGCCCGCTCTGCCATCTACCTGCCTTTCCAGCCGCCCCGGCAGTTGTTTGACTTTCCGGACCTGAGTGATAGATTGAGAAAAACATATGTAACCGCGCCCGGTTAGTCCAATCCTGCCCGGAAAGAGGTGTCCTCGCCTTCCGGCCGAAACCGAAGTCCCCTGAAAACCTGATCCTTCTGCCGGGCTTTGTGGCAGGGTTCATGCAATATCCACCACAGGGAAATCCCCGTCTCGGGAAAAAGACCACAACGAAAACTCAGATTCGAGTCAGCGTCCATGAGCCAGATATCGCTACGCCCATCCGTTCTTGTCGTCGATGATGAAAGTTTCATGCGGCGGACGTTGTGTGACGCTCTGGAGGAGCAGGGATTCATGACCGTGGCCTTGGAGAGTGGTCCGGAAGCGCTGGAGTGGCTGGACTTCAATCGGCCGGACCTGATCCTTCTCGATGTCATGATGCCCGTGATGGACGGTTTTGCCACCTGCCGGAATATTCGGACCCACAGCGAGGGCGTGCATATCCCGGTTGTCATGGTCACCGCGTTGGAAGATACCGATTCGATTTTTCAGGCCTATCAGGCCGGCGCGACCGATTTCATCACCAAGCCGATCAATCACATCCTGATGGGCCAGCGGTTGCGCTACATCCTGCGGGCCAGTCATGCCTTCGAGGGTCTGCGGCGCAGCCAGAGAAAGGTGAGCGAGGCCCAGAAAATAGCCCGCTTCGGCAACTGGGAATGGGAACTGGAAACCGATCGCATGTTCCTTTCCGAGCAGATCGCCCAACTGTTCGGCATGGAGAGTGCCGATGGCGGTTTCGAAGGCACCTGGGAAGAATTCCTGGGTTGGGTCCATCCCGAAGACCGGCCCCGGCTGAAGATGGCCGTCGCCCGGAATTTAAAAGGTGAGGAGCCCTTCGACCTCGATTTCAGAACCCGGGGAGATCAAGGCGCGGAGCGGTTTTTTCACTGCCAGGGAGAAACCGCTTTCAATCGTCTCGGCAGGCCGACCCGGGTGTTCGGGACTTTTCAGGACATCACCGAACGGAAGCGCGCCGAAGAGAAGATTCGTTTCCTGGCTTATTTCGACTCCCTGACCCAGCTCCCCAATCGGGTTTTTTTTGCCGAGAGACTGAACTATGTGCTGGCTTACGCCCGCCGCTACAGTCGCCGGTTCGCCCTGTTGTTCATGGACCTCGACCGATTCAAGCTGATCAACGATTCCCTGGGACATGCCGTAGGAGACTTATTGCTGCAGCAGGTTGCCCGCCGACTGGAATCGATGCTTCGCCACACCGACCTGATAGCCCCGTCTGGCTGGTCACCTGAAGGAGGAGAGAATGAAAGAGTCGTCGCCCGGCTGGGGGGGGACGAATTCACTCTCTGGGTCTCCGATATTCACCGGGTCGAGGATGTAATCAAGGTGGCCCAGAGGGTTTTGCGGGCTTTTTCCACCCCGTTTCGGTTGCGGGAAGAAGAAATTTTCATTACCCCGAGCATCGGCATCGCCATTTATCCCGATGATGGCGAAGATGTCGAAAGTTTGTTGAAGAATGCCGATGCGGCCATGTATTACGCCAAAGAACGAGGACGAAACAACTATCAGTTCTATTCCGAAAAGATGAATGCCGCCGCCAGCCGGATGCTGGAGTTGGAGAACAGCCTGCATCGCGCCATCGAACGGCAGGAACTGCTGCTGCATTATCAGCCTCAGTTCGATCTGGCCAGCGGCCGGGTGGCCGGCGTCGAAGCGCTTCTGCGCTGGCGATTGGGGGGAAAGGAACTCCTTCAACCCGACCAATTCATCTCTCTGGCCGAGGATACCGGGCTGATCGTGCCGATCGGGGAGTGGGCACTGAAGGAGGCCTGCCGGCAACTGCGGGACTGGGAGGAGGCGGGGCTGCCGGTCGACCGGGTGGCGGTCAATCTTTCCAGCAGACAGTTCTGGAACCACAAGTTGAGCAAATCGATTGCGAATATTCTTCGGAGCACCCGCCTTGCGCCGGAGCGCCTGCAACTGGAAATAACCGAAAATATCCTGATGGAAGACACGGAAGGGACGGTTACTCTGCTTCGCGCCCTGAAAAACATGGGCGTCGGTTTTGCCATCGACGATTTCGGGAGCGGTTATTCCTCACTCAATTATCTGCGGCGTTTTCCCGTTGACTTTCTGAAGATCGATCGCTGCTTCATAACCCAGCTCGAAGCCGAAAAGGGGAATGCCGACATCATTGCGGCCATTACCGCCATGGCCCACAGCCTGAAGCTGAGGGTCCTTGCCGAAGGGGTTGAAACGGCAGCCCAGCTTGAATATCTCCGGCAGGTCGGATGCGATGAGGCGCAGGGTTATCTGCTTGGAAAACCGCTTTCTCCGCAGGACTTGGCCGCCCTGCTCCGATCCAGCCCCTCAATTTAGCAGCCTGCGGATGCCGCTCCCTGCCGCGGAGCCCGCCGCACCTCCTTTTTCCCTTCATTTCAAGTCCTGACGCAATCCGGAGAGTTCCGCCTGAATGGAATCAGCTACTTTTTCCACCGCCGCTGCCACCGGAGGGGACAAGCCCGTCCCGGGGACAACCGATTCGGCCTGGACGGCGAAAAGATCGAGGCGTTCGGGAAGCATTCCAAGCTCACGGCCGATGGCCAGCACCTGCGCCAGGCCCGCGTGGTGCAAGGAAAGGGTTGGAGAATTGCCGGCAAGAGTCTGCAGCTTGTCCCGGCCAACGTGACAGATGGTTCCGGCCGGCCGGTCCATGTCCGCGGCATCGACCAGGATGACCCGACCGGCACCTTCCCAGAGGTGCAGCAGCGAAAGGCCCCCGGTGCCGCCGTCCAGCAGAACCATTCCCGGAGGAAGGGCGCGTTCCTCGAGGGCCGCCATCACGGCGAGGCCGAAACCGTCGTCTCCCATCAGGGGATTGCCCAGGCCGATGACGAGCGTGTCAGACAAAATCAATTTTTACCAGGTGGGTCGAACAGCTGATGCAGGGGTCATAGGCACGGATCAACATCTCGGCCTGACGGGTCAGTTCTTCGCGGGGGCCGGGGAAAAGCCGGGGAATCAGGACCTGGAGGTCACCCTCGATATTTGCCAGGTTCTGGGCGGTGGGGATGATGCAGTTGGCCCCTGTCAACAGCCCGTCCTCATCATATGAATAACGGTGGTAGAGAAGGCCGCGCGGGGCTTCGACCGCTCCTGCTCCGCAGCCTCCCCCCGCGGGGACTGGCAGGGTTTCCTGGCGCAGTCCATCCAGAAGCAGGTTGTCGATTAGGTGAAGGGACTGGTCGACGATCTGCACCACCTCAACCAACCGGGCCGTCAGGTTCTGAAATGGGTTGGCCGAAGCTGCGGTCAATCCAAGAGCATCGGCAACCTTGCGGGCCATGGGAGAAAGCCGGTGGAAAGCATTCCGGGTTCGGGCCAGGGGCCCCACCTGATAAGATTGCCGATTCACCAGTGCATATTTGGCCGTGGAGCGTTCCGGGAGGTATTCGGACACGGTCGATTCGAATTCGGCAACCGGAAGGGAGAACCCCGAACTGAAGGTGACGGTATCCCCCAGCAGGGGATACTCGCTTTCCGGGATAAGGGAAAGATATACGGTCTCCCGGAGGAAATCGGGAAGATCCAGGGAAGCAAAAAGGTCGATGGTCTCTTCGAGATCGGGCAGCGCTTCGCCCAAGCGTTGGCGCAAGTCCTGCAACTCGGCGCGTCCCGGAAGGGCCGCGAAGCCGCCGACGCAGGGGGTGACAGGATGAACCGGCCGTCCTCCGACCACATTACACAGGTCGTTCCCCAGCTTTTTCAATCGCAGGGCGCGCCCGACGACGTCCCGATGGGTCTGTACCAGCGGAAAGAGGCTCGGTACCCCGAGATAGTCCGGAAGGGCCATGAAATAGAGATGAAGGACGTGGCTCTGCAGAATTTCCCCGAAAGCCAGCAGCTTGCGCAGGTTCAAGGTTTGGTCGCTGACGGTCAGATTCAGAGCCCGTTCGGTGGCGGTCAGAGAGGCCAGGGTGTGGGAATGGGAGCAGACGCCACAGATGCGGGCCACCATGTGCGCCACTTCCGAATAATGTCGGCCGAGCAGAATGGCTTCGAAAAATCGGGGTGTTTCCACCACTTCCAGGCGACATTCCTCCAGCGTTCCGTCGCCGGCGTTGATAACCAGGTTGGCATGTCCCTCGATCCGGGTCAGATGGTTAACGGCTATTTTCATCGGTCTTCTTTTTCCGGAAGATTGAAAAGACGGTACTGGTCGCGAATCTCCTCCTCGGTCAGGCCGTGATCGGTAAGGATACGATAATAAGGATTCGAACGAGGATTTTCCATTTCTCCCCGGCATCCCCGGCATCGGCTGCCGCCCTGAACGCAACGGGCGCCGCAACCGGCACGGGCGATGGGGCCGAGGCAGATCTGTCCGGTATCAAACAGGCAGGGAAGTTCCGCCAGCTTGCATTCCACGCAAACCGAATAGCCGGGAAGTTCGGGGGGGCGGCCGAGCAGCAGGGCCTGCAGCACCGCCAGAAACTCCTCGCCATCGATGGGGCAGCCGGGGAGGCGGTGATCCACCGCCACAAAGTCGTGCAGAGGGCGAAGCAGAGCCACAGGGGGCGGAGCGGCAGTTTCGCCATAAACAGTCTGCTGGAGGGTCGAGGCGGTTTGGAAGCGGCTGAGGGAGTTGATCCCACCGGTATCGGCGCACGCCCCCAGGGCGACAAGGCTTTTCGTTTTTTTGCGTATTTTCCGCAGCCGCTCGATTTCATCCCGGGGACCGACGCTCCCCTCGACAAAAGCGATATCGAGAGGGTCGCCGCCACCGCTGGAGATCTCCCGAAATTCGACGATCTCGACCATGTCGAGGAGTTCCAAGAGCCGGTCTTCCAGGTTGAGAACCGTCAGCTGGCACCCCTCGCAGCCGGCAAAATCGAAAAATCCGATCCGGGGTTTCATCGTTCGATCGCCTCCCGCAGATGCCGGACCTTGCTGTAGGGAAAAATCGGGCCGCACTGGCAGACGCAAATATCATTGATCTGGCATTTGCCGCACTTGCCGAGGCCGCATTTCATATGCCGCTCAAGGTTGAGGAAGACGCGGTCTTCATCGAAGCCAATCTGGAAAAGCAGCGAATTTGTCGACCGGTACATGCCGGGAGGGCCCGAAACCGCGGCGATGGTCCGATGGGGAGCAATGTCCAAATCCCGGAACAGGTGGGAAACCTCACCCCGCGCAATGCACCAGTCGCCGCCGGAATCGCTGATCACCAAGCGGCAGTCGAGCTGGTCTCCCTGGTGCCAGGCCATGAGGTCGTCGTGGAACAATAGCGACTCCGGATCGCGGGCACCATATAGCAGGATGACTCGGCCGAATTCTTCGCGGCGGGCAAGAATGGCCAGCAGCAGAGAGCGCAGGGTGATCAGTCCCCGACCCCCCGCCACCAGCAGGATATCGGAACCGACCAGATCCGCCATGCGAAAACCGCACCCGAACGGTCCCCTGACGCCAACCTGGTCGCCGGTTTTAAGGCGGTGCAGGGCACGGGTCAGATTGCCGGCAGCCCGGACCACTATTTCCAGCTCCCGGCCCCCATCCGGAGCCGAGGCAATGGTGAACGGCGCTTCGCCCAGTCCGAAAACCGAGACTTCCATAAAAGTGCCGGGATCGAATCTGACCGGTTCAGCCAGTCGCAGGCGCAAAAGTTTTTCCCGCTCGGAGAGGATCCGGACGGCGGCGATCTCCGCCAGCTGGGGTTGATATTCCAATCCCGGCATCTGGGTTTTGACCGGTCCGGCCTGTTCCTTGAAAAGACTGTTAAGAACGGTTGCCGGCTCGATCTGGCTCAGGCATTCGCGACTGCACCTGCCGCAGCCGACGCAACCGGTCCGCTGATGCTTTTCCCGCAGGTATTTATGTTTTCGGAAAAAACGGTGGCGCTGACGCTCGGCCTGAGTTCCGCGGAAGTTGTCACCTCCGGCAACCTTGGTGAATTGATCAAACTGGCAGCTTTCCCAGGTGCGAACCCTTTCTCCGCCATGCAGGTTCAGGTCGAGCCGGTCGTGAACATTGAAACAGTAGCAGGTCGGGCAGAGCAGGTTGCAGGCGCCGCAGCCCAAGCACAGGTTGCCGATTTCCTCCCAGGTGGGATGATCGTAGGCCCCCTCCAGAACGGTCGGCAATGTTTCCGAGGAACATTGCAGGCCGTTGGAACATTGTTTAAGCTGCAGAGGCAAGGGAGGTTCGCCGGGGCGCGCCGCGATCCGGGGGGCGTGACGTAGCAGCAGGGCTTCACCCCGGGGAGAACCGGTCTGAATGAGGTAACTGCCGTCGTGATGGTGAAGGAAAAGATCGAAACCATCCGCCACCCGATCGGTCCCCATGCTGGTACAGAAACAGTGGTCGTCGGGCTGGCAGTCGACGCCGACCAGAATGGCGCTGTCCCGGAGAGCCCGATAAGAGCTATCGGCTTCACCTTCCAACAGGCAGTCGTCCAGTATCTTTACGGCGTGCAGGTCACAGGGGTGCATGCCGAAGATAACCCTGGGTGGAGAGGTCCTCTCCGTCTCCAGCAGCACCTTTCCCCCAAGACGGAACCGGAACAGTTTTTCGCCGTTGGGGAAAAGAAATTTTTTCGGGGAATGAACTCGTGGCGGGAAATCGAGCACCAGGGAGGTCGGGTCGTCAATCCGGGATCGCAGCAGGCGACCCCTCTTTTCCTGGACGCCGACCACCTCGTAAACCGTGGACAGTGAGCGGACGAACAGGTCAATCTCGCCACGGTTGGCCGAGCGCCAGATCTGGGAACTGGTCGTTTCCTCGCCGGATATGTGAGCAAAAGGGGTCATTTTTATCGGACCGAATAAAATATTTCCAAAAAAGTCATATTTTTCCAGTTTATGGTACTGGCCTTTTAGGAGTCAAGCCGGGCCCAACAAAGGCTGCGGGAAGTATCCCGGTGGTTAATCTTTGACGATTCCGTACTGGTTCAGTTTTCGATCGAGGGTTTTTCGGGAAATCTTCAGAATTCCGGCGGTACGGACTTTGTGAAACCCCGTCTGGCGATAAACTTGTTCAATGTAGAGCCGCTCTATTTCCTCCATGCTCATTTGCTGTTGGGGGAGAGAGAAATCAACGGTCGGTTTTTCCATAATTTTTACCGGGAGATGGGACGGAGTAATGTCGTCCCCTTCGGCCAGGATCACGGCCATTTCAATCACGTTCTCCAGTTCCCGAACGTTGCCCGGCCAGTGATAATTCACCAGCAAGGACATTGCCTCGGGAGTAATTCCCTGATTCTGGCGGGAGGAAAATTTGCCGACGAAGAACCACCCCAGGGGTTCGACGTCATCTTTTCGCTCTCGAAGCGGTGGGACCAGAAGGGACACCACGTTGAGGCGATAAAAAAGGTCTTCGCGAAACCGGCCTCTGGCCACCTCCGTTTCCAGGTCCTTGTTGGTGGCGGCGATAAAACGGACATCCGCCTGACGGACCCGGGTCGAACCGACGGGAATGAACTCTTTTTCCTGCAGCACCCGCAGCAGCTTGGCCTGGAGGTTGGAGCTGATATCGCCGATTTCATCGAGAAAGAGGCTGCCCCGGTGGGCTTCTTCCACCAGCCCCCGCTGGGTGGCGATAGCACCGGTAAAGGCCCCTTTAACGTGTCCGAAAAGCTGACTTTCGAGGAGGGTATCGGTCAGAGCCGCGCAGTTGATGGTCAGAAACCGCTGATTCCGGCGATGGCTGCTGTAATGGATGGTGGAGGCGATCAGTTCCTTCCCCACCCCGCTCTCGCCCTGAATGAGCACCCCCGCGTCGCTCGTGGCAACCTTGCGGGCCAATTCGAAAACCCGGCGGAAACCCTGACTCTTGAAAATGACCTTGTCCGGGTCGAACCGACGCCGGATTTCGGCCTTGAGGGAGCGGTTTTCCTCGATCAGCCGGTTGCGCTCGACCACCTTGTCGACCAGAGAGAAAAACTCATCGGGGGAAAACGGTTTCAACAGGTAGTCATAGGCGCCAAGTTTCATGGCGTTGACGGAACTGCGGACCGTGGCAAAGGCGCTCATCATCACCACCGGAAGATTCGGCCGGGAGGCCTTGATCCGCCGCAACACTTCCAGACCGTCGAGCCCGGGGAGCTTGAAGTCGAGCAGGACCAGGTCCGGACGCTCTTCCTTAACCTCCTCGAGGGCTTTCAGCAGCTGCTGGCCGCCGGGGAAAATTTCCACCGAATGTCCGCGGGAGTCGAGCATCCGATGCAGAAGTTGCTGGATATCCTTGTCGTCGTCACAGACGAATATTCGTCCTGGCTCCATACCTTTTCCACTTAAACCGGGTTTAGATTTTCGGCCAGAATAGCAGAGTTGCCAGGCCTCCGGCAAACAACTCTTTGGTGACGGCAGCGTATACGGCCCTGCCGGATCGTATACGCGACGAGAGTCTCGGGCGGCTTGATTTTTTTTTGCCGGAAGAATTAAAGTGAAACTCTGAATTCATTTTTTGAGTGGATCGATAAACAAACGGGTGGTTTTCATAAGAGAGTCGAGACGTTGCACGAACTTGGCATCACGCAAAACCTGGTGGAAATTGCCGCAAACACCGCCCGGGCCAACGGCGCCGCGAGAGTTTTGTCGGTCTCGGTGACCATCGGCGAACTGGCTGGCGTCATTCCCGAGGCGGTCGAATTTGCCTTTGACGTGGTGACCCGGGGAACCCTCCTCGAAGGGGCGAAATTAGTGATTCAAAGAATTCCCGGACGCGGCCGGTGCGCCGCCTGCGGCACCGAATCGCCGATTGACCAGTACACTTTTTCATGCCCTGTCTGCGATGCACCGGCTCTTGATCGCCTGCAGGGGGACGAACTGAAAATAACCGAATTGGAGATCGAATAACCTCATGTGTACCGACTGCGGCTGCGCCGCTCCAACGCACCCACCCGACCATGAACACAGCCACAATCATGATCATGGCCATGAACATGGTCCCCGCTCCCTGAAGATCGAAGAAGACCTGCTGGCGAAAAACAATCGTCTCGCCACGGGAAATCGGCAGCGGTTTCAAAAGGCCGGGCTCTTCGTTCTCAACCTGGTCAGCTCTCCGGGGTCCGGAAAAACGACGCTGCTGGAAAGGACTCTCGCTGACTTGCAGGGAAAGTATTCCTTTGCCGTCCTCGAGGGGGACCAGCAGACTGCCAACGACGCGGAACGGATCGCCGTCACCGGCACTCCCGTGTACCAGATCAATACCGGAGCGGGGTGTCACCTGGACGCCCACATGGTTGGCCACGGGGTGGATCACTTCGATCTGGATCAAACCGAGATTTTGCTCGTAGAAAACGTCGGCAACCTGGTCTGTCCCGCCTCATTCGATCTCGGCGAAGACCACAAAGTGGTCGTTCTGTCGGTTACCGAAGGGGAGGACAAGCCCCTTAAATATCCGCAAATGTTTCAGGCGGCCGACCTGATGATCGTCAACAAGATTGATCTGCTCCCCTTTCTCAGTTTCGAACTGGAAAAGTGCAAAGGGTTCGCCCGCCAGGTCAATCCGAAAATTCGTATCCTGGAACTCTCCTGCCTGAGCGGCGAGGGAATGGAGGGGTGGTACGACTGGCTGGAAGAAGGGGTCAACAGGAAGAAACAATAATCGGAAACCGAGGACCGGAGCGGGAAATCGATTTTTTCCGAACCGGTCCGTTCTTGGAGTGTTGTCCATGTGCCTTGGCGTGCCGATGCAGGTGAAACGGATCGAGAACGACCTCGCCGTTTGCGAGATCGATGGTGTGCAACGTGAAGCCAGCCTGATGATGCTGGACGGTATCGGGGTAGGCGACTACGTGCTGATCCACGCCGGCTTCGCCATCGAAAGGATCGACGAGGCCGAAGCGCAGCTGACCCTGAACGCTCTTCGGGAAGCGCTCGACCAGGGACTTTATCCGGAATGAAATACGCGACCGAATATCGCGATCCCGCCCTGGCCCGGGGCATTCTTGCGGCCATCCGTGACACGGTCCGGGGCTACGCCGGGACGATGACCCTGATGGAGGTCTGCGGTACCCATACCATGGCCATTTACCAGCATGGCATCCGCGCCCTGTTGCCGGAACAGATCTGCCTGATCTCGGGGCCGGGCTGCCCGGTCTGCGTCACGCCGGTCGGTTATGTGGACCACGCTGTGGCCCTGGCCCGGCGGCCCGATGTCATCATCACCACTTTCGGCGACATGGTCCGGGTCCCCGGATCTTCCAGCAGCCTGATTCGCGAGCAGGCCCGCGGGGCAACGGTAAAGGTGGTCTATTCTCCTCTCGATGCGGTGGCCATGGCCGAGCGGAACCCGGACCGGCAGGTGGTCTTTCTCGGGGTCGGGTTCGAAACCACAACACCAACCGTGGCCGGAGCGGTCCTGACCGCAGAGGCCAAAGGGGTGAAGAATTTTTTCGTTCTATGCAGTCACAAGACGATTCCCGGCCCCATGGCGGTATTGGTCAGCGACCCGGAACTTCAGGTAGACGGGTATCTCTGCCCGGCCCATGTCAGCACCATCATCGGCGCCAATGCCTACCGTCCCCTGGTCGAGCAATTCCGGGTTCCCTGCGTTGTCACCGGTTTCGAGCCACTGGACATGCTGCAGGGAATCCGCATGCTGGCGTCCCAGGTGGTAAACGGCGAGGCCCGGGTGGAGACCGAATACAGCCGGATCGTTCGCCCCGACGGCAATCCCAAGGCGAGGGAGATTCTCTACCGGGTCTTTCGGCCCTGTAATGCCCGCTGGCGCGGTATTGGCGATATTCCCGACAGCGGCCTTGAATTGCGGCCGGAATATGCCGCCTTCGACGCGGCCGTGCAGATACCGGTGGCTGTCGAAGAGGCCCGCGAGCACGCGGGGTGCCTGTGCGGCGAGATCCTCAAAGGAAAAGTGACGCCGCGGGACTGCCCTCTCTTTCGCACCGTCTGCACCCCCGAAGACCCGGTGGGGGCCTGCATGGTGTCGAGCGAAGGGACCTGCGCCGCCGAATACAAATACGGCTGCTGAAAAGCCTTCGTCTACGTTGCTGCTCTCGGCCTCATTGCTGCGGCGTAGCTTTCACTTCGCCTCACTCCTCCTCTTTCGAGCGCCTTGCATCAAAAGGATTTTGAGCCGCCGGTCCATATCAGTCTGCGGATGGGAAACCTGAACCTGACCCGGAAAACTGGACGCTCGAATATCCAGGGTTTTATCCGTTTTCGTGACATATCGTCTCTGTCCCTGTTTGGGAGGTCCTTCTTGAAATCCGACATCATCCTTTTGGGTCACGGCAGCGGCGGGAAGCTCAGTCACCAGCTGCTCGATGATCTGATCGTTCCCACCCTGTCCGGTCTGGGGCTCCGCGACCAGAACGATTCGGCCGTCCTTACCCTTCCGCGAGGGCGCCTGGCCTTTACGACCGATTCCTACGTGGTCGACCCGATTTTTTTTCCGGGGGGAAATATCGGCGATCTGGCCGTCAACGGAACGGTCAACGACCTGGCCATGGCCGGAGCCCGGCCGCTATCTTTGAGCGTCGGCCTGATTCTCGAAGAAGGTTTGGCGGTGCCCGACCTTAAGTCGATTCTGGAGAGTATGCGGGCGGCCGCCGAACGGGCCGGAGTCACTATTGTCACCGGTGACACCAAAGTGGTACCCAGAGGGAAAGCCGACAAAATTTTCATCAATGTTTCCGGAGTCGGCGTGCTGGAACACGATTACGACATTCGCGGGAGCGGGGCTCTGGTGGGGGACCGGATCCTGATCAACGGTACCATTGGCGACCACGGGATGGCGGTTCTTGCCGGCCGCGAGGGACTGGAGCTGGAAAGCGACATCCGCTCTGACTCCGCCGCCCTGAATCACCTGGTTGCCGACTTGGTCCGGGAACTTGGTTCTGGCCTGCATGTGCTGCGGGACCCGACTCGGGGAGGCGTGGCGACCACGCTGAAAGAGATTGCCCTGCAGTCGCAGGTGGAAATCACTCTCAATGAGCCGAATCTTCCGGTGAACGAACCGGTTGCCGGTGCCTGCGCCATCCTCGGTCTCGACCCCCTGTTTGTGGCCAACGAGGGGAAACTGCTGGCCTTCGTCGCGCCGGATGCGGGCGACCGGGCACTGGAGGTGATGCGCAACCATCCCGAAGGGGAAAAAGCCGCGATCATCGGTGAGGTCACCGGTGAGGCCGACGGCCGGGTTCGGCAGCGGACGGCCATTGGCGGCCTGCGGGCCATTGAGATGCTGGCCGGAGAACAGCTGCCGCGCATCTGTTGAGATTGTCCTTAAAAGAAGACATACTTTTAATTCTCTTCCTGCTCTTTCCGAAGAAACCCGACAGCGGGGTGGCTTTTCTTTGAATCGCAAAGAAAAGCCACCATAAGAAACTCTGTTTATTTCTGTCGCGGTTGTTCGGCTCTCCTTTAAATTGCCCACCCTTCAAGTATTTCCCGCCCGGTAGCACCGTGAAGCGAACGGCCCCATCGAGCAGCAAACTGCTCACATGGGCTTGACGGAACCACCTGTGGGCACAATGGAAAGGTGCAGGAGGCATTATCGATTCAATTCTGCCCCTGCGAACTTGAATGGGTTTTTAAAGATCCCCCTTTGGCTATACCGGAACATCAATGGTATCCCGGGCCAATTTTGCCTTTGCAAACCTGCTCATCCCGGGCGTATTGTGTTCCGATTTTTGTGGTCTACACTTAATTGCAAAGACCATCAAGGCGATGGCATCGGTCGAAAAAATTTGAGGAGGATAGAAAATGGCAGGCAAAAAGGGAACCATCGGCATTCTGACCGGCGGAGGAGATGTCCCCGGCCTCAACCCCGCCATCAGGGCCATCACCATTCGGGCGTTGCGTGAAGGTTATCGGGTCCTTGGCATTCGGAGAGGATGGGCGGGTCTGGTCGAAATGGTTCCCGACCCCAAGGCCGATAACAGTGCGCAAATCCAGGTTCTGTCGGAGGACATCGTTAACCGGGCCGGACGCACCGGCGGGACCTTCA
>Ga0055479_10000112_pt1 | contig 13215 bp, 9 predicted proteins | sample Muzzi_PWC_D1_FD_57941 | JGI IMG/M metagenome (GOLD analysis project Ga0055479, IMG submission 57941) | Wetland microbial communities from San Francisco Bay, California, USA, that impact long-term carbon sequestration - Muzzi_PWC_D1 | ecosystem: Environmental > Aquatic > Marine > Wetlands ...
GAAGCTGGAGCGGGAGATCGGCGGCTATGACGCCATCATCACCCGTTCGGGCACCAGGATTGATCGGGAGCTGCTTGGTTTTGCCTCCAACCTCAAGGTTATCGCCCGCGCCGGGGTCGGCATCGATAATGTCGATGTTCCCGCTGCCAGCGAAAAAGGGATCATTGTCCTCAACGCTCCTTTCGGCAACACTAATTCGGCGGCGGAACACACCATGGCGATTCTTCTTGCCATGTGCCGTAACGTACCCGATGCCCATGCCAGCCTCAAAGCGGAAAAGTGGCAAAGGGCCCCTTTTACCGGTCATGAACTCAAAGGAAGAGTGCTGGGGATTGTCGGACTGGGCAAGGTCGGGGGACGGGTCGCCCGACGGGCGCGGTCCTTTGAAATGGACGTCCTTGTATTCGATCCCTATATCAGCGGGAAAAGGGCGGAAGACCACGGCACCAAGTTGGTCGGTTTGGCAGAATTGGTCCGGGTCGCCGACGTCATTTCGGTGCATACCCCACTGAACGAAGAGACCCGGGACCTGATCGGCAAAGAACAGTTTGCCTTGATGAAGGACGGCATCCTGATCGTCAATTGCGCTCGCGGCGGCATCATCAACGAGCAGGCCATGCTCGACGCACTGGAAAGCGGCAAGGTGTCCGGAGCGGCTTTTGACGTCTGGAGTGAAGAGCCCCCCGAAAGCCAGCTCCTCAAAAAACTGATTGCCCATCCCCGTATGGTCGTGACACCCCATCTGGGAGCCAACACCTTCGAAGCCCAGCAGAATGTCGCCGTGGATGTCAGCCGGGAAATCGTCAATTACCTCGATGGCAAGCCCGTGGAGAACGCCGTGAACGTCCCCCGTTTCGATCCGGACCTGATGGATCAGATGAAACCCTTCATGCTTCTGGCGGCCAAACTCGGGGAATTCATCGCCCAATTGGCACCGAGCAACCCGAACAAGGTCATTTTCAGCTACAACGGCAAACTGGCCCAATACGATTGCGCCCCGATCACCGTGGCCGGACTCGCGGCCCTGCTCAATTGTCACACCGACCAGGAAGTGAACATGGTCAATGCCCGTTTGGTGGCTCAGAACATGGGGCTGGCGGTCGAAGAACGGCGTTCCTCCGAGTCGGAGTTATTTTCCAACCTGGTGACCCTGAGCCTGGAAACTTCCGAGGGGAAACGGAACATTGCCGGAACGATGTTCGAGGGGATTCCGAAAATCGTTCAGATGCGGGATTTCGCCACAGATTTTCAGCCCGAAGAGAATATGCTGGTCCTGACTTACGAAGACCGGCCCGGGCTGATTGGCAAGATCGGCACGATCCTCGGCGAAGCCGGGATCAATATCGGTTCGATGAATCTCGGGCGCAGAAGCGTCGGTGGAGAGGCGATGGTGGTGCTGACGGTCGATACACCGGCCAGCGAAGGGACCATCAACCGGCTGGCGGAAGCCGTTGGGGCGCATTTCATCAAGGCCGTCCAGATGGCCCCCTGATTCCTTCGCGCGTGGCGGGATTTCTAAAAAGGAAATCAGGAGGCCAGAAGTGGTTCGGAGCATGGAGGAATCAGGCCGCGCTTTTCGGCCCGGCCCAGGAGAACCTCCACTGCTCGTATCCCCTCGTCTCCCAGATCCAGGGAAAAATCATTGACATAAAGACCGATGTGTTGCTCAGCGACGCCCGCGGAAAGTTCCTGAGCATGGGCCTGCATGTACCCCTTGGCCTCCCGCGGATGGGCAAAAGCATATTCCAGGCTCCGACGCACGGCCCCGTCAACCTGACCTATCAATTCCGCTCCCAGGTCCCGTCTGGCCATGATCCCTCCTAAGGGGATCGGCAGGCCGGTCTCCTCTTCCCACCACGAGCCCAAATCAAGTACCTGCGCCAAACCATGGTCCCGGAAGGTAAAGCGCGATTCGTGGATGATCACCCCCGCATCGACAACGCCTTTTTCCAGCGCCGGCATGATCTGGTCGAAAGGGAGAATGACCGGATTTTCGTATCCCTCTCCGTAGAGTTGCAGTAACAAGTTCGCTGTGGTCAGGCGCCCCGGCACGGCGATGCTGCGTCCGCGAAGGTCGGCCATGGAGCAGGCTTTCCTGGCAACGACCAGCGGGCCGCAGCCCCTTCCCAAGGCTCCGCCGCTACGGAGCAGGTTGTAGTGGGGGCGCAGGTGGCCTAATGCATGGTAGGACACCTTGGTCAGGTCCAGGGCCTGATCCATCGCCAGTCCGTTAAGCGTTTCCACATCCTCCAGGCGCTCCCGTACGTTGCATCCGGGGATTTTCACCCGGCCATGCACCAGGGCAAAGAAGATAAAGGTGTCGTTCGGACAGGGGGAGTATCCCAGTGACAAGGTTCTGATCAAGACTCCTCCTCTTCGAGGGAGGTCGAAGAAAAACGCCCGTTCGCGGTGTTGCTCTCATCCCCCGTCAGCGACAAACTGACGGCGTACGCCTTATTCCTCGGGATTTCGGCTGCCTTGCATCCGGACATTTTTAATCAGCCTTGGAATCGTAGCGCCTCAAAGAAACGGCAAAACTTCCAACGCCGCTAAGACGGCTTTTTGAGCAGTTTCGCTCCCCGCCGCCAGATCCCAGCGAGAACGGTCCCGGTCTTCCACCAGGTTGGAAATTCCGCGAAATTCCAGAAAGGGAACCCCGAAAAGGGCACAGACCTGGGCAACCGCGGCCCCTTCCATGTTTTCGGCGATTCCCCCGGTTCGGCGGGCGAGTGCCTGTCCGGCGGTCAAAGTCCCCGAGCAGGTGGAAACGGTCACTACCGGCCCGAAGCCGACCCGGCGGGGAGCCATCGCCGACGCCAGAATCGATCGCAATGTTTCGACGATCGAGGAATCGACCGGAAAGCGGCCAAACACCGGACCGTCTTCATTTTGCAGCAATGCCAGGTCGAGGGTTTTCATATCCAGAAACCCTTCCGGTCCCATGACTCCCTCGTCACCATAGAGGGCCTCGGTGGCGACGGCCAGGTCGCCCACCGCGAGGTCACCGCCGGGATAACTGCCGCCGCAGCCGAAACTGATGACCAGGTCGGGGGAGTTTTGCGTCAGCAGATGCGCGGTCGCCGCCGCGGCATTGGCCTTTCCGACTCCGGCATGGACCAACCAAGTCGGATGGGGACCCAACCTCCCCTGCACAATGGCAAAAGGGTGGTCCAGAATTGCCTCGCCCTGAAGCTTCATCCGGAGGCGGGCTGTTTCAAAGGGGACGGCGGCGATCAGAACGATCATGGCGGCAGGCAATGATGAGGGATAAAGGGGTGTCGACAGGAAAATTGTTCGAAAAGCTTGCTAGGGATGAAACCAGCCTTTTCGAATCAGGTCCCGGCGCAGGGTTGCCCCCTGGTTGCGAACAACCCCGAGGTACCAGAACCGGTCTTCTTTCACGGCCTCTTTGGGAGAATCGAGGCGTTTCCTCCGGTCGATCAGGATCTTTTTGAAACGGGCATCGGCCTCGGCGATAATTTCGAAAATTTTGGCGCGCAGGGGCTGCCCCACGTCTTCGGCGACAAATTGAATCATATCCCGCAGCCGCAGCCCTTCCCGATAGTCCTGGAGGTTCCCCTCGAAAGCCCCTTCGCATTCGGCGACGAAATCGATCCAGTCCAGCAAGAGGCCGCCGAAATCATCATCTGCAAACTCACCGAACTCCTCATGCTCCCGCAGACAGTCTTCAATCCGGTCCTGCTCCTTTTCCGAGAGGAAGAAAGAGATGTTTTCCTCCACCGGATACATTTCCAGCTCTTCCGTCAGGGCCTGGCAGAAATGCACGTAGTCAAGATCGATTTCTGACATGGAATCGAAGGGAGCCGGAAGCGTTCCCGTTGGATGACAGAGCAAAGATAAGTGGTCGTGCCCAAGATCTGAGGGGTAGGTCAGATCGGTGCGGAAAGGGACTTTGTGCCTGGCGAACAGGTCCATGATGCGGATATGGTTTCCAGAAAAACAGGTCAGCACCTTTTCTTCGGAAAAAAAGAATTCCATCCCGGCTCGGTTGTTGGCCAGTCCGAAACCGACGAATCCATCGTGAACTAGCCGTTCCATATAGGGACTCAGGGCGGCCAGGATCTCATCGGTCGGGAGGTAGGGAGAATAAAAGACACTGGGGACCGGTTCCTGATCGGATTTCTCCTGACCATCCTCTTCGTAAAATTCCAGAATCAGGAAAGCTTCATCCGGAAGGCAGGCGGAGGTTAAGCTGCAGAACAGCCTCCCGGCGCGATCGGCATCCACCAGGGCGCTGAAGCGGTACGAATCACTGGAATTTTCCATTGGGGCGAAGGAAAAGCCTTCGCCGAGGCGGCGAACTTTTTGCGTCTCTTCGGGCCAAAGCCGCAACCCGAGGGGTAAAAGCAAATTTTTTGCAGACAAGAAGGGATCCTTTGGAAAAAGACGAGACGCTTCCCGGCGGAAAGCTCCAAGTTGGGAAACGGCACCGCAACTCAAAGGAAAGATAAATCACCGGCGCTTGAAAAGTCAATAGAGCCGCAAAATCCGGATATGGTCCTGGCGCCGGCCGAAGGGAACATTCCGGCGATTCCCGGGGGACCCGAAGGAGCAAAATCGGGTTTAATTTAAGTAAACATGTTTTATCGCCAATAAATAATTCTGTTGACATCAAAGGCGGATTTCGTTATACCCTCGGGAAGTAAAACCTCTTTTTATTTTTTCCCTGATATGGAATATCGTGCAGAAATGATGAAAGCCGCCGGAGCCCTTTTCGGCTTCCATGGCGGTTTTGAAGGATTTCCTCGACAGCGAAGCACCCGGGTTTTCCGCTCGGGCGGAATTCGGTAAAGATTGGCTGGTTTAGCAAGATTTCCATTTGCCGCTGGATTGAAAGAACGGTCCGATTATCGACAGGAACCTCGGTTGCCAGTGCCAGTCACTTTCAGCCGGCCCTAAAACCTTAAGAATCAGAGGGAAGAACAAAATGGCCAAAAAAGCGATTAAACCTACTCTGAACAACCCGTTTGAACCCCCGGAGGTCGTCGAATTTAACATTCCCGGTGAAATTGCCGGCAAAAAGGGCGGTTATGAGGAAGTGATGAAGGAAGGCTATGAGCTGATCCAGCGTCCCGTCAAATCGGTCCGCATTGATCAGATCGAAAAACAGCATTTTAAAAAACGGATGACAGTCTGGGAGCGGATCAAGGTTCTGACCGACCAGGAACCCAATGTTCTTTACCAGAACTGGGGCAAAAACCTGGACGGGGCGTCCCTGGTCACCGCCATTTTGAATATCAAAGGTCGGGATGTGGCCCTGTACGGCCATGATTTCACGGTTCGCGCCGGGTCCATCGATGCCACCAACGGGAATAAGCTGGCCCGCCTTTTTTACATGGCGGCGGAGAAAGGAATCCCGCTGATCGGAATGAACGACAGCGCCGGCGCCTTCGTGCCCGCCGGCGTCGGAGGTCTGGACGGCTATGCCGAGGCCTTCACCGCGCTACGTAAGATCAGCGGCATTATTCCGAGTGTCATGTGCATGTTCGGGTTCAACGCCGGCGGTGGCAGTTATCTTCCCCGGCAGGGCAGTTTCCTGATTCAGCCCACGGATACATTTTTCGGCCTGACCGGTCCCGGCGTGGTCAAATCGGTTCTCGGCGAGGACATCACCCCGGAAGATCTGGGCGGTCCGAAAGTCCATGCCCAATCCGGTGTCGTCGATGTTCCCGTTTCGGACGAGGTCGCCGCGCTGCGTACCGCGGTCCGGCTGTTGAGCTACCTGCCGGACAACAACAGTGTGATGGCGCCCTATCAGGAGACCAGTGATCCCCTCGACCGGAAGACGTGGGAGATCAACACCCTGTTGAAAAAAGCCTTTAATTCCCCGACGGGATTCAATACTCCGGTCGACGTGTCGATCATGATTCAGCAGATTTGCGACCACGGCGATTACTTTGAACTGCAGCCGACCCGGTCCCGCGAAGTCATCACCGCTTTCGGCCGGCTGGGCGGGCAGGTGGTCGGTTTCTGCGCCAACAACAGTGCCGTCGCCTCGGGCCAGATCGACTGCGACTCGGCCGTGAAAATCGCCCGTTTCGTCCGGTTCTGCAATATCTACAACATCCCGGTCATATTCATGGAAGACACCACCGGTTTTCTGCCGGGCAAAGAACAGGAAGCGCGCGGTATCGTTCAGGCCGGGCGGTCGATGCTCGATTCCATCGTTGATTTGCGGACTCCGCGAATTCTGCTGATTATCCGCAATGCCTTCGGCGGAGCTTACGCGTCTTTCAACAATTATCCGACCGGCGCAGACCTGGTTCTGGCCCTGCCGACCACCCGACTTGCAGTCATGGGGCCGGCCGGCAAGGAGTTTGTCTATAAGGACGAACTCCGCAAGCTTCGAGGAGCCATCCCCCAGCGGGTGAAGCAGGGGACCCATGAGCGCATTGAAGCCGGCATGGATGGCGAAGCTGCCAAGCGGGAAGCCGAAAAAGAAGCCGCCGACTGGCTGAAAGGCCAAGAGGCGGAACTGAATCTGCGCTATGAAAGAGAGTTGATGAATCCCAAGGAAGGCTTGGCCCTGGGCTCAATTTCTTCCATCGTCATGCCGACCGATTTGCGCAAAGTCTTGGGCGAGAATCTCCAGTTCTTCCTCCGCCATTACCAGCCCTCACCGATGTCGGGCCCGCAGCGCGAGTTCCACTAATCCGGGAGGGGATGACACACCATGAAAGCAAACCGAGATTTTGATAAGGGGACCAAACCCATGGCAATGGAGAGCGAAACCATGGCACAAAATATCGATTATTACCAAAACAATCCGTTGATTCATCGGGATCGCCGCCTGAGCAAATCGACCTCGAAATGGGCGCGGGCTTTTTCCTGCAAGGATCTAAAGCCGCTGATCGTATGCCGTGGCCCGATCCGCAAGGAGGCGATGAACGTCTATGAGGAGATGGGGATCACGCACTTCGGCATCCTCCTTTCCGAAAAGGATTCCATCATCTATCCCAATGCCCTGGCTCCCGAACTCCGCCAGCTCACCGATCCCAGTCGCGTTCATCGGGTGCCTGATTACACCGGGGCGACCAAAGAAGAACGGGTTGAGCGGATCCATCAGATCATCCAGATCGCCAAGGATAACGGCTACGATTCGATCTTTGCCGGTTACGGATTCATGGCGGAGGATGAGGAATTCGTCGGTGCCATCGAGGCCGCCGGGCTGAAATTCATCGGCCCGTGCGCTGCCACCCAGGCCAGCGCCGGCAAGAAGGACGAAGCCAAACGGACCGCTCTCAAGGTCGATGTCAGCGTCACGCCCGGGATCGACAACGTCACCGCCCGCACCCTGGTCAAGAAGCATCCCTCCCGTGAGGCGCTGCTGGCTGTGGTGAAAGCGGAAGAGCTCAGGTGCGATGCGGCGGTTCTCAAGGACCAGAAGCTCTCTCTCGAAGACCTGGCCGATCATATCCTCATGGCCTCTTATGAGAAGGGGATCGATCTTTTCTCCATTGACGAATTATGTACCCAGGTGCAGTCGGAAGCGGCGGAAATGTTTCGGAAATACCCGAACAGCCGGATCCGCCTGAAGGCCATTGGCGGGGGTGGGGGGAAGGGCCAGCGGATTCTTGGCGCCTCCCTGCTGACTGCCAAAAATCCCGATGAGAAGGCGGTAAAAAAAGCTGCCTCGGAAGCGCCGGCCATGGTGCGCGAGGTCCTGAATGAGGTCAAGGCCAACGCGGTTGGCGACAACAAGAACGTTCTCATCGAACTGAACATCGAGCAGACCCGCCATAACGAAATCCAGCTGCTGGGCAACGGGAAATGGTGCATTGCCCTGGGCGGACGCGACTGCTCTTTGCAGATGCACGAACAGAAGCTGCTCGAAGTATCGGTCACCCAGGAGGGCCTGGCCGACGCCATAGGAAAAGCCGGGGCGGCCGGCAAAAAAGGCGAAGTCAAGGCACTCGAATCGGATCTTAAGGTTCTCAAGCGGATGGAAGAGGAGGCGGAGCGTTTCGGCAAAGCCGTCGGCCTTGACTCCGCATCGACTTTTGAGTGCATCGTCGATCGTGACCGGCATTTTTTCATGGAGGTCAATACCCGCATTCAGGTGGAGCACCGGGTAACAGAGCTCTGCTACAGTCTTAAATTCACCAACCCCGATGATGAGAAGGACTTCTTCGTCGTCGAATCGCTGGTCGAGGCCATGGCCCTGCTGGCCCGTCACAAGGAGCGTTTGCCCCGTCCCGAGCGGATCAAGAGGTTCAACGCCGGCGCCGAGGCGCGCCTGAATGCGACCGATGCCTCCCTTTCGCCCCATGCCGGGGGAGTCATTCGTTACTGGTCGATGCCTTTGGAAGGTGAAATCCGCGACGACCAGGGGATCTGCCTGGTGAATCCCGATACCGGGCTGTTCATGCGCTATCATGTAGCTGGAGCCTACGACTCCAATATCGCCCTGCTGTTGACCAAAGGGGAAGACCGGCTGGACAGCTACAACTACCTGGCCAAAGTCCTGCGCCGCACCGTTCTGCGGGGCACCAACCTGGCCACCAACCTCGAATTTCACTACGGGCTGGTCAACTGGTTCATCGGGCAGAACGTGATGGCCAAGCCGACCACCCGCTTCGTGGTTCCTTACCTCACCCTGGTTGGCATCCTGAAAGAGGAGGCCAACAAGCTTGATCCGGTATTCGCTTTTCTGGCGATGAAAAAGCATTACGCCCAGATGGTCGGGGACGATCCGGAAATCGGCAAAGCCGTTTCCCAGGTTCTGGATCGCAAGGGGACCTTGCTGACCCGCCCCATTGAACGCCTGCTGGAAGATCCGCACCTGCTTTCCGGTTGGCTGAGTTTGAACCGGAAAAATTTCCGGATTGAAAACAAAAAAGTGACCTGGCTGCGGAATCCGCTGGTCGTTCTGCAAGAGACCTATAAATACCTGAACATGGCCTACCGTCCGGAAGCTCCCGCGGCCGAGGTAATCTGGAGCCATGACAACGAACTGCTGCAAAAAGCTTTGCGTTTTTATGACGATCTGCGAAAGAGATTCGGCCTGGATCAAGACCATTTCCGCGAACTCAACGAAATCCTGGAGAAAGATCAGCCGCCCAAAGGGATCAGCGTTGAAGAATGGGCGCAGATCAGTTCCGCGCATTTCGGATTTGAAGTTGGAAACGAGCTCCTCGGCCTGCTGTTTATGATGGCCGAAAATACCAAGTTTTACGACTTCCGCGTTGAGGAAGACCTGGAGGTCACTATCCCCGACTATTTGACGGATCCCGAGTTACAGGCCCGGATGAAGAAAATTCTGGTACCCCCGCCGGCGACCAAGGCCGACGAAATCGTGGCGGTCTGCGGGGGCATGTACTATGCCCAGGAAGCTCCCGGCATGCCGAAGTTCGCCTCCGAAGGGATGCATTTCGAGAAGGACCAGCCTCTGTACATCATTGAAGTCATGAAGATGTTCAACACGGTTCGGGCAACATTTTCAGGGACTCTCGACAAAATTCTGGTTGAAGGCGGAGACGGGACGATCGTGCAGAAGGGACAGCCCCTCTTCAAGATCACGCCGGATGAAAAATTCGTTGAGGTGGATCCCAAAGAAGTTGAACGGGAAAGACGGTCGAGGACGAGCGAATATCTTAAGGCGGTCCTCTGACCCGGCCCTTCTTGCGGCAAACTTAAAGAGTCCCGGATCGAGGTTCGGAGCCCGAAATAAAAGAGAGACCCCTCCCCATGGGGGTCTCTCTATATAGGTAGGTACCCAGCCTGCAGAAGAAATCCGCCTTTCCGGCTTGAGCCGGTGATCCGCAGGCCTGTTTCTTAACCGGGACGGGCAGGGGGTCTTCCCGAAGGTTTTTGGAAATACCCCCCCCTCCCGAGTTCAGATCCGTTTTTGGGCTCAGGCCACCCAGCTGTAGTCGTCCCCTTCAACGCATTCGGTGAGCGCTTCCAGAAACGATTTTTCCTGGGAATCCTTGATGATCTCGTTCAAACCGTGATTCACGGCCCAGACCGTTCCACAGACGCTGCACTCGACAATGCCTTCCGCGAAACCGTCGGATTGAAGATTGATTGCGACCTGTTTGTGACCCTTGCAAACGGGGCATCTCATGATTCTTCTCCTTCGGTGAAATATGGTTTAAATTAACATGAATCGCCACAAGTATAGCCAGCTCAATTATTAATGCAAGCAAAAAAAATAGAAAAAACTTAAATAAAACAATTATTTAGGCAGAATAATGTTTTGTTTTTCATGTCGCGATTTTATTTTTTTAGGCTGCCGAGAAAAAAGAACAAACCGAAAATATAATTGAACAGATTGTATTTATTTGATTTTTTTACAAATCAAGTATTTAGACCGCTATTTTAAAATGGCCTAATTTTGCATCTGGTTAAATATTTTGATGGCCCAAACCGATTGGAAATTTTAACGGGACTTGAAGCTTTGATTTTTCTTGATGCAGGGGGTGGGGCTCGTTTCCACCGAATTCGTTCAGGTTTTCCATCAGTCGGGGCATTGTGGAACGAGCAGGGGATAATAAGAGTTGGCTGCCTTTAATATCGATAAATATTGTTTATCCTCAATAAATTTTTATTGACAATTTCGGTACTTTCGGATATATCCAGCATGCTGAATACTCTTTCTTTTTCGAAGAAAGGCCCGAAGTGGATTTCAATATTGGCGCAAAAATCAAGAAGCTTCGCAAGGCGCGCAAGCTGACCCTCCAGGACGTTGCCCGGGAAACCGGATTTTCTCCGGCGCTGATTTCCCAAATCGAGAACAATAACGTTTCTCCGCCTATTGCCACGCTCTCCAAGATCGCACGATTTTTCGATGTCAAGCTTGCCCATTTTTTCGAAGAGGAAGAAGAAGAGCTGAAGTTTGAAGTCGTTCGCAAATCGCAACGGCGAGTCGTCAGTCGGGTGATTTCCAAGGCCGGAACAGGCCATGGGTATACTTATGAGGCCCTGTCTTTTCGCAAGCGAAACAAGAAAATGGAGCCGTTCCTGCTGACCGTTTCCGAACGGGCCCAGGAGGAGACGCTTTATAATCACGAAGGCGAGGAATTTCTGCTGATTTTAAAAGGGAAGGCGGAAATTTTACTCGAAAATGATCGATTTACCTTGGAAGAGGGGGATGCGGTTTACTTCGACGCGGACATCAAGCATCGGCTGCTGGCCTGTGAGGACCAGGAAGTCTTGGTGCTTGCGGTGGTGACCCGCTGATTTTCCGCAATTAAGTAATCTCGCCCGTCATTTTATTTTCGCCGGGATAATGGAAAATTCGGAGGCCGGCCGGCACACGTCGGCCCGCTTTTTTTTTCGAGATGCTTTAAATCGCAGCTCGTCCCCAGTCAGGGCCCGGATTCCGGGTTTTTTGCAACGTTAAGGAGTCGCCGATGAGCATTCAGGATCAAAAAGATCGCTGGGAATCCACGACCCTCAATAAAGTTCTGGAGCGGTCTCCCGAGCGCAAACCAGATTTCAGGACCAGCTCCGATCTCGAGATGGAGAGGGTCTTTATTCCCGAAGGATTTGACCCCAGCTATATGGATAAACTCGGTTTGCCTGGTGAATATCCCTTCACCCGTGGGGTGCAGCCGACCATGTACCGGGGCCGGTTCTGGACCATGCGGCAATATGCCGGTTTCGGTACCGCCAAGGAATCTAACGAACGGTACCGTTATCTTCTGGACCACGGTCAGACCGGCCTGTCAGTCGCCTTTGATCTGCCGACACAAATGGGCTACGACTCGGACAGCGCCATGGCCGAAGGCGAAGTGGGCAAAGTCGGTGTTGCCATCGACTCCCTAGCCGACATGGAGACACTCTTTGACCAGATCCCCTTGGACAAAGTCTCTACCTCGATGACCATTAACGCGACGGCGTCGGTCCTTCTGGCCATGTATGTTGCCGTGGCCGAAAAGCAGGGGGTGTCTTCCGAACAGATCATGGGGACGATCCAGAACGACATCCTCAAGGAATACATGGCCCGCGGCACCTATATTTATCCGCCCCAGGAATCGATGCGTATCATCACCGATATCTTCGCCTTCTGCAAAGATCATGTCCCCAAGTGGAATACCATTTCCATCTCCGGTTATCATATTCGCGAAGCTGGCTCTTCCGCGGTCCAGGAGGTGGCATTTACCCTGGCTGACGGCATCGCCTATGTCGATGCTGCGATCAAGGCGGGTCTCGACGTTGACGAGTTCGCTCCACGTCTGGCGTTCTTTTTCAACGCGCACAACAATCTGCTGGAAGAAGTGGCCAAGTTCCGGGCCGCCCGGCGGATTTGGGCAAAGATCATGAAAGAGCGTTTCGGCGCCAAGGACCCGCGGAGCCAGATGCTGCGATTCCACACCCAGACCGCAGGCTGCACCCTGACGGCCCAGCAGCCCGACAACAACATCATGCGGGTCACTATTCAGGCCCTGGCAGCCGTTCTCGGCGGCACCCAGTCTCTGCATACCAACAGCCGCGACGAGGCGCTGGCGTTGCCGACCGAAGATTCGGTGCGGATCGCTTTGCGCACCCAACAGGTCATCGCCTTCGAATCGGGCGCCGCCGATTCCGTCGATCCTCTGGGGGGTTCCTATCTGGTGGAAAGCCTGACCGACCAGATTGAGCAAAGGGCAATAGAGTACATCCGGAAAATTGATGACCTGGGCGGTGCGGCCGAGGCTATCAGTCGCGGATTCCAGCAGAAAGAAATCCAGGACTCGGCGTACGCCTATCAGAAATCAACCGAATCGAAGGATCAGATCATCGTCGGCGTGAACCGGTTTACTGTTAAGGAAGATCCCCCCAAGGACCTGCTCAAGATCAAGCCGGAAGTCGAAATTGCGCAGAAAAAAGCCCTCGCCGATGTCAAGGCGCGTCGCAACGGTTCGGTCGTCCAGCAGAAGCTGGCGAGCCTTTCCCAGGCGGCACAGGGGACGGAAAACCTGATGCCCTTCATTCTGGATGCGGTCAAGTCCTACGCAACCCTGGGTGAAATCTCCGACACTCTCCGGGAAATTTTCGGCGAGCACCAGGAAACCGTTGTTCTGTAAGGCTAGCACCGCTGGACCCCTCGCTTTACCGAGGCTGGCAAAGTAACGCCGGATGGATGTAAAATAAAGGGGCGAAAAGGAACTTTCCGCGCCGGCTTCGCCCCAGGTGGCGAAATCGGTCATTCCAGCGGGGTACCAGTATGAAGAGACGACTATGGATCTTCGGAACGGCCCTTTTACTCGC
>Ga0055479_10000113_pt1 | contig 13203 bp, 12 predicted proteins | sample Muzzi_PWC_D1_FD_57941 | JGI IMG/M metagenome (GOLD analysis project Ga0055479, IMG submission 57941) | Wetland microbial communities from San Francisco Bay, California, USA, that impact long-term carbon sequestration - Muzzi_PWC_D1 | ecosystem: Environmental > Aquatic > Marine > Wetlands ...
CTCCATTTCCGAATTCTTGTTGCTGTCACTGTAGACGTAGAAGGTATTGAAGGAAGCATCGGAGCTGATGGTCATTCCCTCCTTGTCGTAGAAAGTGACCGCGGCCGAGGCTGGGATGCTGATGGCCAGGACAACCAAGCATGCAAAAATACCTTTTAACAACTGTGCTGTTTTCATGTATTTCCCTTTCTGTGAATAGAATGCCGCCAATAAATTGCACCCTATAAAAAATTTAAGCGAGTAAATGAGCTTGACTTACCTTGGCCATCTTCAAAATTCCAAGGTTCCGGCGCTAAACGGCCCCTCCAGAAATTGATTCGGGCACCGAGCCTCTCCGGGTCGTGCCTCAGAACGGAAGTTTTCCAAAACCCATGAGCCCGATGGAAGGAACGAAAAGACAGGTGAAGCTCAGAACGAGGAACATCCAAGCAGCAAGCTTGGCATTCAGTTTCCCGTACGTAACACCGACAACGGTTAAGCAAATCACGACGAAAGTTACGTTCATAAACCCAAGATAGTTGGAAATGCCGATATACGTCTGGCCATCGGGTTTAACGCCGCCGCCGGTGAAAAAGAGATAAGCGTACATGGCACACACAATGGCCACGACCAGAGCCCCGTTCCCGACGGTCCGCATATCTTCCAGCCCTACCCAAAGAGCATGGGCCGTTTGCAGATAAAGAACCCCAAACACGAACAGCAGCCCGGCGGTAAAGGGATCTTTAAAAACAGCCGCCTGGATAACTGCGCCAAACACAACGAGAGTACCCACAACAGCAGTCACAAAGCCGGTGCTTTTGGCTTCACCGTGGCCCAGAAAAAGCAGACCCACCGGGACCCACATCATGCAAATCAATAGAAGTAATGCTAAAGTCATAACTTGTCTCCTTTTGGACCCCTGACAATGTTGGTTGCCAACGGGGGACGTTTATTCTGCTGTCGTCAGATCAATGGTGGCCATGACCTCAACGACAGCGTTTGCGGGAAATCCGCCCTGCCGAAGATGCTTTCGAACGGCAGCTTTATTTGGAGCGAGGTGTTTGCGGAAAATGTTTTCAGCGGTGACATGGAACTGGGCCCATTGGATTGGGGACCCTTTTTCCCTAGCGAGCCGCGTCATACTTGGGATATTCCCCGCAAATCCGCAGGCGGCCGAATCAAGCTTCGGCCGTCGTTGGATCGATAACGGACTTAACCTCCACAACCTGGTCGGCCGGGAACCCGCCCTGCCTGGCATGCTCCCGAATTGTTTCGGCATCGGGGGCAATATAGATGCAGTAGATCTTGTCAGCCGTGACATAGCTTTGCACCCATTGGATCTCTGGCCCGAGCTGCCTCAAGACACCGCAGGATTTCTGGGAAATTCCCTGCAACTGTTCCTTGGTAAGATTGCCGGCACCGGGAAGAATTCTTTCGATGACGAATTTGGGCATAATTTGGCTCCTTTGCCTCCTTTAGATAAAAAAACTCATCTTTTTCAGTCGTAAAGATTTTGCGTTGAAGGCCGACCGCATCATGCCGGCTGCCCTCATCCAACTCCAGGCTGATCACTAAAGAAGTCCTGCCTTTGCGACCCTCCCCTCGGACACTTTGTCTGCGGACCATGTTCTTAGAGCCACGAACGGTCCACTCGCCTACGCGCCCGCTACCGTCTGCTTCTCCATGATTCAAATTCAGGTGGCTGCAACACATTCTCAAGTCTGGTCGGGGGAACCCGAGAAAGGAGGACGTATCGAAAAGGAACGTTTCCGGATGGCGCCGGAGAGATATTCTCTCCGAACTGAATTATTTATTGCCTCCTTGGTTGCCTGTTTGCCGGTACCGTTCCTTTCGACCATCGGATCCCTGGGAGTTATCGGGCTCCGTTCTGCTGTTTCATGCCAATGTGCAACGGAGGTGCCAAGGAATAAAACACTGGTAGATTGCCGACAAAATGGGAGTTTCCCAGTGATTTCATGAATTTTGAACGATTAAGGGTGTGGAGAAATAGGATAAGATCATGGGGATGGAAGGGATATAAAACCCTAGGCTATGAAATTGGTAATTGGCTCGTTCGCTAGGATAAAGGGTTTTGAAATAAAAGTTATTTCAGAACCTTACGGGGATTTCCGGAGACCGGAGCCCGGCTCAGGGAAGGGGTTGAAGAGTTGCGAAAAACCCTTATAAGGGAGTAAGCTGAAAAAATGGGGAAAGGAGCTACAGCGTGGAAAATGACCCCGGAAATCCGATGCCGGGGAAAAGGACTCGGGGAATAATTATTTATTTAGTAGAACTTTGTTTGAGAATGCGGTACAGGAATTGCTAGGCTTATAAGTAATCTATTTTCTTTGCTTTTTCGTGTTCTTGAGCGTTCCTTAGCTATGTACGGAAGGCAAATTTTTTGACGGAGTAACAAATATGAGTGTGGAAGCTGCCCATCGGCACTGTAAGTTCGAAGTTCCCGAAATCATCTTCGGACGGAAGCTGCTTGGTCAGGTTGGTGCGTGCGCACGGCGGTTGGGCGGGAAAAAGGTCTTTCTGGTCAGCGATCAGGGTCTGTTTAAGGCCGGGTGGGTAGATTTGGTCATGGCCAGTCTTCTCGAGGCCGGTCTTGCGTTTGTTTATTACGACCAGGTTACGTCGAATCCCAAAGATTACGAGATCGAAGCCGGTGCGATGGAATACATCTCCCAGGGCGCGGACGTGATCGTCGGCCTCGGCGGCGGCAGTGCCATGGACGCCGCCAAAGGGATTGCTATTCTTGTTTCCAACGGCGGCCGGATTCAGGACTATGCGGGGACGGACATGATCAACCGGCCGCTGCCGCCCATGGTGCTTTGTCCCACGACCTGTGGCACGGGGTCCGATGTCTCCCAATTTGCTGTCGTCAACGACTCTCAGGAAAAGTGCAAATTTACGATCATGAGCCGTTGTGTGGCGCCCGATATCAGTCTTACCGATCCGGATACACTTGAAACTCTTCCCGACGAGTATGTCAGCACCACTGCTCTCGACGCCCTGACCCACGCCGTGGAAGCCTATTTTTCGGTGGCCTCGTCAACCCTTACCGATGTCAACTCGCTTCGGGCCCTTGCTCTGCTGGCAAAAAGTTTCGTTAATGCCGTGCGAGAGCGGAATCCCAACGACCTGGAAAATCTCTCCCGCGCCAGTCTTCACGCCGGCATGGCCTTCTCCAATTCGCTGCTTGGTATCGGTCATGCATTGGCACATCCCATCGGTGGTCTCTACGATGCCAATCATGGCAGGGTTAACGCCGTTTTACTGCCCGAAGTGTTGGGTTATGACTTCCCGGTGGTGTTGGAAAAGTTGCCCGAGATGGCGGTTGCCTTGGGGCATAAAGCTCCCGGCGACGTCAAGGAAGCCCAGGAAAGGACTCTGGAAACGATTCTGGGGTTGCTCCAGGCGGGTAGCGCGCCCGCGGGCTTGAGGAACATCGGAGTCAAGCAGGAGGATCTTCCGCTGCTGGCGAAACGAGCCGTCAAGGACGTTTGTCTGCTGACTTCGCCGCGACAAACCGATGAGGACGATCTGCTGAGGTTATTAAACCGGGCCTTTTGATGAAAGAAATCAAGTCCACCCTTATCGATGACCAATTCCTGGATACTCTGCTCGGGATCGAGAGTTCCAAGATCGGCTTTTATGCCGATGTAAAGCAGAAGATCCAGGAGTTGGAAGCAGCCAACCTCAGCCTTCGTACCAAGAAGACCGAGCTGCAGGCTGTATTTGACGCCATTAGTGATTGCGTCGTCATCTATGACCGGGGTGGGCTGGTTCAGTATCGCAACCACCTGACCCCAAGACTTTTTCCACAGGAAACCTTGATCGGCAAGGGATGCCGGGCGCTTTTTCATCCAGACCGAAGTGAAAATCTCGACGGTTGTCCGGTGGGCCGGGCGCTACAAGGCGAAAGCTGCCAGATGTCGTTTTCGGTCACAAAAATTAATGGGAAAAATCGCTATTTCGACGTGACGGCGACTCCCATCGCCGATCCGTCCGGGGGCAACCGGGCGCTGCTTTTCATTCGCGACGTAACGGAACGCCGCGCCAGGGAGATGCAGCTGCTGCAGGCGGAGAAAATGTCGAGTATCGGCCTGCTGGCGGCGGGGGTGGCCCACGAAATCAACAATCCGATGACCTCGGTAGCCGGTTATGCTGAGGCATTGCAGCGACGTTTTCGTGATGCGCCGGAACTGATCGATGACTCCCGGTTGCAGGATTTTCCAAGATATCTGGAGGTTATTGTCCGGGAAGTTTATCGGTGCAAGGCCATTATCGACAGCCTTCTCAGTTTTAGCCGAAAATCAGATGGTTCTTTCGGGGCGGTTGACCTCAATTCAATTATTTGCGAAGTCCTGGAATTGATCGGACCCCAACGGAAAGAAAAGAATGTCACCCTGGAGGAAAACCTGTGTATCCCGTTACCGAAAGTGAACGGCGAAGCCAGCGCACTGCGGCAGGTTTTTCTGAACCTGGTCTTGAACGCACTGCAGGCTATCGAGGGGACGGGGACAGTCGTTCTGGAAACCGGTGTTGAAGATGGGCATATCGTAGCCCGGGTGAGGGATACCGGCTCCGGGATTGCCCCGGACGCGCTCGACCAAATCTGGAATCCGTTTTTTACCACCAAAGTGGTCGGAAAAGGGCAGGGGCTCGGCCTGGCGGTAACCTACGACATCATCAAAAAGCATGAAGGAACTATTGAGGTGCACAGCCAGGTTGGCGAGGGGACGGAATTCACTGTAAGACTCTCGGTATGGCGGGAAAACTAATGGAAAAAAAAGCTAAAGTTCTCATTGTTGAAGATGAACAACCGCTGCGCGACCTGCTTCGGTCGGAATTGACTCGTAGCGGCTATACGGTGCAGACGGCCGCAGACGGCAACGAAGGATTGGCCAGATACACCGAAGAAATCTTCAACGTCGTGTTGCTCGATATTAAAATGCCGGGACGAAACGGTGTCGAGTTGCTTCAACTGATGCGAAGTGAAACCAACATCCCTGAAATCATTATTTTTACAGGGCACGGCGATATCGAAACGGCAGTGCAATGCATCAAGCTGGGAGCCTACGATTACCTGACCAAACCGGTCAAGCTCGACGAGTTGGAGCTGGTTATCGACAAAGCCCACGAAAAGAACCTCCTGCGTTGCGAGAACATCAATTTGCGTCTCGAGATTAACAAGATCGAAACCCATAAAATCGTTGGGAAAAGTCCGGAAATACGCAAGGTTCTCGCAACGGTCAACCGGTGGGGCGCGACCGACGAACATGTTCTCGTCACTGGGGAAAGTGGAACCGGGAAGGAATTGATTGCCCGGGCGGTCCATGATGCAAGCCAGCGGGCCGAAAAGCCCTTCGTGACCGTTAACTGCGGACGCCTTGATGCCAATACGGCTGAAAGCGAACTTTTCGGCCACATGCAGGGAGCTTTCACCAGCGCGGTAAAGGCTCGCGCAGGCATTTTCGAATTGGCTGACCATGGCACGCTTTTTATGGACGAGATTTCAGAGATGGCACTTGATGTCCAAGTCAAGCTTTTAAGGATCCTTGAAACAGGGACTTTTAGGCGTCTCGGAGGGAGTCGTGACATCAAGGTCGATGTCCGCTTCGTTTTTGCGTCCAACAAAAACCTGACCGAATGTGTCGAACGAGGCTCCTTTCGCGAAGACCTCTTCCATCGGATCAACCTTCTGCCGATCCATCTTCCACCGTTGCGTGAACGGCGGGAAGATATCCTGCCCCTGACCTTGTTCTTTCTAAAATCCTGTGCCAATCATGCGGATGCAGAGTGGGAAATTGCAGAGGATGCGCTGGCAGCTCTTTACACTTATAATTGGCCGGGAAATGTCCGCGAACTGAAAAATACCATTCGTCGCGCCTGCATCCTTGCTTCAGAACCGATCATCTCGGCCGATCTGCTTCCTTTTGCAACGCCGAAGGTACCGTTGTCTTTCAAAGGGAACGGGAGTGATGAAATCGAAACCGCCCCCCTCTGGGTGGTTGAACGGGAACACATTGGCAAGGTTCTGGCAGGAGTCGAGGGGAACAAAAGCAAGGCGGCCCGTATCCTGGAAATCGATCGAAAGACCCTCTATACCAAGCTCGAGCGGTACGGCCTACCCGCCTAGTGAACGCTTCCGGGGTTTCGGCATGCAGTTGAAGGATAATTACGGAAGAAAAATCAATTACCTACGTTTGTCGGTTACCGATCGTTGCGACATGCGCTGTAGTTATTGTATGCCCGAGGAAGGGATTGCCAAGCTCGGCCACCACGAGGTGCTGAGCTACGAGGAGATGTTTCGTCTGGCGCGGGCCGCAGTGGCAATCGGCATTGAAAAAATCAGGGTTACCGGAGGCGAGCCGCTGGTCCGGAAAGGAATTGTCTCTTTTCTGAAGCGACTGGCCGATATCCCGGGATTGCGACAGTTGGTTCTGACTACAAACGGCCAGTTGCTTGAAGAAATGGCTGCCGACTTGCGCAAGGCCGGAGTGCAGCGGCTCAATATCAGCCTCGACTCCCTGCGCCCCGAAGTTTTTGCCGGTATCACCCGCTGTGGCGATTTGTCACGGGTATTAAAGGGAATCGATGCCGCTAAGCGGGAAGGTTTTCCGATCAAAGTCAACATGGTGGTCATGCGCGGTGTCAACGACAATGAAATAGGCGATTTCGCTGCGCTAACCCGTGAGGAAGGCTGTTCGGTTCGGTTTATCGAATATATGCCGGCCATTCAGAGCCCGCATTGGCAGTCCCTGGTTGTTTCCGGCCAGGAAATCCTGGAACGGCTGGCTCGGGATTACGATTATGATTTTGCTCCGGTCATCAGCGGAGAGTTGGCCGGGCCGGCCCGGGAGTTCCGGATTGCCGGGGCTCGGGGGAATATTGGGGTGATTACGGCTCTTTCCGGACATTTCTGTCAGGATTGCAATCGGATCAGAATCACCGCTGCCGGACAAGTTCGCAATTGCCTTTTTTCCAGCGAGGAGTTCAATCTTCGGCCATTGCTTGCGCTGGATGATTGCGGTGCTCTCCAGTCGGAACTAAAGCGACTCGTTTCCGCCAAGCCGGCCTGTCACGGCATGAACGAACAACAAGCCGGACATGCCCGGTTCGCCATGGCCCAGATCGGGGGTTGACCATGACAGCCTCGGTTGTTGCCGTGAATATCAGCCGGAACAAGGGTGAGCGGAAAGTGGCGGTTCCATCGGTGGAACTACGGGAGAATTTCGGTATCATAGGCGATGCCCATGCCGGAGACTGGCACCGGCAGATCAGCCTGCTCGCTGAAGAGAGTATCGACAAAATGCGCCGACTGGGACTGGATGTCGATCCCGGGGCGTTTGCCGAGAACATCACCACTCAGGGTGTCGATCTGGTCTCCCTGCCGGTCGGCAGCCGGATTGCCATTGGTGAGACGCTGGTTGAAGTCACCCAGATTGGCAAGGAATGCCACAGCCGCTGTGCCATATACCATCAGGCCGGAGACTGCGTCATGCCCAAAGAAGGGATCTTCGCCAGGGTGCTTCGCGGCGGAGCGGTTTGTTCCGGCGCGGCAGTTCGCCTTCTGTCTGATAACGATTACCTTTGATTCCGCCTCCATCGATTATTTGTCTCCAAACACGCGGGAAAGGTTCCCCGCGACTCCGCTTGTTTCCGACCTTCCGGGTATTTTCTAAAAAACTGTAGAAATAATCCACGATGGGGAAAAATTCCACATATCCCTGAAGTTAGAAATAACGGGAGCTTTTCGTCATATGTGGAAAAATTACCCGATTGAGCCTGCCTCTCTTTAAAGCCGTTTTCTTTATAAGCGGGGCGCATCCGGGGGCACATCGGCCAATTCAAAATTCTAACGAAGGGATCACAAAATGGCTGCCGAAATGTCGGACGCTTTCAAGGCGACCGGCCTACGCTTTCCCCGCGTTCTGACCCTCGCCATTACCGATGATTGCAATCTTTTCTGTTCGCACTGCTGGGTCGAGGCCAGCCCCCGGGTTGAGCCGACCATGGTTGCGTCGCTCACGGTCCGCCGCCTGATTGAGGAGTTTGTCGAGTTGGGCGGCGAGGGCATTCGCTTGACCGGCGGCGAACCACTCCTGCACCCCGACTGGTTGGATATCCTTCAATTCTCGGTTTCCCTCGGATTGGCCAGTGTGGAAATACAGACCAATGCCCTGTTGCTGGGAACTGTCGAAATTGAAGCCCTTGAAAAGTTCGCCACACGGGGTCTGAAATTACAGATCAGTTTAGATGGAGCGCTGCCCGCCAGCCATGACCTGGTACGGGGAGCCGGGACATTTTCTCGAACCTTAACAACCATCCGCCGGCTTGTGTCGGCGGGACTGGGAGAACGGACCTCCCTGTTATTTACCGAAATGAAACATAACCTGTCCGAATTTCCCGAACTGCTCGAATTGGCCGAAGAGCTGGGAATCAAATCGGTCATAAGTGGTACTCTGGTGGCCGGCGGCCGGGCGGCCGCCGGTGGTGTAAAAATCTCCCCGCCTGATCCGGATCAATATTTGGACCTGCTGGAACATTACCTGGCCAATGCACGATTCCAGGAGCTCTATGCCGCCTACGGAACCATGGCGGCCTTGGAATGGTGGCTTACCGAAACACCCGAGCACCCCTGTTGCAACCTGGTCGAAAACCCCTATGTGACTCCCGGTGGACTCCTCTTCCCCTGTCTTCTCTGTCACAGCCATGACTTTGCCGTGGCCGGGGTGTTTGATCGTGCACTATCGGAGGTTTTTTCCGAAGGCGCAGATCGCTGGTCTTCTCTGCAGCGGCTCGCCAGGCGTAGAGCTGAAACGATTCCCGCCTGCCGGACATGTCCCGATAAACCGATTTGCTCCGGAGGCTGTGTCGGGCGAGCCTGGGGAAGTTGCGGGGACCTTCTGGCAGTCGACGATCGCTGTGAAATACGCCGTTCGATCGGCATGAAGAAGCGTCTCCATATAAAATAAGGACTGATTTTCGATTTTTTTTGAAGCGAATTCGGGGTCAGGCAGTTATGGCCCAGTCCTTTCTGGGGAAATTCTACCCAGTGTGGATATTGTCCCTATTCCAGACACCCGCGGAACGCGGCCATTTCAGGTTGGTCTGTTTCAAATCTCCCCGCCTAAGACGACCCGACTTCCCTGAAGAATTCTCTTTTATCCCCTAAAACAGGCACTTTAAACCGTTGTTTTGTTTGGCACCCTCCTTGCTCTTTCAGGGATCGCGACCGAGCTGCAAGGAAATGGGAGTCAGTTCAATCGCAATTTTCAGGTGGCTGCATAAAACATGGTTCTGAAGGTTTTGGTTGGCTGCGCAGGTGTCGGGAATTGGCCATGATGGCCAATCCTCATTTTGTTCAATCCGAAAGAAGTTCAAACCCCCAAAGGAGGAAAAAACATGCCACATTTTCGCGATGTCAAACGCACCCTCAGCAATGAAAGACTGGAATACCCGATCAAAATGCAGCACGCATATCCTTCCGTCAATATCGGATGGGGAGCGCACACCATGGTCGGCAATGACGCCAAGGCTCTGGGGATGACCAATGCCCTGATCGTCACCACCGGCCTCAAGGGGACCGGCATTATCGAAACTATCCAGGGTGTTCTGAAGGCCGCCGGCGTCGCTTCGGAAGTCTATGCCAAGGCTACGCCGAACCCGAAAGACTTCGAAGTCATGGAAGGCGCCAAAGTTCTGGCCGAAGGGAAATTCGACGGCCTGATCAGCATCGGTGGCGGCAGCTCCTCGGACTGTTGTAAGGCGATTAAGCTGGTCTACAGCCATGACGGTCAGGATGTCCGTTCCTTCGAAGGCGCCTTCAAGGCGACCAAACCGAACAAAATCCCGCAGCTGGCGATCAACACCACCTCGGGGACCGGTTCCGAAGTGTCCTGCTTCTCGATCATCAACCACACTGAGAAGATGTACAAGATGGCCTTGTTTGACCCGAACTGCACCCCGAGTAAGTCGGTCAACGACCCGCTGATCCATCAGTGTATGCCGCAGAACCTGGCCGCCTACACCGGCATGGACGCCCTGACCCACGCCGTCGAAGCGGTCGCATCCCGTCTCTGCGTGCAGTCCGCCTACGGCCCGGGGCTCTGGGCGATCACCGAAATCTTCGGCAACCTGCGCCAGTCGGCCAACAACCGCAATAACGACAAAGCGGTCGAGCAAATGGTCTGGGCCGAAATGGCCGCCGCCTACAGCTTCAACAGTGCCGGTCTCGGCATCGTCCACTCCATGGCTCACGCCATGGGCGGTCTTTACGATGCTCCGCACGGTCTGTGCAACGCCATCGCTTTGATCGACGTTTCTCGCCTCAACCTGCCGGCCTGCCCCGAGCGCTTCGCGATGATGGCCCGTGCCGCCGGCATCGACACCAACGGCATCTCCGACATGAAGGCCGGTGAGATGTTCATCAACCTGATGCAGGAGCTGAAAGACGATCTGGGGATTACCGCGACCTTTGCCGACCTCGGCCTGCAGGACAAGGACCTGGACAGCCTCTCCAAGTTCGCTGCCGCCGACATCTGCTCCGAAGGGAATCCCGTCGATATCGGCTTCGACAACATGCGCGCCGTTTTCAAGGGCTGCATGTAAGACCTAGTTTGAAAGCAAGAAGGTAAAACCCAACTGGGGGCCGCCGAGCCCGGAGAGGTTCTTCTCCGGGCTCCGGCGGCTCTCTTCCCTTCCCTGGCTGCAGCATTGCAACAGGAGTATCCGCCGAAGCTCACCGACACGAGGTTGCCTATGATTACCGAAAAAAAAGTCAAGGAGGTTCTTCGCTCAGGCGGATACATCGCCGATGAAGCCATTGCCACCGCGGTTTTTCTCGCCATTAAGATGGAGAAACCGATCCTCATCGAAGGACCTCCCGGCGTTGGCAAGACCGGCCTGGCCAAAACCCTGTCCCAAGTCATGGACTTTCCCCTGGTGCGGTTACAGTGTTATGAGGGGATTGACGAAGGCAAAGCTCTCTACGACTGGGAATACGGCAAACAGTTACTTTACACTCAGATGTTGCGTACCCAGTTGGATAATCAACTGAGTTCCGCATCCGATCTGCGCGATGCCGTGGAGCGGTTGGCCAGCGAAGAGAGCCTGTTTTTTTCTCAGAATTTCCTGGTCCAAAGACCAGTTTTGCGCAGTTTTTTATCGGAGAAGCGTTCAGTCCTGCTGATCGATGAAATTGATCGGTCCGACGATGAATTTGAAGCGCTTCTTCTAGAATGCCTGAGTGATTTCCAGGTCTCGATTCCCGAGCTGGGAGTCATTGAAGCGATCAACAAGCCTCTGGCAATCCTCACCAGCAACGGCACACGCATGATTTCCGACGCCCTGCGCCGTCGCTGCCTCTTTCTCTACATCGATTACCCGGATCTGGAACGAGAAGTTCAAATCGTTCGGGCCCGGTTCCCGGATATTTGCAATGAACTGGCCCACCAGATGGTCGGTTTTCTGCGCAAAGCCCGGGAACTGAACCTGCGTAAACCGCCGAGCGTTTCCGAAACCCTTGATTGGGCAGAAGTCCTCTCCATTCTTCATGTGACGAAAATCACCCCCCAAATTGTGGCCAATACGGTCGGAGTCATCTCAAAACACCAGGCGGACTTACAGAAAGTGGTCGAACTTGCCGCCGAGGCTTTGGGCTGAACGTGGAAACTATTATCGCCAGATTTATCGGCGACCTGAGAAAAGAGGGCTTGCGGGTCTCTCCCGGGGAGAGTCTCGACGCGATCTGCGCTCTGGCTCTCGGGGGTCTCGAAGGACGGGCATCGGTGCGCTCTCTGCTACGGCTGACCCTGGTGAAAAATGTCAACGATATTCCGATCTTCAACCGGGTATTTGACCGTTTTTTTTCCACCTATCCGGAGGGCATGGGGATTGATCCCGATAATCTGCTGCAGGAGGCGATTATCAGCATGGAAGGGGAGCCCATGCTGGGCACCAATCCGGAAATGGTCAATGAGAACATGACCCTGGCGATGGTCGATGCCAAATTCGACGTGGATGACCTGAAAGACCTGAAGCGGCTCAAAGAGATCCCTCTTGACGACCTCGACGGAACGGAGATCCAGGTTCACATGAAAGGCTACCGCGGGGCGATGGAAGCTCCCCGGCCGTCGATGCGGATGCCGCAGAACCCTGTGACGGTTGCCTTTAAGCCGCCGACCGGGGGACAGCAGAGGGAAATGACTTTCACTGCTCAGGAACAGGAAGAGATGCAGGACGCGGTATCGCGGATGCTCCTTCGTTTGAAGAAAGATATCCGTCGAGTAAAAAATATGGAGAACCGCGGCAAAATTCACGTCGTCCGTACGATTCAAAAAAATTATCGCAACGGGATGGTGCCGTTTCAGCTGGCCCTGCGCCGCCGCCGCAAGCTTAAGCCGCGTCTGGTGGTGCTTTGTGACGTCAGCTTTTCCGTCAGTCACGCGGCGAAATTCATGTTGCTTCTGCTTCACACCCTGCACAACCGGCTGATGGATGTCCGCAGTTTCATCTTTAATGCAGAACTGGCGGAAATTACCGAAATGCTTAACAACACACCGATCAATGCCATGCTCGAGGCCATTGACAGCGGCGAGATTGTCGATCTGGACGAAAACAGCGACTACGGCAAGGTTTTGGTCAAATTCAAAGAAAAATTTCTCGAGAACCTGCGTGGTCGGCCGGCGGTCATTTTCCTCGGCGACGCCCGCAACAACTACAACAAGCCCAATGAGTGGGTGCTTGAGCAGTTGCGCGAAAAAGCCGGATACATGCTCTGGTTAACTCCGGAAGATCGTTCCTTGTGGAAACGAGGAGATTGCATCATCGATACCTACGGCGCTTATTGCGACAAAGTTGAAATGGTGAAGAATGTCGATGAATTGAACCGGATTGTGGAAGATCTGTTTCGCAATATTTACCTGGAGGACGAGCATCGCTCGATGCGTTCGCTCAACAAGGCCGAAGAAGAGGAAGAGTACGATTATCGGAGTTACTATACCCGGGGCGGAAATGCCCAGACGCCCGAGCTCGACCCGATGGGGCGCAGCCACTGGTAGGCCGATCGGTGGGTCCGGTATTGTCCCGCCGGTTCAAAACCGACCGGCCTGAACAAAACCTTCGATTGACAGTCGCAAAAACGGCCCGGGGCCACAAGGGCCCAGGGGTTAACCATTCCTGGAAGGAGAACGTTATGTCTGAGCTCAAAGG
>Ga0055479_10000115_pt1 | contig 13170 bp, 10 predicted proteins | sample Muzzi_PWC_D1_FD_57941 | JGI IMG/M metagenome (GOLD analysis project Ga0055479, IMG submission 57941) | Wetland microbial communities from San Francisco Bay, California, USA, that impact long-term carbon sequestration - Muzzi_PWC_D1 | ecosystem: Environmental > Aquatic > Marine > Wetlands ...
CAGAGCTGATCAGTCATGGCGGCGCCATGCCCGATGCCAGTGTGGATGCGGACAGCGACGCCTGCATCTTTTATACCTCCGGCACCACCGGACATCCGAAGGGTGCTCAGCTGACGCACCGCGGCTGCGTCAACAACATCATGAATCTGGCATTCTGGGGCAGTTGTCTGACCACGCTTGCAGAACGTGCCGGAAACCCACCGCCGGCGCCGGAAGACGCGCCGATCATGTCCGCCCTGGTCACCACGCCACTGTTCCACGTCACCGCGAACAACTGTCTGGCGCATGGTTCGACGCTGAACGGCGGCAAGCTCGTGCACATGTACAAGTGGGACGCGCTGGAGGCGCTGAAGCTGATCGAACGCGAGAAAATCACCAACCTGACCGGCGTGCCAGTGATGTCCCGCGAACTCATCAGCCATCCGGATTTCTCGAAGTACGACACTTCCTCACTGATGTCAGTAGGCGGCGGTGGCGCGCAGCTGCAGCCGGACCTGGTCAACAAAATTGATGAGAGTGTGGCCACCGCCCGGCCGAATACGGGTTACGGTATGACAGAAACCTGCGGCATCATCACTTCAATCTCTGCCGATTTCTTCATCGACAAACCTGACAGCTGCGGCCCGGCCATGCCCAACTTCGATGTCAAATGCGTCGATGCGGACGGCAAGACCGTGGCGCAGGGCGAGGTGGGCGAACTCTGGGTGAAAGGCGCACCCGTCATCCGCGGCTACCTGAACCGTCCGGATGCCACCGCCGAAAGCATTACCGACGGCTGGCTGCATACCGGCGATGTTGCCCGCGTCGACAAAGACGGCTTCATCTTCATCGTCGACCGGGTCAAAGACATGGTCCTGCGGGGGGGTGAAAACGTCTATTGCGCCGAGGTCGAAAGCGCCATCTACGAACACCCGGCAGTTGCGGAGTGCACCGTGTTCGGCGTGCCCGATGCCCGGCTCGGGGAGGAGGTCGGCGTTGCCATCTACTGCAAAGAAGGGATGCCTGTCAGCGCCGATACCATCCGTAATCACTGCCATGAGCGAATCTCTTCTCACAAGGTGCCCCGCTACATCTGGTTTCACAACGAAGCGCTGCCGAGAAACGCCAGCGGCAAGTTCCTGAAACGCGAACTGCGGGAATCACTCGATATTGAACAGGCGAATTAGCGGCTCGAATCGAGCCAGACCGGGCTGAATCCGCATATTTCGTGTTTTAGCGATTCTGCGATAGTATTTCGCGTTAACCTTCAAAAAAGACGGGAGATGAGGAATGGTTCGCTCGATTTTTCTACTTGCGGGCGCAGTCATCGCCGCCAACGTATGGGCGGTTGCACCTGGCGAGCATGTGGAGAATTTCCGTCTGATGGACCATCAGGGAAATTCCCAGCAACTTTATTACTACGACGACCAGAAAGCCGTCGTCGTCATGGTGCAGGGCAATGGCTGCCCGATTGTCCGCAACGCCATGCCAGCGTTCAGGGAACTGCGCGATCAGTACTCGGACAAAGGCGTGCAGTTTTTTCTGCTGAATTCGAATCTGCAGGACAACCGGGAAACCATCACCGCCGAAGCTGAAGAGTTCGGCTACAACATCCCGATTCTGATCGATGACACCCAGATCATCGGCGAATCTCTCGATCTTGTGCGGACGGGTGAAGTTTTCGTGCTCGACCCGAAGACCTGGACCGTCGCCTATGCCGGCGCCATGGATGACCGGTTGACCTACGAAAAACAGAAAGGTGAAGCGCAGGAACGCTACCTGCAGGACGCACTGGATAACATGATCGCCGGCGAACCAGTAGAGGTGGCTGCCACCGATCCGCTTGGCTGTCTGATCAACTTCCCGGAACAGCAGGCCCGCGCCCAGCACGCCAACATTTCCTACTCCGAAGAAATCGCACCGATGCTGGCCGAGAATTGTGTAGCCTGTCACCGCCAGGGTGGCGTTGGCCCCTGGGCAATGACGGACTACAACATGGTCCGCGGCTTCTCGCTGATGATCCGCGAAGTTGTCCGCACCCAGCGCATGCCGCCCTGGCATGCGGATCCGGCGGTAGGACATTTTGCCAACGATCGGTCGCTGACCCCGGAGCAGACCAAAACGCTGGTGCACTGGATTGAAGCCGGTGCCCCGCGGGGCGAAGGTCCGGATCCGCTCGCAGCCATCGACCATGACTGGGGGGAGTGGGCCGTTGCCGAGCCGGAACTGGGCGAACCCGACTACATCATCGATATTCCGGCGATGGAAATTCCCGCTACCGGTGTGGTTGACTATCAGTACCACTATGTGAAGAACACCGTCGGCAAAGACGTCTGGGTGAAAGCCGCGGAAATTCTGCCCGGCGATCGGGGTGTGCTGCATCACGTCATCACTGCCTACGGTCAGATGGAGACGGAAGGTCGCCGTAAGGGCCGTCTCAAGCGCGAAGGTCAGGCCGGTCTGCGTGGCTACGTCCCCGGCATGACCAGTCAGAAGTTTCCCGAAGGCACTGGCGTGTTTCTGCCCGCGGATGCGACCATCGAATTTCAGGTGCACTACACCACCAACGGCAAAGCCACGGTGGACGAATCTCAGCTCGGAATCTGGATCTACGACGAGCCGCCGGAGCATCAGGTCTTTTCGATGATTCTCCTGAACGGCCAGATCAGAATTCCGCCGAATACGAAATCTCACAAGGAGTCCGCTGAGCGGGTGGTACCGAAGGATGCGCTGGTTTACAACCTGCTGCCCCACGCCCACTTCCGCGGCAAAGCCAGTGAGTTCAGCGTGGTTTATCCGGATGGCACAGAAGAAGTACTGTTGTCAGTACCGAACTATGATTTCAACTGGCAGACCACCTACGAGCTGGCGGAACCGAAAATCATTCCGGCCGGATCGAAGATCGTTCACACCACCTGGTGGGACAACTCGGTACAGAATCCGGCCAACCCGGATCCGAACATTGAGGTCACCTGGGGTGAACAGTCCTGGGAAGAGATGCTGTTTGGCGCTGTTCTGATGCGTTTCCTCGACGAAGAAGAGGTAGCAGCATACAGAGCCGAGCAGGCTGAGAAGAAAGGTTCGGAGGACCTCGCCAGCACCGACTGACGCTGCACTGACGTGCCGCAACACGCCGATCGGGTCACCGGTCGGCGTTTTTTTACGAATGGATCATCTGCTGCCGCTGTCACCCACCGGCAAAGCCCTGTCTAATAGAGACGCTTGCAGTTTGTGTCAGGAGCGTTCATTGGTTCAGTCAGCTGCTCTTGTGTATGCGGCCTGTTGCGCCGCCGTCATTGTATTCCAGTTCTGCCTGATTGCTGGCGCGCCCTGGGGCCGGCTGACCCAGGGCGGACAGCACAGCGGTGCGCTGCCCGGCCAGAACAGAGTCTTCGCAGCAATTTCCATCGTGCTGCTGATCGGGATGGCCGGATCGCTGCTGTCGGCGGCGGGGCTGTGGCTGAACTGGCCTGCATGGATGAGCTGGGTTGCGCTGGCTATCCAGGCACTGTCGACGCTGATGAACTGGATCACACCGTCGCGACCAGAACGCCTGCTATGGGGTCCGGTGACATCGGTGATGCTCGTGCTGGCGCTGGTGGTTATGCTCTGATGTACATGCCATCCTCTTTGTATCAGGCCGGGTTCGCGGAAGCGGATGCAGACCTCCGGAGAGACGATGAGTCAGCGACGAGGGGGTGACGGAATGACAGTCGAAGACGACCTGCGCCCCGGCTATGCCTCTCCAATGGATATCGAAACCTATGCGATGCTGGGCCTGAACAGACACGGTCCCAGGGCCGTCAACGGACATTCCAACCTGGATGTCCAGGCATCAATCAATCATGAAGGCAACGCCGCTTACAGTCCCTGTCCGGAGGCGCACCCTGCCGGCCACGTTCCCAGAGGGAAGATACTTTCGATCCGCGACTGGCAATGTGAACAGTATCCGAACACCGTCCGCAGGATCTGGATCTATCTGCCGGCAGACCTGCCCCAGGCCAGCAGCGATGTCGGACTGATCCAGTTCAATGATGGTCATATATATCTCGACAGGGAGGGTCCAGTGCGTGCCGCGGCTGTGCTGGACTCACTTCACGCAGCAGGTGAGATTGCGCCAATGCTGGGAGTTTTTGTGATACCCGGTCGGCCGGTAACCCTCACGGCGGAAGCTGATGACTGGACCGAGACTGAGTGGGATGAAGCCGCCGAACAGCGCAGTATCGAATACGATTCTCTGCGTCCGGATTACGGACAGTTTCTGCTTCAGGAACTGCTGCCTTTCGTTGAGGAGACGACCGGCATACGTCTGACAGAGGATCCGACGCGTCGGATCTGCTGCGGTGCGAGCAGCGGTGCCATCGGGGCGTTCACCTGCGCCTGGCATTTTCCGGACAGATTTGCCCGCGTGCTGAGTCACGTCGGCTCATTCACCAACATCAAAGGCGGCCACAACTATCCCTGGCTGGTCCGAAGCACTCCCCGCAAGGACATCAGAGTGTTCTTACAGAGCGGTGAAAACGATGCAGCGACGCTGTTCGGTGACTGGCCACTGGCCAACCGGACCATGGCGAACGCGCTCGATTACGCGGGATATGAGTATCGTTTCGAATTTGGTACAGGTGGTCACACACTTACCCACGCGGGTGCGTTGTTTGCGGATTCACTCCGCTGGCTCCTCAGCGTTCCGGACCGGTAAGTTCGTCCGGCAGCGCCGGCGCAGCACAACACTCACTGAAAATCGATATATGTGTCGGTTTCGATAATCAGGCCCCCAGACTGCGGTAAAACTGCCATGTGCACAGACACGCTGCAGCATTAACAATGAGACGGTAGTACCATCTGCTGCAGTGAAGGGGTTGAGGAAACTGCCATGACGCAACTGATCCGTGGGCCTGTCATCGAGGCCCGTTCTCGCTATTTCGACAGCACAGGCTGGAATGATTATCAGGCTCGACCCGACGATATCATCATCGCCACCTATCCCAAGTGCGGTACCACCTGGACACAGCGCATCGTCGGCATGCTGGTATTTGAAAGCGACGAACCATTTCCGGTTCAGGACTCTTCCCCCTGGCCGGATTTCCGGCTGCCACCCCCCGGTGCCATGCTGGAACTGGCAGCAAGTCAGCAACACCGTCGATTCCTGAAATCGCATGTTCCTTATGATTCGCTGCCCATCTACGAGGGTGTGAAAATCATTCATGTCGCTCGCGACGGCCGTGACGCGGCGATGTCGTTTTACAACCATAAAATCAACTACACGGACGATGTCCTCGATACCATGTCACAGCTTTCTCTGAGCGATCCGAAATTCGGCACGCCGTACAAGCGCACAGAAGCGGATCCGGCGCGCCATTTCCACGACTGGCTGGCGGGTGAAGAAGACCATATCGGCGATCCCGCCTGCGGCTTCTGGCACATGGAGAAAAGTTACTGGGCGGCTCGCGATGAACCGGATGTACTGCTGGTCCACTATGCCGATATGAAGCTGGACCTGGCCGGTGAAATGTCGCGTATTGCCGCCTTCCTGGGTATCGAGGTCGCCGAAGGCCTGTGGCCGAAACTGATCGACGCGGCTGGCTTCGATTCCATGAAAAACAACGCCGAAAAACTGATGCCTTCAGCGGGGGAAATCTGGCAGGGCGGCGGCAATACCTTCCTGCACAAAGGGGTCAATGGCCGCTGGCGCGATGTTTATGCTGCGGAAGATCTCGCCTTGTACGACGCGCGGGTCAAAGAAGAGTTTCCACCGGCACTGGCTCATTGGATTGAATTCGGGCGTCTCGGATAGCGCAGCATTGCGGACGCCACATAGTCGATGCGACATCAAGGTACGGCCTGGCCTAACGTGCTGCACGTCCTGTCAGTTCAATCTGTGAGTAGTCGTACTCCACGTCATCGTTAACATTCAAACAGTCCCCCAGAGAATCCTCCAGCTGGTCGAGGTAAAAGTGCCAGCCTGCCAGCACCGAGTTGGTTATCTCGAAATCGCTGCGGCGGTCCTGCTTGAATCGCACGATGTCCGTGAAGGTCAGCCGGCAACCTTCGTCGGTTGCTGCAAGCTGCCAGCGCATGCTGCCGCACCACAGTTCGTTGGGAGGATCGTAAGCAGTAACCGTGCCGTCGACGTGCGCTGGTCCGTCACAGTCTCCGCCAAACCAAATACTGAACTTCCCCCCCTGGCGATGTTCAAGCTGGAAGCCGGGAAACCAGGCGGCTAACGAATCAGCTTCAGTGATTGCACGCCAGACCTGCTCGGGCGAGTAGGGTAACAGGCGAACAAACTGTACGAACACCTCACCGCTGTCGGTTTTCCCTACGCGGCCCAGCCTTTCTGTCGGGACATTGCGGATATCATTCAATGGACCTCTCCTTAACTGTCGTGAGTGTCGTGAAGATGTTCAGTCAGCGCATCCAGACGGTCTGCCCACATCGCACGAAACGGGGTGAGCCATTCGTCCAGCTCGCTTAAGGGTTGTGCATTCAGGTGATACAGCCGGCGCTGCCCCGCCGGGATGACTGTGACGAGACTGGCATCCCGCAGCACTTTCAGATGTTTCGAAACCACGGGCTGGCTCATGCCGATAGCCTGGACCAGTTCGTTGACCGATCTTGGTCCGTCCAGCAGCGCGCCAAGCAGCCTGCGCCGATTGGGTTCTGCGAGGACGGTGAAAGTACTCATGCGCAAAATATATCTATCCAGATATATGTACGTCAAGAAATATATTCTGCATACCCAGCAGCCAGGCCGACTGGTTCGGTTCGGACAACGCTCAGCTTTTGATTGATGCCGGAGCAAGCCCCGGCATTTAACCAGCAACACGCTCCAGTGGTGAGCGTGCTTCATCGACCAGCGCCGCTATCGCATCCTTGAGCGGCTGCACATCCTGCGACTTTCCACCCAGCCGCCGGATTGCTACGGTGCCCTCCTCTGCTTCGCGTTTACCCACCACCATGATCACCGGCACCTTGGTCACGCTGTGTTCACGGACTTTGTAGGAAATCTTTTCGTTGCGCAGATCGAGGTCTGCCCGCAGTCCGGCAACCGCCAGCGCCTGTGCCACTTTGCGCGCATAGTCATCGGCATCATCAGTGATGGTTGCGACGACAATCTGCAGAGGTGACAGCCACAACGGAAAGTGGCCGGCGTGATGTTCGATCAGAATGCCGCAGAATCGCTCCAGCGAACCGAACAGCGCCCGGTGAATCATCACCGGGTGGCGGCGATTACCATCTGCATCGACATACGTCGCGCCCAGGCGTTCGGGCAGATTGAGATCCACCTGAATGGTTCCGCACTGCCAGTCCCGGCCAATGGCATCGCGCAGCACAAACTCCAGTTTTGGACCGTAGAAGGCGCCTTCCCCGGGATTTTCGGTCCATTCCACCTGCATCTCCGCAAGTGCCCGCTGCAACGCCGCTTCAGCATGGTCCCAGACCTCATCCGAACCGACCCGTTTTTCCGGCCGATCGGCATACTTCACCACCACATCGTCGAAACCGAAGTCGTGATAGATCTGCTGGATCAGCCGAGCCGCTTTCAGACACTCTTCGGTAATCTGCTCTTCGGTACAGAAGATGTGCGCATCATCCTGAGTGAAAGCGCGTACCCGCATGATCCCGTGCAACGCACCGGAAGGTTCATAGCGATGGACCTTGCCGAACTCGGCCAGATAGGTCGGCAGATCCCGATAACTTTTGATGCCTTGTTTGAAGATCTGCACGTGGCCGGGACAGTTCATGGGCTTGAGCGCATAGACTCTTTCATCCGGAGTCTGGGTCAGATACATGTTTTCGCCAAACTTTTCCAGATGCCCAGATTTTTCCCACAGCGACCGATCCAGCACTTCCGGTGTGCTCACCTCCGTATAGCCGGCGCGGATCTGCTTGTCGCGCATATAGCCGATCATGGCTTGGAACAGCGTCCAGCCGTGCGGATGCCAGAACACCGCACCAGGGCCTTCTTCCTGCAGATGAAACAGATCCATCTCCCGCCCGAGTTTACGGTGATCACGTCGCTCCGCTTCTTCCAGACGGTTCAGATAAGCTTTCAGTTCCTTGTCATTCGCCCAGGCCGTACCGTAAATCCGCTGCAGCATTTCGTTGTTGGAATCCCCGCGCCAGTAGGCGCCGGCGACGGACATCAGTTTGAAGGCGGTTCCCAGTTTGCCGGTGGAAGGCAGGTGTGGGCCACGGCAGAGATCAATGAACTCTCCCTGCCGATACAGGCCAACGTCTTCGTCCTGTGGAATGCTCGCGATGATTTCAGCTTTATAAACTTCGCCCTGCTGTTTGAAAAACTCCACGGCCTCATCGCGTTCCCAGACTTCGCGGCGGATGTCTTCGTTACGCTTGACGATTTCCCGCATGCGCTGTTCGATCCCTTCCAGATCTTCTGAGGTGAACGGCTCCTCCCGGGCAAAATCGTAGTAAAAACCGTTTTCGATGACCGGACCGATAGTGACCTGGGTCTCCGGATACAGCTCTTTGACGGCCTCAGCCAGAATGTGCGCGGCGTCGTGTCGCAGCAGTTCCAGACCCTCTGCACTGTCACGGGTCACGATAGTCACATTGGCGTCTTGCGTTATCGGCAGATAGACATCGGTGAGAGCGCCGTTGACCGAGACAGCCAGGGCAGCTTTGGCCAGAGATTTAGAGATATCACCGGCAATATCGAGACCGCTGACGGCCTGGTCATATGACCTTACAGTACCGTCGGGCAGAGTTATTTTGACCATTGTCATTGAGTCATCGCACAAGGAAGCGCGATTGTGCCAAAGGCCGGGCGTCGGGTCGATGTCAGGCTGTGGAATTAGTACGCATGGATGCCGCCTGCGAGCCGCCTTTCTCCGGCGGTGGGCGAAATCGCGCTTACAGGTAAGTTTCGAGAAAGCTGACGATGGCTTTGGACGCGGCAATCCGGTTCTCCCGTTTGGAAAAACCATGGCCTTCATCCGGAAACACCAGGTACTCCACCGGGACGCCGTTGTCTCGCACGGTCTGCACGATCTCATCACTTTCGATCTGCAGAACCCGGGGATCGTTCGCACCCTGAATCACCAGCAGAGGTTTAGTGATGTTCTCCGCGTGAAACAGCGGGGAAATGCGCCGCAGACGCTCGAGTTCTGCATCGGGATCACCCAGTTCATCGTAGAGCGAGCGTCGGTTGGCTTCCCACCACGGCGGGATACTTTTCAGCGTGCGCACCCAGTTGGTGACACCGAAAATGTCCACGCCGAGTTTGAACGCGTCGGGCCGGAAGGTCAGTGCAGCCACTGTCATGTAGCCGCCGTAGCTGCCGCCGATGACGCCAATGTGCTCACCGTCAATCCACGGTTGCCGGGCGAGAAAGTCTTTAGCCGCGACGATGTCATCCAGATCGACCTCGCCGTGGCGTTTATCGTCCATATGGTAGAACGACTTGCCGTACCCTGAAGAACCCCGGTTGTTCGCCGCAAACACCGCATAGCCATTGTTGACGATGTGCTGAATCGTCGGATTGAATCCGGTCCGGCTCTGACCACCGGGCCCACCGTGCACCCAGACCAGTGCCGGTACGGGCGAGGCGGCACTGGCGGTAACGGGCCGGTAGAGAATGCCCGGAATCTGCAGACCATCGAAGCTTTCGTAGCGGACCACCTCCGTTGCCACCAGATCAGACTCCGCAATCGCCGGGTTGGCCGTGTCCGTCAGTTCTGCGGTACCGGTTCCATCCAGCGCTGCGACGTACAGATTGCGCGGAGCAGTATCCGAGCTGAACATGAATACCAGCTGCTTTTCATCGCGGCTGAAGCGCACGTCCGAGATATCCCCTTCGGGAACGTCGGCGAGGGGCACGTTCACCCCTTCAATGAGATCGTCAATCTGAATCCGGGTACGAGCGTCCGCATTCACGCCCCAGACCCGGTACCGGCCGGAAGGAGAAAAGCGGACATACTGGATATCCCAGTCTGCATTCAGGTACGGCGAGGTTTCTCCACTGGCCAGATCAAACTGGTACGCCGCATGGAACTCGCCGTCATGATTGCTGGAGTAGATCAGAGCCGAATTGTCCGGGGTGAAGCCATAAATAGAGTGCGATACCTCGACGTCCGGGTCGGTAATCAGCTCCGGCGTCACCGGATCTGCCGCCAGATCGAGCAGCAGAATTTCCGAGTCCGTATTGGAGTTGACCTGTGTTGCCGCCAGCCAGCGGCCATCACCGGACAGCGCCTGAAGATTCAGCGCATCCGCATTGCGGAACACCAGTGAGCGATCGTAGTCATCAGCACTGACGCGATACAGATCCATTGTTTTCGGGTCAAGCTCGTTGCTCAGGATGTAGAAGTAATTCCCGGAATCTTCCCAGCCGAAGAAACCTGCCCGCACCTCTTCGTCGGGCGTGAGATCCGTGACGGTACCGTCAAGTTCGCGCACGAAGACGTGAAAACGTTCATTTCCGCCATCATCACCCGCAAACAGCATGCGGTCATCTGCCGGAAAAAAGCTGACGGCATAGTTCACGTCGTCTGCGGATTCTGTCAGTGCAGCCACTTCGCCCGTGGTGATGTCCACACTCTGGGAATTGTAGATGCCGCTGACATCGGAACTGATCAGCACGCGCTGATTGTCATGAGACACCGCATATCCATCCGCATCGGACATACGCAGCGAAGTATTGGTATGAAATGCTTCCGCAGGGTAGTTTGCCGGGCCGGTGGATTCTGCAATCGCGGCAGCGCTGGCTGTAGATGTCCCGGCTTCGTCATCTGCGCCCGGCTGCTCCTGAGAACATCCCAACAGCAACATGAACATGCCGATGCTGACAAACGTCTTCATCCGTCTACTCAGTCTCTTTCTATCTCTCTGTCTCTGCGGAGCTATCCGATCAACCCTCGTTAACCCCCCATCCGGGTATTCCATTCGGCAACGCGGTCGGATTGCGCCTCAAGCAGTGCGTCGGCGTCACCCTCGATGGTGATGCTGACTATCTGATCGCCCTGAGCAATATCATTGACCACTGCCTGATCCGATTCACTGGCCACCGCTCCGAAAATACTGTGTGCGTCATCCAGCCAGGGCGTGGCAACGTGGGTGATGAAGAACTGTGATCCGTTAGTTCCCGGACCCGCGTTCGCCATAGACAGCTTACCGGGAGCATCATGTCGCAGCTCCGAGACGAACTCGTCTTCAAATCTGTAGCCTGGGCCTCCGGCACCAGTGCCCTGAGGACAGCCTCCCTGGACCATGAAATCCGGTATGACGCGGTGGAAATTCAGACCGTCATAAAATCCGCGCCTGACAAGATTGACAAAGTTCGCCACGGTCACCGGTGTTTTGTCGTCGTACAGATCAACCCGGATTGTGCCTTTGCTGGTTTCGATGACTGCTTGCATGAATTACTCCTGATGAAATCTGTATAGCGCGGCTGTCCGTGGATCAGCCGGCATCGCGTTTGTTGAGATCCGGTGCGTGGTGAGCCGGCATGGCCGCTTTCGCATCCGCCTCCTCGGCCATCGCCGCAACAGCTTTTTCGTTTTCCATGATTTTGCTCATGACCGCCTGCCCCGCACGCTCAAAAACGTCCCGATGAGCGATCACGTGGGCCTGTGACTCCCGATACGTATCCAGCATGCCGTTGACTTCAGGGATCACATAGCGGGCCACCATGTCCCAGCTGCGGGACGTCGCTTCCCGGTTCGCCCAGTCGTGCACGAAACCAATTGCGGTACCGAAGCCGCCGGTGATTTCCACCATACGCCGAATGGCCGCCACCAGATCATCCGGTGTACCGATCACAGCGGCGGACTCAGGCGCTCCGGACATCTCCTCAACCGCCTGATCCGGGTCTGCATAGGCTTCCGCACCCGGCCGCATCAACGTGCCCACCGTGTATTCGTTGTGCCAGCGCAGCAGGCCATGTTTTGCTTCTTCACGGGCCTGTTCACGGGTTTCGGCAATATGCCAGGACATGACGATGCGCCAGTCGTCTCGCTGCACCTGGTTACCGGATTTGGCAGCGGCATCTTCTGCAAAACCCCACTGGGTCGGCAGCGCCTGCAGTCCTGCAGTCGACATGGAGCCAATCGACAGAACACCGGTGCCGTGTTTGCCAGCCAGCGTCATGCCGGAAGGGCTGATCATCGATGCCACCGCGCAGGGAAGGTCTTCCTGTACCGGCAGCAACTGCAGACGGGCATCTTTCAGCGTGAACCAGTCGCATTCGTAGCTGAAGCGTTCTTCCCCGCGCAACAGCCGGCGAATGACGCCCAGCGCTTCATCCTGTCTGTCCCGCTGCGTCATTGGATCGATGCCCAGTACATACGCATCAGAGGGCAGCGCGCCCGGGCCGGTGCCGAAGATCACGCGGCCACGGGTCATATGGTCCAGCTGCACGATCCGCTGGGCAACATTGAAGGGATGATGGTAGGGCAGGGAAACGACACCGGTACCCAGCCTGATCTGATGGGTGCGCTCCCCGGCTGCTGCCAGAAACAGCTCAGGTGACGCAATCACCTCCCAGCCGGTGGAGTGGTGCTCTCCGCACCAGAATTCGTCAAATCCGAGCCCGTCCAGCTGTTCTGCCAGATCGAGATCACGGCGAAACTGCAGAGTCGGATTTTCGCCGATGGGATGATGAGGTGCCAGAAATGCACCGAATCTCATTCTTGCCACGGTATCAGCTCCTTGGGATCTGTCGGGAAAAGACGTATTTTCGCACTATCGCGACTGCCAGCGCCAATCCGGGCAGCAGCATGCACCCTCGGTGCTCAGCAGGCAGCGCATATCGCGTTCACGCACCATGGCTGATCGTGGCGATGTAACCGGCATAACACAGCAGCAGCATGACAGCCTGTGGCTTACGGATTCCGGTGGCGCGAAACAGAAAGATCAGGATCACGGCACTCAGTCCGAACAGCATCGGCAGATCGAACGCCAGCAGCGCCGGGTCAAACCGCAACGGAGCGATGACGGCGGCAATGCCGATCGGCAGCAGCGTATCGAGGATGTTACTGCCGAGCAGGTTACCCACGGAAAGTCCCATTCGAGCTCGCAACGCCGCACCCACCGAAATCATCAGCTCCGGCAGACTCGTCCCCACCCCGATAATGGTAATGCCGATATAGGATTGGTCGACGCCCCAGAGTTCCGCCAGAGTCAAGGCCCGGTTGACGATGACATCCGCGCTGACAAGGACCAGGGTCATGC
>Ga0055479_10000116_pt1 | contig 13167 bp, 13 predicted proteins | sample Muzzi_PWC_D1_FD_57941 | JGI IMG/M metagenome (GOLD analysis project Ga0055479, IMG submission 57941) | Wetland microbial communities from San Francisco Bay, California, USA, that impact long-term carbon sequestration - Muzzi_PWC_D1 | ecosystem: Environmental > Aquatic > Marine > Wetlands ...
TCCGATTCCGGGCTCAATTTGACTTGGGCTTTTCCCGTCCCCAATGCTAATTAAATAGGGCCGTGGCCATTGACTTTCCCTTCTTAATTGACCTTCGCGGAACAATGATGCGGATGTTCAGGTTTTTTACCATTTGAGGAACGGCATGAACAGTCTTTGGGATGAACAAGAGGCTGAAACTTTTAAGGGGGACCTCGCCAAGCGGGTTTACAGTTCCCGTCTGCTGGGCCGGGACCCATCCCTGGCCCTCCACGGGGGGGGCAACACATCGGTCAAGATCAAGGAACGGAGCCTTCTCGGCGAGGAAGAGGCCATTCTCTACGTTAAGGGGAGCGGCTGGGAACTGGCAACCATCGAGGCTGCCGGCTTCGCGCCGAACGATTTACCGCCGAAGCCGGTGATAAAACGGTGGGCATGGTTCTGATGAACCACGGGATCTTCTCTTTCGGCGCAACAGCCAAAGAGTCCTACGAGCGGATGATCGAACTGGTGAGCCTTGCTGAACGCCATCTGCAGGACAACAGAGCTGGGGAGTTGCCACCACTTCCGGTTCCGGACGTCAAAGAGCCGGCCCTGACGGCGGTCGCCGACCTGCGCAGGGACCTCTCTTCCGCCGCCGGCGGGCCAGTGATCCTCACCTGCCATCGGGACCCCGATTGTCTCGCCTTCGCCTCCCACTCCGACCTGGAGCGGATTTCCCAACAGGGTCCGGCCACCCCCGACCATATCATCCGCACCAAGCGGCTCCCGCTCCTGGGGCGAAACGTCGCCAGCTTCGCAGAAGCATACCGGTCTTTTTTCGAGACTTTTTCTCCCCGGGCGAAGGAACCCAAGACCATGCTCGACCCGGCGCCGCGGGTGATCCTCGACCCGGAGCTGGGAATGGCCACCGTCGGCCGCAGCGCCAGGGACGCGGAGATCGTCGCCGACATCTACCGGCGCACCATGGCGATCATCCGGCGGTCCGAAGCCCTGGGGGCTACCGTGCCCTCCCGCCGAAGGACCTCTTCAACATGGAATACTGGGACCTGGAGCAGGCGAAACTGCGGAAGGGGGGGAGGCCGCCCCAGTTCGCCGGGGAAGTCGCCCTGGTCACCGGAGCCGCCAGCGGCATCGGCAAAGCCTGCGTAGAGGCCCTGCTTCGCCGCGGCGCGGCGGTGGTGGGGATCGACCTTTCCCAGGAAGTCACGACCCTTTTCAACCGGCCCGACTTCCTCGGACTGTTCTGCGACGTCACCGACGAGGCGGCTCTGGAGTCCGCCCTGCGTCGTGCCGTATACCGGTTCGGGGGAATGGACATGCTCCTTCTCAACGCCGGAATCTTCCCGGGAGGCTGCCGTATCGCCGACCTGGGTTCGAAGGAGTGGCGAAAGGTCATGGCGGTCAATCTGGATGCCAACCTCACCCTGATGCGACTTTGCCATCCTCTGCTGAAACGAGCGCCGCAAGGGGGCCGGGTGGTGGTGATCGGTTCGAAGAACGTTCCCGCGCCGGGCCCCGGGGCCGCGGCATATTCCGCGTCCAAGGCCGCCCTCAACCAGCTGGCGCGGGTGGCGGCCCTGGAATGGGGGGCCGATTCCATCCGGATCAACACCCTGCACCCCAACGCGGTCTTCGACACCGGCATCCGGACTGACGAAGTCCTGGCCTCCCGAGCCCGCCACTACGGCCTGACGGTGGAGGAATACAAGACCAACAATGTCCTGCATGTGGAGGTTCGCAGCAGGGACGTGGCAGAACTGGCGGCCGAGATGTGCGGGCCGCTCTTTGCCAAGACCACTGCCGCCCAGGTGCCGGAAGACGGCGGCAACGACCGGGTGATTTGAAATCCCGATTTGCAGCTGGACACTGATTCCATTTTTGCCCCATTGAAAAACTTCGGCCCGGAACTTTCTCGTTCCGGGCCTTCTGTTCTCTCCTGTCCGAAAAAAATCTCGTCTTGCTTCTCAATCCCACAAATACTTCGCCGCTCGCCGAACCAGTTCCACGCCTTGTTCCACGACCGTCCGCCGCCATTCTTCGGATGGAGGGCAGAAGGCGTTTTTCAGGTCCGTCTTGGACCAGTGATCGATTTTCCCCGATCCGAAATGGTGGTGCTGGTTTTCCGCCCGCAGGGCCTTGAGCACTTTGAGGTTGCCGTAGGTGCCGAACTCCAGGGTCAGGTAATCGATCCGGCTCCGGGGGAAAAGCTCCAGGAGCAGTTGGTCCTGGCCGCCGGAAAAATGGTAGCCGACCCCCTTGGAACCGGGGGCCTCCATTTCTACGGGGAGGTTAAGAAGGTCGCCAAGCTCGCCCGAATCCCGGCCGGTCAATTTCTGATAAATCGAACCATGGCCGAAAGGTCCCAGACCGGTATGCAGGTCGATGACGAAAAGGTGGTCGAGTCCTGCCAGGTGTTGTTGAAGCCAAGCGCGATAGACCCGGACGCTTTCCTCCCGATCACGTCCCCGAAAAAAGAGCCCCCGCGGATACTCCCCCTGGCCCGATGCCACCGCCTGTTTCAGGTTGGAAAAACCGAAACGGGCGATCTGCCATGCCGCCTTAATCAGGAAAAAGTCGCGGGACGGAGGACGGGGTGGATTGAGGAACTGCTCCACTTTGCGATAAGCATCCGGTGTGGAGGGTTGGTTCTGCGTCGGATCGAAAAAGTTCCGGTTCAGGTCGACATTCGATTCGTTCCACCGGCGCAGCCAGGACATACCGAAAGGATTGAGGCAATGCACCAGGATTATCGCGCCGCCTTCGGAAAGGGGGGGAAGTTGGTTCACCAGGGCGGTCTGCACGGCTGAACCGGCGAACCCTTCAACACCGTGAAGGCCGCCGCTCAGCAGCAGCACCCGGTCTGGTTTCGACGCACCGAACCGGGCGATATCGATGAAAAGAGGTTGTCCATCCGGTCCGCGGGCGGTTAACGGAAGGGCGTGAAGATCTGCTCCAGCCTTTCCGCAGGCCTTCCGGAACTTGTCCCGGGCAATGAAATAGGTCGGTGAAAACGGGGGTTCCCCAAGTTCATCGGCGGAAGAGTCGATCCTGCTCTGGTTTTCGGTCATGGGAGTCCGGGCTACTTTGAAAGGTTTGCAGTCAATGCGGCCTGCAAGGAATTCTAGTCGAAAAATCCCTGTGTGGAAACCGGATGGCCGTTCTTTCGGCGACGGGGGTCAATATCGAAAACAACGGGGGTCTGTGGAGAAAGCTCCACAGACCCCGTACTTATAATTTACCTTTTTTAAAAGACTCCTCCGGCAGAGGATGATCCGGTTGTTGGAGGAGATCCCTTATCGTGAAAGAATCAGAACCGTCCTGCCCCATGTTCTCCGCGATGCTCTCCACGGTGCTGCCCGCCGAGGAGGGGACGGATTTTTTCGGCCAACTCCCGTTGTTCCGGAGTAAGAACAGCGCTGATGCGGTTATGGGTCCGCAACCGGGAGACGGTCAGTTCGGTCTTGATATCGGCCTGACTGGCTGCCAGGGTCCGCACTTTCGCCTCATCGAAGGGCTGGGCCTGTGCCGCGTCCCGCAACTGCTTCCGTGCATCTCGCATCTTTTCCCTCAGGGGGGCCATGTTCTGCCGTTCTTCCCTGTGAATGGCGGCGATTTGCGCTTTCTGTTCTTCGGTCAGTTTGAGGATCTCGGCCATCACGGCCAGGCGCTTGCCATGACCCCGCTCCCGACCTTCATGGTGGCCCGACCAGCGGCCGCCGTCCGCATTGGCCAGGGCCAGGGACGGACCGAACCCGACGCCGCCGATCAGAGTGGTCACCAGGGCTGCGACAATCAGCATATTCTTTTTCATGATACTTTCTCCTTTTTATTTGGGCCTTGGCCCGTTGAATTTTTCCCCGGGTTCCCGAACCGATCCGGCCCGGGGGTCCGTGTTCGATCGCTTGCGCTTATCCTGCTCCTATCGGACTGACGAACCCGCTGTGAACCCAGCCGAAATAGCCATTCGGAAGCTGGACATAGAGCCAGCCGGGAGCGCTGCCGCTGACGAAGAGGGTCTCACCACCGAAAGTTCTGCCGACGATCGCGAAGCCGCTTCCAGGCCCCGATCTTACGTTCAGCAGGGAGGTTCGGACTATGACCGCCGCGGGAATGGAAGAGGTGAATGCCGGGGTCGGCGGGGCCACAACCGCGTAACCCCTGGGACCGGCCTGATAGTAGGTGCCATAATGCCGGAAATAAGTCCGGCCGCCGATGGTCAGCCGGGCCGAGCCGATCGGCAGGCTGAGGAACCACGCCCCGTAAGGCGGAGCGATGGAAATGAACCCGCGCGGGCCTTTTTCGTAATACCGGCCTCCATGGGTGTAATAATCTTTATGGCCTACTTTGACCCTCTTGTAGCCCCGGGGAAGTTGGCGGACCACTCTAACGTCTCTACGGTGGGATTTTTGGACCACGGTCACTCGCCTGCCGTCCTTCCACGATGTTTCCCTGACGGTCGTGGAATGATGACGCCCCCCCCGATCGGCGGCGGTGGAAGTATGGACCGCTGACAGAATCAGTCCGGCTGTCATCGACGTCACTATCATGATTTTCATGATTTTCGAAAAATCCATTACCGCTGTCTCGGTTCTCATGATGACCTCCCTTTCGCTTGCCACGTCCCGTCTAGATCTTTCAGTGTCGCCGGGGACCCGGGCTCCAACAGGTGGCCGACACCTTTTGTTCTTGGTGTTATGAATACCGGGGAAATATGGCGACAATATGGAAGAAATGAGGAAATGCGCCAGGTTGTAAAAATTATTCTGGCGTGTGTTGAAAAAGTTGCGATAATCGGAGTGAAAAACAAGTATCGGGATTTTCGTTGAGCAGAGACCGTCATGAAGCTGGGCATCAAATACAAACTGTTTTTTTCAATGCTGGCCGGATCATGCGCCCTGGTGATCTGCATGTTCGCTTTCATGCAGTGGAGCTTCGATCGCGGTTTTCTCAAATACCTGAACCGGGTCGAAGCGGAACGACTCGATTCTCTCGCGCAGATCCTGGAGGCTCTGTACGAAAAGGAGAGCAACTGGGATTTTTTGCGGGACCGCCCTCTGGTCTGGCGCCAGATCCTGCGGGCCAGCCGCCCTGACAACCTGGAGGAAAGTCATCCTTTCAACCCGGATGAGATTCTCCATCTGGTTGAAACAGGGCGGAGGGACTGGTTTTCCCGGCCCGGCGAAAAAGACCGGCCCTGGCCTCCCCGCCGCCCTGAACTATTGAAATATTTCGGATTTCGCGTGGTCCTGCTGGATGACGGGCGGCAGTCGCTCTTCGGCACTCCCGACCATCCTGACCTCCTGCCCTGGAAAAAACTCCAGGTTGCGGGTCGGACTATCGGTTTCCTGGGCCTGATTCCGCAAAAAGACATCTCCGAGACCCATCAGCTGCAATTCGTCAAAAAACAGAAACGGGCCTTCGCGCTCATCGCCTTGGCCCTGGTCGGAATCGTCGCCCTGCTCTCCCTGCCGCTGGCGCATCGAATGGTTCGGCGTATCCGTCAACTGGCCGAGGCTACCCATCACCTTGCAGCGGGCAATCTGAGCGCCCGGGTGACAGCAACCACCACCGACGAACTGGGCCAGCTCGCCCGGGACTTCAACTCCTTGGCCCTGACTCTGGAAAAGAACGAAAAAGCGCGTCGCCAATGGGTTGCCGACATCTCCCACGAACTGCGTACTCCCTTGTCGATACTCCGCGGAGAAATCGAAGCGCTGCAGGACGGTGTCCGGCAGCCAGACTCCGGAGCAATCCGCTCCCTGCACCATGAAGTTCTGCACCTGGGCCGCCTGGTGGATGATCTTTACCAGCTGTCCCTTTCCGATCTCGGGGCATTGACCTACCGGAAGGAGAGTGTCGACCTGGCCACGGTGCTTCGTCAGGTTCTGGAGCCGCATCGACCGGAATTCGACAAGAAAGGAATTTCCCTGGAAGTCGCTCCCCTCCCCAAAACACCCATTTTGGTCTTCGCCGATACGGAAAGGCTGCAGCAGCTATTCGCTAATCTACTGGACAATTCCGCAAAATACACCGATCCGGGCGGACGCCTGGAAATTCGTCTTGACGTCCGGGACAACCTGGCGACCATCCAATTCCAGGACACCCCGCCCGGCGTTCCGGGAGGAGAGATGGACAAGCTTTTCGAGCGTCTCTACCGGGTGGAAGGTTCTCGCAGCCGGGCCACGGGGGGGGCTGGGCTGGGATTGGCTATTTGCCGGAACATTGCAGAGGCCCATGGCGGGACCATAGATGCCCGGCCGTCACCTCTCGGAGGAGTCTGGATTGAAGTCATTCTACCCCGGGAAGGAGGGATGACATGAATCGAACCATTCTGGTGGTCGAGGATGAACCGAAACTGGCCGATCTGTTGAGGGACTATCTGGCGCAGGCCGGGTTTCAGGCGAAAGTTCTGGCCGATGGGCTGGCCGTGGTTCCGTGGGTCAGGGAGGAGCACCCCGACCTGATTCTGCTCGACCTGATGCTCCCGGGCAAGGATGGAATGGAGGTATGTAAGGAGATCCGGGGATTTTCCGACGTGCCGATCATCATGGTCACTGCCCGGATTGAGGAGATCGATCGGCTTCTCGGGCTGGAACTGGGGGCCGACGACTATGTCTGCAAACCCTTCAGCCCCCGGGAAGTCGTGGCCCGGGTCAAATCGGTTCTTCGCCGCACCGGCGGCCAATCCACCATCCAGGCCCCGGAACTGGTTCTTGACGAATCCCGTTACCAGGCCACTCTTCGAGGCAAAAATCTCGATTTGACGGCCGTGGAGTTCCAGCTGCTCAGCTTCCTGGCCGGAAATCCCGGCCGCATCTACTCCCGGAGCCAGCTGATGGACCGCATTTACCCGGACCGGCGGGTGGTCAGCGACCGGACCATCGACAGCCACATTAAAAAGCTGCGCAAAAAAATCACCGAGGCGGTCCCCGATGCCGAAATCATCCATTCGGTCTACGGGGTGGGGTACAAATTCGACGTGGAGGAAGCTTAGTCTACCCTGAAAAACAGCGAAATTTCGCTGGCGGTGAATTCCCTTCACCATCAATCTTGATTGAAATCCCTCCCCACCCTTCCTACAGAACAAACCTGAATCCCCGGCTGAGCATTGTCCGGGGTCCATGAGATAATTCCCCCGAGTTCCAGCATCGCACCAGTTATTGTTATCAAGAATGTTATCAAGATTAGTTGATTTTCAATTGATAAGTCCGGATCAAAACCGCTCGTGCCCCGAAGGATTCCTTGTGGGTAATCAGTTGCCTATCTAAGGCCCCGGTGCCCGGGTCCATGGAAGTTCCCAAATCGAACCATTTCCCAGGTGGAACATGGAGCTGAAGAAGAAACTCGTTAATGAGACTCATCGCGCTGCTTTCCAATCCCTCCTCGGTCGACCCGACATATTGAAGTTTTAAACAGGTTGGGGATTCAAAGGTCATTTTCGCGGCCAATAATTCCGAACCTCGCCAAGCGCCATAGATTTTGATGTTGTCGGGAAACCGGCCGGCCAGGTAGCGGATCTCTTCCAGGGAATGGATCGGTTTTGCGCCATGACGCTTGTCCAGCCATCGGCACACCATGTCGTAGAACCGGTCAAGATCAAAGAATGGCTCTATCCTGAGACCCATCTCGCGGGCTTTTCGACACAGGCGACGGCGGGAATCGTTCAGCCGTGGGGACAGGCCGGCAAGAAGGGCACAGGAAACCTTGGTGGTTACGACCTCGGCTGAATGCGCCCAAAGGGCATAAAGGTCCTCTTCGGCAGGATACCGATGATAAATGTACGGGCTGGGCGTGTAGATCAGTCTTTTCCAATCCCTCTGCCGCATGAAATCGGCCAGGACTGAGAAAATTTTCAGCATCAGGGAAACATTCATCGAGCGGGAGGTAATGAATCCTCCAAAACTGAGCCCCGCATGGGAAACCAAATCAATTTCGGACCTCTTTTCCCCCTTTTCGAGATGGGCCGGAAGCAACCCGACCAGCCTTCCTTTATTTTCAAAAAGCAGAGAACTGTCATTGATCCGATCTCCGTGATAATCCATATAATCACGCAGGAACATGAAATGCCCATTTTTTGCCGTGGAAACGAAGTGATCCCAGCGTTGTTGCAAATCAGGCCTGTAAGGAAGGATTTTTACCATGGAGCGTTTTCTTTAAATTAATTTTCTCGGAGAACTGACGTTGATAAAGATTTGCCATGAAATTACCGAACGGTTATCATCAGGAGCCAATCATAACCTCCCTGAAACCAAAGATCGAGGGTTATCAGCGAAGTCTGGCTTTTGATGAATCCACTCCCCACCCATACTGTGCGCCAGGTCCGCCATAGGCCTTTCCACCATCTCGAAACGACGGTTGGTTTCTCCCACACCTTGGCCATTTTCCGGAGACCTGCCCTTGCGAATTGATGTTTTTTCAGTCTGCTGGAATGAACGGCGATTGCTCCCTTTTTTCCTGCGCCATTACGATCCGATCGCTCAACGCATCATTATTTTTGACGACGGCAGTGATGACGGGTCGGTGGAATACCTACGGCAATTCCCGAAGGTCGAGGTCCATTCCCTGCGACGGGGGAATGCCGGGTCGATTATTGACAGCTTTCGCCAGTTACATGACAAGTCCTGGAAATCGAGTCGCGGCAGCGCTGATTGGGTCATCGTGGCAGACATCGATGAACACCTTTACCATGACCGCCTCCGGGATTACCTTTCCCGTTGTAAAGCGCGGGGAATCACCATTATTCCCGCCATCGGCTTCACCATGGTTGCCGACACCATACCCGAAAATGACTGCCGGTTATGCGATGTTGTCCAGAAGGGAATTTTGAGCGGGTTTATGCATAAACCATCGATATTCGACCCGTCGGCAATCGAGGAGATCAATTTTCAGGTCGGTTGCCACAGGGCCAGGCCAAAAGGGCGGGTTAAATACCCCGATGTCGACGAACTCAGTCTTCTCCATTACAAGCATATGGGCCTGGAGTACACCGTCGAGAGGACGACCCAATTGCAGCGCCGGTTGGAAAAAACCGACCTTCAAAAAAAGTGGGGGTTTCATTGGCGTCGGACCAGAGCGGAACTGGAAAGGGACTATCTAACCCTTGCGGCCAAAGCTGTTCCAATCCTGCCCGCACCAACCCCTTATGGAATCAACGGCTGGGCCTACCGGTGGTGGAGACCACAATGGCCTTGGTTCCGCCGCGGCCTGCACCAGAAACGCTACCAGGAAATTATGGCCAAAAATGGTTGACAACTAATTTTTTTCCGCCTTGGAGATTTTTCCTGAGAAGCCCAAGACCAATGGCATGCAGGAGTTAAAGGAATGGTTTCTGCGAAGAAATAATTAAAGCGATCCACAATGGTCTACGGGAAGGAAGAACCTATTGAAAAACAAGGTGGGTAATTTGATTGTTGTCTGTTAGAATCTGTCTCTAAAAGGAAATAAATCACATCCTGTGAGCTTTTTTTTGCGTGCTCCCTAATGCTAGCCTGGAAAGATTGAATTTTTTAAGTTCAGTTTTTTGTCCGAATCGGTTTTTATGACAAATTTTCCGGTAATTGATAAGGAGAGGAACGTGTCTTTTGCTGACCCTTTTATTCTGAATTTCGCGCCGACCGGAATGGTTCCCAGGCGCAAGGACAACCCTTATGTTCCAATCCATCCGGAAGAGATTGTCGAGCAGGTCCAGGAAGCGGTCGAAGTCGGTATTACCGTGGTTCATCTGCATGCCCGGGACAAGGATGAATCCCCCAGCCACGATCTCGAACTTTACTCCGATATTATTCGCCGGGTGCGAAAAATAGCTCCCGACCTTGTTGTCTGCGTCTCCCTGAGCGGTCGACGGCGGCCGGACTTTGAGTCCCGTTCCGCGCCGTTGCGCCTGGAGGGGGATATGAAGCCCGACATGGGATCCTTAACCCTGTCCTCCCTCAATTTCAGCCGCGAAGCCAGCGTCAACTCCCCGGAAATGGTGAAATCCCTTGCCGAGGAGATGCTGAAAAGAGGTGTTGTTCCCGAACTGGAGGCCTTCGACGGAGGTATGGTTAATTACGCAAAATACCTGATCGGCAAAGGTGTGGTTCGGAGCCCCTTTTATTTCAATCTGATCATGGGCAATCCGGCCAATGCCCAGGCCGATCCCCTCAGCCTGGGGGGCATGCTCGCGCAACTTCCTTCCTCCTCTCTCTGGTCGGTCGGCGGCATCGGCCGGGCGCAGGCCCCTTCAGCCATGCTCGGCCTGGCAGCCGGGGGCGGTGTGCGAATGGGCCTGGAAGACAATCTCTTTTTCGATTCCGGCCGCAAAAAACTGGCGACCAATCGCGATCTGCTGAAAAGAGTTCACACCATGGCGGCGCAACTGGACCGGGCGGTCATGACTCCAAGAGAATTTCGCACCCAAATGAACATGCTTCCGGGACATGGTGAATACGGGCGGATTCCGGAATAACCTTCCTGACACCCGCAACTTTACCGGGAGCCATTTTTGCTCGCCTTGGGCAGGGGACTCCTTCCCCCGGGCGCCTAACCCAATTCATCGACATGGCTGGCAACCCTAGAGCATCGGAAGCCTTCCCGCTGATTTCCATCCGGACGCCTGCCTACAACCACAAGAAATTTGTGAGGCAGGCTTTCGACAGCATCATTGAGGACAGTTACCCCAACAAGGAACTTGTGGTGGTGGATGACGGCTCCTCCGATGGGACGGATGGGGAAATACGCGCCTGGGTTGAACGTCACGGGAGAGACCTTCCAGTTCGGTATGTCCGCCGGGAAAACAACCTCGGCATCGTAAATACTCTCAACGAAGTCATCGATCTGTGCCGGGGCGATTATATCGTCAGTCTGGCCAGTGACGATTACCTGTTGCCGGACGGCATCATGAAGCGCTACCGCTATCTTCAGGAGAATCCCCAGAAGCTGGCAGTTTTTAGCGATTGCCTGGTGGTCGACGGTGAAAATTGTATTCTCTTCGAGAGCGGCCTGACCGGGTTATACAAGGCCAGAATCAGAAACTTCGTGACCGATGCAGGCCTAAGAAAAGAATTTATATCCCGCTGGTCGGTCCCCGGTCCGGTCCTCATGGTTGACCGGCAAGTTTTTGAACTGGTGGGAAAGTATCGGGAGGATATCGCCGTGGAAGACCTGGATTTCTATCTGCGCATGGCGGCAAAAAACCTGATCGGGTTTCTCAATGAAAAAGTCAGCGCCTACCGCCTGCACGGCGGGAATATCTGTAAAAACCCCGGGCAGAGGATAAGGCAGCTCTCCAGCATGAAAGCAACCCTGGCATTCAACCGAAAAAGCTTTTCCTTTAGAGAAAAAATCCTAATTCTAAAAAAGCTCTGTTATCTGTCCGTTCATATTCAATTTTGTCGCGGCCAGGAACTTCTGGGGCTTTGACATGAAAGGTCCGTTGAAAAAATACTGCATTCTCGGCCATGCGAATGCGGCGCTGGCCATCCTTCTTGACAGCCTCTTCAGCCGCCAAGGGAAAGGGCTTGACGTTGAGATTGTCAGCAACATTCTTCCCGAACAAAATGAATTTTTTCATATGACGTTTGCGCATCCAGCCATTAAAACCAATTCCTTTTTTTACCGGGATTGGTCTCCCACGGGCCTTGAGATTTTCCTCCTTGGAGGGATGTCCCCGAAAACCAAGAGAATCCTTTTCGAGTTTTTCCATACGAACTTCGGCATCGACGAAACAGCCTATGAATCGGTCAGCCATGCCGATACGACGATCTGCAACGGAGTGAAGCTGGGCCGTGGATGCAATATCAGTCCCGGAACCACCATTGCCCCCTATGCCGAACTGGGCAATTTCGTCACCCTGAACCGTCATGTTTCCGTCGGTCATCACACTACCATCGATAATTTCGCCAGCGTCAACCCGGGATGCACCATCGGCGGCCTCTGCTCCATCGGTCGGGGGGCCCAAATCGGCCTGGGCGCGAATATGGTCGAACGAATCGAAGTAGGCGAAAATGCCGTGGTTGGCGCCGGTTCCCTGGTCACAAAAAACGTTCCTGCCAACACGCTTGTCTATGGTGTACCGGCCCAGGTCGTTCGGCAACTTTCATAAGAATTCCTATGGCCCCTTGAAACGGCCCCATGGGGTCAAAGACCCGGCCTGATGGAGGAAATGAGGTTATATGAAACCGTTTGTCATGTTCGGTTTTCATCCTCTGTTCGGCGATTATGTCGATGCCATTCATGCTGCCGGCGGGTTTCTGTCCAGGGTCGTCTTGAATGTGCCGTTGCCCGATCGGCCCGAAGGCGAGCGGTTTGAAGATTGCCTGGATCGATACCGCGCCTGGCTAAAAAAGAACGGCTCCGATCAGAGAACCGAAGTCCTTTGGCTCAGGGACTACTCCCCTCGGCCCGAAGAACATCCTGTCCTGGGTTTCCGAGGCACAAAACTGCTCCCCCTCGTCGACCAGTTGCGATCGAAATACAACTTGAAATTTTTTCCCTTGGTCCATCCTTCGGCAACGGTATCGCCCATGGCCGAGCTGGAGGAAGGGGTTTTTGTCGGTGCCGGATCTGTGGTGGGGCCCAACGCCCGCGTTGGGAGATTCAGCCTTATCAACCGGGGCGCCACCATCGGGCATAATTCGGTCCTGGATGACTGCGTTGTCATAGGCCCTTCGGTGTCCGTCGCTTCATTGGTCCATCTTGAGGTGGGTTGTGTTCTCGGAATCGGGAGCACGGTGATCGAGCATGTCCGGATTGGCAAAGGATCTTATGTCGCCGCAGGTGCTGTGGTTTTAAAAGACGTGCTACCTGCGCGGCTGGTTGCAGGTGTTCCGGCTACTGAAAAAAAGATCCTTTCCGCATAATCAACCGATTTTTGGCCACGCAGTGAATCGGAACAGCTTGCGTAGCAGACGGTCCATTGAACCAGGCCGCCCCAAGAACGTTCCATCCTTACGAAGAGCCTGGCTAAATTCGCAACTCGGAAAAATTTTTTCATGAGCCTCGATATCCCGATCCCGTTTCTCGACCTTGCAGCTGAAATCTCCGCTCTGCGGCCCGAGATCGACGCCGCCATCGGCAGGGTCCTCGACAGCGGTCGGCTGCAGCTGGGGAAGGAACTCGAGGCCTTCGAGCGGGAGTTCGCCGAGTACAACGGGGTTGCCGAGACGGTAGGGGTCGCAAGCGGCCTGGCGGCATTGAAGCTCATGC